>Ga0315282_10002998_pt1 | contig 30537 bp, 22 predicted proteins | sample YL17G07_20_MG_FD_203693 | JGI IMG/M metagenome (GOLD analysis project Ga0315282, IMG submission 203693) | Sediment microbial communities from Yellowstone Lake, YNP, Wyoming, USA - YL17G07_20 | ecosystem: Environmental > Aquatic > Freshwater > Lake > Sediment | place: USA: Wyoming | collected... | reverse complement strand
TTTGCCTTAGTTTACTAGCTACAGCATTCTTCATTCGATGACTCCTTTTACTTTAGATTTGGTGTCTAGTTCCTATACCATTCTATTGTATCCGGAGCCATCTCTGTTCCTTATTCCATATACTAATCCGTCACTTTGTGCGGCGCTACATGCGTACACACCTCGGAAGAGCGCAACATGGTTAAACTTTTACTGTCCTCTAGGCTAGTGCGACACTGCGGGTTCGGTAGTGATTGATACCTCTAGCCAAGAGGCCGGTCAAGTGCTTCTCCGATTGTGCGCTGCCGCAACTGCCCGCATGCTGCATCAATGTCCGAACCACGCTGAATCCGCTGCGTAATTTGGATACCCGCATCGTCTAGAATTTCACGGAAAGCCCGGATATGTTTCGGTGAAGGAGCACGGAAAGCGAGACCGCAGACTGGATTGTACGGAATCAAGTTCACGTGGCAGTTCAGCCCATATAGCACCTTCGCCAATTCACGTGCTTCGGCGATGCCATCGTTGACTCTATCGAACAAGCAATACTCGAATGTTACCCGCCGCCCAGTCTGCCGCATGTATTCGCGACAAGCGTCTATGATTTCAGCGACACTCCACTTGATCATCTTGGGGATAAGTTGCCGGCGCAGACCATCGGTAGGAGCATGAAGAGAGACCGCCAAGGTGATCTGCAACTTTTCCCCCATTAACTTGCGGATGCCGGGAACAAAGCCAACCGTACTCACAGTCAAATGCCGCATGCTAATACCTAGTTCACTGTTCAGCAGTTGCATCGCTTTGACGCTCGCTTCGTAGTTGAGTAGCGGCTCTCCCATACCCATGAATGTAACATGGTCAATACGGCAACTTCGGCTATCAATTTTAAATGGTTGATTTCGCACTGCTTCTTGCACTGCCAGCACCTGATCTACAACCTCGCCTGCGGTAAGGTTGCGGATATAACCACTCAACCCAGTGGCACAAAAAATGCAGCCGATTGGACAGCCCACCTGTGTAGACAGACAGCAACTGAAACGGTCCGGGTATGGCAAGCCCACGGTTTCCACGTTTGAGCCATCGTGCATTGCTAGCAACAGCTTTATCGTTCCATCCCGGCTACGCTGGACAGTGACAATTTGGGAGCGATGAATCTCATATTTCTTCTCGAGCCGTGCGCGCAGTTTATTGGGCAGGTTGGTCATGTCATCAAACGTGCGCGCCCCACGCTGATAAATCCACTCTGCTAGCTGCTTGCCCCGATACGCCGGTTCGCCATCCTCTTGTACTAGCGCACACAGTTCGTCTGTATTCAATCCTAAGAGTACCTTCAGCATGGTCTACTTATAATCCTACATGTTGTCTCTGATGAATAATTATCTCAAAGGCGCTGGGGGTAAACAAGCCTGCTGATGTGTCATACCCTAGTCGTACATACGATGGGCAAAGATACGCGGAAGCAAAGTACCAATGCAAATTAACAGAAAGCCAATTTGTTTGGTACCGCACTTCACTCCGTCGTCATCCGTTTGCCTCGTACGAGCCAGACTGCTATACTAACCAACATCGTGGACTACGAGATTATCATCGGGCTGGAGGTGCATGCTCAACTGCTGACTAAGAGCAAGATGTTCTGCTCCTGCAGCGCGGATTATGCTAACGCACCACCCAATACACACGTCTGCCCCATCTGCCTGGGTATGCCCGGCGTACTGCCGGCAATAAACGAGAAGGCGATAGAATATACCGTGATGACCGCTCTAGCCCTCAACTGCACCATCGCCGAACACGCCAAGTTCGACCGCAAGAACTACCCTTACCCCGATTTGATGAAAGGCTATCAAATCTCACAGTACGATGCGCCTATGAGCAAGCAGGGCTGGCTAACGATTGGCGTCAACGGCAATAAAAAGAAAATAGGCATTACCCGCGTTCACCTGGAAGAAGATGTGGCCAAACTGACCCATTGCACCTCTCCGGAGGGTGAAAGCTACAGCCTGGTGGACGTCAACCGTTCCGGTGTGCCCCTCATGGAAATCGTAGGCGAGCCGGATATCAGCTCACCTGAGGAAGCCAGACAGTACCTGATGAAGCTGCGCACTATTCTACAGTACCTGGGCGTGTCAACAGGCAATATGGAGGAGGGCAGCTTCAGGTGCGATGCCAATATCAGCATACGTCCGAAGGGTACCACTGAATTGCTGTCAAAGGTAGAGGTCAAGAACATGAACAGCTTCAAAGCCGTGTACCGGGCACTGGACTACGAAGCTAAACGCCAGGAAGAGGTACTGGGAAAGGGAGGTAAGCTGGTGCAGGAGACGCGGGGCTGGGTGGAGCCGAAGGGCATAACCGTCAGCCAGAGAAGCAAGGAATATGCACATGATTACCGATACTTCCCCGAGCCCGATTTGCCGCCGCTGGTTTTCAGCAAAAGCTGGGTAGAGGAAATCAGGTCGCGCCTGCCCGAGCTGCCTGATGTCAGGCGAGACCGCTTCCTATCTCAGTACGGTCTGCCGCTATACGACGCCAGCTTGCTCGTGGATTCAAAACCGATGGCAAACTACTTCGAGGACTGCGTCAAATTGATGACTGGCTCATCGAACGGAGCCGATTTGCCCAGAAAGGCAAAAACCGTAAGCAACTGGCTGCTGGGCGACTTCAGCCGGATGCTAAACGCCACCAATACTAGCATTGAAGATACCAAAGTCACCCCGAAGCATCTGGCAGAGCTACTGGATTTAGCCGACAAGGGAACGCTCAGCGGTCCGGCAGCTAAAGCAGTCTTCGAAGACATGTTCCTCAGCGGCAAGAAAGCCGGCGACATCGTGGCTGAGAAGGGGCTGAGCCAGATAAGCAGCTCGGAGGAAATAGAGAAAATAGTAGCCGAGGTAATAGCCGGCAACAGCCAGGCGGTGTCCGATTATGAGTCAGGGAAGCAGCAAGCCCTGGCTTTCCTCATCGGTCAGGTGATGAAGGCAACCAAAGGGCGGGCGAACCCCGGTGTGGCAAAAGAAATCCTGTTACGTAAACTCGGAGGTAAACAGAATGACTAACTATCTACTTATTGCCCAGATTGTGGTAGCCGTAATCTTGATTATCGTACTTATGCTCCAGGTTCATGGCGGCGGACTTGGAGGTATATTCGGACAGGCAGATAGCGTCTACAGGACACGGCGAGGCACGGAAAAAACCCTTCTCCAGTTCACCATCGGCTTAACTATCTTATTTGTCATCATTTGTATCGTGGTTGTCGTCAGCTCCTAGCAACAACAGCAGAAAGACAGCATGGCCTCGGTCATCACCTTGACCACAGACTTCGGCACTGGCGATGCCTACGTAGCCAGCATGAAGGGGGTAATAATGACCATCAACCCGAAGGCAGTCATCATTGACATCTGCCATTCAATCGAGCCGCAGAATATACTACAGGCAGCTTTCATTCTCAGCACCGCCTACCGCTACTTCCCCGAAGGAACGATACATCTGGCTGTAGTCGACCCGGGAGTCGGCAGCCAGCGGAAAGCAATTATCCTGAAAACGCCAAAAGCTTCCTTTATAGCGCCGGATAACGGTGTCCTGAGCTATATAATAGACGAACTGGACGCAGCGCCGGCTAAGCCAGCTCATCATTTCTCTCCCAGCCCAGAACAGCGGAAACTCGGAACAGGACTTGAGGCAATCGCCATCACCAACCCCGATTTCCGGCGAAAGCCGGTCAGCACTACCTTTCACGGGCGGGATATCTTCGCCCCGGCTGCCGCCCATCTCTCGCTCGGCGTGCCTCTACACAAGTTCGGCGACAGCCTGAGCCATGTTTTCACCTTCCGCATACCGCAGCCTTTACGTGACAACCAGGGAAACCTTACCGGCTGCGTTCTCCACATAGACAACTTCGGCAACCTGATTACCAATATCAGGAGCGGCGGTTTGCCGGGTGAAAAAGTTACCATAGATATCGGCAACCGGCACATAGACGGTATAAGCCAGTTCTACACCGAGAAAGAAGGCCTGGCGGCCATCATCGGCAGCAGCGGCTACCTGGAGATATCGCTCAAGAACGGCAATGCCGCCGCCTTTCTGGGCATGAAGGTAGGAGACGAAATAAGGCTGGAAGGAGGTTGAAGGAAATGCAGATTAAACTTACCACACTAAGTGAAAACACCGCCGGTAGTGTCGGGCTGCTGGCAGAGTGGGGAATAAGCATACTGGTGGAAGTGGACGGCTATAAAGTCCTGTTGGATACGGGGCTGGGCACATCGGCTGCACATAACGCCGCCATTCTGGGCATAGACCTGTCTGCAGTTGACAGGATAGTCCTCAGCCATGGACATCGCGACCACACCGGCGGCTTACGCCATGTGCTGAACGCAATGAGAAAGGAAATCGAGGTAATAGCTCATCCTGACATCTGGGCAGCCAAATACTCGCGCACTTTCAGTACGCAGGCGCAATATGCCGGGATACCATTCACCCGAGAAGCGCTGGAGAGCTGGGGAGCTTCCTTCAGTCTGACAAAGGAGCCGGTATGGATTACCAATAACATCGTTACCACCGGCGAGATACCCATGAATACCGAATATGAGAAAATCGACCGTGAGCTTCTTGTTAAGGAAGACGGAGAGCTCCGCCCCGACCCCCTCAGGGACGACCTGGCGCTCATACTCAAAAGCCAAAACGGCCTGATAGTCATTCTAGGCTGTGGACATCGCGGCATGATAAATACCGTACATCATGCCCAAAAAATAACCGGCGTGGAACGAATACACATGGTCGTCGGTGGGACTCACCTGTTCACAGCTTCTCGGGAACGGATAGACCTTACCATCGCCGAATTGAAAAGGCTTGGTGTCCAGAAGATAGGCGTATCCCACTGCACGGGGCTGCCGGCAGCCGCCGTACTGTTTCAGGAGTTCGGCAAAAAGTTCTTTTTCAACAACACGGGCAACGTTATCACCCTCTAAGAAGGAAAGGATTGTTACTATTTCAGGGGGTGATTACCGCAGATGGTTGATGAGTTGTTCTTTGGTGATGTTGTTCCAGAGGCTAACTTTAGTGATGATATCGTTCAATGTTCCCTTGGTTATCACTTTGTGCATCGGGACAGTGATGTTATGCTCTCCCAGAGACGTGACCTTCCTTAAAGCAACGTGGCTGCCTCTCTGCCTGATACGCGTGTAACCTAGGGATTCAAGAAGTCTGACAACCTCGGTGCCGCTAACTTACGGGAGTTTTGGCATTAGCTAGTTTTACCTCAGATAGTGTCAGGATTGTTATGGGCTCGGCCGTGTCCTCAAAATGAACGGCTACAGCTTCCTTGATGTTCTCGTGTAGCTCATCAAGGGTTTTCCCTTGAGTGAAAATATCTTCGCCAATACCACGGGCACACCACCATTCGCCATCAAAGTATGTCTCCATTTTCACAAGCATAACTAACCTCCGCTCACCACCATTATACTTTATTCATAGCGGATATTGATAGCTATTTAAGACAGGGCTACAGGGTGCGTTTCCACACTGTACCTTTGGGCGTATCTTCGAGAGCTATCCCCAACTCGATGAGGCGGTTACGTATAACATCAGCCAGCTGCCATTGCTTGGTTTGACGCGATTTCTCACGGGTCTCAATCAGCAGCTGAATAAGCTGCTCGACCTTCAGGTCGTGCCTTGGTGCCCGATGAAACTCATGATTAAACTCGCTTAGAAGTCCAATAAAAGGTCCAGCATCGAGAGGCGGTCTTGCCGGCTCCTCAAGCGTGAAGCCTAAAACCTTAGCCAGGTCAACCAGGGTATTCCGAGCATCAGCTACATCGCAATTCTCTTCTCGCGCCCGGTTAATCTCCCTGGCCAGGTCAAAAAACACCGCCACCGCCTGTGCGGTGTTGAAATCATCATCCATACTGTCAATAAACCTGCGTTTAAACGACTCCACATCAAGGACAGCTTTTCCACCACTCCCACCACCATCCCTGGTCGCCTGTCGCAGCCTCTCCATACCAACCTCGGCTGCTTTCAGCGTCTCTTCACTATAGGTTAACGGGCTGCGGTAATGGGAGCCGAGTATAAACAAGCGGATGGCATCGGGGCTGTAGCGTTCCAGAGCCTTTTTTACCGTTATCAGATTGCCCAGGGACTTGCTCATTTTATCCTCACCAAACTGCAACAACCCGTTATGCAGCCAGTATCTGGCAAAGGGGACAGTCCCGGTGAAGCTTTCAGACTGGGTTATCTCATTCTCATGATGAGGGAAGATAAGGTCCTGCCCACCACCATGTATGTCAAGGCTTTTGCCGAGGTATTTCAACGCCATAGCGCTGCACTCTATATGCCATCCCGGCCTGCCCTGTCCCCAAGGGCTTGGCCAGAAAGGCTCGCCCGGCTTGGCTGCCTTCCATAGGGCAAAATCTAACGGGTACTCTTTCTTGCCCTCTTCAGAAGAACAACTTCGAGATATAATGTCATCCAAAGCCTGGTGAGACAGCTTGCCGTAGCCGGGAAAGTTCTTTACCCTAAAATAGACGCTGCCCTCAGAGTCGTAGGCATATCCTTTAGTTATCAAGCCCTGTATCACCTCAATTATCTTGGGTATTTCCTCAGTCGCCTTTGGATAAACATGTGCCCGCTCAATATTCAAAGCATCCATGTCCCGAAAATATTCGTCGATATATTTCTCAGCCAGCTCCGATGAGGAAACCCCCAACTGATTCGCCCGGTTTATTATCTTGTCATCGATATCGGTAAAGTTCTGGACATGCTTCACCTTATAGCCTTTGAACTCAAGATAGCGCCTTATGACATCGAACAACACGTAGCTCATAGCATGCCCAATATGGCAATCGTCATAAACGGTAACCCCGCAGACGTAAATATTTACCGTTTTCCCCTTAGGGTGAAACTCTTCTTTTTGCCCCGACAGCGTATTAAATACTTTCATCTATCTTCTCCGAAGGTTAATGTTTAGCAGCCTTCCTGGCACCAGCCCGCCTGCCTCTTAAGGGCTTCTCCAGCTCAGCAATTCTTTTTTCCAGAGTCTCAAGCTTTTCCCAAACCGGGTCGGGCAATTTCTCCACAGTATCGGTGTCAGGGTTACGAATCTCAACCACTCGACCGGGCACACCGACAACAGTGGCATTAGCCGGCACCGAAGTTATCACCACCGAACCGGCGCCGACCTTAACATTATTACCGATGGTGATGGCTCCGATAAGCTTCGACCCGGCGCCCACGACCACATTGTTGCCTAAAGTCGGATGCCTCTTCTTTTTCAATAAGCTCGTGCCGCCCAGAGTAACTCCCTGGTACAAGGCAACATTATCCTTTATTTCGGACGTCTCCCCGATTACAACCCCCATGCCATGGTCGATGAAAAAGCCTTCTCCAATCTTAGCCCCGGGGTGGATTTCAATCCCTGTAAAGAAACGGCTGATATGCGAAATGAGGCGAGGAAAAAACGGCACATGCCAGTTCCACAGGGTGTGAGCCAGCCGGTGAAACTGCCGGGCATGAAAGCCGGGATAGACGAAAAAGACCTCCCAGGCATTCCTGGCTGCCGGGTCGTGCTCAAAGACCGACTGTATATCCCGCCTGATGCTCCTGATAAGCTTCATCGCGTTTCTTCTTCCACCAGAGCTACGGCATAAGCAGCTATCCCTTCCCCTCTGCCGGCAAATCCCAAGCCATCGGTGGTAGTTGCCTTAATCATCACCTGCTCCGGGTTAACACCCAAAGTCCGGCTGATGTAACCGCGCATATCCTCAATGAAAGGTGATATTTTAGGCTGCTCGGCAACAACAACCGCATCGATGTTTCCAACTCTAAAACCTTTCGCCTTGAGTAACTTGCTGACCTTGTCCAGCAAAACCAGGCTGGAGATATCCTTATACTCAGGATTCTCCGAAGGGAATTGGCTGCCGATATCTCTCAATCCGGCAGCGCCGAGCAGAGCGTCCATTATAGCATGGGTCAACACATCAGCATCACTATAGCCCGAGAGCCCCTTATCGAACTGAATCTCCACTCCGCCCAGAACCAACCTGCGCCCCGGGACCAGCGGATGTACATCGTAGCCAATTCCGACCCGCATGCTATTTCTTCCCGGCTATAACTTCAGCCAAAGCCAAGTCTTCAGCAGTGGTTATCTTTATATTGCCGTAAGACCCCATATAAAGCTTCACGTTGTATCCCAGCTGCTCAACCATGCTGGCATCGTCAGTAACATCGCCTTTTATTTGCTCGTGAGCTTTAGTTATTATATCAAAGCGGAAAACCTGAGGCGTCTGCACTGCCCACAATTCCTGACGATTGAGCGTTTCCCTGACCATCAGGTCACTATCACCAATTTTCACGGTGTCCTTAACCGGAACCGCCGCCACTGCTGCCCCAGTGCTTTGAGCCGCCTCTAATCCATCACGAATCAAGTCCGGAGTCAAGAAGGGACGGGCTCCATCATGAACAATTGCCCATTCACAGCCCTTCAGCTTATTGAGCCCCTGTCTGACAGAGTCCTGTCGCCGCTTACCACCAGGGCACACCTCTACCACTTTAGACCAGCCCCTTTCAGCGGCTAATCTCCGCCCCAAATCCAACTTATCCTCATTTAAGACGATTACTATCCGGCTGACCAGTTCACAGCTCTGACAGATATCCACCGACCAGGCAAGCAAAGGTTTGCCAGCCAGAGACGAAAAGACTTTGTCCATCCCCATTCGCCGGCTGCTGCCAGCGCCGGCAATGACAACCCCTGTTTGAGACATGCGGCTCTTCACCCGGATATCCTCACTTCTTCGGTGGCCTGACAAGACCCAGTCGCAGGGCTTCAGCTACAGTGGCTGCTTTCAGAAGTTCAATACCCTTCACATCGAATGAAATTTTATGCGAGGTCTCAGGAATCAGGCAGCGCTTAAAGCCCAACCTGGCTGCTTCGCTAAGTCGCCTCTCCAATTGAGACACGGCTCTAAGCTCACCGCTCAACCCTACCTCACCAAGGGCTACAAGTCCCTGGGCAACCCGAGCGTCACGCTGGCTCGACGCCACTGCTAAAGCAATGCCTAAGTCAGCAGCCGGCTCACCGACCCTCATACCACCGATAACGTTGGTTATGATGTCTTGATTGGAAAGGTTGACTCCAGCCCGCCTGGTAAGCACAGCCGCTATTAGAAGCAACCGATTGAAATCCACACCGTTAGCAATCCGCCGTGGGGGAGCAAAACTCGCCACGCTGGTTAAAGCCTGGATTTCCACCAGCAGAGGACGGCTACCCTCAAATGTCGGCACCACAGCCGAACCAACTGCTCCATCACGATGCGAAGCCAGAAAAGCTTCAGACGGGTTAGATACCTCTGTTAAACCACCACCACCCATCTCAAAAACGCCCACCTCGTTGGTGGAGCCGAAACGATTCTTGGTGCTCCGCAATATCCGATAGCTGCTAAAAGTCTCACCCTCAAGATAAAGAACCACATCGACAATATGCTCTAACAGCCTAGGACCGGCGATAGCGCCGTCCTTGGTTACATGTCCGGTAATGAGCACGGGGATACCGGCTCGTTTTGCCCATCTCATAAGCCTCAGCGTACATTCCCGTATTTGACCTACACTACCCGGTGCTCCAGTCAGCTCCTCTATATAAACAGTCTGAACAGAATCGACAACCACCAGATTCGGAGATAATTCTCCCAATCGTCCCAGGATAGCCTCAAGATTAGGCTCGGGAAGAATGTAAAGCCTGTCACCGCCTACCCCCAGGCGTTCCGACCTCAGCTTAATCTGCTGGGACGACTCCTCGCCGGAAACGTAAACTACCGTACCCCCTCGCTCAGCCACTGCTGACGAGGCTTGAAGCAACAGAGTGGACTTCCCTATGCCCGGGTCACCACCAACAAGAACCAAAGAACCGGACACCAGACCACCACCCAGAACTCGATTAAACTCAGTAAAAGGAAAGCTCAGACGGGGATATGCTTCAGTTTTCAGCTTGGAAAGCTCGCGGGGTGCATTTTCCTCTGTATATAACCAGGTAGCTACTTGGCTGGGGGCGGTAACAACGGTTTCCACGAAGCTATTCCACTCCTGGCAGCCAGGACAACGGCCCAGCCACTTCGGACTCTCCTTGCCACACTGCTGGCAAACAAAGACAGCCTTGGATTTGGGCTTATTCAAATTATCAACCCCTCAATCGATGTCAAAACCGCCAGCAATAGATTTGAATATTAAAAAGGGCGGGGTTTTATAATCTATACTCAGTCCCGCCCTAAGTAGAATCAGAATATCGAGAAGCTGGAATTATGAGGTTCAGCTCTTGTGTTATCCCTCCCCCGATAGGGCCCCAGCGGCAGCCCGAATCACAATCTTCTCACCGTCATAGTCTACCTCCAAGGTATCGCCGGGGCTGAATTCACCACGGAGTAGCGCTTCAGAAAGCTTATCCTCAACCTCATTCTGAATGACACGGCGCAAAGGTCGTGCACCAAAAGTCGGGTCATAGCCTTTTTCACCCAGAAAATCCCTGGCAGCATCGGTAATCTCCAGCTTCAGATTCTTCTCGCCTACTGACTTAGCCACCTGACTGAGCATCAAATCGACTATTTGGCGAATTTGCTCTTTACTCAGGGAATGGAAAACGACTACCTCATCAATGCGATTTAGAAACTCAGGCAAAAAGGTCGTCTTTAACTCCGACAGCACTTTCTCCTTCATCTTCTCGTATTCAGTGTGGCGATTCTTTTCTTCATCGGTCCGGGCGGCAAAGCCGATGCCCATAACGCCTTTTATATGCTTAGCGCCGACGTTGCTCGTCATGACGACTATACTGTTGCGAAAATCAACACGGCGTCCTTTGGCATCAGCCAAGTGACCATCATCAAAAATCTGGAGCAATATATTGAAAACATCAGGGTGTGCCTTCTCAATCTCATCAAGTAGTATCACACAGTAAGGTTTTCGCCTCACTGCCTCAGTCAATTGTCCTCCCTCGTCATAGCCTACATATCCCGGCGGAGCGCCAACCAATCGAGCCACGGTATGTCGCTCCATGAACTCAGACATATCGAGACGGACCATGGCGTCTTCACTGCCGAACATGAACTCAGCTAGAGCTCTAACCAGCTCAGTCTTACCCACTCCTGTCGGCCCAAGGAAAATAAAGCTACCAATCGGATGGCGAGGTTCCTTCAACCCAGCTCGGGCACGTCTCACCGCCTTAGACACAACATTTATAGCCTCGTCTTGACCGACAATGCGGCGGTGCAAAGCCTCCTCCATTTGCAGCAGGCGACTGGACTCATCAGTAGTCAAGCGCACTACAGGTACTCCAGTCCACATACTGACCACCTCGGCGATATCTTCCTCGACCACAACTGGCTTCTCCTGCTGTTTCTCTGCCTCCCACTTTTGCTCCATGCTGCTGATTTTTTCCACCAACTGAACCTCACGATCACGCAGCTCAGCAGCACGCTCATATTCTTTAGACGAAATAGCCGTGTCTTTATCACTGCGCACAGTCTCCAGCACACGCCTGGCTTCAGCCAAACCTATAGGTATTCCACCACGCATAATACGAACTCGAGATGCAGCCTCATCCATTAAATCGATAGCCTTATCGGGCAAGAACCGGTCTGGTATATATTTAGCCGCTAAAGAAGATGCAGCCTGCAAAGCCTCATCGCTTATAGTTAACTTATGATGCTCTTCATAACGCGCCTTAATGCCTCGCAGTATATCCAGAGTCTGCTCCACAGTCGGCTCAGCCACCGTTACCGGTTGAAAACGACGCTCTAAGGCAGCATCTTTCTCAATATACTTGCGGTAATCATCCAAGGTGGTGGCACCAATACACTGGAGTTCACCTCGGGAAAGCGAAGGTTTCAAGATATTGGAGGCATCGACAGCACCCTCAGCAGCACCGGCACCAACTATGGTATGCAGTTCATCCACAAAAATCACACAATTTCCAGCGCCTTTTATCTCGTCAATTACCTTCTTCAGCCTTTCTTCAAATTCACCGCGATATTTTGTGCCGGCTACCAACGAACCTATATCAAGAGTCACCAGTCGCTTGCCCTGTAACGTCTCAGGGACTTCACCTGCCACAATTCGATGTGCCAGACCTTCAACAATCGCTGTTTTGCCGACACCCGGTTCGCCTATAAGCGCCGGGTTGTTTTTCGTGCGACGGCTTAGTATCTGTATAACTCGCTCAATCTCCTTGTTACGGTTAATAACAGGGTCAAGCTTTCCGGCTCGAGCCGCACCGGTTAGATCAATACCAAGCTGGTCTAAGACCGGTGTCCGAGCAGTACCTCGAGCCACAGCACGGGGTTGTTGAGGTGCGCCTTGGCTTAGAACATTGATTATCTCAGCCTGGGCTTTCTCGAAGGTAACACCAAAGCTTTCCAAAACGCCCACAGCCGCACCATCACGATCACGCAGAAGGCCTAACAGGAGATGCTCAGTGCCTATATAGCTATGGTTCAAACGGCGAGCCTCGTCGACGGCAAGCTCAATGACCCGCTTTGCCCTAGGAGTAAGCCCAACCTCGCCGATTGCAGACCTCTCCCCCCGCCCTACCACAAACTCCACAGCAGCTCGCACCTTATTAGGAACCACACCCAAATTACCCAAGACTTTACTAGCTACACTTTCCTCTTCAGCCATAAGACCCAGTAATATGTGCTCAGTATCAATGTAATTGTGTCCAAAACGTTGCGCTTCTTCCTGGGCATGGGTTAGGGCTCGACGAGCTCTCTCTGAGAATTTTTCAAACCTGCTGGCCATATTCGTCCTTGTCCTTTATGCCTCCTGCTGTTCGTTAACCGGCACCGCTAACTAGAATTATAAGTCGTTTGGTTTAACGTGTCAAAGCCTCTGGATATTTGGGGTAATGTGTTTTGCATAAAGAAGAACTGACTTTAAGGGGCTTAGGAAAAACCCCCTGGCAGTGGCATATTTTCCCAAGAAGTTGCCAACCTAGTATCGTCTGCGCTGAGGCGTTTCACTTCCGTGTTCGGGATGAGAACGGGTGGTTCCACCTCGCTCTAACCGCCAGAGGATAAAATCCACCGATACTATACAGCCAAAAGTCTTTTTTGTCAAATAAAGCTACCTACTTGACGATAACATCCGCCAATGCTATTCTTAAGCTAGACTCGATTCTTTAAGCGAGGTATAGACATGAATTATGAACGTGAATTACTCAAAGGCAACACAGATTCTTTGCTTCTGCGCCTGATTGATCACCAGCCAATGTATGGCTACCAGATCATAAAAGAACTGGAGAAAAGAAGCAATGGCTACTTTCAATTCAAGGAAGGCACGCTCTATCCAGCACTCCACCGCATGGAAAAAGCCGGGCTTATTCAAGGTAAATGGCAACGATTACCAGGCGGACAAGAAAGGCGTTACTATTACATAACACTAAAAGGACAAAAAACTCTGACTGAAAGACTAACTGCCTGGCAAGACTTTGCTACAGCCGTGGCTTTAATTATGCAACCAGCAACCAGTTAAAAGCAATGTCGATTAAGTTAAAGTATACGGATAGTCTCAAAAACTATCTAAGGCTCGATGCCACAATCGAAGCTAATGTGTTACGAGAGCTTAATGCGCACCTTGAGGACAAAAGCCACGAATTAATAGAATCCGGACTCTCCAAAAAAGAAGCTACTGCAACTGCGACAAAGCTTTTGGGTTCTCCACAAATCGTTGCCAAGCAAATGTACGAGGTTTATAGCCAGAGTAGTTGGCGTCAAGCTATTTTCGCTGCCCTTCCCCATCTTTTAGTTGCCGCACTCTTCGCCATGCGTTGCTGGCAAAATACCTTTTGGCTAATTGGGATGGTAGTTGCAATTGCTGGCTCTGTAATTTATGGTTGGTGTCACGGTAAGCCAGCTTGGCTATTTCCCTGGCTTGGTTATTGCCTAATTCCAGTAATAGCTGTAGGCATCCTATTGATATATTTACCTGGCAGCTGGACTTGGTTTGCTGCTACTGCTTATATTCCTTTAGCTCTACTCGTCATATTCTCCGTAACCAGACAGACTATCAAAAAGGATTGGGTTTTTGCCTCATTAATGCTGCTTCCTATCCCTATAGTGTTAGGCTGGATGCTAGCGCTAGAATTAGAAGATAACCTTATATGGCACGAGCAACTTTACGAGTTCGCCCCTCTGATTGCTTTGAGCTTTGCAGTGCTGGCACTAACCGTAGCCACTTTCATGCGCATCAGACAGCGTTGGGCCAAAATCGGAGCTCTATTAACCCTGGAAATACTGCTACTGGTAATAATAGGGTTGGGTGGCAAGAGCACTATTGGCTTCGGCGGATGGCTAATCCTCGTGTTGTTAGCCTTACTACTTCTTCTTGGTCCGGCACTGCTGGAACGACAAATGAGAGAGGCCGACCGGAAACGGCTAAAATCGTCCAATAAATCAACTCGCTGGCTTTTGTCGACCAAATCGGCAAAGCGAAATTAAAAAGGGAAGAGCTACTTTACCTCCAAACTCCGCGCTTTGACTGTCTGGCTTCTTTTTCCATAGCTTCCAAATAGACCTGAAATTTAACATCAGGGGGATAGGCTATAGCCCAGGCACAGCCTTGCCTTACAATCTCGGCATTAACAAAGTCATCGCCAATATAAACGTAGCGCAGTAATCTTCCATAGCTATCTTTGTCTGAAATATCTCTCTCCAGCCTAACTTTCTTGCCCGCTACCATCCCTTCATTTATCTGCTTCGCCTCCGGATAATAGAATTCACCGCTCTCAGGAGCATCTATGCCAATATAACGCACATGGTAACCACCTTCAATAATAATAGTATCGCCATCTATAACTCTGGTCACCATAGCCGTGTCAGATGGCTCATGACAGGCTAATGGCAGCAATGAAACAGCCAAGAGGAGCACAATGGCAAATCCGCTTCTAAAAGTCATTTTGCTTTAAATCCAACGGCTCTTTTGTGCTGCTGACCAGCAACAGGAGGATAAAAATACCTGGCAACCTTTACCAAAGGCTTGACTGAGACGATTGCCCCTTCTTATAAGCAACCCCCAGGTGCTCGCAGGCAAGCCTTGTGGCTACTCTACCACGAGGTTTCCTCTCTAAGAATCCCAATTGAAGAAGATAAGGTTCGTAAACATCCATTATAGTATCTGCTTCCTCGCTGATGGAAGCAGCAATAGTTTCCAGTCCGACTGGTCCACCATCGAATTTTTCAATTATAGTGCGCAGAACCTTGTGGTCTATCTCATCCAAACCAACTTGGTCTATCTCTAATTTGGAAAGTGCTTCAATGGCAACAGGTTCGGTAATCACACCGTCAGCCATTACTTGAGCATAGTCGCGTACTCGTTTGAGAAGCCTATTAGCTACTCGCGGTGTCCCTCGAGCTCGACAGGCAATTTGACTGACGCCAGCCTCGTCTATATCTATCTTAAGAATGCTTGCTGAACGTCTTAAGATCTCCCTTATAGACGGTTCATCATAGAAATCAAGGCGATAAACAACACCGAATCTATCACGCAAAGGCGGGCTCATCAAGGCATAACGTGTGGTCGCTCCAATCAAGGTAAAGTGAGGTAAACTTAAGCGTAAACTCCTGGCACCTGGCCCCTTACCAAGAATTATATCTATGGCAAAATCTTCCATTGCCGGATAAAGTATTTCTTCTACCGGGCGGCTGAGCCGATGCATCTCATCAATAAAAAAAACATCGTTTTTTTGCAGATTAGTCAGGATAGCTGCCAAATCTCCGGGGCGCTCTATAGCTGGCCCCGAGCTGACTCTGATATTGACTCCCATTTCGACAGCGATAATGTAGGCTAATGTAGTCTTTCCTAAACCGGGTGGTCCGTAAAGAATAATATGGTCTAAAGGTTCTTTACGTTTCTGAGCAGCTGCAATAGCTATCTCGAGGTTACTCTTAACCTTCCCCTGTCCGATAAAATCACTCAGACGTCTAGGGCGAAGATTAGTATCCAGTGAAATATCATCAGCACTGGGCTTACCTGATATTACTCGTGTCTTTACTTCCTTTTCTTTCATTGCTCAGGAAGTCAACCAAAGCTATTTTCAATTATATCACATCAAGTATCAGCAAACTAAAGCTGATGGAAACGGTCGATTAATAAAAAATCCTCGCCATCAAGCGAGGATTTTTAAAATCACAACTCATAACTTAACCTGAGTTATGCTCGGGCTCTGGCTCAGATGACTGCTTGCCCTCTAGTACCGCTGAAGTATCTATTTGTAGAGCTACCGGCTCACCTTCCTCAAATTGTGGAACTGCTGATTCAACTTCCTCAACCGTGGGTAAAGCCTGAGATGGAATAAGTTTACCGATAATTACGTTTTCCTTCAGCCCGAGAAGCTTGTCTGTCCTCCCCCAAATTGCCGCTTCAGTAAGCACCCTCGTAGTTTCCTGGAAAGAAGCAGCGGCTAGCCAACTACCTGTATTTAACGAAGCTCGAGTAATCCCAAGGAGAACGGTTTGAGCAGTGGCTGGCTCGCCCCCCTCAGCCAAAACCTTGGCATTTATACTCTCATACTCGAACCGGTCAATCAGGTCTCCAGAAAGAAGCTCAGTGTCACCAGGGGATTCTACACGAACTCGCCTGAGCATCTGCCGGGCAATAATCTCAATATGTTTATCATTAATGTTTACGCCCTGCGAGCGGTAGACCTTTTGCACCTCTTTAACCAGATACTGCTGCACTGCTTCCCTCCCCATAATACGTAGAATATCCTGTGGGTCAACGGCACCATCAACTAACTGGTCTCCGGCTTTCACCCTATCGCCTGATTTAATGCGAATGTGGCTTCCGGAGGGAATTATATACTCTCGCTCCTCCACCTCTTCATATTTGATATAGAGGTGACCCTCCTCAAAAACTACATTGCCGGCAACTCTAGATATCACCGGATGCTCTTCAATGACTGCTGGTTTCTTGCTTTTTTTGGGTTTTTTGGACGACGGAGGTGCTAGAGTGGCAAGCTTTGTCCCGGCCTCGACCCACTGCCCACTACTTACAACCACCTCCGCTCCCGATGGCAATGTATATTCATCTAAATATGATTCAGAGCTGATAACTCTGATTTTCCGCACATCTTGAGTCTCAATTACCTCTGCAATACCATCGATTTCAGAAAGAACAGCCAATCCTTTGGGCACCCTAGCTTCAAACAGTTCCTCTACCCGTGGTAAACCACTGGTAATATCAGCTCCAACCACGCCTCCCGTATGGAAGGTACGCAATGTAAGCTGAGTGCCCGGCTCCCCGATACTTTGGGCGGCAATGATGCCTACTGCAGTGCCAATTTCCACTAGTCCTCTTCTGGCAAGATCGCGTCCGTAACAGTTTTGACAGATACCGCGCCGGGAATGGCAACTAAGCGGTGACCTCACATACACTTGGCTAATACCAGCCTCGGTAATTCGTTTTGCCTTTTCCTCGTCAATTTCCTCACTCCTGCGCACAATAACCTCACCCGTACCCGAATCAATAATATCAGCTGCAGCTAAACGCCCGACTAACCGCTCATTGAAGGGAGCTAACAATTCCTTCTCAGCTTTCTCAAATAGCCAAATACCTTCTTCGGTACCACAATCTTCTTCGAATACAATCAAATCTTGAGCCACGTCAATAAGGCGGCGAGTAAGATAACCCGCATCCGAAGTCCTTAAAGCAGTGTCAGCCAATCCTTTGCGAGCCCCGTGAGTGGATATAAAATACTCCATCACCGAGAGCCCTTCACGGAAGCTTGACTTGATAGGGAACTCGATTATTCTTCCTGCAGGGTCGGTCATTAAACCTCGCATACCGGCCATTTGCCTGATTTGCGAAATATTACCTTTCGCCCCTGAAGTTGCCATCATATATACACCACCATAGCGGTCCAAAGATTGGGAGATAGTCTCTGTGATTTTATCTGTAGTCTCTGTCCAGACTTGAATTGCACTGCTGTAGCGCTCATCATCGGTTATAAGCCCTCGGTTAAACTGGTTTTCGATAACAGCTATTCTCTCATCACCCTCTTCAAGAAGCTTTGCTTTATCTCGAGGTACCTCGATATCACTCGCAGCAATAGTTGTGCCCGATTTAGTAGCATATTCGAAGCCGAGCCGCTTAAGATTGTCAAGCACAGTAACGGTGGGGACACTTCCCAACAAACGATAGCAGTCTAACACCAAGCTCTTCAATGTAGCTTTGTCCATTGCCTGATTATAAAATTGAAATTCGGGAGGTAAGATTTCATTGAACAAAATCCGACCAACACTAGTCTTTAACCTCTGCCCGTCTCCATTTTTACGTCTTACCTCTACCTCAGCACCCAAATTGACTATTCCTAGGTCACAGGCAAGCTTAGCTTCTTCAAAATCGCAAAAAACCATCCCCTCTCCCCTAGCCCCAGGTCTAATATTGGTGAGGTAATAACAACCCAGAACCATATCCAAAGTCGGAGTCATTACCGGCTCACCGCAACTCGGCAGCAACATGTTATAAATGCTAAGCATTTTATCTCTAGCCTCTTTCACCGCCGCCCTAGAAAGGGGCACATGAACTGCCATCTGGTCACCATCAAAATCAGCATTAAAGGCAGCACACACTAAAGGATGGATCTGGATAGCACTGCCATCAATAAGTACAGGCTCAAACGCTTGCACACTCAATCTATGCAATGTTGGAGCTCGGTTAAGCAACACCGGGTGCTCTTTAACCACTTCTACCAGAATATCCCACACCTCTGGTCTAGCTTTCTCCACTTGTCTTCTAGCACTCTTTATGTTATGAGCATAGCCTTGATCAATCAGCCGGCGCATAATAAAAGGCTTGAACAACTCCAAAGCCATGTGCTTGGGCAAACCACATTGATGCAGCTTCAATTCAGGACCAACAACAATAACCGAACGACCGCTATAGTCTACTCGTTTACCCAAAAGGTTCTGGCGGAAACGACCCTGTTTACCTCGAAGCATGTCAGACAGCGATTTTAATCTATGAGTGCCGCTCATTATAGGCACCCGTCCCTTTCGCCCACTGTCAATAAGTGCATCAACAGCCTCTTGGAGCATACGCTTTTCATTGCGGATGATAATTTCTGGAGCTCCTAAATCAATCAGCCGTCTGAGACGATTATTTCGATTGATCACACGTCGGTAAAGGTCATTGAGGTCACTGGTGGCGAATCTGCCTCCGTCTAATTGGACGATGGGTCGAAGCTCCGGGGGTAATACTGGAAGCACAGTTAATATCATCCACTCAGGCTTATTGCCACTGCGCCAGAAAGCTTCGACTACCCGCAATCGCTTGCTGGCCTTCTTGCGCCGTTGTCCTGAGCTAGACCGGACTTCTTCAATGAGTTTCTGACGCAACTTTTCAAGATCAATATCTTTAAGAACATCAAGAATAGCTTCCGCCCCCATGCCTACTTCAAAAAAGCCGCCTAATTCCTGCTTAAGCTCTTGATATTGGCTCTCTGTAAGAAGCCTCAGCGGTTGCAGATTCTCTAGCCCTGATATTTTCTCGTGGAACTCGCTTCCAAGCTCAGCGCCTTTATCAGCAAATTCGCGTCGTAGGTTATTTATCTTTTCTAAAGTTTCTTGGTCTGGAGCTGACTTAGCTTCCGCTTCTATCTCCGCAACCTTATTCTCTAACAACTGCCCTCTCTCAGCAATCTGTTGCGAGAGCCTCTCCTTAAGTTCTTTAATCTTTGCATCACGCGCCGATTCATTAACCGAGGCAACAATATATTGCGCAAAGTAAAGTACTCGCTCCAGGTTTCTGGGTGATACATCAAGAAGCAATGCCAGCCGACTGGGCACCCCTTTAGCAAACCAAATATGAGCTACTGGAGCAGCCAGTTCGATATGGCCCATACGCGTACGGCGTACCCTGGAATGCTCTACCGTAACTCCACATCTATCGCAGGTAATGCCACGATAGCGTATCTTCTTATACTTCCCGCAATAACATTCATAATTCTTAGTTGGTCCGAAGATTCTTTCACAGAAAAGCCCGTCTTTTTCCGGTTTTAGGGTTCGATAATTAATTGTCTCAGGCTCAGTTACCTCGCCATAGGACCAGCTTTTAATTTGTTCTGGCGAAGCCAGTGAAATACGGACAGCATTAAAATCATTAACCTCTGCCATCTGTCTCCTTTAGCTCAAACCTTTGAGCTTAGTCCCAATTTTCTTCCTCTCTTCGAGGAAACTTACCATTTCCTCCTCTTCATTAAGTAGCTCAACGGCTAGACCTAAGCTACGTAATTCCATAAAAAGAACCTTAAATGATTCAGGGACACCCGGTTGAAATATATCTTCACCTTTAACAAGGGCCTCATAGGCTTTGGCTCTACCAGCTACATCGTCTGACTTAATAGTGAGCAGTTCCTGAAGCGTATGACTGGCACCATAGGCTTCCAAAGCCCATACCTCCATCTCGCCAAATCGTTGCCCACCGAATTGAGCCTTTCCACCGAGAGGTTGCTGTGTGATTAGAGAATAAGGGCCAGTAGACCGAGCATGCACCTTGTCCTCAACAAGGTGAATTAGCTTCATCATGTAAATACTGCCTACGGTCACCGGTTGGTCAAACGTCTCACCGGTTCGCCCATCACAAAGAGTAACTTTACCGAATATAGGCGGCGATTGTCTCTGTTCAAGGTAAACCTTCTCTACAATCCCTTCTACTTCTTCATCACTAAGTCCATAAACCTTAACACCTAGGGATTCAAGCCATAAGCGAAGGCAAACTCTCCTCGCTTCCCTAGGATAGCTATCGTCGAATACTTTCTCAGGGTTATAACCATTATCAGCAAGCCAAGTCTTAGCCCGATTAAGATCAACAGCGTCATAATCACCCCGACCTGCCTGGTTAATCACGTCTGCCTGCTGAACTATCCATGCCCTAGCTAAAGCATCCTCGATGGCAACATCATTAGCCCCATCGAAAATCGGGTTAAGCACTTTAAAACCTAGCGTTTCAGCAGCCCAGCCTAAGTGAGTCTCTAGGATTTGCCCTATATTCATGCGTGATGGTACACCGATAGGATTAAGAATTATATCCACCGGCCTACCATTAGGTAGAAAAGGCATATCTTCCTCAGGTAAGATACAGGATATAACACCTTTGTTACCATGTCTTCCAGCCATTTTGTCTCCCACAGAGATTTTCCGCTTCTGTGCAACCCACACCCGTATTAGGCAATAAACACCCGCAGGCAAATCACTATGATTATCACGAGAGAAAACCCTGACATCAATCACCTTCCCATACTCGCCATGTGGCACCCTCAAAGAGCTATCCTTTACCTCACGGGCCTTCTCACCAAAGATTGCCCGTAGCAATTTCTCCTCAGCAGTTAACTCGGTCTCTCCTTTGGGACTGATCTTGCCCACTAAGATAGACCCTGGACCAACTTCAGCACCTACCCGTATAATGCCAGATTCATCCAAATCACGCAGACTCTCCTCCCCTACGTTGGGTATATCTCTAGTAATCTCCTCTGTGCCCAGCTTTGTCTCACGGGCTTCTATTTCATACTTCTCTATATGGATGGAGGTGAACCTATCATTCTTGACCATTCTATCACTGATGATAATAGCATCTTCAAAATTATATCCTCGCCAGCTCATAAAGGCACAGATAATATTTTGCCCTAAGGCAAGCTCACCATGGTCTGTCGCTGAACCATCGGCTATAGCTTGACTTTTTTCAACTTTGTCACCTTTAGACACTACAGGACGCTGATTTACACAAGTTCCTTGATTAGTTCGAACAAATTTCATTAACGGATAGGTATGCTCATTACCATTATCTTCAGCAATCGTGACTTGAGTACTGTCAACCGAAGCGACTTCACCATCTTCCCTGGCAAATACAACCTGTCCACTATACTTAGCTACTTCTTTTTCCATCCCAGTGGCTATTAATGGGGCTTCGGGACGGAGTAAAGGCACAGCCTGGCGCTGCATGTTTGACCCCATTAGCGCCCTATTAGCATCATCATGCTCAAGAAAAGGTATAAGGGAAGTAGTGACACTAAAAACTTGCTTCGGTGAAACATCCATGAAATCTATCTTATCTGCAGGTTCCTTAAGATATTTGCCTCCTCTTATGACACCGATTCTATCTTCAATGAATTCGTTCCTTTGATTAAGTAGAGCATTAGCTTGAGCAATCGCATACCGCTCTTCTTCATCGGCAGTCAGATAGATAATCTGTTCAGAGACGAAAGGAACAACTTTTATGGCTTTAGAAGACAAAGAGGCTATTTTTTTAGCAACCTCTTTAGTAATCGGAGTCCTTTTCGAGGCAATGGCATGCCCTTTTGAGTCAGTAATATCATCCGAGACTGTTCTATTTATCAGGCTTTCAATTTTTTTAGGCACCTCGTGGATGACCTTACGGTAAGGCGTCTGTATAAAGCCATAGTCATTAATCGACGCATAAGTAGCCAGAGAGCCGATAAGCCCGATATTCGGCCCTTCCGGTGTCTCTATAGGGCAGATTTTTCCATAATGAGAATGGTGCACATCGCGAACATCAAAACCGGCACGCTCACGGGACAACCCACCCGGTCCCATTGCCGAAAGGCGACGCTTATGAGTCAGTTCAGCCAAGGGGTTAGTTTGGTCCATGAATTGTGAGAGCTGTGAACCACCAAAAAACTCCCTCATAGCAGCAACTATAGGGCGGTTATTAATTAAAGTTGCGGGGGTGGCAACTTCAGGGCCAACAATGCTCATGCGTTCCTTAATCGCCCGCTCTAAACGTAGCAACCCGATACGAAACTGGTTCTGTATAAGGTTCCCTGCCGTACGTACTCTCCGATTACGTAGGTGATCAATGTCATCCGGCCCTTCCTTATCATTATTAATCTTGATAATGCGCCGTACTATTTCTATAAAATCTTCCTTGGTTAAGCAGCGGCAACTCTCATCAATCTCAAGACCTAATCTGTTGTTGAGCTTATATCGTCCAACTCTACCCAAGTCATAACGCCTGGGATTGAAGAAGAGATTATTTAGCAGGGTTTGCGAATTTTCACGAGTAGGCGGCTCACCAGGGCGCAGCCGCTTATAGATATCAATCAGAGCTTTTTCTTTGGTGCTGACGGAGGGCTCTCTTTCCATCGTAGATTGTATGAAGGTATGTTCTGGCGAGGTTTCCACGTCCCGGAAAAGCTCCAGCAGTTCGCTATCATTGTCGTAGCCGATGGCACGCAGTAAAATCGCCACAGGGATCTTCCTCTTACCATCTACTTTTACAAAAATCACATCCCTATTGGACGTTTCGAACTCCAGCCAGGCACCATGCTCAGGGATCAACTTGGCAGCACATAGCTCACGCCCACTAGCCGGGTCTTGCTGTAGGCTGAAATAAATACCCGGGGAACGAAGTAACTGATTAACCACCACCCTCTCCGCACCGCTGATTACAAAGGTGCCTTTCTCTGTCATAATAGGGATGTCACCGAAGAATATTTCCTGCTCCGGAATCTCCCCCCTGGGTTCTTTAACTATCAACCTGGCTCTAACATAGAGAGGAGCTGCATATGTAATATCACGTTGGCGACATTGGTCAACTGAGTATGGAGGCTGGCGAAACTCATAACCAACAAAATGCAACTCTAACCGCGTCCCGGTGAAGTCATGAATTGGGGAAACCTCTTGGAAAAGCTCCCTTAACCCCTCCTCTTGAAACCAACGAAAAGAATCAAGTTGAACCTTGATAAGATTAGGAATCTCTAAGACCTCAGGTAATTTAGCGAAGGATTTTCTCTTCTTCAAATCAACGCTCCGTTTTTCAGGCACTAACGAAATAGACATAGCTCTCCCATCAAAAATTAAGGCATCATTTCACAAGTGGTACTTTAACCAAGAGATAGATTGTAACCAGGGATTTTAATTGGGGAAAAAGTTAATAGGCGGTCAACAAAGCGTTCCAATACAGTAAACGAGAATTATAACACCAAATTTATCCCTTGTCAAGGGTATTTGGACCAAATTTCACAAAAATTTTTAACTTTTGGGCACAACCCTGTTACCATACAAGGGGGAAAACCACCTTAACAGTAATCTTATCCTAGCTTGACACCACCAAGCCAAATTGCCTTAGGCATAAATATAGATTACAATTAGCAACATCATAGCACTACAAAGTATAAATGACAATGGGGGCAAAGCAAGTAATGGTTAATGACGGTTTCGATAAGTTCAAGGGTTCGCATGATTATGTTACTTCTGAAGCTCTGAGAAATGCGGTTAATGTAGCCATAGCCTTAAAGAGGCCTCTGTTAGTTAGAGGCGAACCGGGAACAGGAAAGACACTACTGGCCCATAGTATCGCCAAAGGGATAGACAAGAAGCTCATAGTCTGGAACGTAAAATCAACTACCAAAGCTCAAGAAGGCCTTTATGTTTACGATACCGTCCAAAGGCTGAACGACAGCCGCTTCGGGGATAAAGACATATCCGACATCAGGCAATACATAAAGCTGGGTAAATTGGGAGAGGCCTTTGCCTCTGAAGAGGAGCTTGTGCTCCTCATCGACGAGATAGATAAAGCCGACATCGAATTTCCTAACGACTTGCTCAACGAGCTAGACGAGATGAGCTTTTATATCCCTGAGACGGGAGAGACAATTGTTGCCGCTCATCGACCCATAGTAGTCATAACCAGCAACGCTGAAAAGGAGCTTCCTGATGCCTTCCTACGGCGCTGCATATTCCATTACATTGAATTTCCTGACCCCACGCTCATGGAGGAAATAGTAAGGGTACACTTCCCTGACATCAGGGATAATCTACTTCGCCAGGCTCTGACAACATTCTACTCATTAAGGAAGATTGACGACTTCCGCAAGAAGCCGTCAACAAGCGAACTTATAGACTGGCTTCGTGTTCTCATTGCCAGCGGCATATCAGATGAGGTGATACCCACTGAGATTCCCTTTGTCGGCACCTTGTTGAAGAAAGAAACAGACTATGCCTATTTCGCAAACACCTACATGAAGAAGATGCGAACCACAAAGACGGTAGACGGCCAAGAGACGCCACGTTAATAAACCGTAGATAGACATCCGTATGTTCACTAGCTTTTTCTACACATTGAGGGAGAGAAAGGTACCCGTCTCAATCACAGAATGGATGACCCTTATGGAAGCCTTATCCAAGGGCTACATCTCCAGTCTGAACGACTTCTATTATCTCGCCCGGGCTATACTGGTCAAAAGCGAGGCTTACTTTGACCACTATGATATCGCCTTCCAGGAATACTTCAAAGGTATAAAAGCCCCGCCGGAAATCTCAGATGAAATCCTGAATTGGCTTAAAGACCCCTTCAACAGAATGTTCCTTACCGAAGAAGAGAGGGCAATGCTGGATAGAATGGATTTGAATAAACTGCTGGAGGAGCTTGAAAAAAGACTCCGTGAGCAAACAGAACAACATGACGGGGGTGCCTACTGGATTGGCAGAGGAGGCACCTCACCTTTCGGGCATTCGGGACAACACCCGGCTGGCTTCAGGATTGGTGGTAGAGGAGGCGGCAGAAGCGCCATTCAAATTGCCGAACAAAGGCAATTCCGCAACTACCGCCATGACCTAACGCTCGATATCCGCCAAGTTGAAGTAGCCTTAAAAGGGCTACGACAATTGAACCGCACCGGACCAGAGGACGAACTGGATTTGGACAAGACAATCGATGCTACCGCCAAGAATGCTGGCGACATCGACCTGATATGGAGACGGAGCCGAAAGAATAAGGTTAAGCTGCTTCTCCTTATGGATGTCGGAGGCTCTATGAACCCTTTCGCTCACCTCTGCAGCCTGCTCTTCTCGGCTGCCCACCGCAGCACACACTTTAAGGATTTCAAATACTACTACTTCCATAACTGCATCTACGACTATGTTTACAAGGACATCCAACGCTGGGACACAGTAAGCACCGACCATCTGTTGCAAACCATGGAGCCGGATTATAAAGTGATACTGGTAGGAGATGCCTGGATGGCACCATCGGAGCTAAACAGTATTTACGGTGCCATCTACTACTATGAACGAAACTATAAGGCGGGCATAGTCCGCCTTAAGCAAATCGCCGACCATTTCAGCCATTGTGTTTGGCTAAATCCCGAATCAACCATCCACTGGAACGAACCTAGCATCGCGATGATTAGAAGAATTTTCCCCATGTTCGAGCTCACCATCGAAGGCCTCCATCAAGCGGTTAAAAAATTAATCGTCAAGCGCTGACAGCCCTATCCTACACCAGTCTAAGAACCCTTTTGTCATTCTAAGCGTAGCGAAGAATCTCATACCATCTATAGACAGAAGCCCACAGCTACATTATAATCAACCTTAACGAGGGCTAAATAAGGTGGCAAATCAGCCCAGGTGGCAGCATCCCGGCGGTAAGCTCCGCGAAGTCGGACCAGAAGCACTTACTGATGCCGAGCTTCTGGCAATATTAATCTCAACCGGCACCAGAAATAAGCCAGCAGAGAAAATCGCCGAGGAGATTATTCAAAGGTTCGGCTCCTTCAAGGGCATGGCAAACCAGCCTCTAAGCAAATTTCTGGAATTAAAAGGTTTAGGTGATGTCAAGGCAATCAGAATCGCTGCTGTTTTTGAGATTGCCCGGCGCATCGTCAATGAGGTTCTAGCAGACCATGAGAAAACCTAAGACCGATTCAGTCAGAGTCCCAAACCCTTACGACACCGGCGCACGGGTCACAGAGCGTGCTGCCGTAGCTAAACTTGCGCACTGGATGAGAGAAATCATCGAGAAGAAAGGACTGGACTTAGGGCCTCCAGATGTGGATACCTCAGGCGCTGATAGAAAATCCCCTGACATGGTAATCTACGAATCATGCCGCAGCCAGAATGTTCTGTGTGTCATCGAAGCCAAGCCGCCTTACTATGATAACGTCTTCGATTATGAGAACCTTAAGAAGCCAGCCTGGGACAAGGCAAATACCAGACACGCCAAATACTTCGCCACTACCAATTTCAAGGAGCTAATCTGGTTCAATACGGAAAAAGCTAACGCCCTGCAGTCTGATGAAATCATCAATAGGTATCACCTGTCAGAAGTGGAAAACCTCGACCTGATTGAGGAGACCAGATACAAGGAAAGCATCATCAGGCAGCTTGAAATTTTCCTTACCCAGCTTTACGCCGTATACACCGGCAAGGTGACTGAGCCAAAGCTGGCCATCGATGAATTACTCATTTACAGAATTCACGATAAGATACTGAGGCTTGCCCGATATTACACCGGCATAATCGAAGACCGATGCCACAAAGAAACTGATTTCGCCTCACAGCTCGGCAAATGGTTTGTAGAGCAGGGCTGGGACTTCGCCCTCCAACCTCAGGACTTCGATAAAACAGCCCGGCAAACTGCCTATCTGCTGGTGAACAAAATCCTATTTTATGAAGCACTTCAAGCCAAGCGTCAGCACGCGCTGGCTCCACTTGAAATACCTCAGGGTTTGTTCAAAGGAGCACAACTCCAAAAGGTTTTGCAGAGCTTCTTCGATGAAGTCCTCAAGATAGACTACGAGACAATCTATACCACCGACTTCATCGACGCCATCGCCTTTCCCCAAGCCAAAGAAGTAGTCAAGGAAATAAGAGAGCTGGTGGATATACTCAGGCAATACGATTTCGCCAAGCTCGGCTATGATATCATCGGCAGGATTTTCGAAAGGCTTATCCCACAGGATGAAAGGCACAATCTAGGGCAATACTTCACCAACCCTGATGTGGTTGACATCATCATCGAGTTCTGTTTACAAGATAAAAAGGATGGCAAAGTCTTCGACCCAGCTTGCGGTGCCGGCACATTTCTGGTCAGAGCTTACCAGCATAAGAAGCTCATGAATCAATACCTGAAGCACGAGGATATAATCGACAGGCTATGGGGCAATGACATCGCCAAGTTCCCGGCCCACCTTGCCACCATAAACCTGGCTATCAATGATTTGGCTTCGGACAAAAACTACCCCAACATACTTCAAGAGGACTTCTTCAACCTGCTGAGCACAGAAGGCGGCTTCGAGATGCCGCCAAAATGGCGTCGGGCAAGGGCAATGACACTACACTTAAAAGAAAGAGAGGTTGAATACCCACGCTGGTTTGACTGCATTGTGGGCAACCCTCCTTACACCCGCCAGGAGGAGATAAGCGAAATTGCGACCAAAGATAAAGGCTACAAAGAGAGCCTTATATATAAAGCTATGTTCGATAACAAAGACAAGCAGCTCGCTGAAATCTCAAAGCGGGCTGGCATCTACGCCTACTTCTTCGTCCACGGCACCAAGTTTTTGCAAAACGGCGGCAGGTTCGGCTTCGTTGTCTCCAACTCCTGGCTCGACGTTGACTACGGCAAGGGCTTGCAGGAATTCTTCCTTAACAATTACAAAATCATCGCCATCATCGAATCCAAGGTCGAGCGCTGGTTCGAGGACGCCGATATAAACACCTGCATCGTTATACTGGAGAAATGCTCTGGCGAGGACAGACGTCGAGAACGCCACGAGAACATCGCCCGCTTCGTCTATCTCAAGAAACCACTGCGCTATTTTATCCCGGCGGCACAGGATATCTGGGACAGGCAGCTTCAGCGGCACAACGCCATACAGGACAAATTCATCAGAACTATCATGGCACACAACGAGCTCTACGACGACGAGGACTTAAGAATCTACCCCAAAAAGCAGAGCCAGCTCTGGGCAGAAGGCTTTGACCTGGAGAAGAACGAATACGCCGGCTCCAAGTGGGGCAAATACCTCAGAGCGCCGGATATATTCTTCAAGATTCTGGAGAAAGGCAAAAAACAGTTCATCCCCCTAGCAAATGTTGCCAAAGTGAGGAGAGGATACATACCTTGGCCGTATGCCGATTATCTTTTCGACGGGAATAAAATTAAAAAAACACGCATAGAGGAGCATTATTTGGCTCTAGTTTTCCATTCCACAACGGATAGCGTACGGATTTTGTTAGACGATTGCTCTCTTTTTGGCACAAAGATGCTATTAACGGAAAAAACCAAACAGGAACTTAAGGGAACAAACGTCTTGAAATACATCCGCCAAATAGAGGCCAAAGGAGCAAAGAGGCCAGGATGGTACAATTTGGGTCGCCGAAAGCCTTATCCCATAATTTGGCTAAGAACTCCCTATGATAGGCATATCGTTTATTTGAATCGAATCAACTTGGCTGTTATAGACCATGTCGAGATAGAATCAGTCGAGCCCGAAAATTTGGGCTTGTTATTAAATTCAACGTTATATGCTCTACTCAGAGAGCTATTCGGACGAGCTTCGCTAGGACAAGGCACACTTAAGACAGAAGTTATAGATGTTAAGAAACTTCCTGTTTTCTCCCTAGGCTCGCTTAAAAAGCTCAACAAAAATGCTTTCGGTATCCTTAAACGACCAATTGGTTCGGTGTCTGATGAGCTTGGCACCTCATCACTTGAAGAGGCCTCCCTGGACAAAGTGAAACCCGACCGCCGGGAGCTAGACAAAATTATCATGGGCGAAATACTGGGCTTAACTGACGACGAGCAGCTTGAGGTCTACCGAGCGGTGATTGACCTGGTGAAATCTCGGCTGGAAAAAGCCAAGAGCTTCGGCAAGAGAAAAAAGACCAGGGAGGGCATTGACATTGATTCGCTGGTAAAAACCGTTACGGAGAAGGTCGGCGATGATACTCTAGGCAAGTTCTATAAAGAAAAAGTTTTGAGCCAGAAACCGCTTTACACCAAAACTTTGCCCAAGGCAACTGACGAAATCGAAATTAAACAAAGCCTACTTGGTTGGCGACTCTATTCAGGCAAGAACGATATTGATTGCATCTCGGAGATTGAAGCCCGCTACCTCAAGGTCTGGCTTGAGGCTAGACTGGAAGCGATTAAAGTACCTAAAGACGAGGCTTACCTGAAAGCCATAGTCCCTGAATTAGAGAGCCTTAAAGCTAAGATAGATACGGTCGTTAACGCCCACCTCGGCTTCATCGCCAATCTAAAAACCAGAGACAGAATCCTGCACCGCCTATGGCAAGAAATTACCAAATAAACCAATTCTCACAAAATGACAGAATTCTACGCCTACATAGATGAATCTGGAGATGAGGGCACAGGAGGCAAAGGAACAAAGTGGTTCGTAATAACTGCCTTGATCGCCAGCCAGGATGAAGCCACAGCGTTAGGCTCCACTTATCACCGCCTGAAACAGAGAACCAACTTGAGTGCTGACAAAGTTCTCCATTGGGCAGAACTCAGCCATCCCCGGAAAAAGGCAGTTACCGAAGAGCTAGCCAATAGCGATTTTACCATCTGCACAGTTCTAATGGACACACAACACCCTGACATAGTCAATACAAATCCGAAGCTAAAAGGTAAGAGACTATACTTCTATGCTTTCAGGAGATTGGTAGAACGCATTAGTTGGTATTGCGACGATAAGAGCGACAAAGTAAGGCTATATCCTGAGAACAAAGCTGGAATTAAATACGAGGAGTTAAGAGGATATCTAGACTACATTCAAAGCCAACCGGA
>Ga0315282_10002997_pt1 | contig 30547 bp, 18 predicted proteins | sample YL17G07_20_MG_FD_203693 | JGI IMG/M metagenome (GOLD analysis project Ga0315282, IMG submission 203693) | Sediment microbial communities from Yellowstone Lake, YNP, Wyoming, USA - YL17G07_20 | ecosystem: Environmental > Aquatic > Freshwater > Lake > Sediment | place: USA: Wyoming | collected... | reverse complement strand
ATGGCGAACAGTTCGGCCGTGATGCAAAGGCGCGCGAGGTTGCAGATAATCGCAACTGGAACGCTCGAAATCACGAGGACCGCCTTCTGCCAGCGGGGCCGTTTCACCAGGAATGCAAGCGTGGCGGCAACGACGACAAAGGCTGTCAGCATCCTGAGGCCGCTACAGGCCTCAGCCACGGCGACCTCCGCGCCGTTGACGGTGAGGACGTTTCCGGTGCGGTGCACCGACGCGCCGAAGACCTCGAGCAGAAACACCGCCCCTGTCGCGGCCTGGGTCTGGAGAGGGCTGCTGATCATGTTGTGGACCCGGCCCGGCAGCGGCACGACCAGGAACAGGAAGAGCAGCACCCACAGGAGCCGACGAAAAACCCGCCAGCCCCCGATGAGAAGGACCACTCCGGCAACGGTCAGGACCAAGGCATACCGTTCTGCGGACTCGAAGAGAAACAGGAGCCCGTACAGGCGGGCGGCCTGGGCCGCGAGGATGAGGCCGATTCCTCCCCACCAGGCGGGACGCCACACGCACTGGCGCAGGGCGTCCCGCTCGCGCCAGACCAGGTAAAGCGCCACGAATGGCACGAGCAGACCGACCGAGTAGTTGTCGTCCGCATACAGGTCCCTGGCGAGTGAGTGGATGGTTGCCCAGTACGCCCACGCCAAGATGGCGAGCCCAACGAGACCGACCGCGAGCCAGGATTGGAGAAGGCTCACGGTGATCTCGTGCAGTGCCTTCACGTCGCTCGGATACCGGGGTTTTGACACGGCTTCCCGCCTACTGCGCTCCTGCTTCTCTGCTGGTACGGTCGAGGTCCGTCGCGACCTGCGGCGGGGTCTGGGCGGCGTCGGGCATCACGTCGCGAATGGCCTCCGCGGAGTCGCTCGCAAAGGCACGCACGGCCTGAGCGGCCGCTTTCAAGCCGGCCCCCTCGCCTCCTGAAGCCACAACCTGCACCTGGGCCATGTAGCGGATGGCGGATGAGCCGCGCATGGCCTTGGACCGGAGGAGCGACACGTCCGGGCTATACTGCCCGTCCACGATGTAGTAATTCAGTACGGTCATCTGGCCGGCGCTGAACCCGCCGCGGGAGAACTGGTAGGTCCGGCACTCCAGCCGCTGGCCGCCGCCGATGGGCAGTTCGAGCGAACGGGAATCCTCAAGCGTGTACCCGTTCCCCGGATAACACACCTCCGGACGGTGGGGCATGAGGTCCCGCGCCCGGACACCGTACGCCACCCACAGTTGCACCGATTCGGCGCCTCGCGAGTACGTCCGACTGACGCAGTCGTCGCAGTCGGCTCCCTTGACCACGGCCTCCTCGACAGGCCTCTCCTTGCCCTGCCATTCGCCAATACGTAAGGGAAATGCCTTGGACAAAGTGCCGCGGGGCATGGGCACACTGTCAGTCGGGCGATTCAGGTATCCCGCCAAGAGCCTGTAGGCTCCGCCGCTGACAAGCAGCAGCGCCACGGCCGTTGCCGCCGCCAGCAGGATCGGACGCTGGTCTTTGCTCAATCTCATGGTTCCGAGGCTCCAGGCACAGCGGCTTGCGGCGTTGGTGGCGAGGCGATCTTGATCCGGGTCACCAGCGACGTGTTGCCGGCTACGGCACAGCGGCCAGCGAGCGTCGTGCTCGGCGTCTTACGGTGGTACCCGCGGCTGACCCAACCGCCGATGGGTTCTTCGCTTCCGCATAGCGTTCGCACGGACAGCCGCGGATCGAGTTCGATGGTGACGCCTCCCGGCCCGACATCGACCTCGTAGCGGTTTGGTGCCGCCTGCCGCACGCGACAGTTCTCGGCCAGGTGGAAGCAGATCTCGACGTCATGCTTGCCGCGGGTCAGGATGTCATCCCGGATGGAGAGTTCGCGCTTCAGGCCGTCCAGTTCCAGCGTCCGACGGTGGACAACGGGGTCAGCCAGGCGCGTGTAGCCGTCGTGTTCGCCGGCGACCGTCCCGCCGGCGGCGCTCGGTTCCCACTGGAGGCAGCGTGCGGTCGCCCTCGCCCCCCACATGAACGGCCCCAGCATCTCAGACTGGTCCCGCCCGTCTATGACGACCGTGTTGTGGGCGCGGGTGCTGCGCAAGTACTCCCGCCACCGGGGATACGTGAAGTAGTCATAAGTTCCCGGGTCAACCAGGACGTCCTCGCCGAACGCGCGGAGGGTGAAGGCCAGGGCGTCCGCGTGACCGTGGGCTGCCAGCGGCCCCATCCCCAGTTCGCCGCAGTCGAAGACGACGCTGATACGGTCCGGGCTATCGCGGTGGCCGGACTGGAGCAGGTAGTAGCCCGCGTCGGTCATCGCGCGAGAGGCGAGCACTGGCATCTCCGGCCGCAGGATCGCCTCGAACCGCTCGCGGCCCTCGCGGCCCAGCAGCCACAGGGCCGGCTCGGACCAGCCCCCTGCCCACGCCTTGAAGTCGGCGCGGCCGTAGAGGACGGCGCCGACCGCGAGCCACCGGCGCGGGTCGCCCCGCTCGCCGCCGAGGTCCAGGACGTAGCCATCGTCGCAGTCGCCGAACATCGGCAGCGTCCGGCCGCCTTCGCTCAGGACGCCGACGAACGCGAACATCCGTTCGAGGCGCTCCCAGTACGCCGGCGGGAAGTCCTCGCCGGACCACCGGCCCACGAGGCCCGCCAGCAGGAAGAATTGGAGGACGAAAAGGTGGTAGCCGAGGGCCTGCTCCCGCGTGCACCCGTCGGGGTATGTCTGGCGGAGGATCTCCTCGCCCAGAATCTCGCGGCTGCGGCCCCGCCACCGCGCAGCGTGCTTCAAGTTATGGAAGTAGGTTGATCCGATGAACACGCCCGCCGCCTCGCCCACCAGGTGGTTGTTGACGGAGGAGCCCCGCGAGTACTTCCGCGATATCTCCCACAGGTGAAGGTGCACGGAGTTCAGCAGCCGAGCGCGGAAAGCGTCGTCGAGGACGCCGGAATCGCCTATCAGGTCGAGCGCCAAGACCCAGTTGATGAGGCGGATGCCCAGTTCCAGCGGGCTCCGCCAGTTCATGCCGATGCCGTAGGGGCACTGCTTGAGCCAGGAGTCTAGTTGCTCCCTCGCCGCCGCCGCGTACCGGATGTCGCCGGTGGCCCGGTAGACGCGTCCGAGGACCACCAGATGGTGATGGCGATTGGGCTCCCACACAAACTTGCAGTCGCCCGTGACGGCAAAGTCGCGGTAGTCGATCCACGGCGCGAACCGGATCGGCGCCGCCTTGCCATGCTTGTGGTCACGGTTCCAGTCGGTTGGGTCGCCAAGGGGGTAGTCCTCAAGGTCGAAGAACGAGAATCGGTGTGCGGCAATACGTTCCGCCTTGGCCAGAAGCGGCTCGAGCCAGCAGCGATCCGGTGCACCATCTTCCGCGGAAGCCCAGTCGCCGGCAGCGCCGTCGGTAAGAGAACGTGCGGCGGCAGGGCGGCCGTTGCGGCTCTCTAGAATGGCCGATAGCGATCGCTGCCGCTGTCGCCGGGCGACTAAGGAGTAATCGATGACGTCGCGCAGCGAGGACCGCACGCGCCACGCGATTTCGGCGGGCGACATCGCCTTCAGACGACGAATACACCATAACAGAGACTGCATACGAACTCCAGGAAAACCGACCTCTACAAGAGCGGGAAGGCAGCGCCCCGTCGAGGATGCAAGGCGCTTCCGTCAAGACTCCACGTCACAGTCCGCTGCGTCCTGTGGCGCGGGACTCGCCTGTAGTAGCCTGCTCGATGCGTACATGGGAGTCAGAAAGTATGTGCTTCGCCAGGCCTCTGCCCACGATGCTGCAGCCCAGCGGCGTCCAGTGCCCGCAGGATTTCGTCCAGTGCGTGGCCTCCACTGGGTGTCGCGACAGCTCCGCAGCCGGACAGTAGATGTCTACCCTGAAACCGTCGCAGCGCGGGAAGCGGGACGCCATCGTTCGCCGGTCGCCGTCCCTCACGACGACAGGGATATCAAGTACCACAAGGGAAGCGCCGTTCTGGCGTGAGATCTTGGCCATCTCTGCCAAGAGGGCTATGGCGAGTTTCTCCTCGTAGTCGCCGTCTGATCGGCTGGCGCTCCTGGAGGCCGCAGCGGCGGCGGAGAAGGCGCGCGACCATCGGGCCACACGCGTCCGCAACCTGTGGAGCGTGTCCATCAGGTCGATGACGATGTCAGAAGCTGTCTCCCGGACCTTACAATAGAGGTGAGAGTTCTCGGCTAAGAACCGATAGGCGCCGAACGTGAACAGAAACCTGCTGATACTCACGGCGGGGAGGTATGACGGACTGCCCCTGACCAGCCCGTCTTTGCCCAGGCGAAAGAGGTCTGCGCGCACGTTGCGGGAAAGATCCAGATGATTCCAACCGACGAGCACGAGATCCGGGTGATACTTGAGACCCTCCTCTTTCAGGTGAATCAACTCCTCGCTGGTCGAGTGTCCGGAGACGCCCAGATTCACCACCTCGCAGTTGATGCCGGAGGCACGCAACTCGTTTTCCATCTGCGTGAGCCATAGATCCTCGACCGATACCCCGTAGCCGACGGTGTAGGAATCGCCGAGGGAAACGATCCGGAACGTTCCCTCCGGTTTCTCGTAGGGGATCTCGCGGTCACACCGGACGCCCTTGCTGTTCGTGCGGATTTCGATCCTGTACTCGGGGGTCTGATGCCAGAAGGAACGGCTGGGTTCGTTGACCCGGATCCCATAGGGGGCGTCGATGACGTACCGGGGCATGATGAGGGCTGGCGTGAACACCCGGATGAAGCATTCCAGGAAGATCGCCGTGTAGACGACGACGAAGATGGCGCGGCCCATGCGCCGTACCCACGGACGCAGCCCAGGCCACCGGCCCCTTGGCGTCTGCTCGACGGCTGCTGGCGCGGCCTTCTGGGAAGCGGCGGGGCGAGCCCCAGCCTGCGACGCGTCCGACCGCCATTGCAGCTGATCGACGCCCGGTGGCCTGGAAGACGCTTGTGACTTAGACGATGGAGCCGTGGGAAACCGCATCTCTGAGCCTTCCTGTCTTCAAGCTAGAACGCGAAGTAGATGAACGTCTTGCCCTGCCCGGCGCTCAGGAACGCTATGGACGCAACGGCGAGCAGCCACGCGTTTAGCCGCAAGATCCAGCGCGCGTTGAGCACGGCGGCGGCGTCCTTGACCGCAAACTGCCAGATCTCGACGGCCCACAGGAGCCAGCAGTAGAACACAGTGGCGCGCAGCCACTCAGCGCCTAAATCCGACAGGGCAAACCGGGACGGAATCGCTTGAAGGAACGCCACGATTGTATTCATGTCCGGCGCACGGAAAATGAGCCAGCCGAGGCAGGTCAAGCCATACATGATAACTAGCAGCAGCAGCCACCAGGCGGTGCGCCCCGCGGCGGTCTTGGCCGACTGCCAATCGACGACCCGCCCGAGATTCCGGTAGATGCTCAGAACGATTCCGTGGTAAAGCCCCCACACCACGAAATGCCACGCGGCTCCGTGCCACAGGCCACCGAGCAGCATCGTGATCATCAGATTCCTGTAGGTCGCCGCCTTCCCGACCCGGTTGCCGCCGAGGGAGATATAGAGGTAGTCCCTCAGCCACGTGGAGAGGCTGATATGCCACCGGCGCCAGAAGTCCGACGGAGAGACGGCGAAATATGGCTGGTCGAAGTTCACCATTAGGTCGAATCCCATGACTCGCGCAATGCCCCGGGCCATGTCGCTGTAACCCGAGAAGTCGCCGTAGACCTGGAAGGCAAAGGCGTTGACCGCGAGCACAAGGTCTAGGCCCTGGTATTTCGAGGGGTCCGCGAACGCGGCGTTTACTATGGGCGCCATGTTGTCGGCCACCACCATCTTCTTGAACAGGCCCCAGGCGATGAGCCATGAACCGCTCCGGATATGTTCCCAGGTGATGACCCGCGTGCGACCGAACTGGGGCAGGAGGCGCGGTGCCCGGTTGATCGGTCCGGCCACCAACTGCGGGAAGAATGCCACAAAAGTGGCGTATTCGAAGAAACTCGTGCTTGGCTTCAGCTGGCCCCGGTAAATGTCGATTGTGTAACTCATCGACTGGAAAGTGTAGAAGGAGATCCCCACCGGAAGGACCACGTTCAGCGTCGGCAGCGAAGGCGCCAAGCCGAACAGCGATAGCAGCGCCGTAAGACTCTCCGCAAAGAAGTTGAAGTACTTGAAGAACCCCAGGAAGCAGAGGTTGGCCACCACGGTGAGAATCAGGAAGAGGCGGCGCTGGCGGCCGTCCTTGGCACGGTAGATCGCCCGCCCGCAGAAGTAATCGAGCGCCGTGGATGTCAGGAGCAGGGCCAGGAACCGGTAGTCCCAGGCACCGTAAAAGACGTAACTCGCGACCAGGAGCAGCGCATTCTGACCCCTTCGCGGCAGCAAGCGGTAGGCCGAGTAGACCACCACAAAGAAGACAGCGAATGTCCACGTGTTAAACAGCATCGCTTCGCCTACAAATGTCAAGACCCCGAGGGCCCCCTCAGTGCAGGGCAAACGCTACGACTCAATGGCCGTCACCGGCCGAGGCGCCTTGCCCGGCCTCGGGAAGGGTGGCGCTGTTCGAGGTTGGCATGCATCTTGCCGGTCTTCGAGACGCCAAGGAGTCGCTGATAGCGAAGGTTGTGGCCGTGCAGACGACAGCTTCCGCAAACGGCAGAGGAGAAGCCGAGCCAGAGAAAACGGCATCGACAAACGCCTTCATCTCGGCATTGTGACCTTTCCCGGACCCGGCAGCCCTCACCTTTTGCCGCCGTTGGTCGTGGAACAGGAAGGCCCTATGCCAATTCTCGATCACGGCGGCTCGCCCCATGCCGAAGACCTCGATAAGCTCTTTGTCGAAGTGCGGGTTCCCGTTGGCTACATAGAGAAGCGTCCCGAGGGATCCGTCCTCCATCTTCAGGGTGACGGCGCAGTTGTCGTTCTGCTGTCCGGCGACGTGTCCCCCGACCATCGTGGCGAAGGCCTCGGCCGGGCTGCAACCGCAGATGAACTGAATCAGATCCACGAAGTGGCAACCTTCGCTGATGACGCGCCACCCGCCTTCCTCAGGGTCCTGGTACCATGAGCTGCCTGCCACGGCGCCGGCGTTCACACGGACAGTGACCTCAATCGGGCTGGACCGTTCGGCAAAGAAATCCCGGACGGCGATGCTCAAAGGGCTGAAGCGGCGGTTGAATCCCGGCATTAGGATCTTCCCAGTCTCGGATTCCGCGGAGACGACTTCCCCCAACTGTTCCCGGGTCAGCGCCAGCGGTTTCTCGACAAAGACGTGTTTCCCTGCCCGGACCGCCTCGGCCGCAACACGAGCGTGCGTGTCATGCCGCGTAGCGATGACGACCGCGTGGATTTGTTCGTCGGCGAGCAACTCGTGGTAGTCGCTCGAGCAGTACTCGAACCCGTGCCGCGAGGCGGCGCTCTTGGCCGAGAGGCCGCCCGCCGAGCAGACACCTCGGAGGCGGACGTGGCGCAGGGCCTTGAGCGCCGGGATGAGCGTGCCGGTCGTGAAGTGGCCGGCCCCGATCAGCCCGATGCCCACCCGCCCGTCCGTACCCTCGCCCGTGGCGCCGCTTTGCACCACCACCTTGCGCACCAAGGGGGCCTGCTGGGGATACTCGAACAGGATGGCTACCGCCTGGGTGCTGTCGGACGTGGCCACCTGTTTATAGGTGGCGGGCGCATCGTCGATGGAATGAACCTGAGGATCCAGGCGGCCGGGCACGACCTTCTCCGAGGCCACGAGATGGAGGAATTCGGCCATATTGCTTCGTTCGGTCCATCTCACATAGCCCACGGGGTAGTCCACGCCTTTGACCTCGAAGCTCCGATCATACCGCCCCGGCCCGTAGGAGCGAGACATCACGATCGAAAGCTCCTTGAAGTAGTAGGTCCGCCAATCGGCCTCGACCGGCACCATTCCGACGATGACGACCTTCCCGCGGTCGCGCACAAGCCGACCCGCCAGATCCATTGGATCTCTGCTCTTCGTGCTGGCAGCAATGTAGGCCACGTCGGGACCGTGCCCGTCGGTCATCTGGAGGATAATGTCCTCCAAGGCGCCGTCGCTGCGAGTCGCGGCCGCGTTCGCGCCGCAGCGCCGCGCGCGTTCCACTCGTTCGGGGGCCACATCCACACCGATGACGCGCGCGCCGGCTGCCTGAAGGATCTGGACCGCCAGGAGGCCTACCAGTCCCAGGCCGACGACCAGGACCGTGTCGCCGACGGTCACCCCAGCCTGGCGCACGCCCTGGAGAGCAACGGCGCCCACCGTGGTGAAGGCTGCGTCCTTCAGATAGACTCCCTGGGGCACTGGCACACACAGGTTCCGCGGCACAAACACGAATTCCGCATGCGAGGCGATTCCGTCGCCAGCACAAGCAACCCGGTCGCCCACCGCGAACTCGTCAATGGAACTGCCCACCTCCTCTACGACGCCGGCGAGGCTGTAGCCTATGGGCGTGAGCGAGTTGAGACGCTCGCGGACCAGATGGTAGGTTTCCAGCAGGCCCTTCTGCTTGATGCTCTGCATCACCTGCTTGACCTTGTCCGGCCGCTCTCGGGCCTTCTGGATCAGGCCCATCTTGGCTTGGGACACCTTCATCCGCTCCGTGCCGGCGCTCACCAACGAGTAGGCGGTTCGCACGAGCACGCCCCCCGCCCTACAGATGGGCGCGGGCACCTCCTCCAAGGACACTTCACCGGAATTGTAGTTGAGGACGACCTGCCGCATGCCATGCTCCTTGTCAGCGCCCCAGTCGCGTTTCGCTCAGGGCAGGGATTCTTTGGTCGACATAGATGGCCTTGCCGCGTGGCGACAGCAGGATGGATTCAACGCATTCGACGGTGAACGCGACGCGTCCGTCCAGTTTGCGCCCGAGGTTGCGCATGATACGCTGGCGGTGTTCCTCGCCGAAGCCAACGGCTGGAACGATCCGGAGCACCGCGCGCCCCGGCGTATCCTGGTAGAACTGGAACTGCCTCACCGCGGCAAAAGTGTCGTCGTGCATGTTCATCGCGGTCCACGGGATCTCGGAGCCGTCATCGGCGACAAGGGTCTCCTGCGTGCGGTGCCCGCGGATGTCGCGGATGATGGTGTGGCGGCGGCCGCAGGCCTCGCAGCAGTTGGCCACGAACGTCGCCCAGTCGCCTGTGCGGTAGCGGATGAACGGGAGGACGGTGTTGATGAACCCGGTGCCGACGATCTCCCCCCGTTGCCCGGGCACGTTGACCGGGTTCCCCTGTTCATCGAGGAGCTCGAAGTGGCCGTACGTGGGCCACACGTGGTAGTCGGTGGTGTACTCGCACTCCGCGGCCAGTACGAGTTTCTCCGAGTGGCCATACCAGGCGAAGTACCGCACCCCGAGGACCTTCTCCACGTAGGCCCGCTGCTCGGGGTACACGTTCTCGGACCCGGCCAGGATCCCGACGATGTTCCGGGGAACCGGTGTCCCGCTCCGCTCGATGAATCGCGCCAGTGTAGCTACGGACGACGGATAGACGTGCAGGAAGCACCGCCCAATGCCGGCGATGTGACGGACATAGCCCCTCAGGGACTCGTCGTTCATATGGAAAGCGCTGTAGTAGTGGGCCCGAAGAATCGGGTCGTATTCGTGACGGAACCCGTTTTGGTCAGGCTCGACGACTTGCCCGCGGAGCACCGCCATCGTCGTGCCGACGGCGCACCCCGCCCGGCGCCAACTGGTGGTCAGATGCGCGTACTCGACCGGGGAGCGGTTGGCGTTGATGCAGAACATAAGTGGTTCCCCGCCGCTGCCCCCGGTCGACACGGCCTCCACCGCCGGGTGGCCCGCGGGGATCGTGCGAATCTCCTCGAGGTGCTCCCGCACCGTTTGCTTGTCGATCGTGGGTATCCTGACGAGGTCCTCCGGGCGATTGAGGTCCTGGGGATCGAAGCCGGCCTCGTCGAACACACGGCGGTAGAACGGCGACTTCACGTAGGCGAGCCCACAGACTGCCCTCAGCATCAGCGCGCGGTACTGGGTCGACACCTCAGCGGGCCAGAACTGCGACTTCTCGAGAAAGGCCACCCAATTGCGGAACTGCTTGCCTAAGAGCTTCTCGACCGGGATCCTGCCGAGCAGTGGCGCCAGAGACCGGCGTAGTGATCGCGGAGTTGCCTGCCACAGGTGGCGGCGCGTCCAGCCGCCCCGCCCATGCTTCTCCATGCGGGGGGGGGCCACGGACGATGCACACGAGTCCGTCGCCTTCGCCCCGCCAAGACCAACGGTTTTCCCGCGGCAGGCGGCGCCCCGGATATCGTCCAGCAAGACGTTTTGCGGGCCCGTCGCGCCGCCCTCGATGTACATCCGGTACCAGCATTCCAGGGTCAGGAGACTCCACAATTGAATGTAATAGTCGCGGCGTCCGGAAAGGTGTTCGCCCAGCAACTGCTGCACCACCTCCGGGTCGAGCAGGCCGGAGCGCCCCACGTGCTCGCGCGAGAGGAAGTTCAGTACGAACTCGCGCAGGTCCTCCTTGACCCACTGCCCGATGGGCGAGTCGAACCCCCGCTTCGTTCGCTCTGCTATATGCGGCGGTATCCACCGCGACGCAATCGTCTTCAGGATGTGCTTGCTGTGGGTGCGTTTCAGCCGGTAAGAGGCCGGAAGCGACGTGACGAAGTCGACCAGTTCATAGTCGCACAGCGGGGAACGCACCTCGAGGCCGTGAGCCATGCTCATTCGGTCCATGTACCTGAGCTGAAACTCAGGCAGGTATCCCGCGAGATCCAGGTCGGCCACCCGGTCGAGTATCTCGCGTTGATCCCCGGCGAGGAGGTAGTGCCGGAGAAACGCCTCCCCCATTGGATCGTCGGCCTCGGCCCGAGTTCTCTCCGAGAGCATCCTTTCCCGCACGTCCCGGTGAAGGAGGCTGATCCAGGTCAGGTAGGCCTCGGCTGGGGGCAGACCGGACCCCGTGATGAAGCGCTTGGCCTGCCGGGCGAAGGCCCTCCCCCTGGTCGACTCCGGCCATTTCCGGATGATTCGCTCCACGAGTTGCTCGCGGATGAATCTGGGACATATCCTGTAGTAGGCCAGCAGGTTCACAGCCCGATGGCGCGGGTACCCGAAGAAGATCTCGTCGCCGCCAGTCCCCCCCAGCACCACTTTCACCCGTTGCTTGGTGAACCGGGACAGCAAGTAAACGAGAACTGAGGTGGGGTTCCCCGACGGCTCGTCGAAGTGTCCCACGATGCGAGGAAGCAGCTCGATGCTCGACTGGGGGCTGAGGATCAACTCCTGATGCTTCGTGCCGAGTTGATCGGCAACAAACCTGCTTTGCCTGAGCTCGTTGAACCCGGTCGCGGCCCCGGCGAAGCCGACGGTGAATGTCTGAACGTGAGCCGCGTGGCTGCACATCAGGGCCACGATCACCGAGGAATCGATGCCGCCGCTCAGGAAGGCCCCCACCTCCACGTCGCTCTTGAGGCAGAGCTTAACCGTGTCGCTGAGCAGGCTGGCCAGCCGCTCGGCCGCCTCATTGAAGGACAGGCTGCTCGCGCCGCGGCTGCCCCGCTGCCAGTAGGCGGTAAGCCGCGCCCGGCCGTTCTCATGAACCAGCATGTGGCCGGCCGGCAGCTTGCACACGCCCTGGTAGAATGACCGGGGGGGCGGAACATAGTTGGCCACGAGGAACTCGCAGACGGCCTGAGCGTCTACCTGCCGGGTGAATTTCTTCTGGAGGATCGCTTTCGGCTCCGAGCCGAAGAGGATCGCGGCCCCATCCTCCATGTAATACAATGGCTTCTCGCCGATCCGATCGCGCACGAGCACGAGCCGCTTGCGCCGCGCGTCCCACAGACCGAAGGCGAACATCCCCCGCATGTGGTCCACTAAGCCCAGTCCGTACTCCTCGTACAGGTGAACGATGGTTTCCGTGTCCGACGTGCTGGAGAATCGATGACCTCTTTGCTTCAGGTCCCTGGCCAAGTCCTGGTAGTTGTAGATCTCGCCGTTGAACACGACCCAGACGGTCCCATCTTCGTTAGACATGGGTTGACGTCCCGTGGTCAGGTCGATCACGCTGAGGCGCCGATGCACGAGGCCTACCCCGGGGGCTGTGAACAAGCCGGAGTCATCCGGACCCCGATGCGAGAGGCTGGCGCACATCGCCCGGAGCAACGGGTCGTCGTCAAACCCGACAAAGCCGGCTATCCCGCACATGCGTGTTCTCCACCCCCGCGAGCGTCGGCTCCGGCGCACTCCACGTGGCCTTTCCACCCGAAGTGCGGCTCGAAGGCCAGACACGCCCCCTTGAACTCGGACAGGCGGCCGTCAAACTGACTGGTCTGCGAACAAACGGTGACTTCCTCATATCCGAATGGCGCGAGCGGCAGCCGATGATCCGCCATCGCGCGAAACAGCATCGGTACCCGCTGCCAGTCGAACCCCATCACGCGGGCGCACACCAGATCAACAGCCACCGGATTGGCCCCGGCCAGGATCACGCCCGCCGGTCTTGGCGTAGGGTCAAGGGGCCCATTGCCCTCACCACCCACGATGCCGTCGACCACGTTGAACATACGCCGGACCGGCTGATCATGGAGTTTGCCTTCCGCGTCGGCGTACATGAGGATTCGGTTCAGATCCACCACCATGCGCCACGTCGTGTCGTTGCCGTGCCAGTTGCCCGAACGGACGGTGTCGCTGTTCGTGTCGCCGAAGACCTTCTGGCCCAGCCTCTTGCTCGGCCCCGCAAGCCCGCGGCGCAGGGGCCCAAGTAGCGGGAACAACCGCTTGAACCACGAGACCCCGGTCCTTTCCACGCGATGGATGAGACCGTCGTCGGGGAATTGGTCCCCGCCCTGCGCCGGCGCCCCGTCGCGGTGGTGAGGGAGCCAATTCTTGTTACCGTTAATGCCGACTAGGTTCTTCATGCACACCGTGATGCCGGTTTTCTTGTGCGTCTTGAGTTTCGGCAGGTTGATGATGCAGTCAGCGTCGAGAACGGTCTTGGAGATCAGGTATTCATGCACGCCATCACGATGATGCCGGCGCAACTCTCCCGTATCGTACTCGGACCCGTAGAGCAGATGGCAAAGGTGGTCGACCTCGGCGAACGCCGAGAGGCTACCGAGCTCGACCTTCACGTAGCCCGCCGGGTCGCCTGCAAGCCGCCGGTGGCCCGTGATGATGCCGTTCACCTTATCGGCACACTCGCGCCTCAAGTCCAGGACTTCCACATCGAAGTTCGCGTGCTGCCGGTAGAACTCCTGGATTTCACGCAGGCCGGTGATACGACAAATAGCCTCGAAGTCCGCGTCGTTTTGCGGGGCATCCGCAATGATGATCCGACCCTGTCCCCCCAGCGCGATGTATACATAGTCCAAGACGGCCCGAATAACTGACCCGTGGGTGACTAGGCAGTCGCCGTGCCCAGACTGGGTCTCCCGGAAGTGGCGGATGAAGTTGGGCTTCATGACCACCGTGTCGCCGGGCCGAACGAACTCGCCCAGCGGGCGCCACGCCGGCGAACCGAATCGCGCCGCATCGAACCCAAGCAGTTCGAAGGCCTTCCGGACGGCGCCATACACACCATTGCAGTCGGACAGGGCAGCCGCGCCCGAAAACGCGTACTCCGGGAAGGCCATGCTCGGGGAATACGGCACCGCGGCTTCATAGCCGCACGGACCACACGCGACCGCCACCTTCTCGGTCCGCGGCGCTGAAGACTCTTGCCGGTGATGGCTCATGCCTGGCTCTCTACGTTCATGGGACTACGGTCGGCGGCTTAGCGACGAGGCGCGCCCGTTCCCGTCCAGTTGGGCGAAGATCGCGTCCCACCGCTGGGTCGTCGCCTCCATCTCATAGCGGAGCGCCGCGTTCCGCGCCGCCCTTGAGAACTCCGCATACCTGGCACGGTCCGTGAGCAGGCCGATGAGGGGCGCCACAAACGCCTCGGGGGACGCCTGATCCACCAAGTAGCCGTTCACCCCGTTCTCAACCAAGTCGCCCAGGTCGCCCACGTTGGACACGACGGCGGGCAGCCCGCTCATCATGGCCTCCATGAGAGCCAGCGACAGCCCCTCGGATCGCGACGTGAGCACGAAGACCCGTGCTTGCCTCAACCAATCACTCAGGCGCGGCTGGAACCCGGTGAACTTCACACGTTGATCGATTCCCAGGTCGCGGGCCCGCTGCTCAAGAGCTTCCTTCAACTCCCCTTCCCCCACGACGGCCCCGGTGACGTCGGGCACACGGTCCGCCACACGCGCGACGGCTTCCAGGAACAAGTCGATGCGTTTGATCTCCGCCAGCCGACCCACCAGGATCAGGTCAACGCAGGTCGGTCCGCTGTGGGGCTGGAATCGCTGGCTGTCGATCCCACCCGGGACGACGTACATCCGGGTGTCCACGCCTCGGTCCCGGAGGAACTTCATGGCACCGGTGCCCATCGTGATCACCACATCGCACGCATTAATGGCCTTCAGCAGGCGCCGCTCCACCACCGCGTCCGGCGTCTCCATTTCCTTGAAAACGCTGCTCTCGTTTCCCAGACCGCCGTCCGCATACTCCGCCGGCCCGCCGACGCAGAAATACATCGACCGCGCCCCGACCAGCAGGGCAAGGATGGACGCCACCAACCCGTTGACGATGATGTGGAACCCGCCCACGATGTACGGACGCCTGTGGATGGCCGTCCAGGCGAACACCAGGAGCCTCGCGGGCGTCGCTCCGACGAGGCGCATCAGCCAGCAGGGAGGGTAGATCACCGTGACCTTGGGTATCGGCGGCAAGGGGGACGTCGACACGACCACCAACTGCGAGCAGGCTTGGGATGCCGCGAGCGGGCGCAGATGTGATACAGCCCAGTTGGGCGAAAAGAACCTGCCAGTGAGCAAGATTCTGTGGCCAGCGCCGTCCGCTGGTGTCCGCGGGCGACGGGCCAGACCTTTGGCAGCAGCCAAGGCCGTGCCGTGCATGACCATCAGTAGCCTGGCAAGAACGTGGGAGTACCACCGCCGCAGTCGCCGCCCGAGCAATACGGTGCCCTTCCCCTCCGCGGGCGCGGCGGCACCGTCCCCCGTTCCTGAATCATGTTCCATGGTGCTAGCTTCTAACACCTTGGCCGTCACAGTCTCGGGAACTCCAGCTGGCGCCAGGGAAGTGACACGCTGCGACGGCCCGTGTGATCGGGCGGATTGTGCACGATGTCTGTCATTTCCCGGCCGTTGAGCGTGACGCGAACGGAATCCGACTCGCGAACGTAGAACGTCAGGCCATCCAGATCGCAGGCGCCCGGTCCACCGTCGCTCAGCGGCCCGCGCGTCGTGGTGTCGAGGTCGATCCGCAGACCCTTACCCTCCCGGGAAGCGGTGAACGAGACCTCCCGCGCGGCCCGGCAGAAACCCAGCAGCCGACGGGTCGTCGTGACGAGGATCTCTCCCCGCCGGAAGCCATCGGCAAGCCGTCGGAAGGCGGCTATCGCTACCTCGCCGAACGGCGTCCGCGGCTCACGAGCCTTCCCGAGGTGCGTGTAGAGGACGCACACGCCTTCCCGCTCGACCAGCCGGCGCAGGAACGCCTCTGTCAGCACGTCTCCGATGCCTGCCGCCGTGTCGCCGGAACTGACACCGCCCCAGTGCGGGTTGCAGCGGAGGAACTCGTAGACGATGGCGCCGTCTCGCAACCGGATGGGGCGCAGTACCTCGTTAGCAGCGTGCATGGCGTACTTCTTGCTACCGCGGCGCGCCAAGGCGCGCTTCACCCACTCCTTGGCCACAGTGCACGAGGAGCGGAGCGGGTGACCTATCCGGAACAGCCCGCCAAGGTCGGGTAGGGCGTTCTGGCCAATCATGCTCGTCACGCGGCCGCGCCACACGTAGCGGACGCCGGCCGTAGTGGTCAGGTCGGAATGGTACGCTTCGTGGCCCGGCTCATCGCCGTGCCCCTGCATGATGTCTGCGCCCAGATTGCTGGGCGCGGTGGCGTGGTCCACCCACACCCCCAACCGGCAACCGTGCCGGGCCAGCTCGTCCAGCGCCCGTCGGGCATGGTCCCGGGTGGTGGCGAGTTCGCCGTAGGAATGCAGGCAATCGATGTGGCCGCTCCGCATGAGCGCCCGCAGCATCTCGCGACCGGCCTCGTCCGTGTTCCAGTAGGAGAACTGCCCAGGCGCCATGTCAAAGTAGATGCTGTTCCCCAGCTCCAAGCCGACGCCTGGTCCCATCGCCGTGGCCTCCGTTGTGTTCAGGAAACGCGTCGTGTCCCAGTGAACACGGGAGTCCTGTGTCTCATCCAGATCACTGCAGATGGACAGCAACGCACGGTATGGATAAGGGCAAGGCCGCAGAGCCACACCGAGCCCGTGTTGGGCCGATCGCTCAACCCCAGCGATCCCCATCGATACGACTGTCTCAGGCATGCCCAGCGGCCTCGGCGAGCTTGGTCCCTAGAACCTCCAGGTAGATGGCCTCGGTCTTCTTGGCCAACTGCTGCGTCGAGAACTCCTCCTCGATCCAAGCGCGGGCCCTCCGCCCCATCTCGGCCCGAAGGGCCTGGTCCTCCAGGAGGCGGCAGACGCGGTCGGCCAGAGCCACCTCGTCCCCGATGGGTACGAGGTACCCAACCTTGCCATCGGGCGCAACGTATGCATTGTCGGAAACGTCGGTGGCCACGACGGGGACCCCGCAGGCCATGGACTCCAGGAGGACGTTAGGCGTCCCCTCGTAGAGCGACGAGAGCGCCGTGACGTCGCAAACCGGGTAGAGGCGCTCGACGTCGTTGCGGTTGCCACAGAACAGGCACCAATCCCGAATACCCAGTTCGTCAATGAGCCGGTTCATGCTTCTTTTGTACTCGTCCGACCCGTGCAGACCGCCGTACAGTTCATCTCCAACGAGAAGGAAGCGGACGTTCGGCAGCCGGGCGAGAATCCGCTTGGCCGTTGCGAAGAACAGGGTATGGTTCTTTTGCGGTTTAAGGCTGGCGAACATCCCCACAACGTGTTCGTCGGGCGAAATCCCCAGTTCGCCCCGGACGGCTTCAACGTCCCTCGGAGCGAACCGGGCCGTGTCGACGCCGTTATGCACAACCCGGTATTGCGCCGGGCTGTGACCAAGCGTGCGACTGTTGAACTGCGCTCCCGCATTGGAGTTGGCGATGATCAGGTCCACGCACCCTCGCGTCAGCCGGTAGGCCCAGAGATTACGCTTCTTGAGGCGGTAGTTCGTGTTTCGCTCGGACCCGATGACGACCGGTGTTCCCGCAAGGCAACCCGCCAGACGGGCGGCAATGTCGGCGCTGAAAAGGTAGCTGTGCGCGATGTCGGCCCTCAAGCGGCGCAGAAGCCGAGCCAGCCGCGGCACTACCGTGAAGTCCACCGTGCATCGTTTGGGGATAACGTGCAAGCGCCGCTCGCGGTCCCTCAGGCCCTGCGCCAAAGGGACGTACTCCGAAAGCGCGCAAACATGCACATCAAAGCGAGCGGGGTCCAAGCCGTTGGCCAGTTCCACGACTTGGCGCTGGGCGCCGCCGTATTCGAAATCGTCAATGACCAGGAGGACCCTAATCATGCCTGCATCGTTTCGTTCAGTACGTAGCGGTACTTCCCTGACTTGCTGGGTGTGATCTGAGAAGCGAAGACCAACTCGACCTGGGTCCCTTTCAGCAGGCCGCGAAGATTCTCCATTGGTTCCCGCAGGTTCTGCGCTAGTGCGTCCTGGGCACCGCCATCCATGGGCTCGATCGTGAGAATCACATGGTCCTTGCTTGTCTGGCGATACTGGTAGCGGCGGATGCCGGGGACTCCGAAGAGGAGGATCACCAGGGCCGCGTAGTGCACGCGCGTGCCGTCCGCTGCCAGGAGGAAGTCATTCTGCCGGCCTGTGACGGCGGCCAGGCGCCTCGTCGTTCGTCCGCATTCACACGGCCCTGAAGCCCAGACGGCCCGGTCCTCGATGCGGTAGCGGATCAAGGGCATGGTCAAGTTTGTCAGGAGTGTGACCAGCACCATGCCCTCCACCCCGGGATCACAGGGCTGGTAGTTGTCGTCCACGACCTCAACGTAGTACTGTGCTTCGCTCACATGCAACTGGGGGCCCGAGAGACAGGAGCACGCGATGTCGCCGACCTCTCGCGAGCCGTACCGATTCAGAACCGGGCACCGGAACGCCTGCTCGACGACGCGCCTGGCGTCGGGAGAAAGGACGCCCGCGCTGGTTATGATCCCCTTCGGGGCAGCCACGTGATGCCTGCCCGCCAAGACGAGTCGGGCCAGGTCATAAATTGAATCGACATATGCCTCAATAATAGATGGCCTCTGTGAGTTGATGCATTCGAGCCAGATTCTGAGGAGGTCGTCCGATACTGTGCAGCAGTTAAGATACGTCTGATTGTGTATCTTGCGGTAAGTCCATTCGCGCGGGCCGATCTTTTGACCAAAGGTCTCTTGCGGAACGCCCCAGATGAGCAGGTGAGGCTCCCCGACCTCATACCCCAGCCACTTCATGAAGAGGATCTTGTTGGCGGTCGCCTGGCGCCTCATCCGGTCGTCCTGAAGGAGCGTGACAGGTTCTCCTGTGGAGCCCCCAGAAGGGGTCCACCGCGCCTTTCGGCCGGGCTTGCTGGAGCAGAGGTTCTCGCCCTCCCTGCGGATGATCTCCTTGGTGAGCACAGGCATCTCATGGAGGACGGACACTGCCGTGGCCTCAGACAACCTGCCCGCGAGATCCTGTCCCTCGGTGCGATAATAAGGGACCGTGTCAAGTGCATGAGAAAGGAGTCCCAAAAGGTTCCTGCGGACCACGGCATCAAGGCTCTCACGCGGAGCCCGATAGAGCGACTCTAACTCGGCGACGCCCGGCAGCAAGTCCGACCTGCCCGTGGCCCAGTAGAAGCCTGCGTAGACTCTCTTGCGAACGGCGCCCGCCAACGACAACCCGGCTCGGTTCATGTGGTTTCCTTGTCTTCTGTGCAGCGTCAGTTCTCCAGAAGCGCCGAGACCCCCTCAACGGCCTTTCGCGTTGCTGCGCCCAATACTACAACGCCACTTGGGTCCCCAATGTGCGGCGGCGCAACTTCGACAGTTTGATACGCTTCTTACGCAACGACCCCCGCGCGATGCGCTGGATCAGCGTGGGGCAGCAGCGTTGCGCTCGTGCGTCGGAGTGTGATATCGGCCGGGCGCTCCATGAAGCGGCGGACCATTAGCGCTCGGACCTCCCAAGTGACGAGCCGGACGGGCGTCTTGGATCGATCGACGAGAGTTCTTGCTCCAGGACGACCTCCAACACTTCTCGGTGGGACTCGCATTGCACCGTGTTCAGAAGCTGGGACCAGAACTTCGGCGTGTGGATGTAGTCGGAGAAATGGAATCTCTTGTTGAGGAAACGCAGAAGGCGGCCGTAGTTCCGGATGCGTCCGATGTACTCGTACCGGTGCTCCTGGCACCACTCGTGCCACTGGCGGCGCACGAAGTCCCCGTCGCGGATCTGGTCGTTCCTCGCCTGGATCGCCGAGAGCAAGTTGTGCCGCGGGCGTCCCATGACTTGCTGCGCGCCCGGCTGTTCCCCTGACTGGACATAGGGAATCAGCTCGATCCTACTCTCCGTGCCCTTCTCGAAGGTCAGGCCGAGGAGGAACCCCTCCGTCCACGGCCCCATGCGACAGGCTCCGCTGTCGAACAGCAGGTTCCCTTGGCCGTAGACTATCGGCGCGCCGTTGTAGCGCTCGTAACATCCCGGGCAGTGCGAATGCTGGCAGACGACCGCACTGGCTCCCTCCTCGACCATGAACCGGCAGATGTCCATCAGTCGTGGGCTCGGATAGAGATAATCCTCGCAGCCACCGTGGAGCAGGACAACTAGGAAGTCGAACGTCGCACGTTGGGACCGCACCATCCGCACGAAGGCTGGGAGGGCCAAAGGGTTCGCTCCAGGATGGAGCGCTCCGGCAATGCTGAACTCGTGCTCCGCAGCTCCCCAGAAGGCTATCCTGAGTCCGTTGATCTCGCGGATGAGGGGCCGGCTGGCAGCCGCCAAGTCCGGTCCTGCCCCGAAGGGGGCGATGCCCTCGGCTTCGCAAACAGCGATTGTCGACATCAGGCCGGAGGCCCCGTGGTCAAGGATGTGGTTGTTTGCCAAGTTGACCACATGGATGCCGGCGGCCTTGATCCCCCGGATGCTGCACCGGTCGGCACCGAGGACGGGGCCGACCTTCAGGATCGGCGCCGACTCGGCAATCAGGGGGCACTCGAGGTTCACGACTACCAGATCGGCACCCACCAGGTAGGGCAACAGGTCTCCGAAGAGCGCGGCTGCGTTTCCATCGCGGAACAGCGGCCCGTTTCGCCCGATGGGGCACACGTCCCCGCCGATGAGCACACGTGCCCTCCCACCCTCGCCGAGAGGCCAGTCGGCTGATTCTGCGCGCGCCCTGCTGCTCTCTTCTCCCCCGTTTCGCACTAGCGCGGAGCCTTCTGAGTTAGGTCGAGCAGCACCTGCTCGTAGGCGCTGACCGCCTCCTGAACCGAGTGGCGCAACGCCACGTATCGGCGAGCGCTCGCCGCACAGGTGCGCCAGCGGTCCCCGTTCTGGAAGAACCGGAGAAGCGCCGAGCGCAACTGGTCCAAGCCCTCCGTCACTTCTCCCAGTCCGTGCGCCGCGATGAGCCCGTCCGGATCAAGGGTGCTCACCACGGGGCGCCCGTAGCTCCACGCTTCAAGGAACGTGTTGGGAAAGCCTTCCGCCGAGGAAGTGCACAGGAGGACCAACGCTCCCCGGTACAGGTCGGGCAGCGATTGGTAAGGGACGTAGCCGAGCAGCGAGACATTGGGGATCTGTGACGCGCGGCGCTGGAGCCGCGCGGCGTAGTCCGAAGCAGCGTTGGCGGAGCCCGCGATGAGAAAGCGAAACTCCGGACACACGCTCGCGACGTCCAGGCACAGTTCCAGCCGCTTCGACCGGCCGAAGCGGCCCACCCAGAGCACGTTCGGCGGCACTGAGGGACGGGCCAGGTCGCTCTCTGCGATTTGTGGTAGCGGCTGGCAACTTCGGATGACCACGGAGTCTCGGTCGTGCCAACGGGCGAGACCCTGCTGCTGGGTCCGTGTCTTGGCAACTACGCGGTCGGCATGCCGCAGCGCGTAACGGTAGAAGGCGCGTTCGATACAGTTCTCCAGGCCTGGAACTGTGGGATCCCAGTCCGCCGTGCTTGCCAGCGCGTAGAGGAACCTGCGCCGGTTGGCGCGGCACCACGAGCACACCTGTCCCGATTCGGCACTGGCACACCGTTGGTAGTACACATCGGCATCAGCCCGTTTCATAGCTTGGCAAAGGCCGGTCCAGCGGGGATGGAGGAACCGGAACCCCCTGACGCCCGCGGAGGCCTCGTAGGCCTTGAAGATGCGGATGCCATCGATCTCCGCCCCGTCGGTCTGGCCGTGGTCCAGTGTGACGAAACTCACGCGGTAGCCGCGCTTCACAAGGCCACGGGCAATATGCACTTGCTGGACCTCAGCCCCGCCGATGTGGCAAATGTCTGCGCGGCCCGAGAGCATAGGATATGCCCCCAGTGAAACGAAACAGGTGCTGGGATGGTCACTCCCGGTCATTGGGCGCCACCAGTGTCTCCGGTCTGGCTTCGAGAGTTCAGAGCGCGGAACTGCTCGTTGATCTCCAGCGTCGCTCTCAGCAGTCGCGGCTCGTACCCCCGGTCCAGGCACGAACGGACGATGGCATTGACGTCCTTGGGGAGGCACTTGCCTGAGAAGCCGCGCTCGCCCGGATAAACAAACGTGTGGTCCCGGCTGATCCGCGTGTCAGCCAGCCACACCTCCCGCAAGAGGTTGAAGTCCACGCCGTGGGCCTGCGCGATGTCGAAGAACTCATTCACAAAAGTTACCTTCACAGCGTAGAAGGAGTTCTCCATGTACTTGGCCACTTCCGCCGTGACGGCGTCGCAGAAATAGAAGTACACCATGGAGTTATAGTAGTGCTTGTACAGATCGGCCGCCTTGGACGTGTCCTCGAGCAGGCCCCCCAGGACAACGAACGTGCGCTCCGCCATGTTCCCGAACACGTGGCCCGGTGTTTCGCCCAGGTACTCGGGCTGGAACACGAGGTGCCGGCGGTACTGTTGCCGCAAGCGATCCGTGGTACCTGGGGAAACGGTGGACCTGAGGATGAGGAGCGGCGATTCCACCCACGCCACCGTCTCCTCGACAATCGAGACGTCGCAGGAGCCGTCGGGCTTCATCGGCGTCGGAACGCAGATGAAGACGGCATCGCACGCATTGATAGCGTGCTTGTCCTGGGGGCATCCCGGCTTGAGATCGTACATCACCGTTTCCGGGCCACATAGCGTCTTCATGGCGGTTCCGACAACGCCCGCGCCCACAACGCCGACCTTAGGTTTCCGCATTCGGCCCTCTCCTTGAACGGTTGACCTGCGACCCGGATAGAATCGGTTCGCCGAGGCCAGTTGAACTGCCGCAGAGCAGCGTCCTATCCCGTCACCCCTTGGATGACCTTCTCGAGTTGATCGACGCTCGCCTGGATACTGTGCTGTTCCGCACAGTACCGAATGGCGGCGGCGGAGGCCGCCCGGCACGCTTCCGGCGCCGCAATCAGCTCCCTCAGGCAGGCGACAAGCCCCTCGACCGTGTCGGCAACCCGGCCTAGCCCGTGCCGGCGGACAACGCCGTCAGGGTCGAAGGTCGTCACCACCGGGACGCCGTGACTCCACGCTTCCAGAAACGTGTTCGGGAAGCCCTCGGATCGCGAGGTGCAGCACAAAAGTGTTGCCTGTCTGTAGAAGTGCGACATCCGGGCGCGGGGAACGGAGCCGTGCAACCTGACGTTTGGGATATCGGAGGCACTCCGAATGACCTGCGCAGCAAGCGGCGAACCGGAATCGGTGGCGCCCACGACGTCGAACACCATCTCAGTGCACATCTGCGCCACGTGCAACAGCCACTCGAACCGCTTGGATTGGCTGGTCCGGCCGATCCACAGGACGCGGGCCCGGCCCTCCGGGTCCGGGGGCGCCGTGGGCACGGCTTCTTCCGGCGGGACAGGGCAGCAATTCCTGATAACGGTCGCGACGAGGCCCCATTCGTCCATCAGCATCCGCTGCTGTGAGACCGTCTGCACGACGACGGCATGAGCAAGCCTTAGACCTAGGCGGTAGAGGTACCGCTGTCTGCGGGTTCTCAACCCGTGCATCCCCCGGCGGCAGTCATAGTCCGAGGCCGTGGCGAAAATGAACCGACGGCCGTGGCACCGACACCAGAGGGCGACCTGGCCCGTTTCGCTGTCGGCCCCTCTCTGGTAATAGACGTCGGCGTTGGCTCGCGACATCGCGGCCCAGAGACTGGTCCAACGCGGGTATACAAACCGCAGAACCGGCAGCCCGGCGTTTTCGGCACAGGTCTTGTGAGCGGTAATGCCATTATGTTGTACACCCTCTGGCTGCCCATGGTCAGACGTTATGAAGCTGGCCCGGTAGCCTCGGGAACAGAGCCCCCTGGCCAGCAGGACCTGCTGCCATTCCGCACCGCCGAACCGGCGCACATCTTCCCGGCCCGAGAGCATGCCGTATCCTTCCGGCACCACAAAGCAGACGCTCGGTTTCGCGGAGCCATTTGTGGGTTCCCTTGTCATGTCTGAGGCCAAACTGTGATACGTTTGTAGTAATGTGCCGTCACCAGAGTCCCGCGACGGTGCAGGGCCACAGCTACGGCTCTCCCCAAGCTGCGTGTCGGTCCGAGCCAGCCAAACACCCAGAGGACCGCGACATCGGCCCTTACTGGCTTCGCGAAGCACCGCCGCCAGGCGTTCGGCCATCCGCTCGCGAGTGAACTCCGGTTCGGCCGTTTCCTCGACTGGCGCCTTCAAGCCCGTTCGGGTGTGCTCCTCCACAATGCTGCACAGAACCGCGGCCATCTCCTGCGCGCTGTTGCCGGACACATTCCAGAACCGGCAACCCCCTTGGCGGAGCACCAGAAGGGCCTCCTCGCCACCCTCAATCGCCAGTACCGGCTTTTGCAGCCCTATGTACTCATATACCTTCGCCGGAACAGGATCAAACCCGGGTCCGAACGCCTGGCCAAACAGCAGCGCCACATCAGCGCCCTTCACGTAACCCAGCGCCTCGGTGTGTGGCACGGGTGGCATCACGGTGACTTGGCTCTCCACGCCGTACTCCCTAGCAATGTCCAATACCGGGCGCCCGTTATACATGGGGGAGCCGAGCAAGGCTATCCGGACCTTTCCCGCCTCGGCAGTGCAGGAGTCCCGGAGATACTTCAGCCCCGCCAATAGTGGCACCGGGCTTCGCGGTCCATACAGCGTCCCCGCATGCATAAGTACGCACTGCCCGTCATACAGGCGCTTTGGCAGGACCCCGCGAACTTGGTCGGCGTCGAAACCATTCAGGATCGTTTCTATATCGCCATGGCGCTTCCGATAGCGGGCTACTAGATGCCGCGTGATGCAACCCACAGCGGACGTTATCCGGCTTGCGCTTCGCACAACCCACCGTTCAAGAGCCTTTGCTGCGTAATGGTGTGATTCATAGCTGTAGCGGCGGTAAGGTTCACCGCACCAGGGGTCGCGGAAATCGGCGACGAAAGGGATTCCCATGAACTTGGACAGCGCGGCAGCTACAACGTGACCGGTCCAGCATGGGGCAGAACTGAAGATGACCTGTGGCCGATGCCTCACGCACTCTCTGATGCCCGCGAGGAAGGCCGGCACCAGCCCCGCTATCCTGTCGTCCGGCGTAACCAACCAACCCAAGAACCAGTCCGCGGCCCGCCGCACGGACCATTTCCTTTGCCTCTCACGTGGGCCTTCACACGCGGATTCCGGCGTAGGCTGGCTTTCCGTCCCATTGAAGCCCTTCCGCAGTCCCAATCGTCTGAGGACCCGACCCCCAAGTTGTTGCAGGTCCGGAGCGGGCACCCACACGGCGCGTACTTCGCGTGGCACAGATGCCAGCAGGCTCTCCCCGATGACACTTGCCTCTGCCGACCGTAAAGCGATGACGGTGACGTTCCACCCCCTGCCAACCAGGTGCCGGCACAGCCCGAGCACCCTGTGAGCCCCGGGCGAAAGGGTTGGCGGAAAGGCCGAAGTTATGATCATCACTGTCCGGTCGCGTGTCATATGCCCATTACGCCCCTGGTGACAACGGAGCGCCGCCGCTCCGGCTGGGTGGCTGTCCGTCGATGAAAAAACGATTCCAGTGTTCGAAAGTTACCAAATTCGCAAGCATCCAGAACAACCACCCCTCTTTCGTCTCCAAGCGCAGCAATCTCTTGATGCCCTCCCGGTTGTAGTACCCCCGTTCCAGTGTCCGGTCGTCCAGGAGGGTCGTCTCAAGCCACCGGCGCAGCGCAGGGCACGTTTGATACCAATGGTCAGGATGAGCGTATGTATCGAGATTAGGGATGCTCAGCCGGCCACCAGAGAGTCGGACCAGAAGGTAACGCCATTGCGCCTTTGCCTTCCTCCACATGATGCGCCACAAACTCGGGTCAGAATCAAGGGTGCACTGCACGTAGTGCGTGTTCGCGGAGATGCAGGGGATATCTACCAGTCCTGGAAGGGCGCGACAGAGAATCGCCTTGTATAAGTGGCTGCCCAAACGCCATTCCGTGGGGAGTCTGGCGACAAAATCAAGCAGGTCATAGTCGCCGAAGGGGTACTTCACATCGACGAAGAAGTTGATCACTGCCCCGTTGGTGAAGGCGGTCATGCGTCTTTCATCGGTGGCGAGAGAAGCACGGTCCATCTCCAACCCCAGCCCACGGGCGCCAACGCGCTCAGCAATCTGCTCCGAGGCACGTCCGTGAGCCACTTCAAGGCTATGGCAGAACTGTGGGGAGAGCCCGATTCTGAGGAGCGGGGAGAACGTGCCTGCGAAGCGGGTCGCGATCAACTGCCTCTGGGTTCGGATGGGAGGATCAATCTCGCGCAGACCCCGAAGGAACACCCCTCCGAGAAAGACGCCGCCAAGATACCCGCTGAAAAGGCATTGCACGCGGCTGGCAACATCCGGCAATCTGGAGAGCCAGACCAACTGCGTGCACGGCACCATTCCATCGGTGCACCAGTCGCCCCACTCCCCATGGTCTACGAGGAAGTCGGACCTCAATGCAAGCGCCTCATGCTCGAGCCTCATCCGGCGTGCGACCCGAGTGGCAAGCCTGAGTTCCGTATTGACCCCATCGCCCAGAGTAAACGTGGGGACTCGGTGGCCTAAGGTTGCGGCACTGCCAACAATCGCACGGGAGTCCAAGCCCCCACTCAGGAAGGCGCCAATCCGGCCGCCCTGCCGAAGCTGGCGCCGGATTGCCTGGAGCAGCAGGGCACCGCCCTCCTCCACAGCGTCCTCAAACCGCCACGACGTCGGCGCTTCAAGACGAGGCATGTCCCAATACTGCTCCACCTTGACGTGACCGCATTCGAAGGACACCACGCTGCCGTACGGCATGTACTTCACTTCCTCGAAAAACGTCCGTTCAAAGAACGGGTAGCCCACGTTCAGGAATGCGGCCACTCCCTGCATATCGATCTGTCCACTAAAACAGGGAAGTGCCACGATGGCCTTCATCTCAGAGGCAAACACGAAGGTAACATCCGGCGTTAAGCAGTAATAGCAGCCGCGCAGACCAAGACGGTCCGTGAAGAGGTGGCAGGCGCCGGGCGTCGAATCGTACAAGCAGCCAACATATGCTCCGGCAAGTTCTGCAATGCCTCTGACACGTGACTCTTCGAAGGCATGAAGGGCGACTTCCGCGTCGCAACCTGTACGGAAAACGTGCCCCGCCTGCTCCAAACGCCGCCTGGGTCCTGAAGCGTCGAACAACTCACCCTCAAACACGACCATCCGGCTTCTGTCCTCGCTGAAGATAGGCTGTTTCTCGGGGTTCAGAAAACTGGGGCCAACGCGTCCCAGAGCAACACGGTCTCCGACGTAGGTGTGGAACCCGTAGGTGGGCAGGTGCGCCATTGAACGGCGCATGGTCTCGAGATCGCGCTGCATCTCCTCTCGGGGTCTGGCATACGTGCATACGAAGCCGAAGATGCCTGGCATCTCCACCTCCTGATCCTACCCGGCCGTGAGCCCTGTGGGGTCTGTCTGGGCGGGCGATACCGGTTAGGACCCCGTCTTAACGTGGTTCGGCGAGGGCCCAACTGCTGGTGCGACCGATCCGGCTGGGCGCTTACGCCACTTGCTGCTCGGGCCGGACACCCAGGCAAGCAGCCGTTTGCGGTGTTCCGGGGGCAGAATGATGAACCACGCAATGGGCACATAGACGAGGCACGCACACGTCACTTTGGCGAAGAACCAGCCCCATGTCGCAAAGGCGATCCCGTAGGCTAAGCCGAAGCAGGCGGCCAAGAACAGCGCCGCTGCAGGAATCCAGTGAGCGGCGGTCTGGCGCGCGAACTGCGTCCATCGCATTCGCATATGCCCAATACCTACCATCGATATGAGTATGCCACTGAAGAGAACCATAGGCGCCGCTGTTCCCAACGCTACCCCCAGAAGCCCCATATGCCCCAGGGCGACCAAGATCACGATGAGCCCCAAACTAGCTGCTGCTTGGACCAGAACGATTGACGCCATGAACCTGACCTTGGCGGCAGCGATGAGCACCACGCCGCACTGGAGGCTAGAACACGCAAACAGATGCCCAACCCCTAAGATCGCCAGGAGCCCCCCGGTGGCTGCTCCCGCCGCCTCGCCGTAGAAGAGTCTCAGGAAATCCTGCCCCAAGGCCATGATGCCAACGATGACAAGCACCGACGCGCCCATGAACAGCCGGGTAACCACGGGCACGAAGCGCCGCAATTCTGGCAAGTCGTCACGGGCCACCGCCTGCTGGATGGAGGGGGTGAATATAGTCGCGGTCTTCTGAACCAGGCTGCGTCCATACTCCAGCATCATTACCGCCAGCGAGTAGTATCCCACAGCTGAAATCCCAATCAACCATGCGATGAGAGGTGGGCTTGTGAATGCCATGACGCGGATACCAATTCCACTGAAGAAACAGGGAACGCCGAAGCGAAGGAGTTCGGTCAACATCCTGCGGCTGACATGCGAACGCCGGATCGCCATCGGGTGGAAGGCCCGCCGGGCCAGCATGTACCCGCCCGCACAGGAGAGGGCCGTGACGCCAACGTGCGCCACGGCCAGGCCAACGAGCCCGAACCCCAGGTAGATAACGAGAATCGAGGCGGCCGACCTGCAGGCTATGACAGTAGTCTCGAGCCCACTGCTTAAGTCGTAGCGTTCGCGCGTATCGATCAGGGACCTGAAACTGGCCGCCACCCCCGACAGACCGACGTCGAGCGCCGTGAAAACCAGGGCGATGCCGACTTCGCCCAGGTATTCCGGAGGCGCCTTGGGAAAGATCTGCCCGAAGAAGAAGCCCAAGACCGTGCCGGCGAGAAGAAGCACGAGGCAGGCCGCCACGAAAAACGCCAAGGCGGTACACAGGACCTCGTTCACCTTCTCCGGCTCGCCTCGGCCAAGGTACCAGTTATAGTAGCGATAAAGGGCAGGACGCAGGCCAAGGTCCACTATCCCCAGGTAGCCCGTCAGAGACAACATCAGGCACCAGATGCCGTAGCGGACGTCGCCCAACAGGTGGAAAACGAACCACGAGCTCACCAGCGTCAGGGCCAGACTGGCCCAGTAACCAATCCAGTTGGCGGCAAGATTCCGCGCGTAGATGCGGACTTTGCTCATGCGACGACCTTCTTGCGGCGGCGGCACGCCATGACGCTGACGCCGCCCAGCAGCGCGACGAAGGCCAGCGGCCCGACAGCCACAACCACGGTCATCCACCCCTCATCCAGACGCTGCCACGCGCGGCAGTACGTCATCCACCAGCCGGTGGCCGGCAGGTAGTCGCCGCCAGCCGGGGCCTTCGGGTCGGCCCGCCAGACGTCGTACAGTTAGCGGCCCGAGACCACGCGGAGGCTCGGGTCGGCCGTGAAGTCCGCCAAGAGTTCGTCAAACACCTGCTCGACGCACCGGTTGTGCTTATCTATAGAACACAATACCATTTTCTCCATTCGACTGGTGTGGCCGCGGATTGTGGCACTAAATGACCGTGCACGAGTAGTAGCCATGACCCGGAGCAGTATTCGGCCCGCTTTGCTATGCCACTAAAACCTCGGGGGTGTTTTCGCCCCGTGCTGGCAGTCACCGGCGGCTGGCTGCTGATTGCTGGGAGATACAACCCCTTGTAAATACTTCACTGTGCGGTTTAGCCACTTGCGCTGCCGCGAAAAGGGCGTAGGCAACGGTATCCAGAATTTCCTGAACTCGGGCTGAAAACATCAACCGCGTTGGACGCGTCGAACCCATAGCGCACCGATGTCGTGCACTGCCGCCTCCGCAGTCAGGATGTCGAAGATGGAAGGCTTACTCGCCCGCGACGGAGCACCGCACCATACTCGATTGCGCACTCGTTGACCGCGAAGCAGAACAGGCTGCCGCGAAGGTCGCGCCACAGCATGGGCGGGACGAGCTTCCATCCGAAGAGTTTCTCCGCGGCGCCCACTGGATAGTAGACGATCCGCCAGTACTTCCACCACGCGGTACGCACCGCGCCATTGACTCGAGCGACAAGCGGCAGGAGTGGGAGTTGCCAGCGCCGGCGCAGCCGCGCACCTCTTAGGAAGCGGAGGTACCGTTCCCTGAGGGCAGCATTCCTAGGTGCTTGCGGAGGCGGCCACTCGACCACCGACCCGACTTTCACCTGCCCAAAGGCCGCGCGCGGCACGCCGGCCGTCTCGCCGAGCCGACGCGGTATCGGCCGATCGTAGGCGTTATCTAGCCGCCATGGACGCATCGCCTCCGACTCCGTTATGCGAAGGATCTGCTCACGGCGCCTGCCCCCGATGTAGGGGAGTGCGGCTTGCACATATCCAGCTCTAAGCCGCACCTCGGTAAGTCCATGGGTACCCAGGTCCCCGCGGGCAAGTCCGCTGTGAAGCGTGTCGGGGTGGTCCGCGTACCAACATCGGTGCGTGTACCACATCTCACCCAACGTGCCTGTGAGCAGCAGGGCCGGTCCCTCGAGGTGGTCAACGACCTGTTTGAGGTTCGCGTCTTGACACTCGTGGATCGAGGCGTGATAGTAGATTTCATCCGCGAACTCATCTCGGTACCCGAGCCTGTCGATGGCGATCACGCGTGTAATGCCAAGCCTACGCGCGATCTCCGTTCCGTCGTCGTCGACATCGGGCATGCCGGGACGCCCTTTGCCGCGCGTCACCGTGAAGACGCCATCCAAGCCGTGCGGCGCGGCAATCACGTTGACCGCAGTGGTGTCGTACCCTCGAGACTGGGTGCTATAGATGCGGAGCGGCCGCGCCCGGTGCGAGTCGCGCGCGTTGCGGGCGAGGAGCTCGTAGCTCGTGCCGAGATACTGCGCGTATTCCTCGAACCTGAAAAACTCCCTCGTGTCCCTGAAAGCCTGGAGGAAGAGGGGGGCCTTTGCCGATAACTCCCGCAGCGCTCCAAGTGGGCGGGCCGCTTGGGGTTATGCGAGAGGAGGTCGGCCGATGATTCCCCTGGGAAGGC
>Ga0315282_10002996_pt1 | contig 30563 bp, 26 predicted proteins | sample YL17G07_20_MG_FD_203693 | JGI IMG/M metagenome (GOLD analysis project Ga0315282, IMG submission 203693) | Sediment microbial communities from Yellowstone Lake, YNP, Wyoming, USA - YL17G07_20 | ecosystem: Environmental > Aquatic > Freshwater > Lake > Sediment | place: USA: Wyoming | collected... | reverse complement strand
CTGCCGGTCACCCCGTGCAGCAAAAAAACGGGTGGCGAAGCACCCGGCTTCGCCGTACCGAGGCCCGACCTGATGGCGCTAAAGGCCGCTTGCTGGGCGGCGGTGAGGGACAATGGTGACGATGGCGCGATACGCTCGTAGGAGAAAGGCTGGCGCCTGACCTCTATCTCCTGAAAAGTCACCAGCCCCTTAGCCACGAGGGCCGCCGCCACAGCCTTACTACAGCCCGCTGCCTTACTGGCCTCCGCCCAGGGAATAGGCCGGGGCTGTCCCCGCAAATAATCAAGGAGGACGGTCTGCTTAGGCGTCAGACGCGGGGTTTTGCCGGCTTCATCGGCCAGGCTGATGTAAAGCTCCCTCTTCGGGCGAACCTTAATCGGCTCCATCTCGTAGCTGCGGACGAGGAGGCCTTTTTTCACCAGCTGGGAGACGAGCGCCGATGCCCTCTTCTTACCCAGGGCCTTCTCCAGTACGCCCAGCCCCACCCTGCCCTGCCCCACCAGCTCCAGGACATGCCGCTGTTCATCGGTGAGGGAGGGCAAATCGGCTTCTTTTCGGCCGGCGCTGAGGAAGGTGAGCGCCTTACGCTCAAAGCCCGGCGGCAGCATCAGGGCCACCGAATCAAAAAGGGGGGCAAGGTAATACTCGCTGAGCCAGCGCGCCAGATTTATATGGTGCGGGGAGATGAGCGGCTCCGGCTCAATAATGCCGATGATTTCCCTGGTCTCTTCTACCGCCGGCTGGGGCACTAGCTCCAGGACAATACCCTGCAGCACCCTATCACCGAAGGGGACCCATACCGCCTGCCCCACACCGACGGCCATACCCGCAGGGATAGCGTAGCTGAATGTCCGGCGCTGGGCTATAGGCGAATTAACACTGACCTCGGCATACCTCATCCCTACCCCCGGGGCTGGCAAAACAATGGCCAAACACGAAAGATTCTAGACAGCTTAGGACTTTTTGTCCTCCGGCCTCTGCTCTGCGGCCGCCTCTGACGGTGGCTTTGTTTCCTGGGCCGCCGCCCCCTCCTCCACCGGCGCCATGAGCGGCTCGACAACCTCCTCCGGCTGCGGCATCATCACTTCTTCGCCGAGCCTCTCAATCTTCTTTTCCACCCGCTTTATCTTGCGGCGGGCCTCTTTGCCGCTGAGGCTACGCAGGTAATAGAGTTTGGCGCGCCGCACCTTGCCGTGGCGCACTATCTCCACCTTCTTCACCATGGGTGAATACAAGGGGAAGGTACGCTCCACACCGATACCGTAGGCCACATGCCTCACCGTAAAGCTGGCCCCGGCGCCGCCCCGCCGCACTCTAATGACCACCCCCTGAAATACCTGGATGCGCTCCTTGCCGCCCTCCACTATCCGGGCGCTGACCCGCACGGTATCGCCGGGGGCGAGCCCCGGTATTTCGGGGTTCGGCTTGATTTCAATGGCTGATGTCATGTCCATGCTAAGACTCCTCTAACTTAAACTGAGACTTCCGTGTCATCAGGTTTTTGACTACTTTTTTATCTTCAAGGCCCAGCTCCGCCTTATCCAGGAGCTCCGGGCGGCGCTCCAGCGTCCTCCGGATAACCTGCTCGCGGCGCCACCTGGCAATCTGGGCATGGTTCCCGGAAAGCAAGACCTCGGGCACCGACCAGCCCCTAAAAATGGGCGGGCGGGTGTACTGGGGGTATTCCAAAAGCCCGCTCGCGTGGGACTCCTCCTGCGGTGAGGCCTCGGAGCCGAGCACCCCCGGCAGCAGCCTGACCACAGCATCAATGACCACCATGGCGGGAATTTCGCCGCCGGTCAGCACGTAATCGCCGATGCTGATTTCATCGGTGGCCAGGTGCTCCCGTACCCGCTCGTCAACACCCTCATAGTGACCGCAGATAAAAACGAGATGAGGGTGCTGGGATAGCCCGCGGGCAATCCCCTGGGAAAAGGGGCGCCCCTGCGGGGTCAGCAGGATAACCGGCAACTCAGCATCCTTGACCCCGGCCTTGATGGCCTCCACCGCCTCAAAAATAGGCCCGGGCTTCATGACCATGCCAGCGCCGCCGCCGTAGGGACAGTCATCAACAATATGGTGCTTATCATGGGTATAGTCCCGGATATTGATAAGGTTAAGCTCTACCAGGCCTTTAGCCACCGCCCGCTGGAAGATACTCAAGCTAAAGGCGGCCTCAAACATCTGGGGGAAGAGCGTTAAAACATCAATGTGCATGTGCCTGACCTCTCAAGCCATCCGGAATTACGTGTTCCGTGACCTCCCTCTTGAGCATCGCCACAGCATGAGGAATAACCGGTAGCACCACCCCCAGGCACTCCTCAACCGCCTTGGGGCTGCCGGGCATATTGATGATGAGGCACTTGCCCCTCACCCCAGCCACCGCCCGGCTTAAGACCGCCGTCGGGGCTTTTTCCATGGTCTTCATCCTCATTGCCTCGGATAGTCCTGGCACGCCCTTTTCTATCACTGAGTATGTCGCCTCCGGGGTGACATCGCGCTGGGCCAGCCCAGTGCCGCCGGTGGTCAGGATGACATCTACCCCACCCCCGTCCACCCACTCGGTAAGCTTCGCGGCGATAAGCCCCTTTTCATCGGGGACAATATCGTACTTCACGACACGGCAGTCCGGGGAGGCTAACATCTCCCGCATCAACTCGCCGCTCCTGTCATGGCGCTCCCCGCGCGAACCCTTATCGCTGATAGTCAGTATGCCTACGGTAAACATAGCCTCTCAAAAAACAAACTATATTTTACCATAGATGAGCCTCGTGGGGAAAGCCCCGAATACCCACCGAGACTAAAAAAATGACATAATTTTCCTAAAATAGTGGTAACCCTCTTGACAAATGGGGGGTATAGTGATGTAAAATGGCTAAAAGTGGTGAAATGTGGTAAATTAGGGGTAAAGTAACTATGGCGATGTTTTACGGCGAGTTTGACTACAAGATTGACGATAAAGGCCGGGTGCCTATCCCGCCCCGCTTCCGCGGCCTCCTGAAGGACGGCGTCGTCCTCACGCCCGGCGCCGATAGGTGCATCACCGCCTACACCGTGAATGACTGGAAGAAACTGGCCAACACCCTCACCTCAAGCTCGCTGACGCGCAGCAAGATGAGAAGGCTGAACCGCGTCTTCTTCGCCACCGCCTTCGCCACCAGGATGGATGGGCAGGGCCGCGTCGCCATACCGGCGCCGCTTAGGGAGCATGCCGGCATTGCCGATGAGGCGGTTATCGCCGGGGCTAACAACTACCTTGAGATATGGAGCAAAACTCACTGGGAAGAGGAGAAGGTTGCCAGCCAGGAGCAGGCCTGGCAGATAATTGAAAGCCTGGAGAACCGCTGATGATGGCCGAGAAATCAGCCTCCAGTCACACCCCGGTGCTTTTAGCGGAGGTGCTGAAAGCACTGGCCGTCCAGCCGGGGGGACGCTACATAGACGGTACGCTGGGCGGCGGCGGGCATGCCGCCGCGATTCTGGAACAAAGTACCCCCGGCGGGCAGCTCCTGGGTATTGATGCCGACCCCAAGGCCATAGAGGTATCCAGGAAGAGGCTACAGCCTTATAAAGATGCTGTCCTCCTGGTCAATGATAACTTCGTCAATGTAAAGGCCATCTGCCTCAAACATGACTTCTTCCCGGTACACGGCATCCTGTTTGACCTGGGGCTTTCCTCCCAGCAGCTTGACAACAGCGGGCGCGGCTTCAGCTTTCAGCACGATGCCCCCCTGGATATGCGTTTTGACCCCAGCCAGGGGGTCACCGCTGCCGATATTGTCAACAACACACCGGAGGCAAAGCTCGCCCAGATTATCAGGGCCTATGGTGAGGAACCCTACAGCCACCGCATCGCCAGCTACATCGTCAGGGAGCGCCCGATAGAGACCACCCACGAGCTCGCCCGTCTGGTAGAGAAGGCCGTTGGCCGAAGGGGCCGGCTCCACCCGGCGACCAAGACCTTCCAGGCACTGAGAATTGCCGCCAATCATGAACTGGAAAACCTGGAGGCCGCCTTAAGGCAGGCCGTTGACCTGCTCGGCTTTGGGGGCCGGCTGGTGGTCATCAGCTACCACTCCCTAGAGGACCGCATCGTTAAGCAGTTTATGCAGAGGGAGGCCCGGGGCTGCATCTGCCCGCCGGGCACCCCTGTCTGCATCTGCGGCCACACCCCCCGCCTGAGACTCATCAATAAAAAGGTAATCATGCCTTCTGCAGAGGAGATTGGGCTCAACCCGCGCAGCCGCAGCGCCAGATTGAGGGCCAGCGAGCTTCTGATGGCCCGGGGCGACTGCTACGCCAGCACCGAAGACCATACCTTTATCACCATCGCCAAGCCCAGGGGCTGGCAAAGATCGGCCTTGCTGAAAGAAATCAGGGTGGCCTTTTTAGCCGCCTGAAATACGGGCGGCGTTAAGGGAGGTGGCTAGGATATAAGCGCCGGGCAGCCGAAAGAGGCGGCCAAACCCGGCAAGCAAGGAGGGCATATGAGCAAGCGGAAGGTTATCGCAGCTATTGACGTCGGCACCACCAAGGTATGCACCATAGTAGCTGACGTCAGGGATGGGGGCATGAGGGTCTTGGGTGTGGGCATCACCCCTTCCAAAGGGCTGCACAAGGCCCTGATTGTCAATATTAATGAAGCCAAAGAGTCCATCCGCGAATCGGTAAGAAAGGCGGAGCTGACCAGCAACTACCGGGTGGAATCGGCCTATGTTGGCGTCACGGGGAGGCATATCAGTTCCATGAACAACCGCGGCGTCGTCTCCATCACCCGCAACGACCGCATGGTGCGCCCCGATGACCTCAGGCGCGTCCTTACCTCCGCACAGAGCGTCAAGGTCTCCCCGGACAGAAGGCTGCTCCACATTATCCCGCGCAGCTACACCGTTGACGGCCAGGAGGGGGTCAAAAACCCGGTGGGCATGCACGGCTACCGGCTGGATGTGGAGACGCATATCATCACGGCAGCGGTCAATTCCATCCAGAACCTAGTCAAGTGCGTCCGCGGCATCGGGGTGGACATTGAGGACCTCGTCCTTGAGCCCCTGGCCAGCAGCGAGGCCATACTGACCGAAGACGAGAGACGGGCCGGCGTGATAATGGCTGACATCGGTGGCGGCACTACCGACATCTCCATCTTTAGGGAGGGGAGCATCTGGCATACCGCCGTCCTGCCAGTAGCCGGCTACCAGTTTACCCGCGATATCGCCATCGGCCTGGGGCTGCCCTTTGATATCGCCGAGGAGATGAAGAAGAAATACGGCAGTGTCATGCCGGTCCATGATGGCAAGGCCAATACCGCCACCATATCCCAGGACGGGCACGGCGTATCCTACCAGGACCTGTGCGATATACTCCGGGCCAGGGTTGAGGAGCTTTTGAAGCTCATTATGCTGGAGATGCCCAACGTGGAGTACGAAAAGCTGGTCCCGGCGGGGCTGGTGCTCACCGGCGGCAGCGCTAATTTAGCCGGCCTGGACACCCTGGGACGCAACCTGCTCCACCTCCCGGTAAAGATAGGCTCCCCCATCAACTTAAGCGGCATCGCCGAGTCCCTCCGCGACCCGGCCTACGCCACCAGCGTCGGGCTGCTGCTCTGGGGGACCAAGCACGAAGGTAACCGGGACTGGAAATCCGGGCTATTCGGTGGCGCCCTGCGCCGATTAGCCTCACAGCTTGCCGGGTGGTTCCAATAGAACCTACGGCATTCGCTTTAAGGCCTGGTCTTAAGACCGGCCAAAGGAGGGGAAGATGGCAAGAACAAGCTTTGTGACGAGTCCCGCCATAATCAAGGTCATCGGGCTGGGCGGCGGCGGCTGTAATGCCGTCACCCGCATGGTCAGAGAGAATATCCAGGGTGTGGAGTTTATCGCCATGAACACCGATGCCCAGGCCCTGGCCATCTGCGAGGCGACGGTATGCGTCCAGCTCGGCGCCAAGATTACCAAGGGGCTGGGCGTGGGCGGCGACCACAACCTGGGGGCAAAAGCAGCTGAGGAAAACCGCGATGAGCTCAAGGACCTCATCTTCGGGGCGGACATGGTTTTTATCACCGCTGGTATGGGCGGCGGCACCGGCACCGGCTCGGCGCCTATCGTCGCCGAGATAGCCAAGCGCAGCGGCGCCCTTACCATCGCCGTCGTCACCAAGCCGTTCAGCTTTGAAGGCGTCCACCGCGCCCAGGTAGCTGACGAGGGCATCAACAACCTGATAGATAAGGTGGATACCCTGGTCATTATCCCCAATGACCGCCTGCTGGCCCTCTGTGACGCCAAGACGGGCGTGGACAGCGCCTTCAAGCTGGCCGATGATGTGCTGAGGCACGGCGTACAGGCTATTGCCGAGGTCATCACCACACCGGGCATGATTAACCTTGATTTTGCCGACGTCAAGGCGGTGATGAAGGACGCCGGCCCGGCCTGGATGTCCATCGGCCGGGGTACAGGGATAAACCGGGCCACCGATGCCGCCAAGGAGGCCCTGGCCAGCCCGCTTTTGGACGTTTGCATTGAGGGCTCCAAGGCCGTCCTGTTCAATGTTGTCGGTAATAATAACCTCACCCTCTTTGAGGTCAACCAGGCCGCCGCCGTCATCAGGCAGGCCGTTGACCCGGAAGCCAATATTATCTTCGGCGTCGCCTGCGACCCGAACATGGAGAATGAGGTCAGGATTACCCTGATTGCCACCGGCTTCATAACCAAGATGGGGCCGGCCCGCACCAAGGACGATGAGGTGACGCGCATCCTCAAAGGCCTGAAGAGCGATGACGAGCTGGATAACCCCTCCTTCCTGCGCCGCCCCTCATTCAGCCACCTGCGCGAGGTAATGATGGCAAGCGGCAAAGATACAGAGAAGGAGAAGACCAAGGCCGGTTGAGGATAGAAAAGGGACAGCGCTAAAGGCTGCAGAGAAATCCTGCAGCCTTTTTGTTTGCCCCACCCGAGATGCCTTATAATAAATATATGCGCGTGATTGCCGGTACCGCCAAGGGCCACCGACTGAAATTCCCCAAAGGAACGACCACCCGCCCGGCCACCGACCTGGTAAAGGGGGCCATCTTCTCCATGCTGGAAAATATGAGCGATAACTGGTCGCAGGTACTGGACCTGTTCTCCGGCAGCGGCGCCCTGGGTATTGAGGCCCTGAGTCGGGGGGCGGGGTGGGTGGACTTTGTTGAAAGCGAAGTACGGTGTTGTGGTATAATTAGGGAAAATTTGGAGAAAACAAAACTGGCGGCGCAGGCCCATATCTACTGCCGCCCTGTGGCACAGGCTATTTCCGCTCTGGATAAGGAGTACAATATAATATTGATGGACCCGCCCTATGCCAGTCCATCTATCGGCGAGCTCGTGACACAACTGGCCAACTCCAGACTGGTCGGGCAGGACACCATCGTCGTGGTGACCCACTCCCCCCGCCACCCCCTGAAATCCGGCTACGCCACACTGAATCTCATTAAAGAACACCGTCATGGTGATAGTTGCATAGCAATATACAAAAAGGAGGCGCTGTGATTACCGCTATCTATCCGGGCAGCTTTGACCCGATAACCAACGGACACCTGGATATTGCCACCAGGGCTGCCAGGCTCTTTGACAAAATAGTCATCGCCATTTTCGCCACCCCGGACAAGCGACTCTTCTTCTCATTAGAGGAGCGGGTAGAACTGGCCCGGCAGGCCGTGGCCCACCTGCCCAATGTCAAGGTGCAGTCCTACAGCGGCCTCACCGTGGACCTCGCCAGGGAGGTCGGGGCCAGGGTTATGGTGCGGGGCTTAAGGATGAGCGCCGACTTTGAGAATGAATTTGAAATGGCCATGATGAACAATAAGCTCAGCCCCGAGCTGGAGATAGTCTGCTTCATGACCAGCCAGGAGTACCAGTTCCTCAGCTCCAGCCTGATGAAAGAAGTCGCCAGCCTGGGAGGCAATATCTCCAGCTTTGTGCCCAAAAACGTCGCCGAGGCCCTGGTAAAGAAGGTAGCCTGCCAGGGCTAGAGACTATTCAGGGAAATCCCCTTTCCGGATTCTTATAAAAAATCAGGAGGGAAATTTAATGGCGTACAAGATTACGGAAGAGTGCATCAGTTGCGGGGCCTGCGAGCCAGAATGTCCGGTACAAGCCATCAGTGAGGGGGATAATATCTTTGTCATTGACCCGAATAAGTGCGTTGAGTGCGTCGGCTACCATGAGTCATCCAAGTGCGCCGAAATCTGCCCGGTGAACGCCTGCGTACCTGACCCGGCCCACCCCCGGAAGAAGTAGCGCCATTATAGATTTTAGCAACCTATCCCCCTGGCCCCCCTCCCTTCCCAAGGGAGGGGGATAAAGAGGGTGGGTTCGTAAAATACATCACTGGAAGAAGGCGCGCACCGAATCAAACTCACTGGGCAGCAGGGCCAGCACCATGGGGAAGCCATCCAGCAGGAAGGCCGCCAGGGCCGAGTCATGGACCACCCCGGTGGCCCCCCCGAATTTGACCCAGATGGTCAGGATGGCCCCAGAGAAGATAGCGCCCAGCACCAAGCCCAGGGCAGCGCCACCCAGCCGGTCCAACCAGCCCAGCATCACTGCCGAGGCTACCCACTTTATCATAGCGGCCAGCACGGCGGCCACGAGCATCACCCCGACCAGGATGATGGCGAAGGCCGCCACCTTGGCCAGGCTGGGCTGGGAGATAAAGGTCAGCAGTCCCGCCAGGTCGGCATAGTAGCGCCCCGCCAGGATAACGCCGACGGCGGTACCGGCCAAAGACAGGACGGCCTTAATAATCCCGAGCTTTAGCCCGACCAGGGTCGCCACGACCACCACCGCCAGTATCACGATATCCAGCCAGTTCATCGCCGCGTGACCAACCTCAGGCCCATTTTACCACATTCCCCGGCTATTCGTAGCGCAGGGCATCAATCGGGTTCAGGCGGGCGGCCCTCATCGCCGGGTAGACGCCGGAGATAAGTCCGATGAATACCGAGACAAAGATGGCCAGGAGCACGATATCCGCGGTGACCACGGAGTGAACGGCAAAGCCGCTCACCTCCGAAAAAGTGGCAATCAACCACGAAACGGCCCAGCCGCCGATAATACCGACAGCGCCGCCGGAAAGGCTCAGCACCGCCGACTCCAGCAGGAACTGAAGCAGTATGTCCCGCCGCTTGGCCCCGACGGCCTTGCGTATGCCTATCTCACGGGTGCGCTCGGTCACCGAGACCAGCATGATATTCATAATGCCGATGCTGCCGACTATCAGCGAAATGCTGGCAATAGCCCCCAGGACAATGGTTAATATCCCCGTCACCTGCTGTACCATGCCCAGCATCTGCTCCTGGGTCATGATGAGAAAGTCTTCCTTGCCTGCCTCGGTGATGTGGTGGCGCCGCCGCAGCAGCTCGGATATATCATCACCGACGATACCAGCCACATCGGCGCTTTCTACCTGGACAGTGAGCTGTTGAACGGCATCCTCGCCGCGCACCATCCGCCCCGGGAAGAGCCTAGCCTGGTAGGTGGTGATGGGGAGGACGATGATGGCGTCCATACTGACCCCCATCATCTGCCCGCCCTTCTTGGCCAGCACCCCGATGACGGTGAACTGGCGCTCGTTTATCTTGACCTTCTCCCCCACCGGCTCCCCATCACCAAATAAATCCCTGGCCACCTTGTCCCCCAGCACCACCACCATATCCCTGGCGGCGACATTTCTCTCGTTAATAAACTGCCCCTCGGCCATGGGATAGTTCAGGGCTTGTTCAAATTCCGGCGTCGTTGCCTCAACGATACCAAGGGTGCTCTCCCCGCCCGCAGCTACCTCAACATAGTTTTCTATGGTGGGTGCCACGGCGATGACCGAAGGGACGTGCTCGGCAATTTCCTCAGCGTCACCCATGGTAAAGCTATAGGCCGGGCTCGCCATGGACATCATCCCCTCCACGCCGGGCGTCTTAGAGGTGACATAAATCAGGTTGGTGCCCATCCCCTCTATGGAAGAGGTGATGGATGCCTCGGCCCCCCTCCCCACCGACATCAGGGTGATGACCGAGCCCACGCCGATGATAACGCCGAGCATGGTCAGCGAGGAGCGCAGCTTATTCGCCCAGAGCGAGCGCATGGCGATAAAAAAGGCCTCAACAAACTTCACTCTTAATTCCCCCTCTGGTGACGTCCGATAGCCACCTAGCCGACCTTTTTATCCTCAACAATTCTCCCGTCCATCAGGCGGATGATGCGCCTGGTACGAGAGGCCACATCCACCTCATGGGTAACCAGGACGATGGTGATGCCCTCCCCGTTAAGCCGGCAGAAGATAGAGATAATCTCAGCCGTGGCAACACTGTCCAGGTTGCCGGTAGGCTCATCGGCCAGGATAAGGGAGGGGTTATTCACCAGCGCCCGGGCAATGGCGACGCGCTGCTGCTCCCCGCCCGATAGCTCCGCGGGTTTGTGGTTGGCCCGCTGCCCCAGCCCGACACGCTCCAGCGCCTCCAGCGCCCGCTGGCTCTTCTGGCGGCTGCCGCCATAGATAAGAGGCAGCTCCACATTGGCCAGGGCCGTGGCCCGGGGCAGGAGGTTATAGCTCTGAAAGACAAAACCTACCTTGCGGCTCCGCATCTCGGCCAATTTGTTATCGCTAAGCTGGCTGACATCAACCCCTTCCAGGGTATACCTGCCCCCGGTGGGCTTATCCAGAAAGCCGATGATGTTCATCAGAGTGGACTTGCCCGAGCCGGAGGCGCCGATAAGGGCGACCATCTCGCCCTGCCGGACACCGAGGGACACCCCCCGCAGCGCCGGGACCTCTACCTCGCCCATGCGGTAGACCTTGGTGATATTTTCCAGTTCAATCATGTTGCTCCCTCGCGACACGGCTCATCCCCCTAGAACAGGCCTATCCCTGATGTTGATTTCGCCCGGCTCTCCACCACCACCGTATCGCCCTCATTTAGCCCGCTCGCAATCTCCACCCGCAACCCGTCATCCAGGCCGACCTCCACCGGCCTCTCCTGCGGCTGGCCATTAACCATCACCCTGACTATGGCTTTACCTTGGCTGTCCCTGGTCACCGCCCGGCTCGGCACCAGCAGCACGCCGCTGTGCTTTCCGACGATGACATCAGCCGAGGCACTCATACCTACCTTGATACGAGAACCTTCGGGGACCTCCAGAGGTAGCCTGACGTTATAGAGCACCACCCCACCCACCTCCTTGGGCACCGGATAAACAGCGGTGACTACGCCCTTAAACCTAGTGCCCGGCAGGGCATCCACGCTGATAACCGCCTCCTGATTTAACTCCAGCAAGGGTATATCTATCTCATCCACCTCTACCACCAGCTCCATGAGGTTGGGGTTAATCATGTAGATGACGGGCGTAGGGGCCATAGAGGGCGAGGGGATATTGTCACCTTCCTTGACCAGCACCTGGGCCACGACACCATCAAACGGGGCGACGATGGTGGCTTCGTCAAGCTGCCTCTGGGCATCAGCCAGGGACTGCTGCGCCAGCCCCACCGACTGCTGCGCCTGCGTTACGGATTGGTTGGCCGAGATGGCCTGAAGCTCCTGTATGGCTATATCCTCAGCCAGTTTATCCAGATTCCCCTGCGCCTGGTCCACAGCCATCTTGGCCGCCTCCACCTGCTTCTTCTTCAAGGATATAGTGACGTCACCATAGCCGGCGATAAAATTATCATAGTTCGCCTGGGCTGTCGCCAGGCTTTCCTTGGCGCGCTCCAGCGTCAGCAACCAATCATCAACCGTGCCAGTTGAGGCACGCTGCACCTGATCCAGGACGTACTCATAGAAGGCCTTGGCCTTATTCAGCTCGGATTCTAAGGTTTCATAGTCCTCCCAGTCGTAGCTTTTTAAGGTATCCGCTAGACTCTTCTCGGCAATATCCAGGTTTATCTGCGCGTTAAGCAGCGCCAGCTTGAGGGTGCCCTCGGAATCCCGCGTGCTTTCCAGATTGCGCTCGGCCGTCATCTGGGCAAGCTGGGCCTGGGTCAGGGCAACCTCTGCCTGGGTCACGGCCACCTGCGCCTGGGTGTAGGCCACCTTGAGGGCGCTGGTATCAAGACCGGCCAGCACATCGCCCGCCTTGACCTTATCACCCTCGCTAACCAGAATCCTGTCCACCTTGCCGGCGCTGCCGAAGGCCAGGCTGGCCTCGCGGGAGGCCTCTATCTTGCCGCTGCCAGTAACGCTGACGGCCAAATCACCACGCTCCACCTTGACCAGCTGACTAGTCCCCACCTGGCCACCACCCCTACAGGCGCTAGTCCCCAGCAGCACCAGGCACAGGGCAGCTAAGAGCAAACCCAGTGTAACTTTATTTTTCATAAGCCTCCTCCGAGCTTCTTTTACATCACGGGCAACAAAGCCATGCCGACCCCGGCCTATTTCCCCAGCTCCTGCGCCCTTCGGTAGGCCGCCCGGATAGCCTCCATCATCAGTGCGGGGAATTTCCCCTGCTCCAGCACACCAATGGCCGCGGCGGTGGTGCCGCCGGGTGAGGTAACGCTACGGCGCAGCTCGGCGGGCACCTTCCCCGATTTTTTCATGAGCCGGGCGGAGCCCAGTATCGTCTCCATGACCAGCGTTGCGGCGGCGTCAGGGGCAAGCCCAAGAGCTACCGCCGCATTGGTCATGGCTTCGGCCATGAGGAAGAAATAGGCCGGCCCGCTGCCGCTGACCGCCGTGGCCATATCCAGGTACTTCTCATCATCAAATGAAATCTCCCGGCCCATGGCCTCAAGGACTTGCCGCGCCGGCTCTTTCTGTCTTACGGTGACCCCGGGGCTAGCCGTCCAGGCGCTGATGCCGGCGCCGACCTGGGCGGGGGTATTGGGCATGGCCCGCACGACACGGCGATGGTCTAAACCCTGACACAAAGTGCTTATCTTGGCCCCGGCGACGATGGACAGGACAAGCTGAGACGGCTTGAGGTAACCTTTCAGCTCCGCAGCGACCTCAGCTAAATTTTGCGGCTTGACGGCGAGGACGACCATATCCTTACCGGCGATGGCCTCTCTATTACCTTCCGTTACGGCCACGCCGTACTTCTTTTTCAGGTAATCGCGGCGCTCATTTTTGATATCGCTGACGGTGATGTCAGCGGCGGCGCCCAGCCGCTTTTCCAGGATGGCCGCAAGCATCGCCTCCCCCATATTGCCGCCGCCGATAAAGGCTATTTTCATATTGGTTTAACCTATCCCCCTGCCCCCTTCCCTTAGCAAGGGAAGGGGGGAATTATTAATTAAGAGGGGTTTCACCCCTCTTAAACACCCCTTTACTTCACTACAAAATTTATTAGTATGCCAGGGACATGAATTGTTGTATACTGCTTACCTTCCAAATATGGCTTTACCCGTGTCGACGCCGCAGCTATTTGCTCAAATTCAACCTCAGTGGTAGACGCTGGAACAAGTATTCGGTCACGCAATTTGCCTCCAACCTGTACAATTCGTGTAGTAATTTCATCTTTGGCTAAGGCCGCGTCCCATTTCGGCCATTCCTGGTTATGGATGCTGTACTTATAGCCCCGCTGCTGCCAGAGCTCCTCGGTCATATGCGGGGCCGTCGGCGCCAGGAGCAGGAGCAGGGTTTTGATTGATTCCTCCCAGACCCCGGCGCCCACCGCGCCGGACTCCCTGACCTTACCGAGATAGTTGGTGAACTCCATCAGCGCCGCCAGCATGGTGTTGAAGCGCATCCTCTCCATATCCTCAGACACCTTCTTGATGGTCTGGTGCCGGAGCCTGACAAGTTCAGCTTCCGCCTGGCGGCTTGTGGCAGCGGGCTGGTATCCCTCCAGCACCAGATGCCAGACACGGCCAAGCCAGCGCCCCATGCCGCTGATGCCGCTGTCATTCCACTCCCCACCCTGCTCCCAGGGGCCGAGAAACATCATATAGGCGCGGACGGCATCTGCCCCCAGCTCGGCCACATAGTCATCAGGGTTAATCACATTACCCCGCGACTTGCTCATCTTATGCTTGCCGGAGATAATTGTCCCCTGGTTGAAGAGGCGGGTGAAAGGCTCGCCGAAGTCAACCAGCCCCATGTCCCGAATCGCTTTAATAAAGAAACGGGCATAGAAAAGATGCATCACGGCATGCTCCGCGCCGCCGGTATAGAGGTCTACCGGCAGCCAGTACCTCACTTTTTGAGGGTCAAAGGCCGCTTTTTTAAATTTCGGGCTGGCGTAGCGCAGGAAATACCAAGAGGAGCACATAAAGGTGTCCATGGTATCGGTCTCGCGCTTGGCCGGGGACTGGCAGCGCGGGCATTTGGTATTAACGAATTTCTCATGGTATTTCAAGGGGGATTCGCCGGTAGGCCGGAACTCGGCGTCCTCGGGCAGGAGCACGGGTAAATCCCCCTCCGGCACGGGGACTATGCCGCACTTCTGGCAGTAGATGATGGGGATGGGTGCCCCCCAGTAGCGCTGGCGGGAGATGAGCCAGTCGCGTAGCTTATAGCTGACGGTGCGCTTCCCCCAGCCCCGCTCCTCCAGATATGACGAGATGACCTCAATGCCCTCCTCGCTGGAAAGGCCGTTGAACTGCCCCGAGTTCACCATGGTGCCCGGCTCGGTATAGGCTGCTTCAAGGTCTTTCCCGTCCCAGTCCGGCGGGGCGATGACCACCGGTATCGGCAGGTTGTATTTCTTGGCGAAGGCGAAGTCGCGCTCATCATGAGCCGGCACCGCCATGACGGCACCGGTGCCGTAGGAAAGCAGCACATAGTCGGCAATCCAGATAGGCACCTTCTGCCCGTTGAGGCGGTTCGTGGCATAGGCCCCGATAAAAACGCCGTCCTTCTCCTTCTCCGTGGACAGCCTTTCCCTCTCGCTCTGCCGCCGCGACTTGACGATATAATCCTCAACCTTGGCCTTTTTATCCGGCGAGGTCAGTTTGGCCACCAGGGGGTGCTCCGGTGCCAGCACCATGAAGGTAACGCCAAAGACGGTGTCGGGGCGGGTGGTGAAAACCCGAATCTCCTTCTCAGCGAGACTGGGGTGGTCCAGGCCGAAGGCAATCTCCGTGCCTGAGCTCTTGCCCACCCAGTTGCGCTGCATGAGCTTGATGCGCTCCGGCCAGTCAAGACCTTCATGCTCCATAAGCTCGTCGGCATATCTGGTAATGCGGAAGAACCACTGCTCCAGGTCGCGCCGGATAACAGCGGTGCCGCAGCGCTCGCAGACACCCTCCCCTACCACCTGCTCGTTGGCCAGCACCGTCTGGCACTGGGGGCACCAATTCACCGGTGCCTTACCGCGATAAGCTAAATCGTGCTCAAAAAGCCTCAAAAAGAACCACTGGGTCCATTTGTAGTACTCCGGCAGGCAGGTGATGACCTCCCGGCCCCAGTCGTAGATGGCGCCGATGCTCTTGAGCTGGCGGCGCATATTCTCAATATTTTTCATCGTCCAGGTGAAGGGATGGATGCCCCGCCTGATGGCGGCGTTCTCGGCAGGCAGCCCAAAGGCATCAAACCCCATCGGGTGCAGCACATTATAGCCCTGCATGCGCTTGTAGCGGGCATGGACATCAGCCGGAGCATTGTTATACCAGTGGCCGATGTGGAGGTCACCGGAGGTATAAGGGAACATGGTGAGGGCATACCACTTCGGCTTGGGGCTATCTTCGCTGACCTCATAAAGCCTATCTTCGGCCCACCTCTGCTGCCATTTCTTTTCTACTTTCTGCGGGTCGTATCTCTCCGGCATGGTCACTTCTCCCAAAAGACTAGGCGCTGGCCTCGCGGCTTTCGTTAAAAGTAATTGTAGCAATAAAGCTTGCGTGGTGCAAATGAGGAAAAGATAGATGTCGCCCGCCTATGTCCGCGGAAGAAAGAGCGCTGTACCTGCGCCTAAACCGACCAGCCGCGGGCACAATCAGAGCCGCCAGCCTTGACTGGCCAGAAATGCTGCGCTAGAATTAGGCCGCAAACCCCGTCGGGAAGATGAGCTATGGATACGGCCACTGCCCAAATGATGCGAATGGCCGATAAAGGTTATTCCTGCGGCCAGATTCTGATATGCATGGCCCTGGAGGCCAAAGGCAGGCATAACCAAGACCTGGTGCGGGCCGCGGGCGGGCTGATCGGGGGCTGCGGCACCGGCATTTGCACCTGCGGCGTCCTCATCGGCGGCGGCTGTCTCCTGTCGCTTTTCGCCGGCAAGGGAAGCGATGAGGAGGAGTGGCATCCCAGCTTCCCGCAGATGATACAGGACCTGACCAGCTGGTTCCAGAATACCTTTGGCAAGAAATACGGCGGCATTGACTGCAACACCATCAGAAATGCCCGCGACCCCGAAGCCGATGCCCGGCAACGCTGCCGTAAGATTGCGGTGGACACATATTTTAAGACCAGGGAAATCCTGAAGGCCAACGGTTTTAACCTAGATTCCAAGAGATAGCGCCAAGAAAGTCAGGCCGCCGCATATGCCACCTACCTAATGATGTGTCTTGCCCCTGGCGATGGAGGCAAAAATACCCGCAAAGCAAATGGCAGCGGAGATAGTGAAGGCTGTTTTCATGCTCTTCAGAAAAAGCGGGTAGTATTCAGGGACAAGCGGCACCCTGCCCAAATACAGGGCAAAGAGCAGCAAGGCCATGCCCATGCTCAACATCTGCCCGGTCAGCCTCATTGTGCCGAGCATCCCCGAGGCCACCCCGTAGAACTTCCTCTCCACTGAGCTCATCACGGCGTTGGTGTTCGGCGATGAGAAAAGCCCAAACCCGCCGCCCAGAACCACCAGACTGATGACAACAAACCACAGGCTGGTGCCGCTGCCCAGGAAAGAAAGCATCACCAGCCCCGCCGTGGTCAGCGCCATGCCTGCCGAGGCTACAATACGCGGCTCAATCCTGTCCGAGAGGCTGCCGGCAATCGGGGAGAAGATGACCTGCACCACGGGCTGGGCAATCAAAATCAGACCGGCATGCTCCGGGGTAAACCCTTTCACATACTGGAGGTAGAGGCTCAGCATAAAGCCGACGACGAAGGTGGCGGCGTAGTTAATCAGGGCCGCCAGGTTGGAAAAGGCAAAGACGGTATTGTTCCTGAAGAAACCAATGTTAAGGACAGGTTGCTCCTGCCTCATTTCCCATATCACAAAGGCCGCCAGAGCGAGCCCGCCGACCAGCACCAGCCAGAGACCCCAGAGCGCCGGCAATACGGAAAAGGCGTACATGATGCTCACCAGTGCCAGGCTGTAGACGATGGAGCCGACGTAATCAAACCTCTCCCCCCTCGCCCCCGCCCACTCCCCCTTCAGTTTCCAGATAACCATGACGGTAATGACCAGCCCCAGGCAGGCATTGAGCAGGAAGATGCTCCTCCAGTTGAGTGCGGTCAGGAAGCCGCCGACCAACGGCCCCACCGACAGCCCGGCGTAAACCGCGGCCGCATTAATGCCCAGGGCCCGGCCCCTTTCCTGGGCCGGGAACACCGAGGTCAAGATGGCCACCCCGGTACCGAATATCATGGCACCGCCGAACCCCTGCAGCACCCGGAAGAAGATAAGCCACGCCCCGGAATGGGCGGTAGCACAAAAGACAGAGGCGACCACATCAATGACGATGCCGAACTGGAAGATGCGCTTCCTTCCGTAGATGTCGGCAATACGTCCGAAGGGAACGAGAAAGGTAGCCGCGGCCAGAAGGTAGGCGGTAGCCACCCAGCTCAGGGCCACGGCATTCAACGATAATTCCGTACCGATGGAAGGGAGGGCAATATTGACCGAAGACCCCGTAAAAGGCGTCAGGAAGGAGCTCATGGTGGCAATAAGCAGCACCACACCCTTGCTCACGCCACTGGCGGCGCTATCTCTCATATCTGGTTAAATTATACACCTGCCAGCTTTACAGCGCCCTATTATCATCAACTCGTTGACCTAAGGGTGCTTTTAATCTATAATTTTTCTGGGAAAGTGATTGCCGTCATAGACTATGGTGCCGGGAATCTGCGCAGCGTCATCAACGCCGTCGCCAGGCTCGGCTACGAGGCCAAGGTAACCAGCCGCCCCGATGGGGTGCTGGCGGCCCGCGCCGTCATCCTGCCCGGTGTCGGCGCCGCCGCCGACACCATGGCCAACCTCAAAAGGCTGGGGCTGGTTGACCCCATCCGCCGCGTGATTGCCGAGGGGCGGCCTTTCCTCGGCATATGCCTGGGGCTGCAGATACTCTTTACCGGCACCGAGGAGGGGGGCTGGCATGAGTGCCTCGGCATCTTCCGGGGCAGCGTCCTGAGGCTGCCGGCGGGGCTGAAAATTCCCCACATGGGGTGGAACCAGGTGAAGCAGGTTATCCCCCACCCGGTCTTCGTTGGCATACCCGATGAAGCCAATTTCTACTTTGTGCACAGCTACTACGCCCAGCCCGAGGACAAAACGCTTGTGGCCGGAGAGACCGATTACGGAATCAGGTTTTGCAGCATAATTGCCCGGGGCAACCTGGTGGCAACGCAATTCCACCCGGAGAAGAGCGGCGAGCACGGGCTAAAAATCTACGATAATTTTTTAAAAATGGCCACAAGGCCAGGTGGGCCGGCATAACAATAACGTCATCTTCTAGGGGAGGGGGCAGGTGCTGACCAAAAGGATTATACCGTGCCTTGATGTGAAGGGCGGGCGGGTCGTTAAAGGAGTAAAGTTCCGCAGCCATCGCTACGCCGGTGACCCTGTGGAGCTGGCCATCTTCTACAATAACGAAGGCGCTGACGAGCTTGTCTTCTACGACATCACCGCTTCAAGCGATGAGCGCCCCATCATGCTGGAGGTAGTAAAACGTGTCGCCGACCAGATATTTATTCCCCTCACTGTCGGCGGGGGGCTGCGCAGCGTGGAGGACATGCGCCGCATGCTGGAAGCCGGCGCCGATAAGGTCTCCATCAACACGTCGGCGGTCTTAAGCCCCAGCCTCATCACCGAAGGTGCCCGGCGCTTTGGCAGCCAGTGCCTTGTCCTAGGTATGGACGCCCGCCGGGTGCCCGGCTCAAGTCCCCCCAGATGGGAGGTGTTCATCTACACCGGTGCCGACGGCGGCCGTGGTACTGGGCTAGACGCAGTCCAGTGGGCACAAAAAGCCGTGGACTTGGGTGCCGGCGAGATTGTCGCCAACAGCATTGATGCCGATGGCACCCAGGCCGGCTACGACCTGGAGCTGCTGCGGGCCATCTCCGAGAAGGTGACGGTGCCTGTGGTCGCCAGTGGCGGCGCCGGCACCCCCGAAGACCTCTACCAGGCCCTGGCCTCTGGCCAGGCGGACGCGGTCCTAGCCGCCAGCATCTTCCACTACGGCACCTACTCCATCAGGGAGGCCAAGGAGTACCTCGCCGGGAAAGGGATACTGGTCAGACTCTAGTTTGACGGGCGCGCCGCCCAGGTTATATTATTTATTTAACAGCATTCCCACCACCGGTCACCGGGAGGATAAGAGCTATATATCCAGCCAGCCGCCAGTGCAAAGAGACGAAGGGAGGATAAGTTATGAAAAAAACCGATGAGAAGGTGGTGCTATCCACCCTGTGGTCCGCCGGCTGTGGCTCCCACGGCGGGTGCGGGTGCCAGATATACGTCAAGGACGGGCGGGTAACCCGGGTAGAAGGTGACCCCAACCATCCCTTTAACCAGGGGCGGCTCTGTCCTAAGGGCCTGGCCATACCCCAGTACATGTACCACCCCGACCGCGTTTTATACCCCTTAAAGCGGGTGGGGAAAAGGGGCGAGGGCAAGTGGCAGCGCATCTCCTGGGATGAGGCCTACGACACCATAGAGAAGAAGCTCAAGGATATACGCGCCAAATACGGCGCCGAGTCGGTCATCTTCTGCCAGGGTACGGGCCGGGACATCGGCGGCCCCATTACCTTCCTGATGTATGCCTACGGCAGCCCCAACTGGGTGCAGGTAGGTCTGGCCGGCCATGCCTGCTACACCCCGAGGCTGGGGGCCATGTTCGCCACCCAGGGGCACTACAGCGTCCTGGATGCCTCCCAGTTCCTGGAGAAACGCTACGATTCCCCGGAGTGGACACCCCCCAAGTACATCATCATCTGGGCGCAGAACCCTATTGCCGGCTGCCATGACGGCTTTTTCGGCCACTGGATTATTGACTGCATGAGGCGGGGCTCCAAGCTCATTGTGATTGACCCGCGCCATACCTGGTTCTCCAGCCGGGCCGAGGTGCATTTGCAGAACCGCCCCGGCACGGATGGTGCCATCGCCCTGGGCATGCTCAATGTTATTATCAACGAGGCAATCTACGATAAGGAGTTCGTCAGGGACTGGACCTACGGCTTTGAAGAGCTCAAGAAACGTGTCCAGGAGTACCCACCGGAGAAGGTGGCGGAGATTAGCTGGGTGCCCAAGGAAAAGCTCATCCAGGCCGCCCGGCTCTTCGCTACCAACAAGCCATCCGCCATCCAGTGGGGTGAGCCGGTGGACGCCATGCCGGCAGGCAGCGTCGTGGCGCAGGCCATCAATCACCTCTGGGCCATCACCGGCAATGTGGACAACCCCGGCGGCAATGTCATCGCCCGCAACTCCCACGGCGTTACCACCTACCCCTTCAGCTCGGCGGAGCTGACCAAGCTCTACGGCGAAGAGCTGGTCAAGAAGCTCAACGAAAAGAGAATCGGGGCCAATAAATACCCCATGATTAAGAACTTCCGGGGATGGGTGCAGCCAGACGTGCTCATTGAGCAGATGGAGACCGGCAAGCCCTATCCCGTCAGGGCCGCCTGGATACAGACCTCAAATATCATCGGCGGCCAGGCCGCCGACCCCAGGCGGCACTACAAGGCCATGAAAAAGCTGGACTTCATCGTCTGCGTTGACCTCTTCCAGAACCCGACCAGCATGGCCCTGGCGGACATCTTCCTGCCGGCGGTCTCTATCTGCGAGAAGGAGAGCTTCCGCACCTGGTGGCAGCCCCTCGGCGTCAGCGTCAAGGCGATTGAGCCGATAGGGGAGTGCCAATCGGACTGGGAAATCAACCTGGAGATGGCCAAGCGCCTGGCGACCACCCCCGTCAAATACCAAACCGTCCGGGAGCTTATTGATGACAGACTTAAGGACGGCGGCACCAATTTTGAGAAACTTAAGGCCAAGGGCGGCTGGGAGTTCCCGCCCGAGGGCCACCCCACCCGCCCCTACTACCGCTACAAGAGGGGCCTGCTGCGCGCCGACGGCAAACCCGGCTTTGAGACCCCCACCGGCAAGCTGGAGTTCTCATCCAAGAGGTATGAGGAGTGGGGGCTTGACCCCCTGCCCTACTACGAGGAGCCCAAGGAGAGCCCGGTATCTACCCCCGAGCTTTACAAGGAGTACCCCCTTATCCTGACAACGGGCCGGCGCTCCCCGGTCTTCTTCCACTCCGAGCACCGCATGATTCCCTGGCTCAGGGAACTTGACCCCGACCCCATCGTGGAAATCCACCCCCAGACGGCCAAAGACCTGGATATTGTTGACGGGGAGTGGGTCTATATTGAGAACAAGCGGGGCCGGGTAAAATTCAAGGCCAAGGTCACCCCCACCGCCCACCCCAGGGTGGTATCCGCCGCCCACGGCTGGTGGTTGCCGGAGACGGAGGGCAAAGAGCCCAACCTCTTCGGCACCTGGCAGCACAACATCAACAACCTCACCTCCATGGGCAACCAAGGCAAGTCCGGCTTCGGCGGCACCAACTACCGCTCCAGCCTCTGCCGCATCACCAAGATTAGGGACGGAAAGGAGTAGCTCATGGCCAGAAGCGGCTTACTTATTGAGTATGAATACTGCACCGGCTGCCATGCCTGCGAGGTAGCCTGCAAGCAGGAGCATAACTTCAGCGGGGGGATGGTGGGCATCAGGGTTGAGGAGGTGGTGACCGAAAGCCCGGCTAAGGTCCATGTTGATTACATCCCCTTCACCACCCGGTTCTGCGACCTCTGCGCCGAAAGAACAACCAAAGGGGAGGTACCGGCCTGCGTCAAGCACTGCCAAGCAACATGCATGATGTACGGCCCGGTCACCGAGCTGGTTAAAGCCATGGCGGAGCGGCCCAGGTCGGCTATCTTCGCCCCCAGATAATAAGCCCCAAGGCTCCAAATCCTTACCAGCCGGGAAAGCCCCATTCTATACCCTCATGGCTGGTGGAGCACCGAGGTGGGGTTGTGGTAAAATATAGGGGGTTTTGAAAACATTAAAGACCCGAAAAGGAGGATAGTCCATGGCGGACGCAAGAGGCAAATCCAAGAATGATAAGCCAAACACCAAGCCGGACAAAACGGTTATCAAGGCGCTCGCTCTTGGTGGTCTGCTCGGCGGCGGCGGCGAGTGTGCCGTGGATGTTAAAGATGGCAAAATCGTCAGAATAAGGCCGTTCCACTACGACTGGAAGTACCCGAGGGAGAAGTTCAATGCCTGGAAGATGAAGAGAAACGGCAAGACCTTTGAACCGCTTTTTAAGTCCATGCCTGCCCCGTTCTCACTCGCCTACAAGAAGCGCACCTACTCCCCCAACCGCATCAAGTTCCCCCTGAAGAGGGTGGACTGGGACCCCAACGGCGAGAGGAACCCCCAAAACCGCGGCAAGAGCCAGTACCAGAGAATATCCTGGGAAGAGGCCGCTAACATCATCGCCAGTGAAATCAAGCGGATACACAAAACCTACGGGCCGCTGGCTATCATGGTGCAGGGCGATGGGCACGGCGAATGCAAGACCATCAATACCCCCCACGGCCATTCCGGCCGGCTCTTTGATATGATGGGCGGCTTTACTCAGCAGGTCAGGAACCCGGACAGCTGGGAAGGCTGGTACTGGGGCTCCAAGCATGTCTGGGGGCAGGGTATCCAGGGCATGTACTGGCCGGCCAATAACATCGTTAAGGACATGACCGAGCACTGCAACATGGTGCTCTTCTGGGGGGGCGACCCGGAGACAACCCCCTGGGGCTTCACCGGCCAATGCGCCACCCGGCTCTGCTACTTCTGGACAGAGGTAGGCATTAAACAGGTGTATATCTGCCCCGACCTGAACTATGGGGCCGCCGTCCATGCCGACAAGTGGATACCGGTACTGCCCAATACCGATGCGGCGCTGCAGCTGGCGATAATATATGTATGGCTCACCGAGGATACCTATAAAAAAGAGTATGTGAAGACCCACACCGTGGGTATGGACAAGGTAGCGGACTACGTCCTGGGCAAGGAAGACGGCGTCCCCAAGACACCCGAGTGGGCTTCAGCCAAGTGCGGCGTCCCGGAGTGGACCATCAAGGCACTAGCCAGGGAGTGGGCTAAAAAGATAACCTCCATCGCCCACTACTTCGGCGGCTCCATGGTCAGGGGGCCATACTCGCATGAGCCTGGCCGCCTGGAGTGCATCCTGCTGGGCATGCAGGGGCTGGGCGGGCCAGGCGTCCACCAGAGCCAGATAACCTACACCGGTATGCCTCGGGCCGAAGGAATCAGGAGCACCCGTTTCTTCAACCCCCAGCTCAGCGAGCGCCTGACCAAGCCCATCGCCACCACCATCAGGGCCTGGGGGAAGCAGCTCATCCCCAAGACCCTCATCCAAGAGGCCATCTTCAGCCCGCCGATTACCTTTATGGGCAGTGGCGCTATTGAAACACCGACCGAGGACCAGTTCATCAAGTACACCTATCCCATACCAAAAGAAAAGGGCGGCACCGAGATACACATGATATGGACGGATACCCCCTGCCGCATCACCTGCTGGAACCACGGCAACTGGACGGTAGAGGCCTTCCAGAGCCCCAAGATAGAATGCGTGGTGGCCCAGCACCCCTGGCTGGAGAACGATTGCCTCCTGGCCGACATCATCCTGCCGGCCAACACCACCCTGGAGGTGGAGGATATCGTGACCAATGTCAGGCAGGGGCCGCATTTCCACAGCATCGCCATCCAGGAGCAGGCCATCCAGCCCATCGGCGAGTCCAAGAGTGACTACGAGGTCGTCCTAGAGGTAGCCAAGAAGCTGGGCTACGGGGATAAGTTCAGCGAGGGGAAGACCACCCAAGACCTGGAGAAGCAGGTCTTTGACGATATGGAAATCAGCAACCTCGTCAGCTGGGAGGAATTTACAGAAAAGAAGTACTTCGTCTTCCCGGTAGCCAAGGACTGGGAGAATGACTCCCCCGGCTTCAGGAAGTTCTACGATGACCCGGAGAAGAACCCCCTCCCCACCCCCACCGGCAAGCTTGAGTTCTACTCCGCGAGGCTGGCCCAGCACTTCCCGGATGATAAGGAGAGGCCGCCCATCCCCAAGTGGATTGAAAAGGGCGTGACCCATGATGAAAGGCTCTCCAGCGAAAGGGCCGCCATGTTCCCCCTGCTGCTCATGTCCAACCACGGCCGGTGGCGCGTCCATGCCCAGTGCGATGACATCACCTGGACCAGGGAAGCCCCGACCTGCAAGGTAACGGGGCCAGACGGCTATAAATACGAGCCAGTCTGGATTAATCCGAAGGACGCTGCCAAGAGGGACATTAAGGACGGCGACATCGTCAAGGTCTTCAATGAAAGGGGCATTGTCCTCTGCGGGGCGCGCGTCTGGGAGAGGGTGATGCCCGGCGTCGTCTATGTTGACCACGGCGCCCGCCATGACCCCATCATCCCTCACAAGGTTGACCGCGGCGGTGCCATCAACACCATCGCCCCCATCGGCATCTCCTCCAAGAACGCCGTCGGCGAGGCCACCAGCGGCTACCTGGTTGACGTGCAGAAGGCCAGCGGGAAGGAGTGGGACACCTGGCGGCGGGAATACCCCGAAGCCTTTACCCGACAGTATGACCCGGCGGCCGGGCTGCGCTTTGATGCCTGGGTCGCTGAAGAGCAGATATCTAAAGGAGGGTAGCGATAATGCCAGATAAGAAGGTCTTTATCTATGACACTTCCATATGCAACGGTTGTTACTGCTGCCAGATTGCCTGCAAGGACGAGCATGTCGGCAATGACTGGACACCCTATGCCAAACCCCAGCCGGATACCGGGCAGTTCTGGTTGAAGCTGCATGAGTTTATCCGGGGCACTGTGCCCAAGGTCAAGATGCACTATATCCCTGTCCTGTGCATGCATTGCGACGAGGCGCCATGCATACCGGCCTGCCCCGTGGAGGGCGCCATATACAAAAGAGATGATGGGCTGGTCATCATTGACCCGGTCAAGTGCACCGGCTGCAAGAAATGCGTTGATGCCTGCCCCTATGACGTCATCTACTTCAACGAGAGCCTCAATATAGCCCAGAAATGCACCGGCTGCGCCCATCTCTTGGACGATGGCTGGAAGGAACCCCGCTGTGTTGATGCCTGCCCGACGGGGGCGCTCAAGTTCGGCACCGAATCCGAAATGAAAAGCCTGCTCGCCAAGGCCGAGGTCATCAAGCCTGAGACGAAGGCCAAGCCGAGGGTCTACTACCTCAACATACCCAAGAAGTTCGTCGCCGGCACCGTCTACGACCCGGTGGCCAAAGAGGTGATTATCGGCGCCACCTGCACCCTCAGCGCCAACGGCAAGAAGCTCACGGCCAAGACGGACGGCTTCGGCGATTTCTGGTTCCACGGGCTGGAGGAGGCTACCTACACACTGAAGATAGAGGCCAAAGGTTTCGCCGCCAAGACCATCGCCGCCATCAGCACCCAGAAGGATGTCAACCTAGGCGACATACCGCTTGCCAAGTAGGGCTGACGCATGGGTAATATCAAGGGGGGAGCTACCTACTGGTCTCCCCCCTCATTTTTAAGGTGTTAGTCCGATGTCCGAGGTGTTGACGTTTGACATTAGTCACATAACTGGGGTAAACTATGATGGCGCGTTTTCAAAACAAGATAATGTGTGAAAACTGCTTAAACCTGGGGGCTGCGGACCTGCTACTTTCTCATTCTGGCTACCGAATACATAAACATGGGTACGATTTAATGCCAGCACGTATGTGACTCAATATTAATAATTTACGGAAATCGGAGGAAAAACACAAATGGCTTACCCAACATTCAAGACGATTACCATGGAGAAGGACAAGGAAGAGCCCAAGGTTACCTACCTCACCCTGAACCGGCCGGAGAAGAACAATGCCATCAGCATCGGCGAAGAGGAGATGACCGGGGATATCAAGAAGGCCATGTGGGAGATTAACCATGATGACGACTGCAACGTGGTCGTCTTCCAGGGCGCCGGCAAGAACTTCTGCGCCGGCTTTGACCTTTCCATGGTCTACCGCGTCTATGGTGGCGGCCCCGGCGCCAAGCCCAGCCAGAGAATCAGGCTCCAGACTGACCAGGACCAGCTCTACGGCTTCCCCCAGGCCATCCTGGACTGCAACAAGGTCGTCATGGTCAAGTGCCACGGCTGGTGCATTGAGGCCGGGCTCTACATCGTCAAGTGCGCTGATATCGCCATCGCCGCCGATACCGCCCGATTTTCCCAGCGCGGCCAGCGCCTCGCCTTCGGCGGCCTGCCCACCCTGCCCCTCGAGCTGCTCATGGGGCATACCAAGAAGGTTGTTGAAGCTATCATCACCGGCCGCACCATCAGCGGCAAAGAGGCCGAGGAAGAGGGCTACGTCACCAAGGCCGTTCCCGAGGCCGACCTTGAAGCGGAGGTACAGAACCTCGCCCGGGCTATCGCCCTGCTGCCGCGCGATGCCGTGGTCATGGGCAAGGTAGCCCGCCGCCATATGCTCGACAGAATGGGCGTGACCTGCCTTAAGGAGGTCATCACCTACCACACCCTCAGCACCAGCATTAAGTACGAAGAGGACGAGAAGAACCTGATGTTCATTAAAGACCGGGAGAGCATGGGCGAGAGGGAGGCCTTCCACAAGATGCACGAGCAGTATGAGGCCCGCCTCAACAAGACCAAATACTTCCGCAGCTACGTCCCGCCGGAGAAAAAATAGGCCGCCCCAGGCGGCCTGAAGGGGGCGAAGGGATATGGCCAGACAAGAGTTTATTAAGGACAACTACTTCAAGATTGACTGCGAGTGCCACCTAAGCGGCGATATCAAAAAATACATCGATTACTTCCCCGCATACAAACAGTGGTGGACAGGTACCAGCATGACTGCCGCCGCCTTCGGCGCTGCCCCCAAGAAACATGCTGCCGAAGCTCCCAAAGCTCAAGAGGCACATAAGCCTGCCGCACCGGAAATGTCCGAAGATGAACAGCTTTTGGTCTACATGGACCGCTATGGTGTAGATATGGCCTGTGTTCTTCCCGAGTCCATGATGGACACTACCGGCTATTCCACCAAATGGTCCACTAACGGCTATCTGTTGGCCGCCTGCGAAAGGCATCCGGATAGATTCATCCTCCAAGCCAACGTCGGCCCCTTTATTCAGAGGGGGATGAAAAACGCTCTCTGGGAGCTGGATTACCTGGTCAAAGAGAAGAACTGCAAGCTGGTCAAATTCTATCCTCCCGAAGATACCTATATCAATGATGAGAGGCTGTGGCCTTTCTACGAAAGATGCCAGCAGTTAGGAGTCGCGGTTTCTATCCACACCGGTTTCAGCTGGTGCCCTCCGGGCAAATCCAAATACTGCCTGCCGATTCAGTTGGATGACGTCGCCAATGATTTCTATGATCTGAAGATCATCGCCTTCCATGCCGGCTGGCCTTATACTCATGACCTGAACATGGTAGCTTTAACTCATCCCCAGGTTTACATCAGCCTCAGCTTAATCATGTCCTGGTCGAATAATGCGCCCAGACGGTTAGCCGAAATCATCGGTGAGGCGATTCAATTTGCCGGTCCGGAGAGAATTGTCTGGGGAACCGATTTCTATGGCGCTGGCGGACTGCTCAGATTAGCGGTAGACGGCCTGAGAAAGTTCGAGATGCCGGAAGACCTGCAGAAGGGCTATGGCTACGCGCCCGTTACCGATGAGGTGAAAAAGATGATTTTCGGCGGGAATCTGGCCAGTCTACTCAAGGTAGATGCCAGTAAGCGCCGTGTCAAGTAAACTACAAAGGAAGGAGAAAAGGGAAAATGACGGATTTCCCAATACTACTTTCACCTATCAAGTTAGGGACCCTGACCGTAAAAAACAGGATAGGCGGCTCCTGCACCACCACCGGCGGTGCCGACCAGAACGGGTACATTAGGGAGGAGTGCATCTATTCCTACGCCGCCCGCTCCGAGGGTGGCGCCGGCTTTATTACTATTGAGTGCACCTTCGCCACCGACTGGGGTGCCAAGACGACCAGCTTCGGCAACCCGCGTATTTCCGGCCGCTCCTACTTTGAGGGCATGTCCAACCTGGCCGAGGGCATCAAGCAATGCGGCGCCAGAGCCTTTATCCAGATTACCCCCAGCTTCGGGCGCCAGGGCTCCGGCCGCATCTCCGGCGAGGTGCCGGGGGCGCCCTCAGCCATCCCCTCCGAGCGCCCCCAGGACTACGAACAGAGAATCATGCCCCGCGGCTATGAGACCAAGGCCCAGACGCAGGGCGTTACCACCGTCCCCAAGGTGCTCACCATTGAAGAGATACAGTTTATGGAGCGCACCTACCCAGATGCCGTCGCCAACGCCAGGACCTGCGGCTTTGACGCCGTGGAGTTCCACAGCCCGCACGGCTACCTCATCCACCAGTTCCTCTCGCCGCGCTCCAACCAGCGCAACGACCTCTACGGCGGCTCCCTGGAAAACCGCTTCCGCTTCCTGAGAAACCTGCTCATCGCCTCCCGAAGAAGGGTAGGCCCGGACTTCGTTCTCGGCATCCGCTTAAGCGGCGACGAGCATATGCCCGGCTCCATCCACGAGGACGAGCTCATTCAGGTCGCCAAGTGGTGCGAGGAGCTCGGTGCCAGCTACATCCACCTCTCCGATGGCTCCTACGAGGCCAGGAAATGGTTCTTCCCGCAGGACCCCTTCTGCTTTATTGAACACGCCAAGCACTTCAAGCCCGAACTCAAGATACCCCTGATTGTCCCCGGTCAGCACGACCCGTATCTGGCCGAGGAAGTGCTCCGCAACGGCTGGGCCGACATGATTACCATGGGCCGCCAGCTGGTGGCTGACCAGCGCTGGCCGCGCAAGGTGGAGGAAGGCAGGATTGATGAGATTACCCGCTGCCTCAGGTGCAACGTCTGTCTGGCCCGCTTCAACCGGGGCCTGGCCATCCGCTGCGCCGTGAACCCCAACATCGGCCGCGAAAAATATGCCCCGATGTACAGCACCACCACCTCCGGCAACGTGCTCCGGCCCCTGCCCGAGCCCTTCATACCCCCCTGCGAGAACACCTGCCCCGCCGGGATTGATGTCAACGGCTACATGCTCATGGCCTCCCGCGGCCAGCTCGGCGAGGCCTACCGCCGCATCAAGATAAAGCTGCCCTTCCCCGGCGTCATCGGCCGGGTCTGCCCCCACCCCTGCGAGAAGGAGTGCAACCGTGGCAAGCTGGATGACCCGCTGGCCATCAACAACACCAAGCGCTTCGTCGCCGACTGGGTGATGAAGAACGGCCTGCCCGATTACCTGAAGAAACAGGCCCTGCCCGAGAAGCTGCCCATCACCAAGAAAGAAAAGGTCGCTATCGTCGGCTCCGGCCCGGCGGGTCTTTCCGCCGCCTACTTCCTCATCAAGAAGGGCTACGCCGTTACCGTCTACGAGGCCGCGGACAAGGCCGGCGGCATGATGGTACAGGGCGTGCCGCAGCACCGCCTGCCCCGTAACGTGGTTGACTGGGAAATTACCGCCATCAAGAAGATGGGTGTTGAGATTAAAACCAATAGCCCCATCGGCAAGGGTGGCATTTCCCTGGATGAGCTTAAGAAGAAATACGATGCCATCTTCCTAGCCGTGGGTGCGCAGAACAGCCTGAAACTGAATGTCCCCGGCGAGGACGCCAAGGGCGTCATCTCGGCCCTGCCCTTCCTGAAGGGCGTCAATGCCGGCAAGAAGGTGGCCGTAGGCAAGAAGATTATCGTCGTCGGCGGCGGCAGCGTCGCCCTGGACGCCGCCACCACCGCCCTGCGCCTGGGGGCCGGCAGCGTCCAGGTGGTCTGCCTGGAGAAAGACTACGAGGAAATGCCCGCCCTTGAAGAAGAGATTAAACAGGCCATGGATGAGGGCATTAAGATTGATATGAGCTGGGGCATCAAGCGTATTCTCACCAGCGCCGGCAAGGTAACCGGCGTGGAGCTGAAGCGCTGCACCTCCTGCTACGACAAGAACGGCAGATTCAACCCCTGCTACGATGAGTCGGAGACCAAGAAGATGACCGCCGATATGATTATCACCGCCATCGGCCAGACCACCGACCTCTCCTTCCTGCCTGCCTCAAGCAAGCTCAAGACCACCAGGAGGGGCACCTTTGCTGTTGATGAGGATAGCCTGCAAACCAGTGTTGCCGGCATCTTCGCCGGCGGTGATGTCCGCCGCGGCCCGGCTACGATGATTGAGGCCATCGCCGACGGCAGGAAAGCCGCCATCGCCATTGACGGCTACCTGCGCGGCGTAGCGCTCCCGCCCAAACCGCCCGCCGCCCCTATTGCCGATGTCAACGATGCGGCCTTCAAGTTCCACCTGAGGGAATACGTCAAAGAGACGCGCTGCCCGGC
>Ga0315282_10002995_pt1 | contig 30574 bp, 30 predicted proteins | sample YL17G07_20_MG_FD_203693 | JGI IMG/M metagenome (GOLD analysis project Ga0315282, IMG submission 203693) | Sediment microbial communities from Yellowstone Lake, YNP, Wyoming, USA - YL17G07_20 | ecosystem: Environmental > Aquatic > Freshwater > Lake > Sediment | place: USA: Wyoming | collected... | reverse complement strand
AATCGAGTTTTAGAATGAAACTCTATGGAGCCTTGATAAATCCTTTATGAACTTCAAATATTAATTGCTAAACTCCGCACTTTAGAGAAGGGCAAAGGGCTTAGATTTCTACTACTTTTGCTTCCTTCTTTCTCTTCAAGAAACTTTGTTTGGCTGCTGCCACATATTCAACAAACACAAGCTCCTTTTTCTCGTTCCATTCAAGAGGCTGCCCAATCTTTTCGAATAAACTTTTCATGATTAAAATCTCTATAAAATGGGCTCCTAAACCAAAAATCTTTTCAAGTCCGTCTGTAAAATCCTCAAGGTGGTAAGGAATGTCTTTTTTTGCTATTTTAAATTTGCCTTCAAGGTGAAAGTAGATTGATTGCTTAGCTGATTCTCCAAGCGAAGCCAATCCTTCATCTACAGCTTCAATTAAAATGTTCTCAAAGGCTTTTCTTTTTCTTGCCAATCTCTGAATTCCTTCATGAGGAGCTATTCTGGAGTCTAGCTAATGATTCTATTAATAAATTTTGAATTTTTAAATTTTATCCTTAATCAAGCTGGTTTTGAGCTGAAATCCGAATCAGAGCCCATTTAAAAACGGTACGTGAGAAACTTTTATCCTTTAATCTCAAAAGATTGATTGCCTATCTTATGCATCCTTTCCCTTATTAGGCTTAGTTCTTTTGCGTAATCCATTAATGCCGTTCGTAATGTCTCACTTTCGCTTGTTCCAAGTCTCCTCGCTAGCTCGTTTAGGATTTCCTTTTGTTCCCTGCTTAGAACCACTTTTACTATGCATTTCCTGAGCATTTTTAATCACTTTTTGAGGGTTTAAACCACCCTGATGGCCCATCCATTGACCTATCCACGGGCTATTGCAGTGTACAATTCGCCTTTTCATTTTCTTCGCATATTAATCTGGTATTAGTTGTGTAAGGCGTGCGCAAAGTTGACGAGATCGTTAAAAACTGGCTGGAAACACCCTTCGCCGCCTTTGAGTGGCGCTAGGGATAGTCATACGGAATGGTTATGCACAGGAGAAGTGAGGAAAAAATGCAGCTGAGACGGATTCGTGGAATAATTTTCTGTAGAAGCTTTTGTGATAAAGTCTTGTGCGAAAAGGGTTTCTAGAGTGTCGCGTTCAGATGTTGTCGCGCTGTTGAATGAGCCTGTTCAAGTGGGGCTCGTGCCGGATGTGGAGAAGGGCGAGGTTTTGGTTGATTCCCGCGGAAGAGGAAGCTTTCAAAAGAGGTGCAGTGAGGACGGCTAGGGGTAAGCCTTGGACAGATGCGGAATTAAAACTCCTGATGGATATGGCTGCTCAAGGGTTTAATCCACAACAGATTTTTGATAGCGGTAAACTTCCGGGGAGAACATTGAGAGCTATAGGCAAACAAGCCTACTGTAGTATAGTGCGCACGTTTCCCACGGCGATAGTGCACACTATCGAGCCCGCTTCTGATGCTTTGAGCATGGAGGAGGTTGTTAGGCTTTTTAGTACGGCTTTTAAGCAGATTTGCGGCTTGACGGAGGTTGATAAGCTTGTGCGTGAAACCTTGTCACTGGCTGGAACGCCTTACGTGGAAATGCCAGCGGTAATGGCCAAATACAACCCGTTTGCAGAGAAGGCTGGAATGCGGAAAATAGCCGAGCAGCCACCACCAAAAGAAGCCTTAAAGATTGCAGAAATTCTGCAGAAGCTTGGCTTTAACATTCAACTGCTCGGAAGCGAGAAATACGTTTTGAATAAGCTGCAAAGCCTAAGGGAAGAGCAAATGCTGCTGGAAAAATAGTTAAAACCGAGTGGGATGGACAAAATCTCTGGCACGAAGCTGAGATTAGCGCGCGCGCTAAATGATGAAACTGGATCTACAAACCTTGTTATAATCTGTCTTTGGAAGAATCGTGGATTAAATAAAGGGGTGCTGCAAAACGTCTTTTATGAAAGCATTTTCAGCGTTTATGCCTTGATTGTTTTATTGCTGTTTTGGTTCTTCTGGTTCTTTCCATTTCTCTATGAGCAGTTTGGTGTCTCCAAGTTTGAAGCTCACTTTTACAAGTATGGAGTCGGAGCCTCTAAATGGGAACATGCTGTCTTCAGCTAAGTCCAATGGTAGATAAATCAAGTATTTACCGTCTTTTCTTCTGAAAATGCGTCCTCTTCCTTCGTTAACCATGCATTATACACTCCAATTAAATTCCATATTTAAGAACTAAACCTAATAGCGCATACATTATTTAAGCCTTGTTGTCGGTCCTATCTGCATCTTAGAATGTTAAGTCCTTAAATTTTTTGCTTTTCTAATAATGACAAATTTTAAGTTTATAGTCAATAATAATCGCGTAAAGGTGAGTTAGCTTGTTAAAGAAGCATGTTGCATTTCTGGCTGTTGTCACCTTGTCAAGTCTTCTGTTCGGAGCAAACGTTAGCCTTGTGGCAGTTTCTGGTTGGAGCAACGGCGGCTTTAGCGCTGATCCTTCTAATCCTGACTATGGGACACATGATTGGATTGCACAGCACGCTCTAGACTGGTTGCCGTCGAACGAAAAACAGTTCATTCTTGATAATGTCGCGAACTATCTGTATGGGACTGAACTGCCTGACAATGGAGGGGCTCCAGACGGTATTGGAGACACAGTTAAACATCATGTGTATTATTTTGCTGACGGTTCATTACAAGATGATGTTTCAGCGGTGAGGGCTCAAGAGGAATATGTTAAGGCGGTTGACTTTTTCAAGGCTGGAAACTTGACTAATTCAGCGAAAAGGTTTGGTGCAATGACGCACTACATCTGTGACGTGGCGGTTTTTGGGCACGTAATGGGTTCCGTCACGGATTGGGGTCCTGAAACACATCACAGCGACTATGAAACCCATGTGAATGAACGGACAAGCAGTTACGTTGACGAATTCAACACTTTCCTGGTTTTCGACGGCGCTTTAAGTCGCATTTCCGCCTATAATGCCACGCTGACGCTTGCCTATGACACGACATTCGATACAGACGGAAATTTGACGTGCGTTTGGATGGATCAAAACTACAACTGGAGCAATCCGACATTCAAGAACCGCTGTGGTGAATCGCTTAACTTGGCGGTAAACTTAATCGCAGATGTTCTGCACACGTTTTTCTTAGAAATGCGGGGTGTATCACATTACATTATTGTTCCTTTCCACTATCAAGACATAGACTATTATTGTGGTCCTGCCTGTCTTGAGATGGTTTTCGACTATTATGGCGAAGACATTAACCAGTCTGAAATTGCAGATGTTGCAAGAACCATAGGCGAACCCGTATATTCAACTTTTACTGATGAGTTGCGGAGAGCTGCCCACTTCAGCAACATCAGCACTTCCAAGGGTGCAGAAATTCCAGACAAAAACATTACGGGATATACTTTACGTAAGTTAGGCTATGCTGCCTTCGAAGCTCAGGGCATGAGTTTAATGCAACTTAAGAGTTACATAGACCAAGACAAACCGCTTATTCTTTTAATGTGGTATAGCGGTTATCATCATTCGACCCATTATCGTGTTGTTACAGGCTACAACGAAACTCATATTTTCTTGCATGATCCATGGAACAAGCCAGAATGGGACAGTATGTACGGCGGTCCAAACATAGCTTTCAACTACACTTATTTCTTAGACCTTTGGTCATTCTGGAGTAACTGGGCGCTTTATACTTCGCCGTGGACCATAAGCGTTTCAACGCCAACCTATGTCAAATCTGAAACACCGTTTCAAATAAACGCCACAATTGCTTATCCGCAGTCGCTTCCAAACGCACTTGACAATTACCCTGCCTCATTATGCAATGCAACCATAACATTGCCTGCCAATGCCAATCTAACTTTAGCCCAAGGGGAAACTCTAAAGAAAAGATTAGGCACGGGCTTTTTGCAGGCTGGAGCAAATTCGACAGTAAGTTGGATGTTGATGGCAAACTCTTCCATATCATGCAATATAACTATAGAGGTTGAAGGATTGATCTCAGGCTCAGTTGGGGCTCACAGTATAAACTATACCGCTTACGATTACAGCGATAGAATAGGCGCAAGAGTCAACGTAACGATGGAGCTAGGTGAAGACACCAACGCTCCACTAATAGGCATACCTTCCAGAGTGCCAGAAGACGCCGTGCAACCAAACCAGCAGGTAACAGTCTCTGTTAACGTCACCGACCCTGAAAGTGGAGTAAAAAACGCAACCCTATACTACAATTTGAATTACAACCAAACTTGGATTGCAGAACCCATGAGTTACAATTCAACAGCACGCCTTTACAACGCCACAATTCCAGGACAACCCATAGGAACATACGTTAGATTCAAAATAGTTGCCTACGACAAAGCGGGAAACAACGCGACCAGAGACGGAACAGAGTACTGCACATACCAAGTAATCCCTGAATTCCCATCAAGCCTAATCCTGCCACTATTCATGGTTCTCTCCACACCGGCAATCCTATGCGTGAAGAAAAAAGCCCTAAGGAAAACGAAAATATAATCCAAAATCATGTTTCCCCTTTTAGTTTCTAGGAACTTTTATGCAGTTCCGTGTCAAATGTGTGATGAAGAAAAAAAGTGAACGTGAATGAAACAAAAACGCCGATGGTTCGAAAGTTGACTGACTACTGTTTGTTTTTAGCCCCAGTTTAGGTTCAAATACTGGTTTAAATTGTCGGGGTTTGTTCTCAGCGTTAGAGTTAACTCTTTTCAAGGGCAAAAATAATTTTGGGTGTTCCAATTTGTGGTGTAACTCCATGTGGTTCTACAATTTTCCAAGTTATCACTATGTCTGTTATAATATAACCACTATAATTAGCAGTATTAAAAGTAAATCTATGAGCGGCCTTTGCATATTGATTATTTATGTTAGTATTAATAGTATCATAAGAATACGTATCATCTTCGGATTGAACATTAGTGTACTTCTCGGCAAGAAATTCGGATGTTGCACTATCAGGGTTAGTATAAGGCGATGAACTAATACCTGTTATAAAGTATGCAGGATTTGTTATTGTTGTTGGTTTAATAGTAGTAGTTGGGTCAGTATCCAACAACCAGTGTCAGTATAAGGTTTATCTGAATTCTTTACATGATTTGTTAATATCCAACCATTCGTGACATCAGATTTCAAAGAATAAACTAGATTAATATTAAGAATATAAAATAAAGAAGTTAATATCAGAAAAACTAATATGAATAAATTTTTATTCATTTACTTCCATCTTCTAATAACTAATTCAACTAACTGAAACAAACAATTCTACATATCTGTAAAGGTAAATTCCTGTTAATGGTGCATACCAAACATCTTTTCGTCCAGAAATATAATCTAAATGCACTTCACTAAGTGTCCAGCTAACTCGAATTGGGTGTGTTAAAAGTTGGTAGATTCCTCCTTCTGAATAAACTTTGTCAAATGTTTTGTTCAACACAATCATATCTGAGTTAGAATCCATTTGAACAGTAGACACGTGATTAAAAAGTTCTTGAGAGTTTAATTCTGCATACTGGCTACTATTGACTAAACCTAATTCACTATCATCAGTTTCTATTAAATAATGACATTGTCTACACATTTCTCTTATATCTACATCATAATAATCGTAAGGTGCTACATATGTCAGCAAATATCCTCCGAAAGGTAATGTCAAATTACCCAATATATCTTCCTTAGAACCATTAACTTCACTATCAATAGATGGATAAGTAACAAACCTATTGTAAATATAGTCAAATCCAGCAGGAGGATGAGTTCTTGAATGACTATACACTTCTACATATCCTTGATTTATTTCTTGTTGTAGAAAATTCCATGTTGTTAAGTTTATCCAACTTGTTACCACAGAACAGCCAAACCACATTTTTCTTTTCTGAAATTCTTCTATACCAATTTCAAAACCAGGAGTAGGAAAATCATCATTCCTACTTGTTACTACCATTTTGCGATTATCATAATATTTAGCTATACCAAGTAATTAATTTCAGTAAGATTTTTCTCATAATTAATAAATTGAATATACAAATCAGTATGACCATTAAAACTTACACTAACGTAAGCTTTTCTTTCATTTTTGTCAAATCTAACCTCTTCAATATTATTGAAAAAATCTTCAATTGATTTTACTAACAGTTGATTCCATAACGTGTGATTGTTATATCTATAATAACAGAACAAACTAGTGTCATTTGGTATAGAAAATACAAACGTAACTGGGTAATAAAATCCATAAGATTCCACTGCTGTTTTGGGCAAATAAAAATGATAACTTATCACAGATTTTGGCGTAGTGCGTAAAATAGTCAATCCTAATACTAAAAAAGAAAAACACAGGATTAAGATTAAAGCAAAACAAACTGTTTTAGTATTTTTCATTTTTTATCAACCTCCGTTTTCTTCTAGTCTTCCTTCATTTAGAACTTTAAAATTATCAGTCATCATCTTAGATAATTGATCGCGTGTTAGGTTCCAATTTACCACCCCATGTTTCTTTAAAAACCAAGATCCATCTTCTAGAACTTCAACTGTCTCGTTTGGTGGTAGAAGCTTATCTCCACATGGCTCATGTATGAGAAGAACTCCTTCATTCTGGAGAATTCTTCTGAATTCACCTATATAAGCAGCTAGTTCTTCGTGAGTTAATTGATGCAGAATATAGTTAACAAAAATCGCCTGAGCTTTATGGTCTGCTACTGGAAAGTGTGGCAACTCTCCCTTGATAAAATCTACTATGCTGGGTTCTACATTAATTGCTTTAGTAAGTTTGAGGAAATGTAATGATCTAACTAAGTGTTTGATCAAAGCCAGTCCAGTCCTGGAAACGTCGATTGCTACTATCTTGAAGCCTTGAAGCGAAAAGTAGGTTGTATAAAGACCTGAACCACAACCCGCATCAATTATCTGCTCTATCTTGCATTGCTTACGCAGCGAAGTGAATCTTTCCAAATAAAACTGTGGAATTCTCCTACCCCAAACTAAATTAACCGTGTAAAAACTATCCCAAGTTTTGATTCGTTTTCTCCGAATCTCCTTTTTTAGCGACAAATTGTTCCACAGCCCATATATAACCTTCAATAAAGGTGGAAGGCATACAATTAAACTCTCTGCTCTAGATCGAAATGTTGACTTTGCTGAAAACTTTGGCAGCTCGAAAGAAATTCTGTTGGACTTGTCGACGCTCCTCTAAAATGGACTTCGCAGATTAGCGATTCAATCGCGCTTTTAGATTCTATTTTGAGAAATAAACCTTTCAAATCTTTGATTCGCTGGGTTTAAGTGACACAATTTTAAGAGGAAGCAATTTTCAGTTTCTGATTTCATAAGCCTTAGTGAATTGATAACTGTTATAACGGAAATAATCAAGCAGGTGATAGACAGTTAAGCCTTTCAGACGCCGTAAGTTTGAATAAAACTTCTGCTCGCAGACCAGATTCAATTAACCGACAATGTCTATGTCAACAAAATCCTAATTATTTCAGATTACATGGCCATTGCCGAGGTTGTAGAAAAAAGCGTTCGAGTTGTTAAAAAAGTCTTCTTGATTATGGGAGACTTGGCGATTCGACTTACAGGTGATTAAGAGGTTGGTTTAAACGTGAAGGAGAATCGGAGGACGGTTGTTGAGGTTCGTGAGGATTTGCATAGGAAGTTGCGGAAGTTGGCTTTGTTGAATGATTTGCGGATTTATGAGTTGACAAACGCGATAATAGAGGATTTTCTAAGGGATCAAGAAAGAGTGAAGGCGTTAATTAAAAGACTAAAAATAATGTAAATCTCCTAAATTCTTTCTCCATATAAAACCAAGTGCCTTGACAATCCTTTAGCCGAAGGCTCTTTGCTCAATCTTAGTAGCATCTCAGTTGTCTGCTTGAAGAATTTTTCGTTCCATTTGCGGGATTCTAGAACTTTTTCTGGGATGGAGAGCAATTCTAAGATGCCGCAGACGGCGTAGATTTCGATGACTTTGATTCCTTCCTTCTCGAAGAGTCTCCTGGCTTCTTCTGGGGTGACGGCCATGTATTTGTGTTCTTCATCGTAGAAATAGCTCGGTTCTGACTTGAGCATTGCGAGAGCGGAGTCGGGGTCTTCTGGAAACTTGTCGATGGCGTTGCCGCATTTGTTCATTAGGAATATTGAAAGTTTTCCTCCCTTTTTTGTTACTCGTATGAGTTCTTTTGCGGCTTCGATCATTCCGTCCCAGCAGAGGACGAAATCGAAAGTTTCGTCGGTGAAGCGGAGTTTGTGGACGTCGCATTTTGAGATCTTTACTTTATTTGAGAGTCCTTCTTTGAGCAGTTTTTGTTTTGCCACGTTTAGCATGGCGGGGGAGATGTCGCATAGGGTGACTGAGTATCCCATCTTCGCCAGTGGGAGTGTTATTCTTCCAGTTCCGCCTGCAGCGTCTAGGATTTTTGCGTTTCTGTTTTTGGGAAGATATCCTTTTAGCAGTGTCCAGTCTACTTGGTGTTCGACGGCACCTTTAAAGGTCTTGTACCACTCATCGTATCTTTTGGCGTGCTTGTCCCACTTTTTTCTTGTGGTTTCAGTTTCTTCTTGAGATTTGTCTTTTATCATCTTTCTTTCGCCTAACTGTCTGTTAGATGAAACTTTACATAAACTTCACTTTTCAGCTCGAAAAAAAATAGTTTGCTATTGAAATAGTTCGTTTCTGTTGGGTATCGAGGTTTAGCGTTTGATTAGAGTTGCGAATTCCATTACTTTTTCCATTGGTAGTGCTGGGTAGACTTCGATGTTTTTGAAGAATTGTAGCATTGGGGAGAAGTATGCGAATACGGCTTCTTCGTTGTCGGCTTCTAGGATGGTTATGCCTTTGCCTACTGGTGTTCCGTAGTTGCTGAGTATTTTTGTTCCTTTTGTGGGTCCTCGGGTTTTGGCGAATTGGGCTAGTTCTTTCATCTTTTCAGGAATGCAATTTACTATTGCTATGAACAGCATTTTTTATTTCACCTCTGGCGCAAAAGTATTGTGCTGAAAGCTTTATAATACTTATGTGCAATGAAAAGACTTGTTTTTAGCAGAGTTTGTGAGGGAATGTTTGGCTGGGCTGAATTAAGCTTGCGTTTCTTAAATTATTAATATTACTTGGAATGACGTTATAGGCATGGCATAAAGGCGAAAAGGGAGGTGATTGGTTGACTGTTTTTTTGGTGGAAACTTATGTGTTAAAGCCGGAGAAGCAGGCGGAGTTGGCGGCGTATAAGAAGAAGTGGAGGAAGTTCTTTGGGTATATGGATGGGCGTTTGCTGTCGTTTAAGGAAGTGAAGTCGCATAGGATGTTTTCTCAGTTGGTTGGTGGCAATGCTGATGGGTATGTGGAGATGTTTGAGTTTGAGAGCTTGGCTGAGATTGAAAGGTTTTTGAGTAAGTTGATGAAGTCGGGTTATATGACGAAGCTTTATCCGGAGTTCATAAGTCTCATTGTGCCTGGTTCACGCTCGACGAGTGTATGGGCTCCCTACAAATACACATAGACTAGCATGAAAAGCTTAACGGTTAACGCTCAACTTTTTTTTATTTCTAAGAGTTAATGTGGTTGTTGGAGTATTGTTGTCGATTATTAGCGCAGTCAGAGGGTTAAGTAAGAAATGAATTCAGCTAGTTTGGCTGGTTGGGGTAAAGTTTTATCCTACACGCAAAGCACTATAATGTTGGTTGAAGCCTCTGTTTTCTCTTCTTCATTTCATCGTAGAGATATTCCCAAAACACGAACATATTGAGGTCACCTGAATCCTTTCGCATGTCAGCTATCAGCGGCTTAATCTTCTCCCACGATGACTGAATAATATCTCCCCAGAAATTATACACAATGTCTGCTTCCACAAGCTTTTTGGAAACAAGGATACCTATCCCTTCAAAATAGTTGCCAAGTATCTTCAGCATCGTATTCTCGGGTTTTCCAGAGTATCTTTCAAGGTAATCGTTATAGTTCTCGTATTCGATGGAGCAGACTTGAGTTATTGCTTCCTGCATTTCCCGAGCGTTCATGTTGAAAAATGGAGATAACCTAATCACGCTCTCTGTTTGTCTTAATCTGCTCTGATGTCGAATCTCTAGGATGTAATAGATGACTCCTGCTAACACACCAGCAGAAGCAATCGCAATAGAAAAAGCCTGTATATCAACCATTATTGACACCTATCAATTGCCAAACAATGTAGTCTATTCTAGTTCAGCTATAACTTTTCCGCAAAACGAACCTTACATATTAGACTTGTTCTTCGCTCTCTGCATGGTTTACAAATTCCAATTATAAAATCTGTTGAACCCACCCCTCACCTGCAACCTGTGCGCGCCAGCACACGATTCCCCTGACGAGACCAATTAAAAAAAAGATAAAACTTTACCCCAAAACCCAAACGTGCTCTTTCTTTCAGTTTTACTGGTACTAAGCTTGGTGAAGCACTTTCTCAACATAATATTTTGATATAAGTTCTGTTGTTAACCCTGTCTCCTCTCTAATTTTAGGCAAAACCCCACACCACAATTCTCTCACTGCCCTAAGCCTTCGGTTAAAATCCTTCATAGAAAAACTCTTAACAAGCATCGCTTCACCTAAAATCCTTTCACAGTTTTCTGGCAACCACTTTAACCCATAAGAATAAAAGATTCGCCATTTTGGCGCAGGCAAAAACTCCCTATTTAAGGCAAATATTATCCTAACCAACAAGTCCGCAGCATAGGTTAAACAGTAATGCGCAGCAACCAAATCGCCTCTCTCAATCCAAGACTCGGCAACAGTGCCAACCTCCTCCCTAGGAGGACAACAGTACCATTTAAGATATTCACCACAAACTACAATATGTTTAACCCAAAAATTCTTCGAAACTCTCAACTTCTCTCTAAAAATCTTCTTTACTTCTCCTTTTGGGTCAAAGACAATCTCTGCCCTAGAAAACTCCCACTTATCCACCTCATCCCACTTCCACCGCTCAAAATCTTCCAGAAAATGAACCTCCAAGTCTACGTCAATACCCAAACGCTTTTGCTCATCCATCCCTAAATCAGAAATTTGCTTTCTAACGTGTTCATCTCTTTTGCTCAGGAAAACTATAATATCTAAATCTGAAAACTTGTCCACAAAACCCCTCACTAAACCGCCAATAAAGACAATACCCGTAACGCCTTCGAATGAAACTATCTTCGAAATAAGGCCCTCAGCAACTTGCCTAAACCTCTTGATTTGATTCTCTCCCTTCAGCGTAACCATCATTTTCGCACATCCTTCCCATCTCACAGCAAATAACCAACTGGGATAAATACACCTAAACGAATAATTTCAGAATTTATGTTTTCCTGCACAAGCAAAATATTATATGCTCAAAAACAGCTATACAATTAATGGTGATTCGAATGGTAGAGGCTTTTCTCCTAATCCGTGTAGGCTCAAGTGAAAGTTTGAATTTCATGAAAACAATCAAGGAGGAGATCCGTGGAACAAAAGGCGTTAAAGAGGTTTACGGAATCTTCGGTCGCCACGACCTAATTGCTAAAGTAGAAACAAAGACGCTTGAAGATTTAGGCAATCTTGTAACAGATAAAATAAGAGGCATCAACGGAATACAGACAACAGAGACGCTGGTAATAGGCTTCTAAATACTGTGGCGAGAAAAAGGGAAAACTGCCAAGACTATTTTATTGTTGCTTTCGCCAAATGTTATATGGGCATTGATTCCAGCAGTAGCTTCCACCCTTGAAAATGCAGTTTTTGCATTCAATCTTATCAAAAAGCCTAGTCCTACTCATAATACGGCTCACATCTATTATCATAAGAAACTCTCACTTTTAGCTTTACATGTTTCTTCGCAACAAAGCGTTTACGTGGAACTTATCCAAGGTTTAGGCTTGCTAAGAATTTTGAATTCATAAAGTCTTTTTGGTTTGCAAGTTAGTTTAGTCTTGGCTTAACAGGCTAAGCGTGTTCCATTTGAAAGTGGAATCAATAACAGTCGTCATCCTTGTAATTTGCATATTCCTATCTTTTTATTTCACATTTCTATCATTTCAAACAGTGGATGATGCCCTAAAAAAACAGCTTGTAACCCTTGCCGCATCCTCCCTCATAACCGGAGTGATAATGCTTGCTTGCATAACAATTTCTTTAGGAATTAAAAAGGCCTTTCCAAGAGTGGACAATAAGCTAGAAAACAAAAAAGAACCATCAGAACACGAAGAATGAACGATTAATTAAGTCTCTCGTATCACCAATTGCCCACGAGAAAAACCTTTGTCTTTTTGAATCCAACTTTCTGCCAGAAGGGTAAACTTTCTTCGATGACTGTTGCCGATACCGTAGGTGCACCCATCTGCCGAAACTTCTTTACTATTTCATTCACTAGGGCTGTTCCAATGCCTCGCCTTTGATATGCAGGGTGAACGGAAAGTTGATGGACTATCGCCCTTGAACCATCATAGTCGCCCCTCACAACTCCAACAACTATGCCGTCTATTTCGCAGACGAGAAAAACAGCAGCGCTACACGCTTTGACTCTCTTCATGGCTTCTGGGCCGTCAACCTTTGGAAAACCGTACTGACTGTTAAGCTTCAGGATTTCAACTATTTCATCTCTATCGGTGAGTTGAAAATCCCTAATCAACACATAAATCACCAAAAAGCGCCTTTATCCTTTCCTTCGATCGTTTTTCTCATATTCCTCTCTTTGCCTCATCCACTCGGCATGCATGCATCTCGAACAGCGTAAATTTTAGATTTCAAATCTTGCTTGCAAGCTGGAATAGTTTATTCTATGCCCCATTTCTTGGTTATTTTAACGATTAGGAAAATCACGAAGGCGACAATTATGAAGGTTATCAACGCCACTAGGAAGTCTCCTACACGGAATACTTGTTGGGCAAATGTAATCTCGTAGGTCGCTAAATCTCCAAGGCCGGGAATGATAAGACCTATTATTGGCAATATTAAATCTTTGACGAGTGCTTGCACTAGGCCGCCGAGATAAACACCAATAATGAAGGCAACAGCGAGACCCATAACCCTGTATTTTGAAAGGAAGTCCATAAACTCGTTCCATAACCCCTTCTTTGGAGGCTGAGCCGGCGGGGCAGGTTTGGGTTCTAAAAGTGTTCGAATACGCTTTAACTCTTCTAATATCTCATCATCTTTAGCCAACGCACTCACCTAAAACAACTTTACCCCATGACAGCTTATAAAATTTAAGATAGTGGGCCGGGCCGGATTTGAACCGGCGACCTTTCGGTTATCAGCCGAACGCTCCAGCCAAGCTGAGCTACCGGCCCTCGACAACATCAACTACTATAAATCCTTTAACTATTTTTAAGGATTTTCGGAACACTTTTAATCATTTATGACTAATCTCCTCTGTGGGCCCGTAGCCAAGTACGGATCAAGGCGCCGGCCTTCGGAGCCGGAGATCTAAAAAGACCGGACATCCAGGGTTCAAATCCCTGCGGGCCCGCTAAAGAATGCGGAGTTTGTTTCTTAGGTTACTTGTTAATTTAGTGTAAAAGCAGTATTGCTGGCATCCGTCAATACATATTGTAAAGCAGGAGGTTATGGGTCGTGTTGCCCGAAGTGTTTGATTACTAGGACCAGGTCTTTTACGTCAACTTTGCCGTCACCGTTGATGTCTGCGTTTGGGTTCCATGGTTTTGTAGGATGGCCTGGATAAGAGCCAAAATACTTGATTACTAGGACTAGGTCTTTTACGTCAACTTTGAAGTCGCCGTTAATGTCGCCTATAACTGTGACTACTATCCAGCCGTTTGTTAGGGTATTATCTTCTATGTCTGTTTCATATGGAACCGGCCAAGCATAAGCCCATATGGTGTAGTTGCCCTTAGCAAAGCCAGTAGTGTTCCATGTGAAGGTGATGGTTTTGGAGTTTCCGCTTGTTAGCGTGACTGTTTGTGTTACGATGGCTGTTGTTTTGGCGTAGACTGTGACGTTGAAGGTTTCCGTGTAGTCGCCTTGGTTTTCAACAGTTACAGTTATGGATACATTGTATCCTTGTCCTACCACGGTTTTTGATGTTGTAACTTTTGTTACCGCTATGTCCGGCCTCTTCAGTATGGTTTTAATGGCTTTTGTTGATGCTGATACGCCATCGTCGTCTGTTACGGTTAGTGTTACTGTGTAAGTTCCTTTGCCTGCATAGGCATGGCTGACCAAAACGCCAGTAGCGTTTGAGCCGTCGCCGAAATCCCAGAAATAACTAACTACCGTTCCATCAACATCGAAACTGTCAGAAGCATTAAAGTAGATGACTTCTCCTGTGTAGACGGTTTCTGCGGATTCGGTAAATATGGCTGCTGGGGGCCTATTCAAAACAGTTTTGATGGAGGTAGCTGTGTCGGTTGCTCCGTCATCATCCGTTACGGTTAAGGTCACTGTATATGTTCCATCATCCGAATATGAGTGATCCACAGTCACTCCCGTAGCGTTAGTTCCGTCTCCGAAGTCCCAGAAGTAGCTGACTATTGTGCCGTCTGGGTCGTAGCTTGTTGAGGCGTTGAAAGTTATAGTTGTGCCTGTGAGTACTGTGGTTGCGGATTCTGTGAACGAGGCAACTGGTGGTCTGTTGAGCACGGTTATGTTCTGTGAGTTGGTGTTGTTTAGTCCGTCGTTGTTAGTGACGGTAAGTGTAACGTTGTATGTTCCGTCGTCCGTGTACGCGTGGGTTGCGATCTTGCCTGTTGCGTTTGCGCCGTCTCCGAAGGTCCAGAAGTAGCTGACTATAGTTATGCCGTTTGGTGTTGAAAGAGATGCATTGAAAGTAACGGTTTGACTTGTGAGGGGAGTGGTTGGCGAGTAAGTAAACGCAGACACAGGATACTTTATTATTTTTACAATGCCGTCTGTGTAGGTGTTGTCCGCTGTGTATGTTTCGCCTGCAACTGGCGAAGCGTAGGCGCTTATAGTGCGAAATCCAAGGGAAACTCCAGTAGTGTTCCATGCTAATGTTATGATTGTGGATTTTCTGCTTGTCAGAGTTATCCGTGTCTGATTGACGGCTGTTGTGTTAGCGTAGGCTGTGACGTTGAAGGTTTCTGTTTCAACACCGTAATTTATGATTTTTATATTGATGTTTAGGCTGTCACCTTGTATAATAATGGTTTTTGATGTTGTGATGTTGGTGATTCCTATGTCGTGCAGACCTTCATAGGGTTTCACAAGGGGATACCTATCCCGGTTATTCGCATTTATTATGTAGGGATGGTCCCATATGCCATCGTTACCAGTTTCATTTTGATATGGTCCACTGTACAAGTCTATGTCAGTATAGTCGCCCCAGTAGTTGCCGCCAGAAGGATAACCATCGTCCCAAGTGTTTGTGCCTCCAGCGACCACCTGTTGTGTATTGCTAATAAAGTTATGATAAAATTTGTTATTGTTAGAAGACGAGTCGAGTGTGATGCCCTTGCCGTTGTTTGTTATGTTGTTTCCAGAAACAGGGTTATAGTTAGAAGACGAGTAAAAGTGGATACCATCATGGCTGTTGTTTTTTATGTTGTTTACAGAAATAGTGTTGCTAGAAGAGGATTCGAGGTAGATGCCATATGCATTGTTTGTTATGTTGTTTCCAGAAATGCTATTGCTGGAAGAAGAAACGAGGTAGATACCATACCAGTTGTTTGTTATGTTGTTTCCAGAAATACTGTTGCTAGCACAATAATCAAGGTAAATGCCACAATTGTTGTTTTTTATGTTGTTTACAGAAATAGTGTTGCTAGAAGAGGATTCGAGGTGGATGCCATCGTAGTTGTTGTTTGTTACGCTATTTCCAGAAATACTATTGCTAGAAGAGTAATCGAGCCAAATGCCATACCAGTTGTTTGTTATGTTGTTTCCAGAAATGATGTTATAGTTTGAAGAAGAAACGAGATTGATGCCCTCGTTGTTGTTTGTTATGTTGTTTCCAACTATACTATTGTATGAAGAGGAACCGAGCCGGATGCCATAGTAGAATGTTGTGATTTCCATATTCTTAATCGTTACGTTGCTTATTCCAGAAAGACGTATTCCTGTTCCGCTTCCTGTTCCTTGAACTGTGTAGCCCGCTCCATTAACCACAATATTATTCCGTTCCACGACAATGGGGTCATAAATGTTGTCAGTTAGAGTGTAAGTGATGTTGTCAATGCTTGAAATTGGCGCTGTTGATGGGTAAACGCTTCCATCAGCCCTGATGTAAATTGTATCCGGAGACGCTTTAACCTGTTGAACGTTAAGAGCAGACGTTGACATGCTTATCAAAACTAGAGCAAGTATAATTCCAGAAACTATTTTATGAGACAATCTCTCTCCTTCTCCCGGCCCTTTAAATAATAGCCTAATCAAACAAATAACATTTACGGATAAATCTTCTATTGATATTTTGTAGTTTGTGTGTGCATCTGTCTGCACTCTTCTCGTAGTGTAACAATCTCTGTTTATTCAAGGATGAAAAGAAATCAGAGCCAATTTTTCTCGTTAGAACAATTGGATACTGGACGCTGGCGTTGACAAATATTGTAATTTCAACGTTACTTTATTTCTATATCAACAATCCACAGCTTCTACTCCAATATTGGCTTCCAAGCACGCTTGCAGGATTCTCCGCAATAACCGTTGTTTTGATCTTATACCCTCAAACAATCAAGTTTGGCAAAGTGACCTTCCAAAAATAGAACGACCCGTTCTTTTTTTAGACCTTTACATAAGTCGTCTCTTCCCCAATGGAGGAGGTGAACTAAACATTGGCAATAAGAAACTCGAGTGGAAAAGTCAGCATTGTCGTGTCAGGCATAATGGGTTCAGCTGTAATCCTCTTCGGATTGCATGTTTGGGTAAACATGCCTCAAAGCGAGATCCAACATCCCGCTGAAATTGGAACTCCGCTGCTTTGCCTCAGAACCCTCATCGTTGCAATCATCCTCATAATCATCATTGCGAAAGCTGCATCTCAATGAATCCGAATCCTTTTCTGTTCCCTATTTCACAGATGGCTACTCAAGTAAAAAAAGGGGAATTATGGGTAGTGTTCTCCGAAGTGTTTTATGACCAAGACTAGGTCTTTTATGTCAACTTTGTTGTCGCTGTTTACGTCTGCGTTTGGGTTCCATGGCTTGATAGGATGGCCTGGATAAGAACCAAAATACTTGATTACTAGGACTAGGTCTTTTACGTCAACTTTAAGGTCGCCGTTTATGTCGCCTAGAATTGTGACTACAACCCAGCCATCAGTGTAAGTGTTATCTGTTTTGTCTTTTTCGCCTAGAACAGGCCAAGCATAAGCCCACACGCTATAGTTGCCCTTAGCAAAGCCAGTAGTGTTCCATATGAGAGTTAGTGTTGAGGAGTTTCTGCCTGTTATGGCTATGTTCATGAGTGTGGTGATGGTTGTTGCGTTAGCGTATGCAGTGACGTTGAACGTTTCAGTTTTCCAGCCTTGATTTTGAACAGACACGTATATGTACAGTGTGGATCCTTTTCCTACAACGGTTTTAGATGGTGAAATGCTTAAAATAGCAATGTTAGTCCATGGTTTCATGAGGGGATAACGATCTTGGTTGTTCTCGTCGATTGGGTATGGGACGTCTCCGATGCCATCTCCATTGGAGTCTGCACCTAAGTAGTCACTCCAGTAGTTGCCGCCGGAAGGGTATCCGTTGTCCCAGATCCCGGTAGAATCGTAGATGTAGACTTGGTTCACGTTGTTGATGAAGTCGTTGTGGTATATTGTATTGCTTGAAGAAGTTTCGAGGCTGATTCCATATTGGCCGTTGTCTGCAATTGTGTTCAGGGTAATGTTGTTTCCAGAAGATCCAGCGATCCATACACCGGCAAAATTGTTGTTGGTTATGTTGTTTCCGATAATGAAGTTGGAATCTGAATAGCTCCAATGGTTGATGCCGTAATCGTTGTGTGTGACATTATTGTCAGTGATTCTGTTTTGTGTGGAATATGTGTCAGCAAGAATTCCATAGATGTTGTCTGTGATGTCGTTCCCGACTATGTTGTTTTCCACTGAACTGTAGAGATTGATGCCACATTCGAATGCCTTGACTTTCATGTTTCTTATTGTTACGTTGGATACTGTTGAGAGGTAGATTCCTTTTGAGGCGGGAGCGGACGTGCCTTGAATCGTGAGGCCTGCTCCGTCGAGTATTGTATTGTTTCTTTCAACCACTATTCCATCAAAGTCGCTTGCAATGTTGTTCGTCAATGTGAAAATATCTCTATTTCTTTGAATAGGAGCACTCAAGGGCTCAATGCTGCCGTCAGCCCTGATGTATATGGTCTCTAGGGCTCTTGCTACTCTTATACTGCCTAGAGCAGTGAACATGCTGACAACGAGTATCACAGCTGTTATTGCGAAGACTGTGCGTTTGATTTCTCCTTCCTCCTCGAGCGTCAAGACAATGTAAGAATCTAATTGGTCTATTTTTACGTTTTTGTTAACAGCGCTATGGAACTAAATTCTATCCCATACACACGTCAGTGCGCGCTTGTTAGTAACAATAAAAAGGGGGGAATATTTGCTTCTTCTGCCGTTGGTTTGAAGGCTAACAGAACTTCCACAGAGGTTTCGTTGTCACTTCGAACTGGTAGTCTGCCATGCCTTGCGCCATTATTGGAGTAACAACAAGGACGACGTAGCTTGGTTTCTTGGCGAAGCCGAGGCCCATTCCTTTGTTTGTGTCTTTAGTAAGCCACATGTCCAAGGGTACATAGAATGTCTTTCCGCAAAACACCACCGCGCTGACAACTGTTACTTGAAACTTTACCTTCGGGAAGAACACAAACGGTGCAAGCGAAAGGGCCGTGCCGCTTACGGATGCACTGTTGATCCACCAGCCTTCGTATGTTGTGAGATCGTCTGTCATGTAGTGGAAGCCGATCTTGACAGTTTTTCCAGCGTATGCTGATAGGTCAAAGTCCATCGTGATCCAAGCTGGAACCATGTTGATTGGATCACTGTAGTCTGTGAATCCTGGAAGGTTGGCAACAATGGTCGGTCGGGCACTGGGATCGTGGTCATATGTAGTGTAAGCGTTTGCCAAGGATGTCCACGTGACTCCACCATCTGTTGAAACTTGGACGAACCCGAAGTCCCAGTAACTCTCAAGGCCCCATTTGGTAGTTATGGTCAGTTTTGGATTTGCAGCGTTTACAGTAGCATCGCCTGCGATGAATTCGTCTGCCGAGTTTACTCCTGTGCCGGAGTACCAGCCATCAGCTGTCAACGTCCAAAGATATGGCGCCGGGAGCGTTGCCTTGTCGTCTCCGTCGAAGTAGATGAACCCTGGTCTGCTCCAATCTCTGAGGGCAATGTAATCAGTGCCGTAGGTTGATATCATCGAGATGCCAGTGTCATATCTAGGATTGTGCGGCGCTTCAGGAGGATCCCAATTGGTGTGTGGGTGTTCCCAATACCATGTTTTTGTGGTTCCAAAGCTTGTGCCTGTCGTCCATGGGACTGGTACACCAACCGTTTCGTACAGCCTTAGAGGGACGTACGCTGGGTCAGTGAAGTTTATGCTGTGGTAGTTGTATTTTCCGCAGCCAGGACAGTCTGAGCGGATTAGGTTAGCGAGTTTCCAGTCGCGATAAACGTCGTCGAACTTTGTCTTCTTGGGCAGCAAAGCGTCTATTCCGGCAATACCCGGAATTCCCCCTTTTACGAATCTAGAGAGGAAATCTGCACCGTAGTGATCGTTTAGATACAGTCCCCATAACGCCACCACTCCGTAGTCGGCGATAATGTTTATGTCGCCTTGGTCACCCCAGACGGTAAGCGAGTTGTCCGGAGCAACGAAGTAGCTGTTAAAGTAGCCTCGGCTGATTCCGTAGCCGCAGAGGTATTCAGCGTACATTGAGCAACCTTCGTTCATGAATAGCGCATCTCCAGGCAACATATCGCGGTGTATGAGGTGCTGGTATTCATGGGCAATCGTGCCCTCATAGTCATGCCCGCTTCCTGGTCCCATTCGGGTTTCCCATTGGTTGCAGTCGATGCTGATGATGTTCCGGTCAAAGTAAGTGTCGCCGAAGGTTGATGAGTAGAACCCTATGACGAAACTCGGATAGGTCCAGTCGTAGTAGTTTTCGTCTCCTATGTTTGAGACCAGAATCACGTCTCTGCCATTATCCTGTGTGTAATAGTCGGCTGAGAGCCCGAAATAGCTTGGAGCCTGTGCGTATGAACCATTCCGGAAGCCTGGCTGACCGAAGTATTGCGTGTCTTTGGGGTAGATGTTGCTCTCGAATTGATCTATCAGATAGTTGATCTGCGCATCTGTCACTACCGGCGTTGGTCTGGGGTCGCCTGGAAGCCAACCCAGTCTGTCCGCGCCGCTAGCATGGTAGCACCTGACCCATACCTCAGTGTGTGCACCGATCGCCCTCAATTTGAAGTATGTGAAGATGTAATAGCCAGTATAGAAGTCGGCCATTGCCCAAATAGCTTGGTCTCCTACTGCAAAGTATGAATGATGGCTGGGCAGGTCAATCGGCCCATCCACCTGGTAATCGAATTTCGGGGCGTCTGCAACGTCAATTGGGTAATAGTCGGGGAGAGTAATTTCTGCGCCTGCTGGTCTTATCAGTATTGCAGCAAACATAATTGAGCTCAGAAGCACGAAGACTATCGCTATCGATGTTATTTTCTTCATTTTCCTTTCTCCTATTATTTAGAGCAATGCACAATATGTATCGATTGCAAATAAGAATTTTGTGGAATCTTCTTCTATACGTAGCGTGCTACTCCAGACTAGATTCTCTACGTGAAAGTCAAAGCTCGCACGCTAGATGGTGCGTTTCATTTTGCAAACTATGATTCCAAGCAGTGTCACGACCATGAACATTGGCAGAATGAGGACCGATGGAAACTCGGGAATTGCAGCAGTCACTGCGTTGATCATTCCAGTCGTGTCCAAAGGTGTGTCACTGCCAGATTCGGGAGACCCGTTAGAGTAGTCGATGAAGAACTTGTGCTTGAAGCTAGGGTACCTATGTAGAGTCAAGTTAAGTAAATAATCTTCAACAGGTTGAATATTGGAACTTGGACCAAAGTCGCCAGCGTGCGGGTCAAGGACGTCGCGTGAGCCCAGTGGCAGTTCAATCGCCCTCACTTCTTGACATTGAATCACCACACCCAACATGAGAAGGACTAGAACCATTTCCAATGCAAGTTTACTTCTGATACTACCTCAACCATTGTTTTTTTGTTCCGGCTTTTATAAGTTGTGGAAAATCCTCTAACGCACAAGCTAGCCATGTTGAACCACAGCGCGCGCGTCTTGGTCTATGAGTGAACAGAAAAAAACAAATATTTGCAACAGTTAAGTCAAGAACAGGTTCAATCTATATAATAAGGGGGCTAGACGCCCCTAAGGACCGAAGATGTGGACCGGGCGGGATTTGAACCCGCGACTTCCGCCTTGCGAAGGCGGCGTTCATACCAAACTGAACCACCGGCCCCTTTTGGTGGACGTTTAACAAAATTATGGGAAGGCTGGATTTAGAGTTTATGATAATGTCGTTTCTTTTTCTCATTTTTGTAAAGGATTTTGTCCGAGTTGTCTATTTTAATCCATGCTGTTGAGGAATTGCGATGTAGATTTTCTTGTCATCTAGTTGATGCTCATGCCATTTCGCTTCGACTTCTTCGCGGTTGCCATGTAAATAGACGTTCTTAGCGCGGACAAGTTCTTCCATCATCTTCAAGTAAGGCTTCAGTAGCCTAATGCTTTCATCATCAAGTTCCGCTATGTGAACAGCCTCTAAAACGTCAGTTGGCACATAACCCAATTCTTTTCTTAAGGATTGAACCCTTCGGGCTAGGTCGCGCATTAAACCTTCACCGAGCAGATTTTCGTCACGGTGAACATCCAAAAAGACCCGTATGTCGTCCTCGACGGCGCAAATCCATCCCTCTTGAGAAGTGTATTCTGAAGCTTCTTGACAGTACTCCGCAGTTTTCACGTTTGCAAGTTCGAGGAATATGTCTTCAACATTTTTCACAGCATTGCAAACTTTTTCAGAAGCCACGACAACCATTCTGCTGAGGGGCCATCTTCTCTTTAGCTTCGCAGATTGTCTAGCAGAATAAACAAGCGAAACACACTTGAACAATGTTTGAAAGTCTTCTTCTATGGTTTTGTTTCGCATTTTCTCGTCTGGTTTTGGCCAACTCTCAAAGTTTACCGATTCCAGGAGCGTTGAGTCTAGTTTTCTGTAGACTTTTTGGTATAGGGCTTCGCTTAGATATGGTGTGACAGGGTTGAAGAGAAGTGTAACCGTTTTTAGAACGTGCCATAAGGTTGCGTATATTGCAAGTCTCCTGTTAAGAGTTTCAGGGTCGTCTGTCCATAGTTCTTTCCGAACCATAGGCACGTAAAGTCTGCTTAAGGTTTCTATGACAAAATCTTCCAAGGTTGCAAGTGCAAAGTTGAATTCACATTTTTCCAATCTGGCAGTATGTTCCTCTATGGTTTCTTGAAGTTTTGACAGTAGCCAAAGGTCTGCTGGCTTGAGGTGTTTTCCATCTTCTGCCCAGTCCAACGTATGCATTTTTGGGTTAAAGTTGTCGAACTCGGCATTTTGAACCAAGAACCTGCTCAGATGGTATAGTGTGGAAAGCACTTGGTATGGGCGGCGATTTAACTCTTGAACATCAAAATCGTTAGAGTCTATAGGAGCACATTTCCGTAGTACATAGAACCTGAATACGTCTGCAGAGTGTTTTTCTAGTGTCTTGTTAGCCTCTATTACGTTTCCGAGGCTTTTGCTCATTTTTCTACCTTTAGCATCTTGTGTTAAACCCTGTAACAGGAATGCCTTATATGGTGATTCTGCTTTTCCAGTCAATATCACATATTCTAAGAGAAGCGTGTTTGCCCATCCCCGTGTCTGGTCCATCGCTTCTGTCAGATAGTCTACCGGCACGTATTTCTTGAATTCTTCATCTGTAAACCTAGCGTAGGGTGAGGCTCCACTGTTGTGCCAAGCATCGAGTACAAAGTCTTCTCTATGCATTGTTCCTCCACATTTTTTGCATTTGAAGGTGATGCGGTCTACCCATGGCTTATGTAATTCGAAATCTGCCTGTGGTTTTTCTTCGGCTTTCTCGAGAAGTTCCTTCTTGCTCGCAACAAGTGTTTTTGCACCGCATTTTTCACATTTCCATATTGGCAATGGCGTTCCCCAGACGCGTTCTCTTGATATGCACCATGGTTTGCTTTCTTTCAAGAAGGATATGAATCGGTTCTTTGGGCTTTCGTAGAAGTAGTTCACCTTTTCTGCAGCTTCTAGGATTTTTGAGTTTATCTTGTCTGTTCTTAAGAAGTATTCCTTTCTTGCCAGCCAAACTAGTTTGTGATGGGAACGCCAGCATGTTGGATATTCATGTTTCTCGGTTTTGGCTTCAACAAGTAAGCCTCTTTTGCGAAGTTCTTCAATAACCATTGTGTCTGTGTCTCTTGCAAATATACCCTTGAAGACGCCGGCGTCCTCTGTGAATTTGACTTCATCGTCGAATGGAGCGAAAATTGGCATGCCTCGCTTTTGTGCGGCGAAAAAGTCCTCTTCACCGTTTCCAGGTGATTGATGCACGACTCCTGTGGCAGTGTTTATGTCCACAAAGTCTTCGCAAATAACCTTGTGCACCAGCGGATGCTTTTGCTCCAGCTCCGCTTGTTTCGGAACTATGTCCTTGAATGGATAATCATATTTTGTGCCTTCGAGGCTCTTTCCTGTGATGGTTTCGGTTATCTCATATTTATCTACGCCCAATTCTTGCATCACTGGTTGGACGCGTTGTTTTACAAGTATCCATTTTTCGTTTCCGACCTTGACTTTTGCGTATTCTGCCTCTGGGTGCACGGCTAGCATTGTGTCTGTTATGAGTGTGAAGGGCATGGTTGTCCACACGAGGAAGTATTCGTCTTGTTTGTCGGCGAGTTTGAATTTGAAGTATAAGCTAGGGTCTTCGACGATTTTGTATGCGCCTTCGTAGCCTACTTCAGCGCTGCTTAGGCTTGTTTGGCAGCCTGGGCAGTAGGCAACAACGTAGTATCCTTCTTCCAGTAAGCCTTGATCCCAAGCGTGTTTGAGGATTTGCCATTCTCTTTCAATGTAGCTGTCTAAATACGTCCAGTAAGCCTTGTCATGATCCATGAAGACTCCGAGCTTTCTGTCGGCTTCAACCCATTCCCGATGATACTTCATAATAGCGTTCTTACATTCTTCTATGAAGTGTTCTTCGCCTACTCTTTCGAGGAGTTCCCGCTTGTTTTTCACGCCTAAGAGCTTTTCAACTTCCAACTCTACTGGTAAGCCTTGGCAGTCCCATCCAGCCCAGAAAGGCATGAAATAACCTTGCATTGTTTTCCAGCGATAACGCAAATCCTTCATCACGCGGCCTCTGGCATGCCCAACATGCGGTATGCCGTTAAGTGTTGGTGGTCCTTCAACATAGCCTAAAATGCCATTGTTATTTTTCTCTTTAAATTCCATTAGCTTCTTTTGTGTCTGGTTTTTGTTCCAGAATTCGCGGATTTCTTTTTCCAGTTCAAGCGGGCGATAATCCATTGTAAGGCATTTTTCAGAATTAGCTCCGAATTTGTCGGTCACCTTGCATCACATTGCACCCGCAAATACACCAAAATAGCATCAGCCACATATAACCTTTTTGAATTATCAATTAATTAATAGGCGAACTAGTTTGCTCTACTGCTCTCTGTGAAGCCTAGACCCCCCTTATATATAGGTTAAATCGGTTCTGTAAAGTCTTCGTCGGATTCGTCTCCGTGTAAAAAATCGTCGGATGATTCTACTGAAACGGTTTCAAGATTTTTCTTTTAAGGAGTTAATCCGTTTGGGTAGAAAACACACGAAATATTTGAGAAAACAAGCTAGGAGAAAAGTAATGGGAGTTTGCCACTAAAAGAACCCTAACATGGAAAGTGATAAAAGTGGAAGGAGGTGAAATAAGTAACAAGGGAAACAATATGACTAAAGAACAAATGATTTTCACACGCATATTAGGCTTGTTTTTTGTACTCTATGGATTTCTGATGCTATCGCAACCACAACAATACGGTCTAGGCTTACTTGAGACACAAGCTCGATTTGTTGGTATTTTACTTGTGCTTGGTGGAATAATTCTTGCCATAAGAAAGTGACTCTATGAACAACAAGGAAGTTGTTCTAGAATGTCGCAAAACAAAGATAGAACTTGAGCATGAACTCTTAATGAAAGAGATGGAAGTAACTCTCATAGCTATGGCAGGACTTCCAATTACCGCTATCACCCTCATACTTCAGTTTCAAATTTGGAGAGATACAGGTTTCATGATCCTTTTAATAATGTTTCTTGCAATAGGCATAATCCTTCTTGATGACCTTCGATCTGATAGAAAGGACAAGATAATAGCTAAACAGAAGGAACTTGATGCTCTCATCGTTGAATTGACAAGGATTAAGCCTTGACGGTTTTTTTGCTTGCATTTTGGATGAGTGTTAGCCACTTGTTTTTTCCTTCTACTTTGATTCCGCAAGCTTCTGCTGGAGTTTTTCCTTCTAATCCTTCATGCTCTCTAATATAATTGTGAAAGATTTGATAACCAGAGAGTATTGGTGTACGTCTTCGCTTTAATCCTCTCATTGTTTTTTCCCTATCACGAATTTCTCCATTCAATCGTTCCATTTTATTGTTGTTTCTGTCACCTTGTAATGTGATATGGCGAATATGCTTTACGTCATCATCAAATACTTGGTCGCAAGCAATCGCATAGCTACGAAGACCATCAGTAATCAAAGTCTTCGGTTGTTTTCCTGTAACCCTAATGGCTGAGTGGAAAAGTACACGAGCATCATGCTTAAGCTTTGTATCAGCAACTTCTTGAGCAATCCAAAAACGAGTTTCATCATCCATCAAGGCGAAGAGATATTTCATGTCACCCTTAATCTTGATGTATAATTCGTCTGCTCTCCATGTATCGCTTACATTGGGAGTAATCTTTTCCACATATTTTTCCATTAATCTGACATATTTCTTAATCCAATTATAGACCGTTTGATGAGAAACCTCAACACCTAACAATCTAAGCGACTTCATCACATTTCTCAAAGATTCTCCGCTAAAATACAATTGCATTGCAGAAGTAATAGCTTGAGGATTATGCTTCATCCTCTCAAAACCAACATTAAAAGTGAAGTAATGCAAACAATCCTTGCAGTAGAACTTCTGAATATCGCCATGCTTATTATGCCTAACTCCATCTCCAACAATATTAGAGGAACCACAGAAAATACACTCAGTAAGATTGTTAATTGGTTCTATTCTTCTAATTGCAACCTCTGCTCTTACTGAAAGAGAAAACTCCACAGCAAAGATATGTTTACACTTAACATGACGATAAACATGGTCGTGGCACTCACACGTCCATCCATTAACATCTTTAGAAATACGGTATTCTCCATTGTTAGATTGTGATTTTACTGTGTAAGTGTTTGCATCAATTCGTTTTATCTGGTTCTCAAGTTTTGAGATTTGCAGACCACGTTGCTCTCGATTTTCCAAGCTTTATCACCACATATCTCTATATCTCTACAACTATATAAAGCTATCGATATATAGCGAAAAGCTTATATCTCCATATCTCCACTCTATCTGGTAGGGGATAAAGATGGGCAAAATGAACATAGTATTAAAAGACGAACTTGAGGAGAGATTCAGAAAAACTATCTTCGAAAGAAAAGGAATGAAGAAGGGCAATATCAGCGAGGCATTGGAAGAGGCAATCGAATGCTGGATAAAGCAACACAATATTGAGGGAAAAAGACATGGAAAATGATAGAAACGACAAAGCTAAGCAAAATAAAGAATATGCTGATGCGTCAAAGGGTGTTGATATTAAAGACAAACCCTCCATATTTTCTCAAAAACAGATTAATGCCATTGTGAAGGAGTTCATCACTGCCTATATTAGAGGGAATATAAAAATCAAACTCAAAGATGCTACAGAATATTTCAGAGAAGCGAAATTCGCAAAGCGGGAAATAAGTGTCGATGTTGCTATTGCTCAAGAAGTAGCAACGAAAAAGCCTTTCATAGATTTGGTTTCCGTTTGTAGTGGTTCCAGACAAGCTACTTTTGAGGAGAGGCAATTAGCAATAAACGAATTGTTTGAAATGATTGTGAGATTGCGTTCAAGCGATAGAATAGACGGTAATTTCATGCCATCTCTTTCAGCAGAAATAGAAAAACGATTGTCTACGCTTGAACAAGACCTAAACGAGACAAACAACCTAGTCAAGGAAATCGTGGAATATCTTAGAAATAGGCTTCAGAAGGAAAAACCTAGTTGATTTGCTCTGATTGCGGTTCTCCTCTGTGTGAATATCAGGTAGAAGGCATAATAGAACGTATTTGTTGGAATTGCGGACATTATGAATCTACATCACAAGCATACAAAGAACATCCCGAACTGTTCAAAAATATGATACGTAATAAACCATTATATTTCATCGAAAGATTCATTCATTTTAAAGTATCCGACAAATTTTTACAGCGTAAGAAATCCGACGAAGACTTTACAGAACCGTTAAATCTGTAGTATCTCAAGCGTGAATTCTTGCTATTGAGGGTTTTAGACTTCAACATGAGTTTAGCCCCTCGAGTTTTCCATGCGTCTTAGTCTTCAGGTATAGGCATTAAATGACTTTCTGTTTCTTTGCTCTATTAGGAATATGAGGGTTGGAAGCTGAAAAACCACAGCCCAGAAAGCAACGTCGATTAAAAAGTTGAGTGGTTGGAATTGGAAGATGTGTGGGCGTTCTGGTGGGCTCCATCCTGACCATGATTCAACGAGCCAGCAGAACGGCCAGCCTCTATACACAAAAGTGGCGTCGACAAGGAAAGGCATTGTGTAGAAATAGTAGGATGCTAAAGTTGCAGCAAGAGAAAAGGCTAGACATATAAGTACAACAGCGAAAAGCATTGTTCGTGTCTTCAACCCTTGCGCCCAAGCAGACTCGTTGCTTAAGCAGTTTATAATACTACGTTTTAGAACAATGACCTTATCTATAATTTCTATTGAATAAGTGATACAGAAACCGCAAAAAAGCTAGAAGCGAAAATTTTCAGAACCATGTATGAAACGTAGGTTATTATCGGATCACAACACAACTAGACATTAGCGAACACATAAGCGATGGAGAGTACGGTATTGAGTTTTTAATTATGCTGGGATCTTATAGGGCTGATAATGCATACTTGGTTTCGGTGTGTCTTAATGGACGTTGTTGGGTTCATAAGAGCGTTGCCTAAAGTTGAGCAGCATGTTCACATTGTTGGTTCAACGAGACCTGAGACGCTGCTTTGGCTTGCAGAAGAGGGCGGATTAGAGAAGCCTTTCAAGACATTGAAGGATGCACGTCAGTTCTTTCAGTACCGCGATTTCCCCCACTTCATCACTATCTACAGTACAGTGGTTGATTGTATTACAAAAGAAGATCAATTCGAACGTATAACCTATGAGATGCTAGAAAATGACGCGCGGTGCAATGTCCGCTACGTCGAGGCAAGCTTCTCCGTCTTTGACCACATTCAAAGAGGCCTTAACTATGGCCTAATGCTTGACGCCATCAATAGAGGTATATACCGTGCACACAGCGACTTCAGCATCGAATGCAATCTTAGAATCGACTTAGTCCGAAACTATGGACCTGATGTTGGAATGAAAGTCCTCGATCTAATAGAGCAAAAGGATGATAACATTGTCTCCGTCGACATAGGAGGTAGCGAGGAAAGGTTTCCCCCAAAGCCCTATGCACCTGTTTACCATAGAGCGAAGAAGATGGGGCTTCATTTGGTTGCTCATGCAGGAGAGGCTGCTGGACCAGAGAGCATATGGGAAGCAGTGAAGTATCTTAATGTGGAGCGTATAGGTCATGGAATTGCTGCAAGCCGCGACCCTGAGCTAATGAACCTTCTTTTGAAGCGGGGTATTACCATCGAGATGTGCCCTATTAGCAATTTAAGAACCAGAGTTGTTTCGTCTTTGAAGAGGCATCCTATACGAACATTTCTAGAAAGGAGTCTAATGGTAACTGTGAGTACAGACGACCCATCCATGTTCAACACCGACATGAATAACGAGTACCTTCAACTCCACCGAAATCTAAACTTTACAATTCCTGAACTTTTTAAATTGAGCCTGGACGCCATTGACTCTTCCTTTCTCCCTGAAGGACAAAGAATCAATATGCGTGAATCCTTTGCAAAAGAGTATCAGCGCCTGCAGAACGCATTGTAAGAACGGAAAGGGCAAATGTCGTATGAGAATGTTCTTGTTTCTGAGTTAGAAAAAGGATCTGCGAGAGAACTATTCCAGCGGTATTCTTTTCCCGTTGAAATCTCGTTTTAAGATTCCAAATTCCTTTTTGACCTCTCTAAGCTGGCTTGCCGTGAATACTGGGCCGTCTCTGCAAACGCGATACTTGCCTACAACGCAGCTTCCACACAAGCCTATTGCACATCGCATTAAACGTTCTAAACTTGCTTCTAAGGCTATGTCATGCTTTTCAGCTAAATCCAAAACCTTGCGCATCATTTGCTCAGGCCCACAAGTGTAGATCATGTCAAACCTTTCTTTAGTCAAAAGTGTTTCCAATGGTGTCGTGGCTACGCCTTTAACGCCATAACTGCCATCCTCTGTTGCAGCAACCACGTTCCCTTTACTACACAGTTCATCCAGCTCCTCTATGAACATCAGTTCTTCTTTTGTCTTTGCACCCATCACAAAAACCAGCCTTGTTTTAGATGCCAATTTTTTGGTTAAGAATAGTAGCGGAGCGATGCCAGTACCTCCTCCCACCATTAGTATTCTGCCATTTTTTATGGTGAAGCTGTTTCCGAAAGGCCCTCGTATGCCTACAACCTCGTCAACCTTTTTGCTGTGGAGAGCCTTTGTTGCTTCCCCCACCTTTTTGACAACCACTGCAACCTCGCCATTTTTTCTTGCATCAAGTATGCTTAAGGGAATTTCATCCACTCTTGGAATCCAAAGCATTAGAAATTGGCCGGGCTCTGCTTTAGCACATTCCTTGTCTTTGAAGGTGAAGGTTTTCACTGTTGGGTTTTCAGTTTTTACGTCTAGAATACGCGTGGTTCTTAGCTGGTTAGCTGCGATGCGATAAACCGACAATTTCATTCACACTCTCGAAGCCTTTCTTTCTCAAATAAACGTTTATTCCACGAGTAACCGCCCTAAACACGCTTGGCCCTTTCTGGGCTACTGCTGTTCCAATCTGAACCGCTGAAGCTCCAGCTAGAAGAAATTCTACTGCATCGCGCCAGTTGACTATGCCGCCACATCCTATTATTGGAACTTTAACATGCTCGTAGATTTCATAGACGCATCTTATGGCTATGGGCTTCATGGCAGGGCCTGACAGCCCTCCAATTTTGTTGCTTAGGATGGGCATGGCTGTTTCAGTGTCTATTGCCATGGCTTTAACCGTGTTTATGGCTGTTATGGCGTCTGCACCAGCTTTAACAGCGGCCTCTGCTGTTTCCGCTATGCTCGTAA
>Ga0315282_10002994_pt1 | contig 30581 bp, 22 predicted proteins | sample YL17G07_20_MG_FD_203693 | JGI IMG/M metagenome (GOLD analysis project Ga0315282, IMG submission 203693) | Sediment microbial communities from Yellowstone Lake, YNP, Wyoming, USA - YL17G07_20 | ecosystem: Environmental > Aquatic > Freshwater > Lake > Sediment | place: USA: Wyoming | collected... | reverse complement strand
AGGTCCGGGCCCGTCTGGGGATGGCCGAGGAACTCGACGCGCTGGGCGAAACCGACCGGGCCATCGAGCTGTTGCGCGAGATCGCCGACGCGCGGCCCGCCGCCCCCTACGGCGCGCTGGCGCGCGCGGAGTTCCGCCTAGGGCAGGCGTACGGCCGGATGGGCGAAGGCAACGCGGCCGCTGCCGCGTACGCGGCCGCGATTGCCGCCGCGCCACCCGACGATCCCTTCCACATCCGGACGGATGCGGCCGACGCGGCGCGCCGGCGCGCCGACCCGCGAGCCGGCGAGGCGTACCGGCTGTCGCTCCAAGGGTGGCGACTGCTGGAGAAGGGCGCGCTCGACGAGGCGGCCGCCGCCCTGGCGCGCTCGCTGGAGATCAGGCCCGACGACCCGGTCACCCACTACCGGCGCGGCCGGCTGCTGCAGGCCCGGCGGGCCGACAGCGAAGCGCTGGCGGAGTTCGCGGTGACGCTCCGCTCGCGCCTGCAGGCTCCTGCACCGATCGTCGCCTCGGCGTACCTCGAGTCCGGCCGCCTGCTCGAGGCGCGCGGTGATCGCGCCGGAGCGATCGAGATGTACCGCGCCGCCACCCGCGTGCCGGGTGCCGAACCACGCACGCACGAGGCGGCCACGCGCTCGCTGGCGCGGCTCCAGTCGAGCACGGAACACGCGTCTTCCCTTCTTCCTTCCTTCCCTCGTTCCCTCCTTCCCTTCTTCGCCACCGTCTCGTGCGGTCTGTCTTGTTGCGCGCCACCGAAGGGCGAAGTTTTTTTGACTTTTGTGTCACTTTGTGCTTGACATCGCGAACTTCTCAACCATAATCTACATCTCGTATGAGCGTGGACGGCTCAGGCCACGCCTAGTGATCCTCGGTTCCGGTTATTGCAGCTGAGCAGCCACAACCCAGGAGGAAGAATGGCGAAGAAGACTGCGGGCAAAAAGAAGGGCGGAAAGAAGCGGTAAGTTCCGCCAACCGGTTCCGGGGGTGCAGAGAGCTGACACCCCCTTTTTTTGGGACGCGACCTCCTGCCGCGCAGGAGTTAGCAGCCAAGCGGAGGGCGCCGTTACGCGCGAAGGTTCCGGGTGCCGGCAGGCACGGGACTCGCGGTAGGGCGGCGCGGCCTCACGCATCTCACCATGAAGGGGGGGATCACGGCATGGCGAAGAAGACGAAGGGCGGCGCCAAGAAGAAGGCTGGCAAGAAGCGGTAAGCACCGCTTCGCCGGAAGAGGGGGCGAGAGTCGCCCCCTTTTTTTTGGTTCGTCCGAGCAACAGGGGGCTCCGACCCACTGCCCTCTGCCTACTGCGTGGTCCCATCCCACACGCGGACCTGCTTGATTGTGTCCCCCTGCTGCAGCCGGTCCACCACCTCGATGCCGGTCACGACCTGCCCGAACACCGTGTAGCGCGCGTCCAGGTGCGGCTGCGGCGAGTGCGTGATGAAGAACTGGCTCCCGCCGGTGTCCGCCCAGTCGAGGGCCATGCCGACGGTCCCGCGCAGGTACGGGCGCTCGTTGATCTCGTCACGGATCGTGTAGCCCGGCCCGCCCTCCCCGTCGCCGCGCGGATCCCCGTCCTGGACGACGAAGGTCGGGACGACCCGGTGGATCTCCAGGCCGTTGAAGAAACCCTTCCGGGCCAGCGCGGTGAAGTTCTCGACGGTGAGCGGCGCGTCGAGGACCGCCAGCTCGATCTCGATCGTGCCCTTCGCCGTATCGACGTAGGCGTGAGGCGACACGGTGGGCGCGACCAGTGAGGGCACCTCATAGCCTGCCGGCGCGCGGTCGGTCGGGGCCGGACGGATGTCGCGTGCTGGGTCCGCCTTCGGGTCGAGCTCCTTGACGAGCTGCGCGGCGCGGATTCTGACCGCCCAGTCCTTGTCCGCCATCGCCCGCTTGAGGGTCGGCATCGCCGCCCCCGCGCCATACCTGGCGAGGGCAGCCAGCGCGGCCGCCCGCGCGACGTAGGTCGCGTCGCGCTCCCCCAGCGCGTAGGCGGCGGCCAACGCGGCGTCGCCGCCCGGCGGCTTCAGCTCGCCGATTCCGGCCGCCGCGGCCATCCGCACGACGAAGTCGTCGGCCTTGAGTCGATCGAGCAGCATCGCCCCGACGCCCGCTGCCCGGAGCCTGACCAGCGCACCCAGCACGGACGGAATCACGCGGAGGTCGCTGTCCTTCGACATCGCGGTGAGACGGGGCAAGGCGACCTCGGGGTCCATCGTACCCAGAATCGTCCCGATCGCCGCGCGCACACTCCACTGAGGGTCGGGGTCGAGACCAGACAGCACGACCAGGAAGCTCTGCGGATCGAGCTCCCGCACCGCCCGGAACGCCGCCGCCCGGACGGCAGGCGACGGGTGTGACAACAGGTCGAGGAGCAGGTCGAGCGCCGCGGGCGCGTGAAGGCTGCCGAGCGCCGTCACGACTTCGACACGGAGGCCCGCATCCATGTCGCGCGCCTGCACGAGCTTGAGCAGCAGCGGAACCGCTCGCTGGTCTCCTATCTGGCCGAGTGCGCGAATGGCCGCCACGCCCGTCTGCGGATCGCGGGCCCAGGCCTCGGCCATCGGCAGCAGGAGGTCCACGGCCGCCCGCTCCTTGAACGCACCAACCCCGCGCGCCGCAAAGGCGCGGGTCAGGCGGCCGTCGCTCTTGAGCAGGGTCAACAGGGCGGGCGCCGCCCGCGTGTCCTCGATCCGTGCCAGCGCGTACGCAATCGGCCACCACCGCACGACCGGTTGGCCGGCCCCGTCGAGAACCGCGGCCGCGAGCGGCTCGTACGCCTTCAGGCGCGCCAGCGCGAACACGGCGAGCCTGCAGGCATCTGCGGCCGGGTCCTCCGGCGCCGTCTCGTCGGCCGGGATCGCCGCCAGCGTTCCCGCCTGCACCGCGGTGCGGATCAGTTCGCCGATGGCAGGGGCGGCCCCCGTGTCACCGATCAGGCCCAGCGCCTCCGCGGCCCGGCCCTGCACGAGGGGCGACGGATCTTTGAGCGCCGCCCTGAGCGCGTCGGCGGCCGACCGGTCGCCGATCAGGCCCAAGGCAAAGGCGCTCATCTGGCGCACCTCGGGCTCCGGATCCGCCAGTAGCTGGGCGAGCGGCGGCACTCCCTCAGCGAGGCCCACGCGGCCAATCGCCAACGCGGCGCGCCGTCGCACGCGCGCCTCCGGGTCGGCCAGCAGCTTCACGAGGTCGGGCGCCGGCGGCGGTGCGACGGCCGGCAGGCGTGGCTTCCCCTTCGCCTGGGGCAGGATGGGCACGGGGGGCGGAGGCGGATCGCGGAGCACGCGCCGGTCTTCGAGGCGGAGCATCCACCCCATCTTCTGCTCGATGCTGATCGGCGGCGGCGGCACGACCTTCGGCGCGCTCGCGCAGCCGGCGACCAGGCCACCGCCGAAGAGGACGGGCGCGATCACCAGGTACCGGCGCCAGCGGGCGGGCGGGCGACGGGGAGAGGGTGCGGTCATGCTTTCTCCAGCACGGCGGTCCGCACGGTCGCCCGGTCCACCCGTTCCTGGACGATGCGGACGCCGATGCCGGGGCCGGTCGGCACAACCACCGTGCCGTCGGCGCGGACCTCGATGGGCGGGTCGATCAGGTCGGGGTCGTAGTAGCGGTGGCTCGCGGCGATGTCGCCGGGCAGCGAGAAGTTGGGCAGCGTGGCGAGGTGGATGTTGGCCGCCCGCCCGATGCCCGACTCCAGCATGCCCCCGTGCCACACGGGGATCCCGTTGGCGGCGCACAGATCGTGCAGGCGCACCGACTCGGCCAGCCCGCCGACGCGTCCCGGCTTGATGTTGATGATGCGACAGGCACCAGCCGCGATGGCATCGCGCGCCGCGTGGACCGAGTGGATCGACTCGTCGAGGCAGATCGGCGTGCGGATCTGCCGCTGCAGCCGGGCATGATCGTTCACGTCGTCGTAATCGAGCGGCTGCTCGATCATCATCAGGTCGTAGTCGTCCAGCCGGGCGAGGTGCGCGGCGTCGTCCAGCGTGTAGGCCGCGTTGGCGTCCACCATGAGAGGGATCGGCCCGAAGCGCGATCGCACCATCTCGACCGCCTCGACGTCCCACCCCGGCTTGATCTTGATCTTGATGCGCCGGTAGCCGGCGGCCAGCTCCTTGTCGATCTTCGCCCCCAACTGCTCGAGCGAGTCCTGGATGCCGACCGAGACCCCCGACGCGATCGCCGTCCGCGTGCCGCCCAGCACGCGGGAGAGCGGCTCGCCCCGCTGGCGCGCGTAGAGGTCCCACGCCGCCATTTCGAGGCCGGCCTTGGCCATGTTGTGGCCGCGCACACCCTTGAGGGCGGGGAAGATCTGCCGGGGGTGCTCGAACTCGACGCCCAGTACCCGCGGCGCCAGGAACTCGCTGATGATGTGCCAGGCGGTCTCGGTGGTCTCCGGGCTGTAGTAGGGATTCCCTTCGGCGACCGACTCCCCGTAACCTGTCTCGCCGTTTCCGTACACCGTGACGAGCACGAACGGCCGGTCGTAGACCCGCCCGAAGCTCGTTTCGAAGAAGTGGACCAGGGGCAGGCGGAGGAGGCGCAGCTCGATGCGGTCAATCTTCACGACGACACCCCGGTGATGCCGGCTTGCGGGCAGCCGGTCGGCAATGATAGCACGCGCGCCGACCCCGGGCCCGCCGGCCCGCGCCTCCGCTTGCCCCGTCCTGGCACCGCCGCTATACTCCGGCCGTCTTGGAATTTCGCTGCATTGCCATCGAGGGACCCGTCGGCGTCGGCAAGACCGCGCTCGCCGAACGGCTCGCGGCGCGCCTCGATGCCACGGCGGTCCTCGAAGAGACCGAGAACCCGTTCCTGCAAGACTTCTATGCCGACCGGCCGGGTGCCGCGCTGCAAGCGCAGCTCTTCTTCCTCCTCAGCCGCCACCGGCAGCAGGAGGCGCTGCGGCAGGCGGATCTCTTCAGCCAGGTGACGATCTGCGATTACCTGTTCGAGCGGGACAAGATCTACGCGTACCTGAATCTCGACGACAACGAGCTGTTCATCTACCAGAGGCTGTACGATCTGCTCGCACGCGACATCGCCCCGCCGGATCTTGTCATCTATCTGCAGGCGCCGACCGACGTGCTGGTGCGGCGCATGCGCGGCCGCGCAAAGGACCCGGAGCGGCCGGGCGACCGGCCGGACCCGGACTACCTGCACGAACTGAACGAGGCGTACCAGCATTTCTTCTTCCACTACGTGTCGACGCCGCTCCTCGTCGTGGAAACGTCTCAGTTCGACGTCGGCCGCAGCGACGAGGCGCTCGATGATCTGATCAAGCAGGTGCGCGGCATGAGCGGGGGGACGCGGTACTACGTGGCCAGGACGGGATAGAAGTCACGAGTCACGAGGATCTGTGTCATGACCGGGCGGGCGGCGGCGGCCGCGAACCCTCCCGCCCCACCCCGCGCGCGGCACGGGTCGTGAGTCGTGAGGGGACCGTCCGGTCGACGGCCGACGGCAGAGTGAGGTAAGCTGCGCGCTATGGCCTGGTTCAAGAAGGCTCGCACCCCGATCACGCCGCCAAAGGACAAGAGCCGCGTCCCCGAAGGGCTCTGGGTCAAGTGTCCCGGCTGTGCGCAGCTGATCTACAACAAGGAGCTGCAGACGAACCTGAACGTCTGCCCGAAGTGTGCGTACCACTTCCGGCTGTCCGCCGTCGAGCGCCTTCGCACGCTGTTCGACGGCGACTGGCGCACCTACGACGACGGGCTCATCTCGACCGACCCGCTCGGTTTCGTCGACACCAAGCCGTACAAGGATCGGATTCAGGCGGGCTTCAAGAGCTCCGGGCTGCGCGACGCCGTCGTCACCGCTTCGGGCCGCCTCGACGGCATCGAGACGGTCGTCGCGTCGATGGAGTACACCTTCATCGGCGGCAGCATGGGCGTCGTCGTCGGCGAGAAGATTGCCCGCGCGATCGAACGGGCGATCGAACTTCGGATGCCGGTGGTCATCGTCTCGTGCTCGGGCGGCGCCCGGATGATGGAAGGGGCGCTGTCGCTCATGCAGATGGCGAAGGTCTCGGCCGGCCTCGCCCGGCTCGGTCGCGTCCCTCTGCCGTACATCTCGGTGCTCACCGATCCGACGACCGGCGGGGTGACGGCAAGCTTCGCGATGCTCGGCGACCTGAACATCGCCGAGCCGAAGGCGCTCATCGGCTTCGCCGGCCCCCGCGTCATCGAGCAGACGATCCGCCAGAAGCTGCCCGAGGGATTCCAGCGCAGCGAGTTCCTGCTCGAGCACGGCATGATCGACATGGTCGTCGACCGCCGAGAGCTGAAGGCGACCATCGCGTCGGCGCTGCGGTTCATGGGCGCAGTCGGCACGCCCGCCCAGGCGCCGGCCGCCGAGACGGTCGCCGAGGCTCTGCCCGAGCTGCCGGAAGCGACATAGGAGTGGATCCCCTCGACTACCTGTTCGGCCTCGAGAAGCTGGGCATCAAGTTCGGCCTCGACAACATCCGGGCGATTGCCGCCGCCCTGGGCAATCCGCAGGACGCCTACCGCTCCATCATCATTGCGGGCACCAACGGCAAGGGGTCGGTGACGGCGATGGTCGAGACCGCGGTGCGCGCCTCCGGCCTCAGGACCGCCCGCTACACCTCCCCGCACCTCGTGCGGATCGAGGAGCGTTTCGTCGTGGACGGCCGGCCGGTGACGGAGGGCGCCCTCCGCGACGCCGCCGCGGAGGTCCAGGCCGCGGTCAGCGGGCTGCGCGTGCGGGGCACGCTCGACACCGAGCCGACCTTCTTCGAGGTGACGACGGCGATTGCGTTCGAGCTGTTCCGCCGGGCCGGCGTCCAGGTCGCGGTGCTCGAAGTCGGCATGGGCGGCCGATTCGACGCGACGAACATCGTGACGCCGCTGGCCGCCGCGATCACAACCATCGACATCGACCACGAACGTCTTCTCGGCAACACGATCGCGCAGATCGCGTTCGAGAAGGCGGGCGTCATCAAGCCGGGCATTCCGGTCGTCGTCGGCGAGCGCAAGACGGAGGCTCTCGACGTCATCGCCAGCGCCTGCGAGCAACGCGGCGCCCGCCTCGTCCCGGCGTGGGAGGGCGTCGATGCCGACGTGGCGCTCCGCGACGGACGGACGGTCGTCGAGCTGAAGACGAGGCAGAGGTCGTACGGCACAGTTCCCCTCGCCCTCAGGGGACGGCATCAGGCGCAGAACGCGATCGTGGCCGTGCGCCTGCTTGAAGAGCTGGACGCGCGCGGTGTCGCCGTGCCGGGAGCCGCCATCCTGGAAGGGCTGACCGCGACGGCCTGGCGCGGCCGCCTCGACCTGCTCGACGCCGGGGGCGGCCGACGCCTGCTGCTCGACGCCGCGCACAACCCCGCCGGGGCCCGCGTGCTCGGCGACTACCTCCGCGAGGTCTACCCGGACGGCCTGCCGCTCGTCTTCGCCGCCATGCGTGACAAGGACGCCGGCGGTATGTTCGAGGTGCTGCTTCCGGCCGTCACGCGCCTGGTGGTGACCGCCCCACGGATCGCGAGGGCGGCCTCACCCGACACGCTCGCAGCGAAAGCGCGCGCGGTGCGCCCGACACTCGCCATCGACGTCGAGCCCGACACTGACGCGGCGCTCGAGCGCGCCTGGGCCGGTTCCACGCAGGTCGCCGCCGCCGGATCGATCTTCCTGGCCGGCGAGATTCTCGCCGCTCACGCGTCGTTCCGGCCCGTCAGCTAACCCGTTGTGCCGGTTGCCGTTACACGAGTCCCATGCTATTCTTCGCTGGTTTCGGGGCTCCAGCTTCCTGCCGGCTGCGCGGCCTCTCCAGGTTTTCCCCCATGACGCGCCTTCTCACAGTCGCGACGTGCATCGGGTTGCTCGCCAGCGCCCGACTGGCGGCCGGCCAGCAGCTTCCCGGTTTTCAGACCTCGAAGCAGTTCAAGATCGAGCGCATCGGCAAGGACTACGTCAAGCTCACCGGTTCGGTGGAAGCGGAAGATCGCGACCTCAAGCTGTTCGCCGACACGGTCGAGATCTACTCCGACAAGGACCGCGCGGTCGCGACCGGCAACGTCGTCGTCGTCGAGGGGACGAGCCAGATTGCGGCCGACCGCGCGGACTTCAACTACAAGACGCGGCTGGGCACCTTCTACCACGCGACCGGGACCGCGCAACTGCAGCAGAAGAAGGGCCCCGGGAGCATGTTCGGCACGCAGGAACCGGACATCTACTTCTACGGGGACGAGATCGAGAAGGTCGGCCTGAAGAAGTACCGGATCACCAGGGGCGGCTTCACGACCTGCCTGCAGCCGACGCCCCGGTGGGAAGTCACCTCCAGCACCGTCATTATCAGCCTCGAGCACTACGCGGTGCTGCGCAACTCCCTTTTGCGCGTCAAGAGCGTGCCGGTTTTCTATCTGCCGATTTTCTACTACCCCGTGAAGAAGGACGATCGGGCCACCGGCTTCCTGCTGCCGACCTACGGCACCTCGACGGTGCAGGGCTTCCGCTTCAGCGACGCGTTCTTCTGGGCGATCAACCGCAGCCAGGACGCCGTGTTCGAGTACGACTGGTTCAAGAACAGCGGCCAGGGGTTCGGCGGCGAGTACCGGTACATCGAGGCCCCGGGCTCGCAGGGGAACGCCCGGTTCGCGTTCCTCGATCAGCGCGAGACGACGGTCACCAACAGCGCGGGCGATTCGACGACGCTGCCGGCCACGCGCAGCTACGAGATCCACGGCTCGATGGTCCAGTCGATCGCGCCAGGCATCATCGCGCGCGGCCGCGCCGACTACTTCTCCAGCATCCAGGCGCAGCAGATCTACAACACCAACATCTACGACTCGTCGCGGCGCCAGCGCGTGTACAGCGGCAACGTCAGCGCCGCGCGCAGCGGCTGGGTGATCAACGGCACCTGGGACCGCAGCGAGTACTTCTTCGGGCAGACCAACTCGAGCGTGACCGGCGGCGAACCGCGCATCTCGGCGTCCCGCAGCGAGCGACCCCTCTTCGGCACCCCGTTCTACTTCTCGTTCGGCACCGAGTTCGTGAGCCTGGTCCGGCAGAACCTGACCGGGGACAGTGTGAGCGACAACGGGCTGACGCGCCTCGACGTGATGCCGACGGTGCGGATACCGTTCACGAAGTTGCCGTTCCTCACCGTGAACTCGTGGGTCTCCTGGCGCGACACCTACTACTCGCGAAGCTGGGAAGGCGCATGGAACACCATTGACGTCCCGGTGTCGCGGCGCTACTGGGAGTTCAACTCGCAGGTGACCGGCCCGGTGTTCAACCGGGTCTGGAACACGCCCGACAACGGGTACTCGGAGAAGTGGAAGCACACGATTCAGCCGTACTTCAACGTGCAGTACAGGACCGCGGTCGATACCTTCGACCAGATCCCGCAGCTCGAAGGGACCGACGCGGTGGTGGGGAACGTGACGGGGCTGAGTTACGGCATCAACAACCGGCTGTACGCGAAGCCCAAGCAGGGGCCGGCGGCAGGCAGCTCGCGCGAGATCGTCAGCGTGGCCATCGGCCAGTCGTACTACACGGATGCCCGCCAGGCCGCCTATGATCGCCAGGTGGCCAGCAGCTTCAACGGGGTGCCGCTCTGGCATTACACCCCGATTGTCCTCACCGCCCGCGTGTCGCCGACCGACCAGGTCAACGCGACGATGCGCGCCGAGTACGACACGCAGTTCGGGGCGTTCCGCACGATCAGCGCCAACGGCACCTACGCGGTCGGGAACTGGCTGCAGACATCGGCCGGCTGGTCGCAGCAGCGCTACGTCCCCGGGCTGAGGGGGTTCAACGATCCGACCCGACTCACGCACTACCTGAACGGCGCGGCGGTCGCGCGGCTGCTCGACAACCGCTACGGCGTCACCTACACGTTCAACTACGACCTGGCCAAGCACGAGGTGGCGCTCGAGGACGGCACCAGCGAGCTGAGGCGCGGCGGCTTTTTGCAGCAGCGGCTGGTCGGCTACTACAACGCCCAGTGCTGCGGGTTCGCGGTCGAGTACCAGGTCTACAACTACGGACAGTCCGGGGTGTTCGCGTCGCTGGCCTCACCCACCGGCAAGTTCCAGGACCGGCGGTTCAACTTCTCGTTCACGCTGGCCGGCATCGGCACCTTCTCGAACCTGTTCGGCGCGCTCGGCGGGGGGCAGCCGCGGTGAGCGGGCGGGGGGCGGCGGGTGTCGAGCGCCGGGATGAGGCGTCATGAAGGGATTGATCCTGAGCGGCGGCAAGGGGACGCGGCTGCGCCCCCTCACCTATACGAGCGCCAAGCAGCTCGTGCCGGTGGCGAACAAGCCGGTCCTCTTCTACGGGATCGAGGCGATCGCGGCGGCGGGCATCCGTGAGGTGGGCATCGTCGTCGGTGACACCAGGGCGGAGATCCGCGAGGCGGTCGGCGACGGCTCGGCGTTCGGCGTGCGCGTCACCTACATCGAGCAGGACGCCCCGCGCGGTCTCGCGCACGCGGTGCTCATCAGCCGGGACTTCCTCGGCAACGAGCCGTTCGTGATGTATCTCGGCGACAACCTGCTGAACAAGGGGATCCAGCCCTTCGTGGACGAGTTCGTGCGGGAGCGGCCCGCCGCCCAGATCCTGCTTGCCCACGTGCCGGACCCGCAGATGTTCGGCGTCGCCGAGCTGTGCGACGGCCGCGTGGTGCGGCTGGTCGAGAAGCCGAAGGACCCGAAGAGCGACCTGGCGCTGGTCGGGGTGTACATGTTCGGACCCGAGGTGTTCGAGTCGGTCCGCCGCATCCGCCCGAGCTGGCGGGACGAGCTGGAGATCACCGACGCGATCCAGGACCTGGTCGACCGCGGCCTGACCGTGCGGCCGCACATCGTCGACGGCTGGTGGAAGGACACCGGCAAGCTCGAGGACATGCTGGAGGCGAACCGGCTGATCCTCGACACGTTCGACCGGCGCGTCGACGGATCGGTGGATCAGACGTCCCGCATCGAGGGCAAGGTGGTGGTGGAGAGGGGCGCCGTCATCGAGCGGTCGGTCGTGCGGGGCCCGGCGATCATCGGCGCGCGCGCGAAGATCGTGCACTCCTACGTCGGCCCGTTCACCTCGATCATGAACGACGTCGAGATCCGCGACTCGGAGATCGAGCACAGCATCGTTCTCGAGGGCAGCGTGATCAGCGACCTCGCCAACCGGGTGGAGGACAGCCTGATCGGCAAGAACGTCCGGATCTACCGCCTCCCGGTGAAGCCGTCGGCCTACCGCTTCATGTTGGGCGACAACTCGGAAGTCGGTATCCGGTGGTAGCGCCGGATCACCCGATCGACGAATCATCGAATCACCGAATGCGGAACCCAGCCCTGAAGGAGCGACCGTGAACGACCCGACCCCCTACGGCGTGGCCGCCAAGCACCCGGTCATCCATGGCGTGAAGACGAAGCGCCTCCGCCTGGTCCCCGATGAGCGTGGCTGGCTGATGGAAGTGCTCCGGTCGGACGACGCGGATCTGTTCACCAAGTTCGGGCAGGTCTACGTCTCGGCCACGTACCCGGGCGTCGTCAAGGCCTGGCACTACCACAAGGGGCAGATCGACAACTTCGCGTGCGTGTCGGGGATGGTGAAGCTGGTGCTCATCGACACGCGGCCGGGGTCGCCGACCGAGGGCGCGGTGAACGAGTTCTTCCTCGGGACCCTCAACCCGACGCTCGTGCAGGTGCCCAGCCTCGTGTACCACGGCTGGAAGTGCATCAGCACCGAGATGGCGCTCGTCGTGAACGTGCCGACCGAGCCGTACCGGTACGCGGATCCCGACGAGTACCGGATGGAGCCGCACGGGCGGCTGCCGTACGACTGGAGCAGGAAAGATGGTTGAAGTCCTCGTCACCGGCGGCGCGGGCTTCATCGGCAGCAACTTCGTCCGCTACGCGGTCGCGGCCCATCCCGACTGGCACGTCACCACGCTGGACAAGCTGACCTATGCCGGCCGCGTGGAGAACCTGCACGACGTGATGGACGACCCGCAGCACGCGTTCGTGCGCGGGGACATCGCCGACGCGAACCTCGTGCGGCCGCTCGTTGCCGCCTCCGACCTCGTGGTGCACTTCGCCGCCGAGACGCACGTCGATCGCTCGATCATGGCGGCCGGCGACTTCATCCGCACGGACGTGTTCGGGACCTTCGTCCTGCTCGAGGCCGCCCGCGCGGCACCCCACCTCGGCCGCTTCATCCAGATCTCGACCGACGAGGTCTACGGCAGCGTCGCGGAAGGCGCGAGCAAGGAGACCGACGAACTGCGGCCGCGCAACCCGTACGCGGCCAGCAAGGCGGGAGCCGACCGCCTCGCGTACAGCTACTGGGCGACCTACGAGGTGCCGGTCATCGTCACGCGCTCCTCCAACAACTACGGACCGTACCAGTTTCCCGAGAAAGTCATCCCGCTCTTCGTCACCAACGCCCTCGACGGCATCCCGGTGCCGCTCTACGGCGACGGCCGCAACGTGCGGGACTGGCTGCATGTCCTCGACCACTGTCGCGCGCTGGACCTGGTCATCGAGAAGGGCGGCCTGGGCCAGGTCTACAACATCGGAGGCGGGAACGAGGTGCCGAACATCGAGCTGACCCGGCGCATCCTGGCCCTGCTCGAGCGGTCCGAGACGCTCATCCGCCCCGTGCCCGACCGGCCCGGCCACGACCGCCGCTACTCGCTCGACACGACGAAGGTACGGGGCCTGGGCTGGAAGCCGCAGATCGCCTTTGACCAGGGGCTCGGGGAGACCGTCGAGTGGTACCGCCGGAACCAGTCGTGGTGGCGGCCGATCAAGGAGCAGGATCCGGCCTACCGCGCGTACTACGAGACGCGATACGGACGCATCTGACGGAACCCTGGCAATTGCATTCTGCATTCTTCATTCTGCACTGACCGCGTGAGAACCGTTCTGGTCACCGGCGCGGCGGGGTTTGTCGGCAGTCACCTGCTCGATCTGCTCGAGCGTGACGCGGTCGATCTCGTCGCGTGGCGGCGCCCCGGCGACCCGTTGCCGCCCGGCCGCACCGGCGAGGAGCTCCCGTGGATGAACGTCGACCTGCTCGACCGGGCCGCGGTCGACCAGGCGATGGCAAAGGTCCACCCGCACGTCGTCTACCACTGCGCGGGCGCCGCGCACGTCGGCCAGTCGTGGGACCGGACGCGAGAGACTCTCGCCGTCAACGTGCTCGGCACCCACCATCTGCTCGAAGCAGCGCGGCGCGCGGGCCTCGCGCCACCCATCCTGATCCCGGGCTCCGCCTACGTCTACGGCCCGTCGGACCGCGCCATCGGCGAAGACCACCCGCTCCAGCCGGCCAGTCCGTACGCGCTCAGCAAGCTGGCGCAGGAGATGCTGGGAGCGAGGGCCGCCCATGACGACGGCATCCCCGCCCTCCTGACGAGGTCGTTCAATCACGTCGGCCCCCGGCAGGACCCGTCGTTCTCATCCTCCAGCTTCGCCCGCCAGATTGCGATGATCGAGGCGGGGCGCGCCGAGCCGGTCTTGAAGGTGGGCAATCTCGAAGCGCGCCGCGATCTGACCGACGTCCGCGACACGGCCCGCGCCTATCGTGCGCTGGTCGAACGCGGGCGGCCCGGCGTGCCGTACAACGTCTGCTCGGGGCACGCCTACACCCTCCGCGAGGTGCTCGACCGCCTGCTCGCGGGCGCCCGGATATCCATCCGGGTGGAGGTCGATCCTTCGCGGTATCGTCCGAACGACATGCCGCTCATCCTCGGCGATCCTCGCAGAATCAGCGAGGAAGTCGGCTGGCACCCGGAGATCCCGATGGAGCGGACGCTGGCCGATCTGCTGGAGTACTGGCGAAGCGTCGTCGGCAGGTGACGTCGTCCTTGGTCCTTCGTCCTTGGTCCTTCGTGCCTGGTGCGGTTCTTCGAGGCATCAAGCACTACCGTCATGCGAGTCCTCGTCACCGGCGGCACCGGCTACCTCGGCCAGGCGATCGTGCGGGCGCTGGTCGCGCGCGGACACGCGCCGGTGGTGTTCGCGCGCTCCGCGTCGCAGAGCGGCCTGCCGGGCGGGCTGATCGACGGCGATGTGCGCGACCGGCACGCGCTCGCCGAGGCGGCGCGCGGGTGCGACGCGGTCTGCCACAGCGCCGCGCTCGTCAGCATCTGGCGCCGGCGCCAGCGGGACTTCGACGAGGTGAACGTCGGCGGCCTGGCCAACGCGCTGCAGGCGGCGGCCGCTGCGGGCATCCGCCGGTTCGTCTACACCTCCTCGTTCCTCGCACTCGCCCCGACCGGGGCCGACTCGCCGCAGGGGTGGAACGACTACCAGCGCACGAAGGTCGTCGCGGACCGCACGGCCGCGGACGCGGTGGAGGCGGGCGCCCCGATCATCCGCGTGTACCCGGGCGTCATCTACGGCCCCGGCCGCGCGACCGAGGGCAACCTGATCGGTCGCATGGTGGCTAATCACCTGGCCGGACGTCTGCCGGGGATCATCGGGGCATCACGCCGCTGGTCGTACGCCTTCGTGGACGATGTGGCCGAAGGGCACGTCGCGGCCCTCGAACACGGACGTCTCGGCGCGCGCTATCAGCTGGGCGGTGAGAACGCGCTGCAGATGCGCGTGTTCGAGATCGTGCGCGACCTGACCGGCCGCCCGCTGCCCCGCCGCGTGCCGTTCGGCGTCGCGGTCTCGCTCGCCGTCATCGAGGAGGCGCGCGCGCGATTGACGGGCCGCCCGCCGCTGCTTACCGTCGGCACCGCCGAGATCCTCGACCGCGACTGGGAGATGGACAGCTCGCTGGCCGAGCAGGATCTCGGCTACCACATCACTCCGCTGCGCGACGGCGCCGCGCGGATGATCGCGCAGCTGGGCGTCGCGCCCTCGTAGTACAGCGCAGAGGGCGCAGAGGATCAGAAGTCACGAGTCACGAGCAACGAGTAACGCGCCAGCGCCGGAACGCCCTGTCGCCCCTTCGTGTCGCACTTTCGTGTCGCCCCTCCGTGTCGCACCTCCGCGCGGCCCCGTCGTGTCGCCCCGTCGTGTCGCCCCTTCGTGTCGCCCCTTCGTGTCGCACCTTCGTGTCGCACTTTCGTGTCGCCCCTCCGTGTCGCACCTTATCAAGTAAGATAGCCGAGTTGTGACGACGTTCTCCGAGACGCGGCGCCAGACGGTCCACATGTCGATGGCCGCCTTCGCGCTGCTGTTGCGGGTGCTCACCTGGTGGCAGGCGGCCATCTGCGCGTTCGCGGCGCTGCTCTTCAACGTCTTCCTGCTGCCCCGGCTCGGCGGCCCCTCGCTCTACCGGCCGGTCGACACGGCCCGCGGCTACCCGCTCGGCATCGTCATCTACCCGCTGTCGGTTCTGCTGCTCATTCTTGCGTTCCCCCGCCGGCTCGACATCGTCGCCGCCGCGTGGGGCATCCTGGCAATCGGTGATGGTGCCGCCACCCTCGTCGGCCGGCGCAGAGGCGGCCCGCGCCTGTCGTGGAACCCGGACAAGACCGTCGCCGGCACGATCGCCTTCATCGTGTTCGGATCTGTTGCCGGGATGCTGCTGGCCTGGTGGACACGGCCGGCCGTGCAGCCGCCACCGCCCCTCGCGTTCATCCTCCTCGCCCCGATCCTCGCGGCGCTCGTCGCCGGACTCGTCGAGACGATGCCGACACGGCTCGACGACAACATCTCGGTGCCCACGATGGCGGGCGCCGTGTTCTGGGGACTGAGCCTGGCGACAGCGCAGGCGTGGGGCGTCGCCTGGCCGGCCGTCGTCACCGCGCTCTTGCCGGCGGTCATCATCAACGCCGTGGTCGCCACGCTCGGATGGCGCGCGCGTACCGTGTCCACCTCGGGCGCGATCGTCGGCGCCCTGATCGGCTTCGCCGTCTACGCGTGCACCGGTCTGGGCGGCTGGCTGCTCCTCTTCGCCTCGTTCGCGGCCGCCACCGCCAGCTCTCGCATCGGGCTCACGCGCAAGGCGCTGCTCGGTATTGCCGAGGAGCGGGAAGGACGGCGCGGCCCGGGCAACGCGATCGCCAACTGCATCGTCGGGGTCGCGGCCGGTATCCTGTCTGTCGTGTCGCCGTTCCGGGGCATGGCGCTGCTCGGCTTCGTGGCCGCGCTGGCGGCCGGCGGCAGCGACACGGTGGCAAGCGAGATCGGCAAGGCGTGGGGCCGCCGGACGTTCCTGATCCCCACCTTCGTCAGGGTGCGGCCGGGCACGTCCGGTGCCGTGTCGCTCGAAGGCACCGCGGCCGGCCTGGTGGCCGCGCTCGGCCTGTCGGCGCTCGGCCTCGCCTTCGGCCTGATCCCCGGCGGCCTGTTCTGGTTCGCCGTGATCGGCGCCACCGCCGGCGCCTTCGTCGAGAGCTGGCTGGCGGCGACGCTCGAGGCCCCCGGGATTCTCAACAACGATCAGCTCAATTTCGTCAACACCGCCGTGGCCGCGATCGTCGCAGCCACGCTCGCAAAGGCCTTCTCGTGACCGCGCAGGCTTCCAGCTCCGCCGCCGCGCCCCCGGCTGTCGCACCCCCTGGAAGCCGGCTGCGGCTGTACGTCGAGTTCGCGCGCCCGTTCACGTTGTTCGCGCCGGCCCTCGGCATGGCGTCGGGCGGGGCCACCGCCATCGGCGCCGCGCCTCGTGAGGCGTGGAGCTGGTGGCTCGTCATCTATCCGGCGATGGGCGCCCTGATGGCGGCCGTGCTCAACGCCGCCTCGAACGGGCTCAATCAGATCTTCGACCTCGAGATCGACGCCGTCAACAAGCCGAAGCGGCCCCTCCCCAGCGGGCGCCTGTCGCGCCGCGACGCCTGGGTCTTCACGCTGGCGACCTTCGTCATCGCGTGGGTGCTCGCGTGGCTCATCGCGCCAGGCGGCCGTCACGAGTGCTTCTGGCTGGTGGCGGCGGCGACGATCATCACCTCGCTCTACTCGGTGCCGCCCTTCCGGACCAAGCGCCTCGGCATCTGGGCGAACCTGACGGTCGCTGTCCCGCGCGGCGCGCTGTTGAAGGTCGCCGGCTGGTCCACCGTGAAAACGATCCTCGGCTTCGAGCCGTGGTACATCGGCTCGATCTTCGGGCTCTTCCTCCTCGGTGCGACGACGACGAAGGACTTCGCGGACATGGAGGGGGACCGGCGGGGCGGGTGCCGGACACTGCCGATCCAGTACGGCGTCAAGAGGGCGGCCTGGATGATCTCCCCTTCCTTCGTGGTTCCGTTCCTGATGATCCCGCTCGGCGCGTGGCGCGGCATCCTCACCGGCAACTTCTGGCTGCTGCAGGTCCTGGGCGCGGTGATGACCGTCTACGGCATCTACGTGTGCTACCTGATGCTCCGACGGCCCGAGGAGCTCGCGGTCGAGGAGAACCACGTCTCCTGGGCACACATGTACCGCATGATGTTCGTGGCGCAGATCGGCTTCGCGCTCGCGTACCTCCTGTAATCCTGTTCAGCGCAGAGGACGCAGAGACGTGGCCACCAAGGGAGACTCGAAGGAGGGGTCGCCCGTCGCGCGGGCGATCAGGCGGCAGCCGTGCGCGAACCGGTCAGCGCTATCGGGCGGCCGGCCCGGGTCCGACGGTGCTGCGGCCGATCGCTTCGGCAATATCCATCTCCCGGGCTGGCGGCAGCGTGTCGGGATCGACCGACGGAGGCGGGTACCGTTCGGCGAGCTTCGCCAGGACCTCCAGCGCCGTCGACAGGTGTTCGCGCGTGTGCGCGGCCATCACGCTCGTCCGGATGAGCGCGTGGCCCATCCTGACGGCCGGGTAGATGGCGGGCGTCGTGAAGACGCCGAGGTCGAGGGCCTCGCGGCACATCCGGAATGCGAGCGCCTCCGATCCGATGAAGAGCGGCACGACCGGCGTCGTGCTGCCTAACGTCTGGTAGCCGAGCTTCCTGACGCCGTCCCGGAAGAACGCCACGTTCTCCCACAGCCGCTCGAAGAGGGACGGCTCGCGAGGCAGGATCCGGAGCGCGGCCAGCGCCGCCGCCGCCGACGCCGGCGGCAACGCGGCCGAGAAGATGAGCGTCCGCACCTTGTGCCGCAGGTACTCGATGACCGGCCGCTCACTGGCGACGAAGCCACCGACGCTCGCCAGGGCCTTGCTGAAGGTGCCGAAGAGCAGATCGATCTCCGGCGCGACGCCCAGGCTCGCCGCCGTCCCGCGACCTTGCGGGCCCAGCACCCCGAACCCGTGCGCATCGTCGAGGTAGAGGCGAAAGCCGTAGCGCCGCTTCAAGTCGACCAGCGCCAGCAGGTCGGCCACCCGCCCGGTCATCGAGAAGACCCCGTCGCTCACGACGAGCGCATGCGGCCACTCGGAACGAGGGGCAAGCTGGCGCGCGAGATGGTCGATGCTGTGGAAGAGCCGGGCGCGCTCGCAGCGCGCCATCCGCGCCCCGTCGAGGAGGCTCGCGTGGTTCTCGCTCGCGGAGAAGATGACCGCGTCCTCGCCGCTCCCCAGCAGGCCGATGGTACCGAGGTTGGCCAGGAACCCGGACGAGAAGACGAGCGCCGCCTCCTTCCCCGTGAACTCCGCCAGCTCGCGCTCGAGCGTTTCGTGCAGCTCGAGGTTGCCGTTGAGGAACCTCGACCCGGTGCAACTGGTACCGTAGCGGTCGAGCGCGTCGTGCGCTGCGCGGAGCACCTCGGGGTGGTTGGTGAGGCTCAGATAGTTGTTCGAGCCGAGCATGACGACCCGCCGTCCTGCCACCGTCACGACCGGCCCGTCAGACGCCGACAGCACGTGGAAGAACGGGTAGATTCCGGCAGCTTTGACGAGGTCGGAATCGTGGTAGGAGTAACAGGGCTCGAAGATGTCCATCGCAGGCTCGCTAGGGGCTACAACGAACGAGGCGCCTATTATAGGCGGCGACGGGCTGGCTGGAAGAAATTCGCGAATGGGGACCCACCGGGTGCCACCTGGACCGTCCGGGCGGGTGCCGGCCGGCCCGCCGGACGCAAGGAGAAACAGGCATGGATCGCGACGACAGACGTCGGGCCGCGCTGGTGACCGGGGCTGGCAGCGGCATCGGGCGTGCCATAGCGGAGCGCCTGGCGCGAGCGGGAGACAGGGTGACGGGAACGGTGCGGGACCCGGCGCGAGCCGAAGCGTTGAGCGCGGAGGCCTCCCGAAGCGGGCTGCCACTCGAGTACCGCCCCCTGGAGCTGACCTCCGGGCAGTCCATCGCGGCGCTCGCCGGATCCTTCCTTCCCGCCGGCCTCGACCTCCTCGTGCACAACGCCGGCTTTGGCGTCTTCGGCGCGGTCGAGGACGTGGGCGCCGACCTCGTCACGCGCCAGTTCGCGGTGAACCTGTTCGGGCCGCTCGACCTGACTCGCCGGCTGCTGCCGGCGCTTCGTGCGCGGCGGGGACACGTGATATTTGTCGGCTCGCTTGGCGGGCGGATTGCGCTTCCTTTTCAGGGGCACTATTCGGCGAGCAAGGCTGCGGTGGCAGCCCTGAGCGACGCGCTGCGCCTGGAACTCGCGCCGCACGGCGTCCGTGTCACCTGCGTCGAGCCTGGGGACTTCGCGACCGGCTTCACAGACTCGCGCGTGATCGCCGGACCCACCCACTCCGTCTACGGGCCGCAGGCGGCGGCGTGCCTGCGGGAAGTGGAACGGCAGGAGCGCGGGGCACCGGATCCGGGCCTGGTCGCGCGGCTGGTCGAGCGTCTCTCGCACCGGGGAAATCCGCCGGCCCGTTGTCCGATCGGGCGCGGCGCCCGAAGCATCTCCGTGGCGCTCCGGTTCCTTCCCGACCGCATCCGGGAGCGGGCAGTCCTCCGGCACTATGGACTAAAGTGACGAACGTGATGTCCGCGGCGTAGATCGACTTCGCGTTTGACTACCCGCTGTAATCCTCCCGAGCGCCACGCGCCGTGCGAGACCCAGGCCGCGTTCAGGTGGGACGGGAAGTCGGGCTGACGCCCGACGAAACGGAAGCCCGGAAGCCCACGGGCATACGCCGGTGACCTCCGGATCTCGGTGATGGTCGCTGACCCCGGGCGGATGCGGCCCGGCCGGCGGCTGGGGGCCACAATCGACCGCCGTCCGCCCGCCCACATGGAGGTGGGGCGGACTGGCAACCGCGGAGACGGATCCGCAGGGCGCTGTTACGCGAGATTCAGCAACGCCCTGATCCGTTTCTCGGTGGGAGGATGAGTGCTGAAAAGCGACAGGAGGCCGGCGCCCGAAAACGGTTTGACAATGAACAGGTGGGCGGTGGCCGGATTGGCATCGAGCGGGATCTGCTTCGACGCCGCGTCGATCTTGCGCAGCGCATCGGCCAGGCCGTAGGGGTTGCCGACAATCGACGCGCCGCCTGCATCAGCCGCGTACTCCCGCGAGCGGGAGATCGCCATCTGGATCAACATGGCGGCCAGCGGCGCGAGGACGGCCATGGCGAGGAGCGCGATCGGGTTGCTGCCCTCCCGGTCGTCGCGGCTTCCGCCGCCGAAGAAGGCCGCGAACTGCGCCATGCGCGCGAGGAACAGGATCGCGAGGGCGATCGTCGCCGCGACCGAGCTGGTGAGGATGTCCCGGTGCTTGACGTGCGCCAGTTCGTGGGCCAGCACCCCTTCGAGCTCGCGCTCGTCCAGCAGGCGCAGGATCCCCTCGGTCGCTGCCACGGCCGCGTGACTCGGGTTCCTGCCCGTCGCGAACGCGTTGGGCGACATGGTCGGGATCACGTAGACGCGCGGCTGGGGCAGACCGGCCTGCCGGGCCAGCCGCCCCACCAGCTGGTAGAGCGGGTGCTCCGGGCCCACCTCCCGGGCGCCGTACATCGACAGCACGATCTTGGCGGAGAACCAGTAGGAGGCGAAGTTCATGACGGCGGCGATGATGAAGGCGATGACCAGACCGTTTGCGCCGCCGAGCAGCTCGCCCAGCACCAGCAGCAGCCCGCTCAGGGCCCCGAGCAGCAGTGCCGTCTTTGTCGCGTTCCCCATATGTCAATCCTATCCTGCGCCGATCCGCCTGATCAAGCCGGCAACGAGCGCCGCCCGCCAGGCCAGCGCGTCGATCTCGACGTGCTCGTGCGGCGCGTGCGCGCCGTCGCCGACCGCCCCCAGACCATCTAGAGTGGGAACACCCAGCGCGGCCGTGAAATTCCCGTCCGACCCGCCCCCGGTGCCGCCTTCACCCAGCTCGTGCCCCAGCTCGGCGGCGACCTGACGAGCCATCTCGTAGAGACGAACCACGCCGGCCGTCCGTTCCAGCGGCGGCCGGTCGAACCCGCCGGTCACCGTGACGGCTGTGCGGGGGTCGTGCGGCCGAAGCGCGCGAAGGGCTGCGCCCACGCGCTCGGCGTCCTGGCCGGTAGGCGCCCGTACGTCAATCGCCGCGTGCGCCTCGGCGGGGACCACGTTCAGCCGGGAGCCGCCCGAGACGGTGGCCACGGTGACCGACACGCCGCGCGCAAGGTCCTGTAACTCCTCCACCGCCAGGATTTGACGGGCCAGCTCCCGGATCGCGCTGGCGCCCTTTTCGGGCTCGATGCCCGCGTGCGCCGCGACGCCGCGAACCGTCAACTCGAACTGGCCGCAGCCTTTCCGGCGGGTCTTCACCGCTCCGCCAGGGAGGGCCGGCTCGAGCACGAGGACGGCCCGGCTGCGGCGCGCCTCCTCCTCGATGAGTCCCCGCGACGTCCCGCTCCCCGTCTCCTCGTCCGTCGTCAGAAGGAACGCCACGTCGGGCATGCCTTCGCCACGCGTCGCCAGGGCGCGAAGGGCGAGCATGCCGAGGGCAATGCCGCTCTTCATGTCAAAGACGCCCGGGCCGTGCAGACAGCCGTCCGCGCGGCCGAGCGGCATCTTCTCGAGCTGACCGACGGGCCAGACGGTGTCGAAATGGCCGAGGAGCAGAACCGCGGGTTCGCCCGGGCCGAACTCCGCGAGCACGTGATCACCCGAAGTCGATTCCCGGATGCGCCGAACCCGGCCGCCAAGGGCCTGGAGGCGTCGCTCGACCTCCTCCCCGCACCGATCGACTGCCGCCTTGTCGGTCGTGGGCGACTCCAGGCGCACGAGCGTCTCGAGGAGGTCGAGCAGCCAGGGTTGCTCGGTTTCGCAGAACCGGAGCAGGTCGCGCAACGTCGTGTCGGCCATCTCAGGCTTCGGACTTTGGGCTTCAGTCTTGCCCTATAATGCTGCCATGGCGCGACCTCCTACCGCTACCCTCGTCGCGGCAGCCGTCTTCGCGCTCGTGATGGTGGCCTCGACCGCGCGGACGCAGCCGCCCGTCCCGAAACCGTTCCCGAAACCGCCCTCGCAGGGGCAGACCGTGCCCCCAAAGAGCCCGTCCCCCGCCCCGGCGCCCGCGGCCGGTCAGCCGGTGACGCCCGACGAAGCCACGCTCGGCCTGCCGATCTACCCGACGGCGAAGTTCCTTGCCTCGTATGATGCCGGGCGTGGACAGCGCTACTTCCTGTTTGGCACCACTGCCGGCTTCGCCGAGGTCGTCGCGTACTACAAGACGCTGCTCAAGCAGAAGGGCGATCTGGTGTTCGAGGAGCCGCCCACGCACATGTTCGAGGTGGGCAGGTTCAGGGAAGAGACGATGGCGTTCCCGCCGAGCGTCACGGTGAAAGACTACACGTGGGGCGGGTCGGAAGGGTACCCGAACCCGAAGCTGGGCGGGGAGCCGGCGCGCTACCGGACCGTCATCCAGATCGTCCCCATCCCGGCGGGCGAGGGCCAGCAGACCCGGCGCCAGCAACACTAGAAGGAGTTTCAAAACCCGCAGGCGGGTGGCGGCGAGCGGGGCGCCCCGCCCGCGCCGCAGGCCCGTCGCGCGTGACAAGTGTTGTTCGGGCCGAGCACGGGTGGGGCTGCTCGCCGACAGGACCCGAAGAGCGACAGACCGGGTTTTGAAACCAGTTGTCGTAACGAGTAACGAGCGATGGGTAACGAGACTGGGCTCTCGGGTCTCGGCTCTCCGGTCTTAGAGCCCAGAGCCAAGAGCCGAGTGCCACCTGCGACTCGTGGACTCGTTACTCGTTACTCGTTACTCGCTACTGATTCTGTCTTGACGTAGATCTCCCGCGCCTTCAGGAACTCCCGCGACTTCTCCTCCATCCCGGCCCGGATCGCCTCCTGCTCGCCGACGCCGCGGGCGGCCGCGTAGTCGCGCACTTGCTGCGTGATCTCCATGCTGCAGAACTTCGGCCCGCACATCGAGCAGAAGTGCGCCACCTTCGCCCCGTCGGCGGGCAGCGTCTCGTCGTGGTAGGCGCGCGCGGTCACGGGATCGAGCGACAGGTTGAACTGGTCGTTCCACCGGAACTCGAACCTCGCCTTCGACAACACGTCGTCCCACTCCTGGGCGCGCGGGTGGCCCTTGGCCAGGTCGGCCGCGTGGGCGGCGATCTTGTACGCGATCACACCCACCTTGACGTCGTTTCTGTCCGGCAGCCCGAGGTGCTCCTTCGGCGTCACGTAGCAGAGCATCGCCGTGCCGTACCACCCGATCATCGCGGCGCCGATCGCCGAGGTGATGTGGTCGTACCCGGGGGCGATGTCGATGGCGAGCGGCCCGAGCGTGTAGAACGGCGCCTCGTCGCACCACTCGAGCTGCTTGTCCATGTTCTCCTTGATGAGGTGCATCGGGATGTGTCCGGGCCCCTCGTTCATCACCTGGACGTCGTACTCCCACGCGATGCGGGTCAGCTCGCCCTGCGTCCGCAGCTCGGCGAACTGCGCCTCGTCGTTCGCGTCGGCGATCGAGCCGGGCCGCAGCCCGTCGCCGAGCGAGAAGGCCACGTCGTAGGCGCGCATGATCTCGCAGATCTCTCGGAAGCGCGTGTAGGTGAAGTTCTCCTGGTGGTGGGCCAGGCACCACTTGGCCATGATCGAGCCGCCGCGCGAGACGATGCCCGTGACCCGCTTCGCGGTGAGCGGGATGTAGGGCAGGAGCACCGCGGCGTGGACGGTGAAGTAGTCGACGCCCTGCTCGGCCTGCTCGATGAGCGTGTCACGGTAGATCTCCCAGGTGAGATCCTCGGGCCGGCCGCCGACCTTCTCCAGCGCCTGGTAGATGGGGACCGTGCCGATCGGCACCGCCGAGTTGCGGATGATCCACTCGCGCGTGGCGTGGATGTCCCGCCCCGTGGAGAGGTCCATCACCGTGTCGGCACCCCAGAGCGTCGCCCACCGCAGCTTCTCGACCTCCTCGTCGATGGACGAGGAGACGACCGAGTTGCCGATGTTGGCGTTGATCTTCACGAGGAAGTTGCGGCCGATGATCATCGGCTCGAGCTCAGGGTGGTTGACGTTGGCGGGAATGATGGCCCGTCCGCGCGCCACTTCCGAGCGGACGAACTCCGGGTCGAAGCCCTCGCGGATCGCGATGAACTCCATCTCGGGGGTCGCCACGCCCGTGCGCGCGTAGTGGAGCTGTGTGACCGCGCCTCTGCCGCGCAGCGCCCGTCCGGCCTTGGCCGCCAGCGCGGCCGGCATGGCGGCCAGCCACGACGGGTCGCGCGGCAGCGAGCGCCGCCCGTCCTCGACGTCGCCACGGGCCAGGATCCACTCACGGCGGAGCGCCGGCAGCCCCTCACGCACGTCACAGCCCTGCGGCCCACTGGTGTCGTAGACGCGCAGCGGCGGCTCGCCGCCCGACAGCGCGATCTCGCGCATCGGCACCCGCACGCGCTCGCCCTGCAGGTACACCTTCCTGGAGCCGGGAAACGCGGAGGCGAGATCGGTGGGTGCAAGCACGGTCGGATCAGGGGGCTTGGACATCTGGCACTCCTTTGGGGGGCGACACCGCCGCCCGCCCGCATCGGACCCGCGTCGTGTCTGGCTGGGGGGAAGGGCGTGAAGGAAGGCGGAGCTGTCCGCCGCGCTCCCTACGCCGGTCTCAACCGGATCAGGTTCGAAGGGTCTTTCTCAATCCCGTGTTCGGGATACCCCCAGCGGCTACGTGCAATATAGCACGGGACCGCGGCGGACGCGTAGAACGCGGACCTGGCGTCGATCCCTCCGTGCGACGATGAAGCCACCAGGTGAGTCCGGCTTCAGCTCTGCCGGGCGACGTCGTCGAGAATGGCTCGGACCTTTGCGATCGACCGCGCCTGGGCGTAGCGCCAGCTGCCGTGCTGGCCGTCCGCGTTGACCGCCGCCACCCAGCGCTCCGCCGCGGCCGCCTTGACCTCTGCCAGCTCGTCGTAGCCTTTCGTCTCGAGGATGAGATGCACGCCGGGTTGGGTCTTCAGGCGGACAAGGAAGTCGGGCAGGTAGTCGTGCGTCTGACCGTTGTGCAGGTACGGAATCGCGAAGCCCAGCCCGGCGTTCTTCACGAATGCGTCTACCGCAGCATGCGTGTCCAGGATGTACGCTGCGGACTGCTCCCAGGCTCTCGTGTCGGCCACGACGTAGTTGACGTGGCTCCTGATCACCTCGCGCACATCCTTGCTCGTCCAGTAGTCCACTTCGGCGGTCGAACCCGGTCCCCGCGTCGTCTCGTAGCGGGGCACCTCCGGAACCTCGCCGTGGCGCGTGTCGCCATGGATCTCCGCCACGAGACGCTCGATCGCCCACCCGTAGTACGGTGACAGGAACAGATCCACGCGCTCGGCCGGCGGGATCGGAATCACCTTCTCGTCCACATAGCGCTGGACGATGGCGACGAGTTGTGGGAACAGGACGTGCGCGGGCGCCTCCGACCTACCGCTGTTCACGTAGTCGCGTGTCAGATCTGCCGCCAGCTCGAAGACGAGCGCCTGCACGCGGCGCCCGCTGCGATACGGGTTCAGCGTCACGTCCTCCAGGCGCCCCGGACCGAGGAGCGACGGCCGGCCCGAGTTGGTCGGAAGCGACGCCTTGACCTGCACTTCGGGAGGGATCGTGCCGGGGTCCAGCCACAACGGCGGAATGCGGTCCCAATCGACCGACACGCGATTGCGGATGGCCTGGCGATAGCCCTCAACCCGCGGAAACCGCAGCTCCAGATGTGCACGGTCCGGCAGCGCGTACACGCGGTGCCGCTCCTGCCGTTCCCGTGGGCCGGCGCCCTCGCTCGCCTTGAACGGGATGACCTGGAACGGCACGCCGAAGACCTTGGCGACCTCCTCGGTCATCAGCTCCTTGCCGTCGACCTGGCGCACCTCGTAGCTCCGGCGCCGAAGCCCGCGGCCCACGACCTGCTCGCACAGGAGCTGTGACATGAACGGTCGTAGCCCGATGATGTGTGTGACCGTGCTGCAATCCCAGCCCTCGGTGAGCATGCCCACCGAGACAATGCAGCGGATGTCACGCCCCGGCGGATGCAGCGGCTGCCCCGGACGCTTCTTCGCCAGTTCCTCGAAGCCCTCGGGATGGATCGGCCGGCCCTGGCGATCCTTCGGCCAGTCGGTCTTCCCCACGGTGTCCAGCGTGAAGCGCATCCACTGCGCCTCGTCGCTCTTGGCGCGGCCCGAGTCGGTCTCGTGGACGACCTTCGAGTCCACGCGGATGGTGTTGATTCGGCCGTCCGCATGGAGGAAGCCAGCGATCCCGGCCGGCGGTACGCCCATCGGCGGGCGGTTCTCGGCCAACCACTCGTAGACGACCCTGGCAATCGCCGTGTTCTTGCACACGAGGATGAACACCGGCGGCCGTGGATCGTCCTTCGTGTGCTCCCATTCCGCCCGCAGCTCGTCCCACAGCCCGCCGAGCATCGAGATGGGCGTGTTGGCCCACTTGAGGATCGCCTCGGGCTTGGGCGATCCCTTGCGGCCGCCGCGTTCGGCGGGCGTGAGCTTCGGCAGGATCCAGCGCCAGATGTTGAAGTAGCCCGGGATTTCCTGGCCGGTCGTGTCGCGGACCGCGAGCTGCGGGATCTTGACGAGCCCGGATTCGATCGCGTCGGTGAGCGAGAAGTCGCTCACGACCCACGGAAACGGCCGATTGGCGTCCTGCCCGACACGACCCAGGTAGTACGGCGTGGCCGAAAGATCGACGCAGAAGTTGATGCCCCGCAGCTTGTGAACCCGATCGAGACCTTCCACCCAGACAGTGGCTTCCTTGTAGAACTCCTCGGCCTCCTCCTCCTCGCCGTAGAGATCGACCTCGCCCGGATCCGGCTCCTCCTTGCGGATGCGGTACGCGTGGTGCGCTTCGTCGTTGAAGACCAGGATGTTCTGCTTTCCACCGACCTCGCGGCCGATCACGCGCGTGATGAGCGCCGTGTCGCTCTCGACGTAGCGTTCCGCCTCGACGTAGGCCCGCTTGAGGTTCCCGTCGCGGTCCCGCTCTTCCTCCAGCACCTCCAGCATTTGACCGTTGACCTGTCGCCGGTACTCCTCGAGCGTCAGGTATCGCTTCCCGCGCGCGGTGGTGGTCTTGGGCCCGATCGTGATGAACTCACGCACGCGTTTCCGCACGCCGGCCTTCATCACTCTCGCGCTCACTCCGCCCGCCTGCATCGTCTGCGGCTCGAACACGTGCCAGTTGGTGACGAGCACCTTGCCCTGGGTCATGTCGGTCATGAGGTGCGGTGGCACGATGTCGCGGGTGCGGTACAGGCTGGCTTCGCCGTGCTGCGGATCGAGCTCCGCCAGCCGGCTCCGGATGGTGACGTTGGGGCACACGACGAGGACGACGTCCGAGAATCGGGCGTCGCCGCGCTCGTGCACCTTGTTCAGGATGCTCCACGCCGCCAGCATCGCCATCACGGTCGTCTTGCCCGAGCCCGTCGCCATCTTGCAGGCGTACCGGCGGAACGCGCGGTACCCCTGTTCCGCCTTCTGGCGCTCGCTGGGCTCGTCGAACGGGATGTCGAACCCCTGCTGGTAGTCGCGGCGGGCTTCGGTGAGGAAGACGATTGTCTCCGCAGCCTCGAGTTGCGCGAAGAAGAGCCGGTGCTCCCGCCCCTCGCGGCGCCAGTACTGGAGCAGCTCCAGCGTCGTGCCGGTCGCCCCCGACCAGCCTGCGTCGCGCCAGTGCGTCACACGCTCGCGGATCAGGTTGACGAGCGTCAGCTCGATGGCGACGCCGGTCGTGGCAGCCCCTTCCTCGGGAGTGCCCGGCGGGTTGTAGAAGTACATCGCGGGGCGCCGGCCCGCGCGGCGCACCGGCGGCTCGCCCTCGACGATGTGCCAGTGCTCGACCGGCTCCTCGTACGGGCTGGAGATGATCGGTTCGGGGACCTCGAAGTCGGTCATCGTCGCAGCCTCCGAGAGGCTTGGCCCGATTGACGGCTCGCTTTACCGAGAGGCATAATCGTAAAGGGGTGTCTCACAGTGTCCGAAGTCACCGTCTCCAGCAAGAACCAGATCGTCGTTCCGCGCGAGGCTCGCGACGCCCTGGGTATCAAGCCGGGCGCCAAGCTGCGCGTGGTCGTACGGGGCGACACGGTCATCCTCTTCCGCAAGCCGAGGCGCGCGGCCGCCGCGCTCGCCGGGCTGGCGCGCGGGCTGTATCCCGAGCGATACCTGGACGAGGAGCGACGGAGCTGGTAGCTCTCCACACGCGGCTCACCGGCTTCCTTGAACGCCACCGCCGTGTCGGGCTCGACACGAGCCCCTTCATCTACCACCTCCACGCCCACCCGCGGTACGGTCCGCTGGTGGCGCCGCTCTTCGCCTGGCTCGAACGGCGAGGGGGATCGGCCGTCACCTCGACCGTCACGATGGTCGAGCTGCTGGTCCATCCTTATCGAAAAGGGGACATCGACCGGGTCAACCTGATCTACGCGCTCACGTCCTCGTTCCCTCATCTGACCTGGCTTCCGCCGACGCTGGCAATTGCCGACGAAGCCGCACGGCTGCGTGCCCGGTACAACCTCCGGACGCCAGACGCCATTCAGGCAGCAACGGCCCTCGCGGCCGGCACGCGAGGTCTGATCGCGAACGACACCTCGTTCGCCCGGATCCGCGAGCTGGACGTCCTGCTGCTAGACGATCTACGCGAAGACTGACGGATCACTGGCCGCCCGGCAGCTTCTTGACGACGAGCAGCTCGTTGCCCCGGTCGTCGATCACCTTCACCGCCACCTGCTTGTGCTCACCCGCCTCGAACGGGGCGCTCTTCGTGCCCGCCAGGTGGTCCCAGACGCTGTCGTCATAGTCGGCCTTGAGCGCCTTGCGCAGCCCTTCCCACGCGCTCGTGCGCGGGAAGAACGCCTGCGAGACGTGGAAGCACAGCTCGTTGTAGTCGGTGTCGAGCAGCCAGGCCGGCACGTCCTCTCCCCGCCGGTGATCCACCTCCATCGTCGTTGGGTCGAACGTGTCGAGGCCGACCAGCTCCACCTGGTAACGGACAGGATCGTCCTTGTTGGCCGGCTTCACCGGGTCGACCTTCACTTCGGGCAGGCCGCAGACGCTGAAGATCTGGCTCGAGCGCATGTTCTTGAGGAGGTCACCCATCATGAGATCGGGCGTCGCCTGCACATACGTCGCCGGCACCAGGCCCATCGCCTCGGCCTCTTCGATGAGGGTGCGCGCGTGCGGCTGGATGGCGAAGCCGACGACGTAGAGGTGCGTGTACGCTTTGAGCTTGGCTTCCTGGAGGGCCGAGTACACGAGCTTCTCGCTCACGGAGCCGTTCTCGGGGCCGAAGACGAACGCCACGGGCCGCTCGTCGCCGTTGACGGCCATCGCCTCAGCGGATAGGGACAACGTCTTCGCCGGCCGGCGCACGTTCCAGAGCTGAACGGCCTTGCCGCCGCCCACGTGCAGGACGGGCGAGCGGCGGAGGACCTCGATCATGCGGTCCACGAACGAGCCGTACGCATCCGCCTGCTTGCTGCCCGAGTCTTCCACGCCGTCGCCTTCCCAATCTACTGGCGTCGGAATAGTCGCTTCCAGGGCGAACGGCCCAGTCACGCGGACGTACTTGCTGTCGATCTCCGGCCGATCGACCAGAACCTCCTCTTCGGGTGGCTCGTTGTTCGCGATGCCGCTCAGCCTGAGGTGTGGGACGATTCCGCCGACCTCCTCGCCCTTCTTGTTCTGTTTGCGCAGGTAGACGAAACCGCCGGCCGGCCCTCGCTTGTCGTCCTTGAGCTGGTACCAGGAATAGGTTGCCGTGAGTAGCCGCTGTCGCGCGAGCGCCAGCGGCACGCGGCTCGTGTCGATCGTGATCCACCGGCGGCCCCACTGCTCTGCCGCGTAAGCGGTTGTGGCCGACCCGCAGGTCGGGTCGAGTACGAGATCGCCCGGATCGGTCGTCATCAGGATGCAGCGCTGGAGGGCCAGTTCATCCGTGTAGACGACATACAGGGGCTTCTTCGCGAATCCGCTCCCGCCCGTGTCGGACCAGACGTTCTTCAGAGGAGAGACAGGGAACTCGTCTAGGTAGAGCTTCGAGCATGGTGTGTTTCCGATAATAAGCACTCGTCCCCTGGCGTCCAGTGCCTCGGTCCCGTCCGGTCCTACCTTCCAGTGCTCGTTCGCACCCACAGTGAACTCACGGCCTTGAAGCCGGACGGTCCTTCTCACGGTGGGATTTGGACCGGGAGAAGTAAGAGGACCCGGACGGAAAACACGCCACTCGCGTCCCAGCAACGAGGGATCGGCGAGCTCGCCTTGCGACATCTCTCGGATCTCGCCGGTTGTGCGGTGTTCGACCCAGGTATACTGCTTCGCGCCCTCCTCGCCCGGATCCTTTTCGATCCATAGTCGCCTGAACTTGA
>Ga0315282_10002993_pt1 | contig 30589 bp, 19 predicted proteins | sample YL17G07_20_MG_FD_203693 | JGI IMG/M metagenome (GOLD analysis project Ga0315282, IMG submission 203693) | Sediment microbial communities from Yellowstone Lake, YNP, Wyoming, USA - YL17G07_20 | ecosystem: Environmental > Aquatic > Freshwater > Lake > Sediment | place: USA: Wyoming | collected... | reverse complement strand
ATTTTACCGACTCTTCAACCAACACGCCTACTGCCTGGAGCTGGACATTCGGCGACAGCGGGACAAGCACGGCGCAGAATCCGAGTCATCAGTATACCTCAGCCGGGACATATACGGTCAGCCTGACCGCTTCCAATGCCGGCGGAAGCAATACGATGACCAAGACAAATTATATAACTGCGACATCAGTACCACCGGTCCCGAATTTTTCGGGAACGCCCACATCCGGCTGGGCGCCTTTGCTGGTAACGTTCACGGACCTTTCGACCGGCCCGATAGATACATGGAAATGGGTATTTGGCGATGGCAATACGCTGAACTATTCAAGTCCGCCATCGGAAATCGTCAATACTTATCTTAATGCCGGCACATATACTGTGCAGCTTTCCGTGAGGGACGAGAATACAAGTCAGTATTATACGGAGGTAAAGACGAATTATATCGTGGTTAATGCACCCGCTGCACCGACCGCCGCATTTTCGGGTTCACCGACCAGCGGTAATTATCCGCTGACGGTCAACTTCACCGACCAGTCAACCGGCAGCGTTTCTGCGTGGAGCTGGAATTTCGGCGACAGCGGCACAAGCACGGCACAGAGCCCGTCTCATCAATATACAGCCGCAGGGTCATATACCGTAACTTTAACAGTTACAGGCCCCTCCGGCAGCGATGATGAGGTCAAGACAAATTACATCACGGTCGGCACGCCCCCGCCAATCAGCGTTCAATTTTCAGGGACACCGACTCTTGGTCCTGTGCCTTTGACGGTAAACTTCACAGACCAGTCGGTTGGAACTGTTACAAGCTGGAGTTGGACGTTCGGTGATGGCGGCACAAGCACCGCACAGAATCCAAGTCATAACTACACTACCGCAGGTGTTTACAATGTGACTCTGACGGCCAGCGGTCCTGCCGGAAGTGATTCGCTTACAAAAACCAGTTATATAACAGCAAAACCCTGTATAGCGGCGTTTACAGGTTCTCCGACAAGCGGAAATTTCCCGCTGGCAGTGAATTTCACCGACCAGTCTACCGGAAGTGTAACCAGCCGAAGCTGGACATTCGGCGATGGCGGCACAAGCACCGCAACGAATCCGTCGCATACTTATCAGTATGCCGGACAATTTTCGGTTGCTTTGACGGTAAGCGGCGCTTACGGGAGCGACACATTAACGAAGTCCAATTATATTAATGTTGGCTCTCCGACTCTTCCTGTTGCGGCATTTACCGCTTCACCAACCAATGACCTTCGTCCATTGACGGTCAATTTCACCGACCAGTCTACCGGCTCTATAACAGCCTGGAGCTGGGCATTCGGTGACGGCGGCACAAGCACCGCACAGAGCCCATCTTATCAGTATGTCAATGCCGGGGTTTACACGGTCAGCCTGACTGTTACCGGCCCCAGCGGCAGCGATATAGAGACAAAGCCTAATTACATCACCGCCCAGGAGCGTCAGTACGAAGAGGCCTGGACAACTTACAACAATTCCAATACCGGCGGCGCTATCGGGAACAACAACATCCTCGGAGCGGCTGCTTCAGGCGGTGTAAGCTGGTTCGGCACAAACGGCGGTGGTCTTGCGAGATTCACCGGCACAAGCTGGACAAAGTTCACCACCACACAGGGTCTGGCAAACAACACCGTTTATGCTATTGCGTTTGACGGGTCGGGCAACAAGTGGGTTGCCACAAACGGCGGCGTCAACAAGTATAACGGCACAAGCTGGACGAAGTACACAACCGGCAACAGTGCTATCGCTCATAATAACACCAGGGCAATTGCTGTTGACAACAGCGGAGATATATGGGTCTGCACTGCTGTTTCAGGTATATGCAAGTTCAACGGCTCAAGCTGGACCAAGTATAACTCTACCAACAGCGGTCTGGCTAACAATGCCACCAGAGGCGTTGCCGTTGATGCATCCAATAACAAATGGATTGCGACCAGCAACGGCGTATCGAAGTATGACAACACGACCTGGACAACTTATGGTAAGCCGCCGCTGGCATCTCTTGATACCAAGGCTGTGGCTATCGTATCGGGCAATATCTGGGTTGCAACAGCAAGCGGCGTCAATAAATTCAACGGCTCAAGCTGGGTGACTTACACAACAAGCGAAGGCCTGGCGAAAAATGACTCCCTGTCGATTGGCGGCGATTCTGACGGCTTTATCTGGGCAGGTTCGAACGGCTCAGGCGCCAGCAGGTTTGCAGGCGCTACGCCTTGGACGGTCTATAATACGAGCAACAGCGGCTTGGTACACAATACCGTCAACGCCGTGGCTGCCGATGATCTTACGAGATGGTTCGGCACAGGCGGCGGAGTCAGCAAGCTCCAGTTAACCCCAATCAACCCGCACATACCCGATGCCAACTTCTCAGCTTCACCGACCTCTGGCACCATAGAGCTGGCAGTTACTTTCACCGACCTGTCAACCAATGGTCCTACAAGCTGGAGCTGGACGTTCGGCGACGGCGGCACAAGCAACGAGCAGAACCCGTCTTATACTTACGTTGATGCAGGAACTTATACCGTCAGCCTGACGGTTATCAACGAATTCGGCAGTGATTCGAAGACCAGGACCAATTATATTACTGCAACAGCGCCACATCCGGTTCCTGATTTTGAAGCTACTCCGACATCAGGCGCAATTCCGCTGAATGTTGCCTTCACAGACAAATCAACCGGCAATATCGATACCTGGAGGTATGACATTAACGGTGATGGAACTTATGATATTACCGATTACAACAGCGGCAACGTAAACTGGACTTACACTACTGCCGGCCTGTATACGGTTGTGCTGCGCGTAAGAGAAACCGGTACAGGTCTGTTTTTCAATAAAACCAAGTCAAATTACATCAATGCCAGGGCCCCGATTCCACCGACAGCCGACTTTATTGCCAGTAAGACATCAGGCGGTTTTGCACCACAAAGAATAGATTTCACAGATAAGACCACAGGAGACAACATCAGCGGCTGGAGCTGGACATTCGGTGACAGCGGCACAAGCACCGCCCAGAACCCAACTCATATTTATCAGAACGGCGGGACATATACGGTTTCACTCACTGCTTCAAGTGTTTTTGGCACCAATACAAAGACAAAGACCAATTACATTACAGTCGGTCCGGTAACGGCCTGCGATGCCGACTTCACAGGCACACCTACTTTGGGTACATCTCCATTGAAGGTCCAGTTTACCGACACGACCTACGGCAGTGTAACCGCCTGGAGCTGGACGTTCGGCGACGGCGGCACAAGCACCGATATGAACCCGCTGTATACGTATACCATACCCGGCACTTACTCAGTTGTGCTGGTTGCTACCGGTCCGCTCAACAGTGACAGCAAGACCAGGACGGATTATATCACGGCGCAATTAGCTCCGTCGGGCGGTTCAGGATTTGCAATCGTTGATTCGCCGGGCGACCTGAGCAACACGCATCCACACCTGGTTATTAAAGGCTACGGCACTCAGAATGGCTTGTGGACAAAAGCCCAGACGACCCATTCCGATATATGGGAAAGGCTGACAAGAAATGCTCCTTCAGGGGCAACTTTCGGAGGTCTTAGCCGCAGTTTCAGGCCGCAGCAGGCTGCATTTGCCTTTATCATCAGCAAGATTGCCGGCTACGGACAATACTGCCAGGATATGGTCAGGACCTGCAATGGAGTAAACTTCAGCCAGGGCGAAGAAGGTATGGAAACCTTCATTCAGTACTGCATAGCCTACGACGCCATTGTTGATGACCCGCAGACGAGCTGGCTGAATTCATCCGAGAAATCCAGTGGTCTTGCAACGATGGCAAGTTTTGTTCAGGAGCTGAATTTCAGTCCCGGCGAGACCTGGCGTGTAAGGCCGACTCATAACTTTATGGTGTTAAGAGCTGCTGACCATGCCGCAGGTTTGTATAACCTCCGTGGCGCAGCCGGTTATGAGAACGTATTCAATGTATCCAGGGAATACGATTTGACCTATCACAACGAGCGTATCAACGGTTTGTGCGATGCTCCGCTTTCCAACAATGGTCCGCGACCGCTTGATGGCTTCCCGTATGAAGGTGCCAACTACGGCTCTTATCAGGGTTCTCGCGCCCTTGTTCACAGGCATATTATGGAAACACACGAGTATCCGAACCCTGCGACGATTCTGGACGAGAACAAGTCCGGTTTTGCCGAGAACTATGCTATGGGCTTTTTGACACTGGTTCTGCCGAGCGGCGAGCAGTATTCAGATGTTTGTTATCGCGGCGATGCAGGCCACGGCGTCCTGCAGGGATTCCGCTGGTCTTCGGCGGTCAACAAGGCTGTTGCTGTCAGCAACAATTCGCTTATCCCCGCCGGCAAGATGTCGGCGCTTGATGAATGGTTTGTCCAGACACTCAAACCGCTGCCACAGGGCGATGATCAGGACCAGGGCTGGTGGCAGGGCTGGGAATTCATCTGGTACGATGCCAGTATTGAACCCCTGACTCCTGCTCAGGTCGGTTTGCCCACCTGGGTGCATCTGGATGATACCGAGTACCATATGTATAGAAGCGACTGGAACCTTGCCAGCCCCGATGGTACGTATATCTACTTCAACAACCGCGGTCACGATGGCCATAACTACTGGAATGAGAAGCACGCCGGCACAGATGTGACCGAGTTATGCACAGTCCAGACCACTTCTCACGATGGTATGGATAACGGACACTTCGGCATCTGGAAAGGCGGCGAGTGGGTCGCCAGAAATGCCAACCCGGATGGCAAAACCGATGACCCGCCCGGACATAACGTCTGCCTGATTGACGGCCACAACAACGTAGGCGGTATGCGGGGAGCAAGAGGCTACGAAGTGCCTGAGTTTGCTACCGCTGATTGCATCGGTGCCGCAGATTCCGAATACGGCCACGCAATCGATGCGGTTATGGGCGGTATCTACAGCGCATTTGACAATATCAACGATTATCACCGCTACTTCTTCGTGCTCGAAAATCCGCTTTGTGTTCTGGTTGCTGAGGACGTTGAAGCCGGTCATACCATTGACATGTGGAACTACAAGGAGCAGAACACCACCCAGCAGTCCAACGATGTGTTCACAAGCGATACTCCTGCCATTCGTTATGAGCTGCTGTGGCCGCAGTCAGGCTACACCTCATCAATGGCGGGTGATTATATGAAGGTTACGACTACCGGACAGTATTTGCTGTGGATGGTTCACACTGCTCCGTCAGGAGTATCTTTCAGCAAGACATTCTCCGGCGGACAGGTCGTTGCAGCCATCGGGTCAAATACTGTCGTGTATAACCCCGCTGGCGGCAGCTACACACAGGGCAGCGTCTCAGGTGATGCTGTTCTGTTCTCACAGAAGACCGGCGGCGCTCTTGTCTTCAAAGCGACAACCGCAGCCGGCTCGCAGTATGGCTTAAGCTGTGCTGCTCGTGCAAGTATGTCCGCCAAGGGCAGAAAAGCTCAGATTTACGTATACGGCACAGGTGCGCAGAATGTGACTGTTACTTCGCCTTATGGCACAGATACGTTTGCCAATGTTCCTGCAGGCCAGACCGTCAGCAAGGTGTTGACCGGTCGCAGCGCTGCTCCGCCTGTTGCCGACTTCACCGCAATTCCGACCAGCGGCTGGAACACTTATATTGCACCTGAGTTTATCAGCTTCTCAACCGGCTGGATTACAGATTACCTCTGGGAATTCGGCGACGGAAACTGGAGCACTGAACTGGCTCCTCACCATAAATACAGCACTGCCGGCATTTATACGGTGAAACTGACTGTTGCAGGTCCTGGTGGCTCAGACTCTGTGACCAAGAGCAGCTTCATCACCATTGGCGACTTCGCCAACTACAACTGGCCCGATTACATCCTCGCCTCACCGACCAATGCCTTTGCAGCCTTCACCTCGGCTCTCCAGTCCATTGAGGCATCTCAGACCCTGCACTACACCGATAAACCAGAATGGTGCCATAACGGCTCCTGGACACCCTGGTGCGATGTGGTGTCAACCATTCAGGGACACGGCGGCGGCGGTAGAATACTCTTCGGATTCAGCAACACAATCGTCGGCGGCAACTGGGACAGTCGTATCGACCCAATCAAGACCTGGGGCGATTCCAACGCCAAGTATGATTTTATCGGCGACAATCTTATCATCGATGGCGAGAACAGGAGTGTCGGCTTCTACTACAATGGCTCCCTCGACTGCGGCCAGGCGGAAAACCTGGAGGCATTGCGTATGCACGGCTGTGACAACATCGTCAGGAACATCACCTGGAGCGGATACCACGATGGTATCCATATGCGGCACGGTATGAGAATGCTGATAGAAGGCCTTAGTACGCCGGTTGTCTGCGAAGATGCGATGAGTATGAACGGCGTCGGCGGTGCCTGTATGTATTGCACATCCCGTAACAATACCTTTGGCCCATCTGCCGATAAGACGCAGATGTACAGCAATGCGAACGGCTGGCGTGGTCTGGGGCCTGGTATCGCGGTCATCTGCGGTATGCACTCCACTAACGGCAACCAGGCTATTCGACAGACCTCCAGTGAGGGCGGCACACGGTCAATGCTTATCGTCCGCAACGGCTTGTTCGAAGGCGATGCACAAGGGCCGCGAATCGGCGGCAAGATGGACGACAAGCCTCCTATTGGAAAGGCCGGCGCTATAAACATCTTTGAGAACAACTACTGCACAGAAACCAAGAACGGCAGCGTCGGCGGTATGAGAATAGGCGAAGGCATCCACGCCATTGTCCGCAACAACATCTTTGAAAACTCCACCGCGTGGGGCGTCTATACCTATAACACCGGCGCCTTTGTCCGCTTCGAGCACAACATTGTCAGAGGCAACGGTGCAGGCGGAGTTGGTACAGGAAACGGCGTTGACCCCTGCGATATTAACTACGACCTCGGCGGCGGCCTCGTTGATGTATGGGAGGTTGACCCCACCGGAATATACGGCGCATCAGCTGCTGCCAGAGTGGCAGTACCAAGCTGCGGCCAGAACACGTTTACAGGCAATGGAAGCTTTGATGTTGTCAATGAGATTAAAGCTCCGCAGCCGGCGATTAAGGCAGAGAACAATTTCTGGGACCACAGCACGGTGGCTGCTGTTTTGGCTAACGATGTAAGCGGAAATGTTGATGTTGACCCACTTGGCGTTGACCCCAATAGTCCGTAACATTGTATTGCTGCAAGAGTTATGACGTTTTTTAGGCGTGGCGGCCATTTAGGCCGCCACGCTTTTTTAAAGGAAAACGTCTTGTTTTTGATAAGATGGGCAAGATTTAACGATTGCAGGGGCGGGAAAAAGTGTGAAAAATTGCGAAAAAATGCGAAAAAAAGCAAAATTTGCGCGCAATTCAGGGGCTATTTTGCGAAATTTTGCGAAAAAAAGGGGCATTTTGGATGCTTGATACCAGATACCCGATGCTCGTAGAAAAGATGAAAATTTTGGGATTTTTTCAAAAAGGGAGTTGCGTAAGTGATTGATTATCAGTTAGTTATGATTGATTCGTAGTGCGTTGTGCGGGGGCGCATTGCGCGGCGAGGGGAGCGAACAGCGGACAGGCAGGCGGCAACGTAAAATAAGGACTTACGGCAAATTATACCACTTAGTGGTATGATTTTTCGGGATAAAAGTGCGTTTTCAGGGTAAAAATGGGGGGGCAAGGGGAAAAAAGAGTTTTGAGTGTTGAGTTTTTAGTTTTGAGTTGGCGGAATTAACGCCGAACCGTAACTGTATAATTTTTATGTTTTAATCGCGGATTCCGCTGATTACACAGAGAAAGTAAAAACTAAATCTGTCTACTGCGGGTAAACGGCGTTAAGATTGAAAAGCTTTTGGCCATCTGAAGAAAAAACCGGAAAGAGTTACGCAGTTTTTCGCTCATACAAATATTTCTGAAAATCAACGAAAGTTGTTCGTATATTTTCAACGCCGCCCAATATTTCGGTTGCATCGCTGATTGCATGATATTTTAATGCCAAAAGTTCCGGCAGTTTCTCCTGATCAAGTTCCTCTACGCCGGTTTCAATATATTTGGAGAGAACAAATTCAAGAAATTCTTTTTGCCTGTTGTTCAGCATAGAAAATATTTTTGATTGCGCCTCTGCTACTCTCGATTCTCTTGTAATCGGCTTTACTGCGAAAGAAATATATTCGAGCACATCAAACAAATCGCTCTTTTCGGCATTTATAATCTTTTGAATTGTTGCAAGTTCGTCTTTTCCATATCCGGCATCAGCAAGTTTATTAAGTAATGTCTTTCGAGTCATTGGATACGACCAGATTTTGCGAAGTTCATCTTCGCTTTTGAAAAAATCTGGCAATCTGCCAAACAATTTCTGCAAAAATTCTTCTGCTGAAATCGGCTTGCCGTCTGCGTTCCAAAACGAAGTCGAAATCATATGCTGAATCTCGCGTTCTTTGCCATCCGCAAGTTTTATTCTCAATTTCGTTTTCGGTTCCGGTGGTGGCGGCTTAGGTCTATCCGGTCCCGGTTCAACTGGCGGTTTTCGCCTTGGCTCAGGTTCTATCGGCTCTCCGTCCCATTCAGTATCGGCAAAATGATGATACGCATCGACAAAATCATAGATGGTGAAATATTCCTTACCATCAAACAGCCGTGTACCCCTGCCTATAATCTGCTTGAATTCAATCATCGTATTGATTGGCCGCATCAGTATAATATTGCGGATATTGCGGGCATCTACACCGGTGGATAATTTTTGTGAAGTAGTTAGAATCGTCGGAATAGTCTTTTCATTATCCCGAAACTCTCGCAAATATTGTTCGCCAAGCTCACCATCGTTAGCCGTAACACGAACGCAATAATTTGGCTCCGTGCTTTTCTTGCATTGATTGACCAAATCACGCACAGCGGCCGCGTGGTCTTGCGTCGCGCAGAAAACTATCGCTTTTTCGTTCTGATTGATTTCATCCATAAAGATATGAACACGTTTTCTTTCGCGTTCTTTTATCTCAATGATTCTATTAAAGTCTGCCTCCTGATAGATTTTACCTTCTTCAACTTCGCCTTCAATAATCTGGTCGTCAGAGGTATAAACATAATCATCAAGGGTAGTTTTAATTCGTCTCACCTTGAACGGTGTCAAAAAGCCGTCGTTGATGCCTTCTTTGAGCGAATAGATATACACCGGCTCCCCGAAATAGCGATATGTATCGACATTATCCCTTCTTTTGGGCGTTGCGGTTAAGCCAAGCTGAACTGCTGGCGAAAAATATTCCATAATGCCGCGCCAGTTCCCTTCGTCGTTGGCTCCGCCTCGATGGCACTCGTCAATAACAATAAAATCAAAATAATCTGCCGGATATTCGCCAAAATATGGCGTGTTCTCCGGCCCGCTCATAAAAGTCTGAAAGATTGTAAAGAAAATACTGCCGTTAGTTGGAACACGGTTGTGTCTGCGTATTTCATCAGGCTTAATCCGAACAAGCGCATCTTCTGGAAATGCTGAAAATGCGTTAAACGCCTGATCCGCCAGAATATTCCTGTCTGCCAGAAACAATATCCGCGGCCGCCGTGTTCCGTCACGCATCAGATTCCATCGCGTCTGAAACAGTTTCCATGCGACCTGAAATGCGATAAATGTTTTGCCTGTACCTGTCGCCATTGTTAGCAGAATTCGCTGTTTTCCTTCGGCAACAGCGTTCATCGTATTATTAACGGCGATTTCCTGATAGTAATGGGCGACCATTGTTCCGCCCATATCTTCAAACGGCACCTGACTGAATTTATCCCGCCAATTGTTTTCCGTTGTGAATGTCTTATTCCACAGTTCCACCGGCGTTGGAAAATTGGTAACCAAATCTTCCCTGCCGGTCTTCATACAGATTTGGTAAATCTCCTTGCCATTGCTGGCAAAAGTCGTATCAAGATGCATTTTTTCTGCGTAAGTTTTCGCCTGCGCTACACCTTCACTTACTTCAACTTCATCGCTTTTAGCTTCAATTGCCGCAAGTTTTCGCCCCTGATAAACCAATACATAATCAGCAATCAATGGCTTGTCTCGTCCCCCGGTCTGAATTTTGCCTGCCGTGATATGGTATTCCCGCAGAATCTTTGAACCTTCTACTACGCCCCAGCCACTCATCTTTAGCTTCGGGTCAATCTGTTCCGCTCTGGTTTCCGCCTCATTCATTTATGCAACCTTTTTCACGACTCGTTTGCCCTTTCCCTCTGGGACGACATTCTGCTCCCTCATCCAGCCAATGGCTTTGAAGAACTTTTCACGTTCGATTTTGAGCTTGTGAGGATGCCAGTCCTCTCTTGCTTCGCGGACGATCTCCTCATCCGTTGGCTGTCTGCCGTATAAAAGCAGATTATTCCATGCGGCGTAAACGGTAGCGACGATCTCCGCCTGCTGCACCGTCATCGGCAGCATCCATTGCAGGAGACCTTCCACATCGGCCAGACGCTGGCCCAGCACTGTGCGGGTCTTGTCGATCAATCGCTCAAATCCGCGAAGTTTTTGGACCTGATAGGGACCTCCCTGTACTTGCTTGAAGTCAAAGAAGTTGGCCTTTCTGGCGCGATGTTCTACTTTGTGCAGGTGCGGGAAGTCATTGGGCCCGGCGGCGTCCTTCACTGGTTTACGACCTAAGTCTATCCCGAGCCGTGCTTCGACCATATGGGCAATCTTCTCAGCTTTAACGTGAGTGAAGTATTCCATCTTGTTGTTCTTTTCGTGCAGTTGAAAAGCCATTGCAAGAACACCGGCGTGTAAATCTGTGGTACTGATATTGGAGAGCGTTTTGGGAAATGGAATGGCAGCCGAAACGGATTGAATTGATGCACCAGCAGTTAATTGGCCGGTGAAGGCTTGGTGCAGCAGCGATTTTTTCAGTTCATCCAAGTCGGCCAGCTTTTGTTGATAGATCGTTTCGATCTTTTTGGTTTCGGCCGAAAGTGCGTCGAGCTTGGCGACGATACGCTGTTGTTCACTGAGAGATTTGGGATATTTTATTGAAAAATTTTCGATTTGAGCCTTCGTAATAGCTTGTCGCGTCGATCCGCCCTTCTCTCCTGTATTGAGCAGTTTTTCTTTATACACCCTTGAAATCAAAGTGTAATACAAAAACTTTGGAATCATTACATCCTTAATCAATCGAATGATCGAAACATGCTGGTTTACTCTTGCTGGTAAAACGTCTTGTGGCACAATACAGCAACGAGCCACAGAAGCCCCAGTGATGTTTAATAAAACGTCTCCGCACTCAACAACAACATTAGAAAGTTTGTCCGCTTGATTTCTATCGAGAAAGGCCAAATCTTTAACTCTGAAACCCATATCATGGACATTCAAACTGCGAATCAAAGAAATTCCTTTTGCGTGATAAGCCTTTTCTCCACCAAGTGGAGTAGCACCACTGCCGATTTTTGTGGTTATTGTTTTGAGCTTCTTCTCCTCCCACCCGTCGCCCGGATTGGCAAAGACGCTCTGCAAATACGATTCAAAAAGCTCGCGGGCGTTTTGCAGATTTTTTTCGGTGTTTTCTTTTACCGTGCTAATGGCCGCAAATGTCCTATCCAGAATGCCAACAATCCGCTTTTGTTCGGGGAGTGGCGGGATTTGTACATTTATGGAATAAACTTCATTTCGGTTTATCCCTGGCTTTACACCTTTTGCCAATTTAGGCAGTTCAAGATTACTTAAAAGGTGGTAGATAAAATTCAAATCATATTTCGCATGATCAAATGTAACGAAATAAGCAACATCAAGAGGCCAAAATCTTTTTTCAGTTAGATTGATTTCTCCAGCCGAGCCTTTTCGACCAACAACAATGCTTTGTTTGTTATGATAATATTCATCAGTTCTGTCTTTTTCCCCATTTGCACCATAAACCGGATATTTGCCATTTGAGATTCTTTTATCATCGGGCAAAGGTTTGCCGTATTCTAATTTTATAACCTCTCCCAGCTTTTTCTCTTCCCACCCCTTCTTCATACCAGCTCCCTGATGGTTTTGAGGATATCCGCTGTTTGCTTATCAAGCGTCTTCATCTCATTAAGTATTTCCTGCGGCTGGCGCAATATTGTTTCATCCTTTTTATTCGGATTCTTCGCTGACAGGTCATAAGTTGTTTTATCAATATTGCCAATTTCAACAGTCCAAGAATTTTCGCTCGTTTCTTTTTTCTTCTGCAATTTTATAAAATCCGCCAAATCGTTTTCATTGAGCGGATTTGTCTTGCCGAGGTTGCGGTCTAAATTAAGCTGATAAAACCAGATTTTTCGTGTTTGTGTACCTTTTTCAAAAAACAGCACCACGGTTTTAACGCCTGCCCCCGAGAATATTCCGCCCGGCAAATCGAGCACCGTATGCAGATTACAACTTTCCAAAAGCATTTTTCTAAGCGATACAGATGCATTATCCGTATTGGAAAGAAATGTATTTTTTATTACTATGCCTGCTTTTCCGCCTGCCTTAAGAATTTTAATAAAATGCTGAAGAAACAAAAAAGCAGTTTCACTCGTTTTTATCGGAAAATTCTGCTGTACTTCGGACCGTTCCTTGCCGCCAAATGGCGGATTGGCAAGAACGATGTCGTAGCGGTCTTTTTCCTGAATGTCAGCAAGGTTCTCGGCCAGCGTGTTGATATGCACAATATTTGGCGCTTCTATACCGTGCAGAATCATATTCATTATGCCGATTACAAAGGCTAATGATTTTTTTTCCTTGCCGTAGAAGGTATCTTTTTGCAGGGTCTTTGCTTCTTTTGTGGTCAGGTCTTTGCCGGCTTTAAGATATTCAAATGCCTCGCATAAAAAGCCCGCCGAACCAACCGCACCGTCATAAATCTTATTGCCGATGACCGGCGATACAACTTTTACAATCGTTTTTATAAGTGGTCTCGGCGTATAATACTCCCCGCCATTTCTGCCCGCGTTGCCCATATTTTTGATTTTATCTTCATAGAGATGTGACATCTCATGTTTTTCAGTATTGCTGCGGAAGCGAAGTTCATCAACCAAATTGATGACGTCGCGCAATGTATAACCGCTTTGAATTTTATTTTTTAGTTCGGTGAATATCTCTCCTATTTTATATTCGATGGTTGTTGCGCTTTCGGCCGATGTTTTGAATTTTCTAAGATATGGAAAAAGTTTATGGTCAACAAAGTCCTTTAGGTCATCTCCGGTTAGTGCTTTATGATGGTCTATCTTTCCTTCTTTATCTTTGGATGCTGCCCACACATTCCATCGGTATTCAGGGCTGATAATGTTTGTATAAGATTTGCCTGCAAGTTCAGCAGCCATTTTTTTATCTTTCTCAAAATCATCAAGATATTTGAGAAAGAGAATCCACGAGGTTTGTTCTACGTAATCCAGTTCGCTTGAACATCCTGCGTCTTTCCAAAGAACGTCGTCTATGTTCTTAAATGTCTGTTCAAACAATGTATTTCTCCGCCATTTTGTTTTTACCCTTATATTTTTCAGTAAACAAATTTTGCAAAATTTTACCGCCGAAAGCGGAGAATAGGGAGCCGACTTCGAATACGCCGGTGGCGACGTCCAGTTTTTGAAGACTCGGCAGCAACTTTTGAAGCGCATTTAGAACTGTGTTATCGCTGCGATTATCGAGAATAACCGGTAATTTAGCGGTCATAGGGTCCTCGCCCGTAAGTAATTCTTAAAAAGAAGATTATAGCACTTAAGCCGTTGTAAGGCAAGGGGTAAGATTGTTGATTGGTTCGACAAGCTCACCACAAGTTGTCGAGTGTTGATTGTTGATTGTCGAGTGTTGAGTGGTTCGACAAGCTCACCACAAGTTGTCGATTGAAGGGAAAGACAGGGTATCAGGGAGCCAGAGGGCCCCAGATAACCCTAAACCACGTTGGGTTTATGGCGGGGCGGGCCCTACTTCGCTCGGGGAGCTGCGCAGGGCAGGCTTTCGGATGAATGGGAAGTGGCGGGGTAAAGGAGAAAATATATGGGCCCCCAACAGAAGTCCTCACGAAGCTTGAGCTGGGGGTCTTCGCTCGCCAAACGGACGGCGGGTGAACTTCGCTACGAGTTTTTTTGTTTTGTTCTTATTTTGCTGCGGAGGTATAATAGCACTATCTTGCTGTTTAAGGGTTAGCGTAGAGCGGATAGGCAGATGGTTAAAAAGGCTGGATTTGAGAAAGAGAAGTTTTCGGAAATAGAGGTGATTTTTCGGAAACACTTTCAGCTCGGTCTGGAAACGACGAATACGGCAGGCAAAACGGTCAGAAAGATGTGCAGCGCCGGCTGCCGGCCAGAGTTTTGCCGGGTTGTCAGAAGCAGCGATGCCGGACTGCGAAGATGCCGTAAAGAACGCAGCCGAAGCCTGCAAATAGCGATAGAAACGGGCCAATCCTATATCACAATCTGCCACGCAGGGATAGTGCTGGTCTGCGTGCCGGTGATGGATAAGGACAAGGCGCTGGGCGGAATTTTCTTCGGAAAGTGCATCTGGGAGCCGGTGAGCAATGTGCTGATTGAGGACATTGAAAAAAGGCTGGCGGATATTCACATAAGCCGGGAGAAACTAAAGGCGGCGATATACGAGCTGCCGATTATCGCGGGCAAGAAAATCAATACGGCGGCGGAATTTTTGTTCGATTTGCTTTACGAGGTGGGGGGGTTCGACCCGCAGGTGATAAGGTGGCGGCAGGAGAGGTCGCAGCAGCAGTCGCAGATAGGCGAATTTATACAGGAAAGGAAAAAACTGGGAACGGACTGGCGGTACCCGCTGGAAAGCGAGCGGGAGCTTCTTGCGAAGGTCAAAATCGGCGACAGGACGGGTGCAAAGGAGATACTGAACTCGATACTGGGGACAATACTGTTTCACAGCCCCGGCGAGCTGGGCGTTCTGAAGGCCAGACTGCTGGAGCTGTTGAGCATCTTGAGCAGGGCGGCGGTCGAGGGCGGGGTCGATATAAATGTTATGCTCGAAAAAAACCTCGCTTATGTGAATAAGGTGATGAAAATCGGACAACAGGAGGATTTGTGTGCGTGGATTAGCGAGGCTCTCGATGAGTTTATCGAACTGGTTTATTCATCGCAGGATGCGAGGAAAATTACGCAGATTACGCCGGCGATAAATTATATAGATGCCAATTATGACAAACATATTGCACTTGGTGATGTGGCAACTGTATCGCACCTGAGCGTATCGCGGCTGGCGCATTTATTCAGGGAGCAGATGGGTGTTACGGTTGTAGAGTACCTGACGAGCGTGCGGATAGAGCGGGCAAAGCAACTACTGTTGGCGACGAAGCAGAATTGCACGGAGATTTGTTTTCAGACCGGATATAATAATCAGAGTTATTTCACCCGGACATTTAAGGAGCTTGTGGGAACGACGCCGCTGAAGTTCAGGGCGAAAAACAGGCGGATAGGTAAAATTTCCTCTCCGATGTGATGATAGCCTGCCGATGAATGTTATAATGATTTTAGAAGGCGTTTTTTGATTTGAATATGGTAAAACGAGTGGCAATTCTGGGTTCGACGGGGTCTATCGGCAGGAATGCGCTGCGGGTGATAGATGCGCTTAATTCGTTATGCGGGGTGCAGTATGAGATTGTGGCGTTGAGTGCGCACAATAATGTCGAGCTGCTGGCTTCGCAGGCGAGGCGATACAGACCGAAGATTGCGGCGGTTACAAATGCGGATTGTTACCAGCGGCTTCGCAGCGCTGCCGGCGATTCGAAGGCCGAGCTTTTGGCTGGGCCGGGGAGTCTTGCGGAGATTGCAGGCCTTGAGGATGTTGATATTGTTTTGACGGCGGTGGTTGGGGCGGCGGCGCTGCCGGCGGTCCTGGCGGCGGCGCAGAAGGGCAAACGGCTGGCCATAGCGAACAAGGAATCGCTGGTTGTTGCGGGCGAGCTGCTGATGGGGGCGGCTAAGAAAAGCGGGGCGGTCATCCTGCCTGTGGACAGCGAACACTCGGCGATATTTCAGGCGATGCAGGCGGGTAAACGTGAAGAAGTGAGCAGGATTATTCTGACTGCTTCGGGTGGGCCGTTCAGGGAAGCCTCAGTCGAAGACATCCGCAACGTTACGCTGGAAGAGACGCTGGCGCACCCGGTGTGGGATATGGGGACAAAAATCACCGTTGATTCGGCAACGATGATGAACAAGGCCCTTGAGGTCATCGAGGCGCACTGGCTTTTCGATATGCCGGTCGAAAAAATAGAGGTTTTGATTCATCCTGAGTCGATAGTTCACTCTCTTGTCGAATTTGTGGACGGCTCGGTGATAGCGCAGATGGGGACGCCGGATATGTGCCTGCCGATACAATATGCGCTGACCTACCCGGCCAGGGTTGCGGGGATTGCGAAGAGGCTTCAGCTTGAGAAAATCGGCAGGCTGACGTTTCAGAAGCCTGATTTCGAGAAGTTTCGGGCGCTGGCGCTGGGTTTCGAGGTTGCGCGAACAGGCGGGACGGCAGCGGTGGTTTTTAATGCGGCAAATGAGGCTGCGGTGCAGTTATTTCTTGCAGGCAGAATCAAATTTGTCAATATAGTAGAACTTATAGAGCATTGTTTGAGTAAACATAATTTTAAGAAGAGTATGTCCCTCGAAGAGCTGCTTGAAGCAGACGGCTGGGCAAGGAAAGAGGTTATTGAATGTCTGAACCAAAAAGTCTATTGAACAAAGGTATTTTTGCGTCTCTCGCAGTCGCTGTTTCCGGGGTTTTTGTGTACCTGATTGCCTTTAATATAGGTTTTTTAGGCAATTCGCTGCTGGTGGTGCTGGGGTTTGGCTCGGTGATACTGATTCACGAGTTCGGGCATTTTATCTTTGCCAAGATATGCGGGATAAAGGTCGAGGCGTTTTCGATTGGTTTTCCGCCGGTGTTGGCGGGGTTTTCGAGGACTGAAAAAGGATACAGGATTCGTATTCTGCCGCAGTTGTTCGCAAAAGAAGGCGAGCCGGAAAGCGGTGGTTTTAGTTTTACAATCGGCAAAAAGGCAAAGCCCGGCGAGACGGAATATCAGCTTGGGGTGATACCATTGGGCGGATTTGTGAAGATGCTCGGGCAGGAGGATGTTGGGCCGGTCAAATCGAGCAACGACCCGCGTTCGTTTGCGAATAAACCTGTCATACTGCGGATGATTGTTGTGACAGCGGGGGTTGTTTTTAATGCTATAAGCGCAATTTTTGTTTTTATGGCAGTTTTTCTTATCGGCATCAATCTGCCGCCTCCTGTGGTCGGCGGGGTGTTGCCTGGTTCGCCGGCGGCACAGGCAGGTATCGTGGCCGGCGATGAGATAATCGAGATAGCCGGCAAAAAGGGAAACCTGGATTTTAGCGATATAAAGGTGGCGGCGGCGCTGTCGGGCGAGAATGAAAAAGTCAGGCTGAAGGTGCGGCATCAGGATGGAACTGAAGAAGATTTTGTTATTTCAGCCAGCAAGCTTATCGGAAGCCGGATGAGACTTTTCGGCGTTGAGGAGGCGATGAGCCTGATAATTTCGGATGTTTCAGATGCTAATACGCTGCTTAAAACCACCGGTTTGCTGCCGCGTGACCGTATCAGGAACATCGGCGGCGTTGACGTTCAGAACGGCTGGGAGCTGGAAAAGATAGTTGAGAATACCATTGCGCCATCGATAAAAATTTTAGCTGAGCGGACGAAAGGCGCCGGTAAAAGCGAATTGGTTGAGTCTAAGATAGGACTTGATTTGATTCCGGCAGGTGGAGACGTGAAGTCTGAGTCGGACCTTGCGAGTATTTATACGATGGTGCCGAGGCTGAAGGTCAGTTCGGCGGAGGGCGGAATCGCCCTGGAAAAAGGCGATATTGTTACGGCGATAAACGATGTGAACAATCCCACTTATAAAGAGCTTCGTGAATTAGTCGAGAAATATGAGAATAAGGAAATGGCCGTTAAAGTGCTTCGTGTAGATGCGAACGGGATAGAAAAGGAAGTTGGAGTTACCGTAGTTCCAAAAAAACTGGCGGGTTCCGACCGGGTGGTAATCGGGATAGGGGTTTCGCTCGATGCCGGACATCCGGTGGTCGCCAGGACTATTTCAGTCGAGGGCGGACCGGCTGCGCTTAATATACCGCGTGGAGCAACGATAACGTCTGTCGATGGGACGGCGGTGTCGAATTTCTATGATATTATCAGGGAAATCAGGAAGAACGCCGGTCATCGTGTTGCGATTAATTATCGTCTTAATGAGCAGGCGGCGGGAAACGTTGCCGTGGATGTCAGCGCCGAAAAGAATTTTATTACGGTCAAATCGTATTTTGCGGAGACGATTCCGTTTAAGCCTTTGGAGCGGCTGTACAAGGCCAAAGGGCCGATAGAGGCAATCGGGATGGGGTATAATAAGACCGTCACGTTTATCGCTCAAACATACGTAACGCTGAAGCGCCTGGTAGGGGGACTTGTCAGCCCGAAAGATTTGATGGGGCCTGTGGGGATAGTAGCGTTTAGCTATCGCATAGTTGCGCATCAGCCGCTGGTTTATTACATTTATTTTCTCGGCCTGATAAGCGCCTGCATAGCGGTGTTTAATTTTTTGCCGATGCCGCCATTGGACGGCGGACTGATTGTGATTCTGCTGGCGGAGAAGATAAAAGGGTCTGCGCTGAGCGAAAGAGTGCAGGGGATTATCGCATACACCGGCTGGGCGCTGATAGGCTCGCTCGTCCTTTATGTGACTTTTAACGATATTATCAATAATATATTTCGCTGAGCGGAGGTTTTTGAGATGTTCTATAAGCCAGGTTTCGAGGAATACCACAGTGACATACTCGCCGCCTTAAAAGAAGGCGACGAGAAGGTCTATGAGCTGATAAAGAAGGAGTACGAGAGGCTGCAAAATACGATACAGCTTATCGCAGCGGAAAATCAATGCTCGCGGGCGGTTCTGGCGGCGCTGGGGTCGATTGTGCAAAACAAGACCACCGAGGGTTTTGCGGGGATGAGATTTCACGGCGGCTGCGAGGTTGTCGATGATATTGAGAGGCTTGCCATCAGCAGGGCCAAAGAGGCATTTGGCGCCCAGTATGCGAATGTGCAGGCTCATTCCGGCACGCAGGCAAACCAGATTGTGATTACGGCGCTTCTTGAAAAGGGAGACAGGATATTAAGTCTCGGACTTGACCAGGGGGGACACGTTTCGCACGGGGCGGGGGTTTCATTTGCCGGGAAATACTTCGAGGTGGAGCATTACTGCGTCGACAAGGAGAGTTTTCTCCTTAATTACGAGGCCATAAGACAGCAGGCGCTGAGGTTTAGGCCGAAATTGATTATATGCGGAGCATCAGCCTATTCGAGGGTGATGGATTTCAAGAGATTCAGGGAAATCGCTGATGAGGCGGGGGCGTATCTGCTGGCGGATATATCGCATATAGCGGGATTGATAATTGCCGGTGCGCATCCATCGTCGATGGACTATGCTCATTTTACAACGACCAGCACGTATAAGCCCGGCGGGCCGAGAGGCGGGCTGATAATGATGGGCAGGGACTGGGACCGGAAGGTGAAGATAAGAGAGAAAGAAATGCCGCTGTGGGAGCATATTCAGAAGGCGACGTTTCCGGGCGTGCAGGGGACGCCTTATCTGAATCATATTGCCGCCAAGGCGGTTTTTTTCAGGGAGACGCTTTCGGAAGAGTACAAGGCCAGGCAGTTCAAAATCATAGAAAATGCGAAGAGGCTTGCGGCGACATTGCTGAATATGGGATACGATGTACTGACGGGCGGGACGGACAATCATATGGTTTTGATAAATATAAGCAAGCTGCGGGAAGGACTGACCGGCGTCATATCGCAGAGGTGTCTTGAGGAGTGCGGGATAGTTATCAATATGAACAGGCTGCCTTACGACAAGAAAAGCGGTGCGGTTACGAGCGGCGCCAGATTAGGGACGCCCATCGTTACGAGAAACGGAATGGGCCCGGAGGAGATGGATAATATCGCTGCGTTGATGGATGCGGTGCTGAAAAAAGTGGAAATAGCAAGCGACTCAAAATATAGTATAGACGCATCTTTCAGGGAGCAGATGAAAGAACGGGTGAGAGATTTGTGCAGCAGGTTTGTTTGTGAGCTGGATATGAAAGGCAGCAGGGTTTCTGTTTAGTTTGCAGGCGGATGAAAAAGGAAAAAGACGGCATTTTGACTGAGTCGCAATTGTATCGGGAGGGATACGGACTGGGCCGGCTTGATTATATATTGGCCCCGCTTATTGCGCTGCCGGCAGCGCTGTGGGCATATCAGCATATAGGGACATCCATAGGGTGGGACGACCTGTTTTATATGGATGTTTCGCAGTATACGACCAAAGAGGCATGGGTGCTGAACCGTTATGGGCATATATATCTGCAGAAAATTTTCTTCTGGCTTATGAACGATTCGCTAAGCGGGGCAAAGGCTTACTGGTGCTTTTTGTATTTTTCGACGGCTGTCCTGATTTACTGGTGTGCGAAGATGCTTGCGGGCAAAGGCGGCACGGTAATCGGTCTTTTGGCGGCGCTGTTTTTCTGCTCGCAGCCGCTTTTTTACCAGTGGGCGGGTTCCACGGACGCCGACCTTACCGTGATGTTTCTGACAACGCTGGGGACATTTGTATACCTGGCTTTTTTAGCCGACAGGTTCGGAGTGTATCGTTACCTGGTTATTATAGCGCTGGGGCTGATATTTTTCTGGATAGTGAAATCCAAAGAAACGGGGCTGTGCCTGGGGATTTTGTTCCTGGGGCTGGGCGATGAGCAAAACGGCACCTGGAGCATCAGGCGGTTTGTCAGGGACATCGGATGGGTATGTGCCGGTATGGCGGTCGGCTGCCTGGCGCTGATGTCGCTGGATATGGGTTTTCTGAAGGATTTCTGGTTTTCGGTGCGACCATCCAGCATCGAGGGTTTGTTTAAGTTCAACGTCGGCACCTGGAAGCACGACAACGGCACATCATGGTATACGATTCTGCTGTTCGGCATCAATCCTATGCTGGCGATGTTTATGCTGTATCTGCTGGTCGGGTGGAGGCCCATAGACAGGGACAGGTTATCGAAGCACGAGAGACTGGTATGGCTGCTTCCTTTGATGTTTATATTCTTTCTAATCGCAGTTGCGATTCCGATAAGAACATACGCTGTTCCCTCGACCCATCGTTATCTTACGCCAGCCATTGCCGGTATTTGTATATGGGCGGCGCAGTTTTTCAGGTTTAAGACAACAGAACCCGCCGGTGAGCAGGCTGGCCCCGCAGCAGAACTGTTCCTGAAAAAATTGATTAAGCCGGCAGTGATATTGGTTGCTTTTATTGTAGTTCTGTTCGTAATGCCGAGGATGCTGGAGATGACCAAAGGAGCAGGCTGGGAATCGGCTGAGCGGCTTTATGAAACGGCGGTGCTGCCTTTGGCAACTACGGTGCTTCTTATATACTCGACGGTTTTAAGAAAGCGAGGCCCGGCGGCGCTGTTTGTTTTTTCGCTGTGTTTATTTTGCATCGTTTATTTCCCCCTGGATGTCGGCATTAGGTCACTGGAAGACGGAACCGTAGCACAATACAGCGAGCGGCGTTACGAGCCTTATCGTGTTTTTGCGGGTGAGCTGAAGATAAATAAGGATGTAAAGATACTGGTATCTAAAAATATCTACACCAACACCCGTATGCTGGGCCGGGACAGATGGTCGCACTGCTGGATGTTTAATGTATTTTTCAATCAGAAGCTGTACTATGAGAATTTTATCAACGGCACAACAGAAGACATCCTTAAAGGTGATTACGATTACGCCTTTCTTACGTTTGACGACTGGAAGGGCATCGGCGAAAAGCCGGAGTCTGCGAAACTGAAGCAAAATTATATCGCCAGGTCTGATATGTCGACACAGGTGGTTTTTCTGAAAAAGCGATGAGTCACTTTTTTCTTGAGTTTATGGCGGTATCTTATTATTTTTATGTCAGGATTTCAGGGTAAGGAAATGACAGGTAATCTCAAGGTTTTTGTGGTAATGCCCGCATATAATGAGTCGGCGCATATAGGAGACGTTATTCGCCGAATTCCCGCAATGGTGGACAAAATTATCGTTGTGGACGACTGCAGTTCGGATAATACCGCTGAAGCGGCGAAAATGACAGGTGATTTGCGGGTTGAGGTGCTGCGGAACGAGAAAAATCTCGGTGTCGGCGGTGCGACCGTTGCAGGATACCGCCGGGCGATGGCGAAAGACGCCGATATAGTTGTAAAGATTGATGCCGACGGCCAGATGGACCCGAAGATGATTGGCAAATTAGTCAGGCCGATTGCGGAGGGCAGTGCGGATTACACGAAGGGTTTTCGCTTCCACGACCGTCAGACGCTCAGGGTAATACCGAAAATTCGCCTTATCGGCAATATGGGGCTTTCGTATCTTGTCAAGATAGCATCAGGCTACTGGAATATTTTCGACCCAACCAACGGCTTTACCGCAATACACAAAACCGCACTGTCGATGATAGGTGTAGAGAAACTAAGTCAGGATTATTTTTTTGAGACGGATATGCTTTGTCATCTTTATCGCATACAGGCGACCGTAAAAGATGTGTCTCTGCCGACCCATTACGGGGACGAGATAAGCCAGCTAAACCCCTTAAAGGCATTGATGCAGTTTCCCGGCAAACTGTTCTGCGCTTATGTAAAACGCATAATCTGGCGGTACTATATCGTGGATTTTTCGACCTTTTCACTGTTGTTTCCGGTCGGCGGACTGCTGATGCTGTTCGGCATAGTGTTCGGCGGAATCAAGTGGTATACCCACGCTTTGCAGGGAGTAGCAACTCCTACAGGCACGGTGATGCTGGCGGTGGTGCCGCTGTTCGTCGGGTTTCAGATGGTCTTGCAGGCGATACTTCTCGATGTGAACAGCGTTCCGAAAGAGCCGCTGCAGAAAGAATATGCCGATGATGAGTTGTAGATTTTAAGAAAGGCTGTGCGGATGAAGAAATTTGCTTTGATAGGCGTGGGCGGATATGTAGCGCCGCGACACTTAAAGGCGATTAAAGACACGGGCAATCTGCTTGTGGCGGCGCTGGACAAAAGCGATTCTGTCGGCATTCTCGACACGTATTTTCCCGACGCTGATTTTTTTACGGAATTCGAAAGGTTCGACAGGCATCTTGAGATGCTCAGACGCCATCCGGGCAGCGGGGTCGATTATGTCTCCATCTGCTCTCCGAATTATCTTCACGATGCTCATGTCAGATTTGCACTGCGAATCGGCGCCGATGCAATATGCGAAAAGCCGCTGGTGCTTAATCCCTGGAACGTTGTCGCCCTCGAAGAGGCTGAAAAAGAAACAGGAAAGAGCATCAATACCATTTTGCAGCTTCGGCTGCATCCTGCCATTGTGCTGCTGAAGGAGCGGATTGAAAAATCACCTGCCGGCAAAATTTTCAACGTGGATTTGACCTATATCGCCGCACGGGGACACTGGTATACGGTGTCGTGGAAGGGAGATACCAGCAAGTCCGGCGGAATAGCCACCAATATCGGGATTCATTTTTTCGATATGCTGTCGTGGATTTTCGGCGGCGTCAAAAAGAATATCGTTCATATATACGAGCCTAAAAAAGCCGCAGGGTTTCTTGAGCTTGAACGGGCCAGAGTAAGATGGTTTTTGTCGCTTGACAGCAAAGACCTGCCGTTCGACCCCGAACACAAAAAGCGAATGACTTACCGTTCTGTTACGGTTGACGGCGAGGAAATCGAATTTTCCGATGGTTTCGGAGACCTTCATACCGAAAGTTATCGCCAGATACTCGCAGGAAAGGGTTTTCGTCCGCCCGATGTGCTGAATTCCGTTATAATCGCATCCGACATTCGTAACGCCAGGCCGGTCGGTCTGGAGGGTGACTATCACCCGATGCTGAAGAAAGTTTTGTAAATGCAGGTAACAGGAATTTTTTAGGCGGCAGGGAGAAATCAAATGCCCGATGAGAAGTATTTTCTGCACCAGACCAGTATAGTCGATGAAGGTGCGCAGATAGGCGAGGGGACCAAAATCTGGCATTTTTCGCATATAATGAAAGACGCCCGAATCGGCAAAAAGTGCGTATTGGGCCAGAACGTCTTTGTGGCAGGGGGGGTGAAAATCGGCGACGGGTGCAAAATACAAAATAGTGTTTCGATATACAGCCCGGCGATTTTGGAGGACGATGTTTTCTGCGGGCCGAGCTGCGTGTTTACGAATGTGTATAATCCCCGTGCGTTTATCGAAAGAAAAGACGAATTCAGGAACACCCTGGTCGGAAAAGGCGCAACGATAGGCGCCAATGCCACGATAATTTGCGGCGTTACCATCGGCAAATACGCATTCATAGGCGCAGGTGCTGTGGTCAGGAAAAACGTTGAGGACTATGCGGTGGTTGTGGGTGTGCCGGCGGAGCAGATAGGCTGGGTTTGTAAATGCGGCGTGAGTTTGAAACACTTTGACCGCAGCGGTGACGCCAGGTGTAAAAGCTGCGGATGCGAGTATGCCCTCAGGGACAATAAATTGACGCCGCTTAAAAAATAAATACGAGGCGAATATGCTTTAGAGGATTGTGCGATGTATAAAGGCAAAACGGTTTGCGTGGTTGTGCCGGCATACGACGAGGAGAACCTTATCGCAAGGGTCATAGAAACTATGCCGGACTTTGTGGACAGGATAGTTGTGGTGGATGACAACAGCGATGATAAAACGGCGGAGATTGTTCGCAGTTACGCTGAAGGGGTAAACAGCCGGGTTGTTCTTATCCGGCATAATACCAACCAGGGTGTCGGCGCCGCTATTGTAAGCGGCTACAAATGGGCAAGGGACAATAAGATGGATGCTACTGCGGTAATGGCCGGCGATGCGCAGATGGACCCCGAAGACCTGCCGAACCTTTTGGAGCCGGTGGTAACAGGCCAGACAGACTACGCAAAAGGAAACCGGCTTTTTACCGGCAACGCCTGGCAAATCATTCCGAAGGTGCGCTATCTCGGAAATTCTTACCTGTCCCTGCTGACCAAGATTGCGTCCGGCTACTGGCATATAGCGGATTCGCAGACCGGATATACGGTCATAAACCTGCGGGCGCTGGAAACACTCGATTTGGACAGCGTGTACAAAAGATACGGTATGCCAAACGATTTTCTTGTCAGGCTGAATATATATAGTTTCAGGGTCAGGGATGTCCCTATAAAGCCGGTTTATAATATCGGAGAAGTGTCCAGGCTGAAGGTGCGCAAGGTGGTGATAACGCTGTCGTGGCTGCTGCTGAAGGATTTCCTGTACCGCCTTAAGGAAAAATACGTAATACGGGATTTTCATCCGCTGATTTTCTTTTATATGTTCGGGTTTATCTTCGGCCTGATGACGGTGGTTTTGTTCGTAAGAGTATTTTATCACTGGATTATGACCGGTCATATCCCTCCGATAAACGCCCTTGCAGCGATGTTTTCATTTATGAGCGCCGCTCAGTTCACTCTTTTTGCGATGTGGTTTGATATGGAGTCGAACAAGGACTTAAAATGAGGGACTTTACTTTAGAGAAATATGAGCAGCTCATAAAGACAATAAAAGAAAACAAGATTGCTGTTTACGGCGTAAAAAAATGGCAGGAGTTGAAACCGGCAGGCGGAATTTTATTAAGGCACGATGTCGACAGAAAGCCCCGCAACGCACTTAAGGTCGCCGAGCTTGAGCATAAACTCGGCATAGTCTCCACATACTATTTCAGAATAACAAAAAGCTCTTTTGATGAAGCGGTAATTAAACGCATTTATGAACTCGGAAATGAAATCGGCTATCACTATGAGGATTTGTCCCTTGCCGGCGGAGATTATGAAAAGGCCATAAAATTGTTTGAAGAGCATCTGCTGAAACTTAGAAATGTAGTGCCGGTCGAGACGATTGCGATGCACGGCAGGCCTTTTTCGCCTTACGACAACAGGGATTTGTGGCGCAGGTTCAATCACAGGGATTTTGGAATATTGGCCGATGCGTTCCTCGATGTGGATTATTCCGGTATGCATTATTTGACCGATACGGGCAGGACGTGGGGACAGACGAAGGCCAATATCCGTGACAAGGTGAAAAATGCCTTGACCGCCGATGTGGATTCCACCGGCAGTTTGATTTTGTTTGTGAAGAATAATGCGAATAAAAAAATCGCCCTTACAATGCACCCGGAAAGATGGACAGGCAGTTTTCCTGAATGGGTACTTGCATCGTTGAAAGATTTTACCGCCGATATTGTGAAAAGAATGTATCTTAAAACTGTAAGGTCAGGGAAATAGAGCGTATTTGGTCTTGAGTGCTGTTATGCAGATTGAAGTGATGACACAAGCTGATGCTGAGGATTACAGGGGATTCATTCAGACAATCGGCAATTCTGCTATATACCACACTCTCGAATGGTCGGAGATTATTCAAGAATCGTATGGTTTTCAGCCCTGTTATATAATAGCCAGAGAAAAAGATGCGATTGTCGGCAGCCTGTGTTTGTTTGAGGTCAGTTCCTTTTTAAGAAAACAGAGATTGGTCGGCAGCCCTTTTAGTCATTATGTTGAGATTCTTTCGGAAAGCGATGATGCTGTAACGGGGATGCTTGATTTTCTTAAAACTTATTTTGGGGGTAATTCCGGTTACAAATATGTTCTGCTTCATAATTCGCAGGCGTATACGAAAAATTCTGCGTTTCAGAAAAGGCTTTCTTATTATAGCTGCAAGCTTGAATTAAAGGACAGAGCCTTAAGTGACATTTGGGATAGTTTTGACGGAAATGCCAGAAAGGGCGTTAGAAAAGCGGAAAAAAGCGGGATTAGAGTAGTTACGGGAAATACCCTCAACGATTACAGAAAATTTTATCATTTGCTGGAAGTTACCCGAAAAGAACAGGGCGCTCCCGTTTATCCTTATAGATTCATTTTTAATTTGCATAGTAAATTGCTGCCTAAAAATATGTGCAAACTGTATCTGGCTTTATACGGGAACGAAGCCATTGGCGGTATTTTGATGCTGCTTTATAAAAAATATGCTATCTATGGTTACGGCGGCTCTGTCAAGGATAGCGAAATTTTGAAGATGAGACCCAATAATCTGTTGTTCTGGGAGGCAATACAGGATTGCAGCCGGGGCGGATACGAAATGTTTGATTTTGGGTCTACGCCTATTGCACATACAGGCCTGCTGCAATTTAAAAGTCAGTGGGGGACTAAAGTGGAGGAAATGCCTTATTCATTTATGCCGCGGGGAGATAAAATTTCAACGATGGACAGAAACAGCAAAAAAGTGGTTTTGGCTGGCTGGGTATTGAAAAATTGTCCGTTGAGCGTATTAAGACTGATTAGCCCTTTGATGATGAAAGAAATTCCATAAGGCGGATAAAGTGATTTCTGAAGAAAGCATCAATCTTGAAAAAAAACTGACTTTTTGGGAGAAGAACACCGAAACGAAATGGGGACACTATATAAATGAGATTGAAAGAAAAATAATCATAAAAGCAAGCGATTTGTGTGAGAACAGGGATTTGGTTTTTGAGGTAGGCTGTGACGGCGGAGCATGGCTGAAAATGCTGGCAGAACGCGGGTGGAAGAATTTTGCCGGCACAGACGTCAATCGGGAGCCTCTGGAAATATGCCGACGGAGAATACCGAACTGCGAGTGTATTTTAGTTCAGCCGGAGGATACGCATCTGCCCTGTGAAAACCAAAGCGTGGATTTGATACTGGTTATGGAAGTTGTTCCGGTGTCGCATTCACGGTGGTTTTATGAAGAGGCGTTCAGGATATTAAAGCCGGGCGGTTTGGTAGTCGGTATGCTTACAAATAAATTTTCACTAAGAGGTGCGTTGTATAAGCTTATGACGAAGATGGGAAAAAAGAGCCGCGATGAATATCAGGCCTCTTACAGTAAAAGTTACGGGTACTGGAAAAAGATTATTATCGAAAATGGTTTTGAATTCATACATGAGCAGGGCTATTGCTGGTTTCCGTTCGGACGGTCGAGCAATTCTTTTCTGGTGCCGTTTTGTACTTCCCTCGAAAGAATTACAGGTTTGCGCAAATTTACAGCCTTGAGCCCCTGGATTATATTTATAGCGAGAAAAATAAAATAATTTCAGCAGGATTTTATGAAGGTCTTGGTAGACATCAATCATCCCTCGCAGGTACATCTGTTTAAATACGTCATCAAAGAATTAAGAAACAGAGGTCACGAGGTGATAATAACCGCCAGCCAAAAGGATGTCTCCTTCAGGCTGCTGGATGAATATGGTTTCGATTATATCAAAATGGGCAGCTATGGGGACACATTGCTCCAGAAGCTGTTTAAGCTGTTTGTGCTTGATTTCAGGATGCTGCGGATAGTCCGGAAATATAAGCCGGATGTCCTGACAGGACTTGGCTCCTTCAGGGCTGCTCATGCCGGTTTCCTTTTCGGGAAAAAGACGATTATTCTCGAAGACACGGAACATTCTACGGAGCAGATAGCATTGTATAAGCCTTTTGCGACTAAGATACTGACGCCGGCCTGCTTTATGACGAATTTGGGCAGCAAACAGGTCAGGTATGAAGGCTGCCACGAGCTGGCTTACCTCCGCCCCGAATATTTCAAGCCTGACCAGACGTTGCTTGATAAGTGGGGAGTTTCGAGGACGGAGAAATTTGCCGTTGTGCGTTTTGTGTCGTGGAAGGCTTCGCACGACATCGGCCAGCACGGTTTTGTTGATGAGCAGAAACTAAACTTCATAAAAGAGCTGGCCAAATATGCCAGGCCTTATATTACCTCAGAGGGGACATTGCCGCCGGAGCTTGAGCCGTACCGGCTGAAGATTCCTGTGCATCAGATACATCATTTGATGGCGTTTGCGGCATTGTATGTCGGCGAAGGGGCCACGATGGCGTCGGAATCCGCCATACTCGGCGTCCCTGCTGTTTATATTAACACCTTAAAGCTCGGATATGTCAATATGCACGAAGGGTACGGCCTGCTGAAGCAGACAACGGATACTCAGCAGGCGCTTCGGTATTGTATCGAGTGGCTTACCGACCCGGCGGCAAAAGAGAAATGCCGGGCCGCTCGTGAAAGACTGCTGGCAGACAAGATTGATGTTACCGATTACCTTGTCAATACCATTGAGCAGGCAGGCCGCTCAGGATAGCTGCGCCCGCAATGACATCTCATCGGTTTACCTGCGACAGAGCGTTAGGTTTTCGCCTCCACAGGACCGAGTTTTTTGCCCGGCCCGGTAATGTATAATCGCTTCTTGGCAGTGGTATTAACGTGCGAGGCTACTATTCGGCCGACAAAGATTAAATGGTCGCCGGTGGGGTATTCGTGTTCTAACTGACATTCAAAATTGGCTACTGCGTCGGTCATCAGTACCGAGTTGATTTGTTTGGCAGGCTCGATGGCGGTAGGGCACTCCTTGAATTTGTCGATGTCCCGGCCTGAGGTTGTGCCGAAAAAAAGGACGGCTTTGGCCTGCTCGGCGGACGGGAAAACAATGGTGAAACATTTTGAATGCCTGACGGCCTCGACGGTATAGCGGGTCATCCCCATAGAAATTGCCATCATCGGCGGCGAGCCGGATGTAATCATTGTCCAGCCCATTGTCATCGGGTTCGGTTTGCCGTTTTTGTCCTTTGCGATGGCCACGATGCACTGTTCGGGATATTCGGTTTTTATCGCTTCGTTGTAATCAACCTGCTTTTGTGCGGAAGGCTGCGGATTCGGTTCGTTTGGCCCCGAAGGTTTGCCGGCTTTATCGGCCTCGGCAGGCAGGGCGGCGGCTATGGTCTTCGTGGCCAGCGGAATCGCGGCCGCACCAAACAGCGATTGACCCATAAATCTGCGCCTACTCATATTTTCCATAACCAAACTCCTTATTCCTGTTCGTATAATTTTCGGCATCGGTCGTTCAAAGACCTGGTATAGTTTATAATATGCGATTTAAAAAGCAATATATATGAGATTGCGTTTGTGGGAATTTTGGGGTAATATACCAGAGGCCGTTGCAGCCCGTGAAATGTAAAAAATATGGCGGGGAAGGGAGGTAATGGAATAGCAGAAGCGGCAGTAAATAAGCAGGTCAGGCCGGTGCTGATTGCCTCGGAGCGCACCGCAGGCGAATACGCCGTGTTCCTGCACCATTTGTCGGTCGGTCTGGCAGATGAGTCGATAAGCGCAATGCTGGTTTATCCGCCGGACCTTGACGTGGAAGCTGTTATCTCGCCTTCGGTTGAGGTTGTGCGACACCCCGCAATTAATCTCCCCCTTATGGGGCATAAAAACAGGAAGATTCTTATCGAGACTCTCGTGGAGTTTAAGCCTACCGTTTTGCATTGTTTGTGCGAGACGCGTGCGCAGCTTGCCAGGTTTGCGTCGGGGCGGTTAAACCTGCCTTATATACAGATGGTCAACTCGCTGCGCAGGAGAACAGGCAGGCTGACCTTTTCGCCGAAGCGATGCGTGAAAATCATAACGCCGGCAGCGAGTATTAAGGCCAATCTATTGAGTTTTGAATAAATAATAGAACACATCATATTCTTAATTGTGCATGATGGAAAAACGAACGCAACAATTTTTTTTGACCACGCTGGTTACGCAACGAACCTGCGACCGCCCCATACA
>Ga0315282_10002992_pt1 | contig 30601 bp, 38 predicted proteins | sample YL17G07_20_MG_FD_203693 | JGI IMG/M metagenome (GOLD analysis project Ga0315282, IMG submission 203693) | Sediment microbial communities from Yellowstone Lake, YNP, Wyoming, USA - YL17G07_20 | ecosystem: Environmental > Aquatic > Freshwater > Lake > Sediment | place: USA: Wyoming | collected... | reverse complement strand
CAAAGGCTGGTCAGGCTAATAGGGTTACCAAGAGCCAAAGAAATCATAATGCTTGGAACAAGACTCAAAGCAGAAGAAGCCCTGAAGATAGGCCTAGTGAACAAAATCGTACACTACGAAAAGCTCAAGGATGAAGTCCGCGAGATGGCCAACAAACTGGCCGAAGGTCCACCCGTAGCAATGAAATACGCAAAGCATGCCCTGAACTTCGGCACTCAAGTGCCACTGGAAGCTGGTCTACGACTCGAAGCAAGCTTGATGGCTCTTTCATTCTCCACAGAAGACCTCAAAGAAGGTGTGGAAGCAATGATGGCAAAACGCAAAGCCGAATTCAAAGGCAAGTAACCTCACATCATTTCTTTGGATTGACAATACCATAAAAGAAGAGGGTACGTTAACGGTGAAAAAAGTAGCGGTCATAGGCGTAGGGAACTCAAAGTTCGGTGTGAGAACCGATGTAACCATTTCTGAACTTGCTTTTGAAGCTGTCAAACCTTCGCTCGAAGACGCAGGCTTGGCAGCAAGTGACATCCAATTCGTCGCCTTAGGTTCCGTGGGGGCTGGAGCATGGTATGAGGAGCTACTTCCGGCTGTTGTGATCTCTGAATATTGTGGAATGACAAGGGCTGGACTGGTTCGGTGCGAAGCAGCATGCGCAAGCGGCAGCGCGGCCTTCTTCACTGCCTACTCTGCCATAGCCAGCGGGCAAGCCGAAATTGCCATGGCCTTAGGCGCCGAGAAAATGAGGGAAATCGACAACGCAACCTCCATGGAATGGATAGGAAGGGCAGGCTACTACCTCTGGGAGTTCCACAATTTCGGCATAACCTTTCCAGCCTACTATGCGCTGTACGCTCGTGCACACATGGCCAAATTCGGAACAACCGAGGAAGATCTGGCGCTAGTCGCCGTAAAAAACCATAAGTACGCCGCGATGAACCCGATCGCCCAACTTCGCAACAGGGTCACAGTTGACGATGTTCTTTCATCAATGGTCATAGCCTCACCTCTCAAACTGTACGACTGCTGTCCATTAACAGACGGGTCGTCCTCGGTGATTCTTGCGTCCGAGGAGAAGGTTAAAGAACTGAAGATCGAGACTCCAATTTGGGTTGCTGGAATAGGCTACTCTTCGGGCACTGCAAACTTGTGCAGGAGACCAGACTTCGTAGGCTTAGAAGCAAGCGTACTCGCTTCCCAGAGAGCCTACAAAGCCGCCGGAATAACTTCAAACCAGCTTGATGTCGCGGAAGTACACGACTGCTTCACGATAGCAGAGATCATGGCATACGAAGACATAGGACTGTGCAAGAAAGGCGAAGGAGTCAAACTCCTTCGGGATGGGCAGACTGAAATCGGCGGCAAGATCCCTGTCAACGTTGATGGAGGGCTCAAAGCAAAAGGGCATCCGATAGGCACAACAGGTTGTTCTATGATATACGAACTCACCAAACAACTTAGAGAAGAAGCTGTTGAAAGAGGCAGACAGGTACCGCTGAAAAACTATGTCGGGCTTGCGCATAACGTAGGCGGAACAGGACACTATTGCTACGTAACGATCCTGAAAAGGTGAATGACATGTCGTCAATGCCGTGTATCAGGTCTAGGGAGATAAGAATCGTGCAAGAGATCCCGATAAGCAAGACCTTGAAGTTCTGGGAAGGATTGAAAGAAGGCAGAGTTTATGCAACAAGATGCACAAGCTGTGGGAAACTGTACTTTCCTCCGAATGCCGATTGCCCTGCGTGCTTAAAGACAGGGCTTGAATGGGTCGAGCTTAGCAGGGAAGCCGAAATAGAGACGTTCACGCATGTCGTGGTCAGACCGACCACCTTCCAGCAGAACAAGCCTTACACCGTTGCCATTGGGAAACTCAAAGAAGGAGTAAAAGTACTTGCATGGTTGACAGGCTTCAAACTCTCAGAAATCAAAGTAGGCATGAAAGTCAACCTCGCGGCGAAAGTCACGCCGGAGGGTAGCTTAACCTATGAGTTTACACCACTGACAGCCAAATGATTTCTCACTTCCACTTCACTATCCAATCAATCGTCGCAGAAGCCAATTCATCTTCTTTCAGCCTGAAGGTGTGGTCTGCCGCGGTTATTGTGAGAAACCTCTTCGGCCCATGTGCAGAATCAAAAACCTCCAGTACCTCATCCACATCGACCACTTTGTCATCGCTGCCCACCACGACAAGCACGGGTAAACCGTGAAGCTTTGAAATCGCTTCGCACTCGTTAAGGCTCATCAGTTTTTCTCGCACATCTCTCGGTCGCAGGTTTATGCCATAGACATTCAGTCTGTAGAATCTTGATACGTCAATTATCTTGTCAATTTGTGAAGCGATCAAGAACAAGTACAAGCCACGTTTTCCTCTGATGCAGCTGATGAATTTCCTTACGTTATAGTCATGATTCTTTGGTGTGGACCATAAAACGAGCCCCTTAACCCTTTTCTCATTTTGAAGAGCATAAATGGAAACAGCTCCGCCTAGACTGTGTCCGACAACAAAGATTTCGTTCGAAAGAACGTTTGGTCGTGAGGCCACATAGTTCAACATGCATCTCACGTCCTCTTGTTCGCCGATTCCGTAATCAAACGTTCCAGTGCTTTTTCCGGCACCTCGGAAGTCAAATAGTACGGCCACGAAACCTTTTCTACAGGCAAACTTGGCGAATTGCGCGTAAACTTTCAGAATGTGGAACCCTTGGGAGTTCAGGCCGTGACATATCAAGACGGCTGGTGCCGGTACAACGTCAGGAATGTACGATTCACAGTACAAAGTGGAGTTTTTACATTGCACGTGTGTTATCTCGGTCCTCAAGTCCAGTCCGTCCGCGGAAAGTGTTATTTGCGGTGAGGCTTATAATCTGTAAGCAGGGGTTACTTATGCCAGTCAAAAAGAAAAAAGTCGAGGAGCCTGTCAAGACGTTTGAGAAACCGTGGTTCAAATTCTGGCCGGATGGTGTCCGACAACACATCGATTATCCTGAAGTTCCCCTGTCTGACCTTCTGAGAAAAACTGCTCAAACTTATCCCCACCACACTGCCATCATCTACTTCCACAAAGAGATGACCTACAAAGAACTGGACGAAGCTTCAGACAGGTTCGCAGTCGCACTTGATGACTTGGGCGTAAAGAAAGGCGACAAGGTTGCCCTTTTTCTTCCGAACATACCGCAATTTGTAATAGCATACTATGGCACGTTGAAAATCGGAGCCATTGAAACTGCCATAAGTCCGCTGTACAAAGAACGCGAAGTCGAGCATCAACTGAACGACTCTGAAGCTGAAACGATAATCGTTCTCGATATGCTCTATCCCGTGTTGGCTAAAGTCTTGGACAAGACCCGAATCAAAAGGACAATCGTCACCCGTTTGAAAGATTATATGCCCAGCAGTACAGCTTTTCTTGGCACACTCTTAAAGAAGATCCCTTCACAGAAAGTCGATCGTGAACCGAATCTGTATTTCTTCAAGCACCTGCTTAGCCGATACAAGGCAAGGCCTTTGCAGGTGAAAATCAACCCGAGAGAAGATCTTGCGGCTCTACAATACACGGGCGGGACAACGGGTATCTCAAAAGGAGCCATGCTGACCCACATGAACTTGGTTTCCAACGCCGTTGCGTGTGCTGAATGGCTCCGAGGAAAAACGGCTGAAGAAACCTTTCTAACAGTGTTGCCGCTGTTCCACATATATGGTATGACGACAGGCATGAATGCACCTATCTTCCTGGCTGGAAAAATGGTCATGCTGCCGCGTTTTGACATTGTAAGCACTCTCAGAGCCATTCAGAACCATCTGGTGACCGTTTTCTGCGGTGCGCCAACAATGTATGCTATGCTAATCAACAGCCCTGAGATCAAGAAGTTTGATGTTTCTTCAGTTCGTTTCTGTATCTCAGGCTCTGCGCCTCTTCCGCCTGAAGTTCAGAAGAAATGGATGGAGTTGACTGGCGGCGTTTTGGTCGAAGGATACGGCCTCACAGAATCATCACCCGTGACACACTGCAACCCATTGGATGCGACCATGAAAACAGTCAAGGTTGGCAGCATTGGGCTTCCTTGGCCTGACACAGACGCCAAAATTGTTGACTTGGAATCTGGACAAAACGATTTGGGTACGGGTCAGGATGGAGAACTTGTCGTCAAGGGACCGCAAGTTATGAAAGGATACTGGAAAATGCGTGAGGAATCCGCTCAAGTGCTTCGAAACGGATGGCTCTACACGGGTGACATCGGGAAAATGGATGAGGACGGATACTTCTACATAACAGACCGCAAGAAAGACCTGATCAAATACAAAGGCTACAGTGTTTATCCAAGAGAAATCGAGGACGTACTATACGAACATCCCGCCGTTAAGCTGTGTGCAGTAATAGGCAAACCAGACCCTGTTGCGAGTGAGCTTCCAAAAGCTTTCGTCGTACTGAAAGAAGGAAAGACAGCCACTGCAGAAGAGATCAAGGAGTTCGTCAACAGCAAAGTTGCACCCTACAAAGCGGTTAGAGAAGTGGAGTTTCGAACAGAGCTTCCAATGACTCTTGTTGGCAAGGTATTGAGAAGAGTGCTCCAAGAAGAAGAGAAGAAGAAAACTGTAGGAACTCAAGCGTAGGTCTTTCTGGGTTCTGCTACCTAGCTGATTCTTGGAAGCGATACAGTAGCGCGTCTGTTCGATCTTGCTTATTGTATATACTCCTGATATTCAAGCGTTTGATCTACATGGATCATGCAGGTTCATTTATCTTCTTTCCTGTTCTCTTGGACCATTCGGTCGCAGGCATTGCGAACTGCTTCTCAACATTGCTTCTGTGTATGTTGTTGTATGTGCAGAACGATCTGACTTTGCCATCAGGAGTTACATAGTGAATGGCGCATTTTTGAACACGATCCATGTCGATATTCCACACGTCTTGGAAGTGCATTATGCCTATCATCACCATTCTACGCATAAGGTCGCCTAGAGCCTCGTAGCTACCTTTCATCACTACATTCTTGATCAGGCCTCTGACAAAATCAGATTTTGCCATCGGAAGAAGCTTCATCATTTTCATTTTGGCCATCGTCTTCTTTCCCTTTGCACCAGAGTAATACACGTCCCAGAATACTTCAGCAAATTTGTCAACATCAACATAGCGCATTATAGGCTTATACGACCCGTCTTTATCGATCACCAAGAAAGTTGCTGCGCCACACATAGGATGCATCGAGAACTCCGGATAGGCTCTGTTCTTAATCACTTCCATACCTTTGGCAACGGGCACAGGCCAGTTTACCGGTCTCCAATCAAACCGTCCGACAACCCCCTTGGTTTGCGCTTCGATCTCCTTCATCGTGTCAGGCGTCGTGATGCGCATCTTCCGCATCTCCTCTTTCCTAGCTTTTCCGGCCATCGAAACTGGCTGAATGTTGACGCATCGAACAACATCATGGTTCTTTACGGCAAAATCGATTATCTGCCCCAAGTCTTTGTCGTTAACGCCTTTCAGCAGAGTAACAACCAGCACGATCGAGTCTAAACCGATTTTTCTAGCATTCTCAAGAACCTTAAGCTTTATTGGAATCATTCCGGCTCTTGCTCTAGTCTTCCTGTAGATTTCCTCTCTCATACCGTCAAACTGAAGATACAGCGTGCTCAAGCCTGAATCGAGGAGCTTCTTGAAGTAGTCGAGGTCTTCTGCGATTCGAATGCCATTAGTATTAACCTCAACGTGGCTTATTCCCAGCTTCTGAGCTTCCTTAATCAGGCTGGGCAGGTCATTCCTTAGAGTTGGTTCCCCGCCACTGAACTGCAGTGCGTTGCAGGCCCATGGACTGTTGGCTCTGAGCACTTTTATCATATCCACGATCTGGTCGTATGAAGGCTCATACACGTAGTTCGCAGCTCCCGCGTAGGCGAAACAGATCGGGCATGCCATGTTACACCTGTTCGTTACGTCAATTATGCCCAGAATTGTTGGAGTCTTATGCTGAGGGCAAATGCCGCAATCGAACGGGCAACCTTTTTCAGTCCTCGTGTGTGGCTTCTCCAAACCCGTGCCAACATACTGGGCGCGGTACCAGTTATCATAGAACCACCTGAAGAGTTCAGCATCTCCCCAGTAGACATCTTCAAACTTCCCGTGCTCAGGGCATGTCTTTTCCAAGTAAATGACACCATTATCCTCGTAGATCCTCATAGGTATCCTTCTCATGCATTCTGGACACAAGCTCGTCGAATAAGCCTCAAATTTGCCGCGTTCTTCAGTTTTCTGCATTCAAACATCATCCTTGAAGATTCGAATAGTAGGTAACGGGGAAGATATTAATACGTTTTTACAACCTAGCACTCTAAACAAGTTTTCAAGGGACCTTGGAGTCTTTAAGGATCAAGTAGAACGGCAGAGCCGTCGCGAAAATTATGGCGGCGATACTGCAGGGAATGGTGGCATCCGGCTTGGTGGAGTTCCAAGCATAGCTTCCAACAGTTGGTCCCACTGACAAACCTACCCCATTTATGCCCTGCGTCACACCAAACACGCTTGCTCTCCGTTGCGCCGGGACGAGGTCCGTCATCCAGGCCGAAATTGCTGGCGAACTGATGTTGCCAACGGCACTTATTCCACTCATTATCAAAGTAAAATCAAGAAGTGTACGGCTGTACGCCAAGAGCAGAACCAAAGGGATGCATAAGAAACCGAACAGGACGAGCGGTTTCCTTCCAAACCTGTCCGCAAGTTTTCCACCAGGAATCTGAACTAGCCCAGTTACGAGGCTGGAGGCAATTGACAAGACCAATCCATACTCGGTCAAGCTAGCATTTAGCCTGAACATCAACATTCCTGTAAGTACAGGGTTGACGAAACCATTCAGCAACCCCATTGACAGGTTGGTCGCACCGAAGATCATGATCACTCTTGTGAGAGACGTAGACTGTTTCGAGCTAACACTGCTTACAGCAACAGGAGTCTCAGCAGTCTGCTTCTTCACACTGGCATTCTTTCCTTGCATTAAGACAGAAAACACCATGCCAACGATGCTTATGAAGACGGCTAAAAAGAATGGAGTGTGCAAGTTCACAACCTGCCCTATGAACCCGCCCAATAATGGTGCGGGAACCTGAGCCATAACCCATGAAAGGTTTAAAACACCGTAAGCCATGCCTCTCGAGCTTCTTGCACTGCAATCTGCAGCCAACGCTGAGATGGCAGGTCCAGAAAAGCCCACCGCGAACATTTCCACAAAACTAGCGAGAAACAAAAAGTATATGTTTGGTGCAACAGCGAACACGCCACAACCGACGCCTAGAACAGCAAAAGAACATATAACAACTAACCTCTTGCCAACCATGTCCGCAGCAAAGCCACCTAGGAAATACCCTAATGTACTCGCCACAAACCCCAAAGAAAGGATGATGCCCCATGCTTCCGTTGTCGCCGCTTCGACGGCTGCAGCGTCGGAGCCGTTGATAAAGTCCTTCGTCAAATAAGGTTTCGGAGTTGAAACCAAAGAGACCGTAAAGGTTAGAAGAAAGTTCACTAACCAAAGAACGACAAACACTCGAGACTTATAATTGAAACTGCTTTCCAAACCTAGACCCATCCTATTTCCACGACTGTTGCTAACTCTCCGAAAGACATAATGATATTCGTATCTGTTCTCAAACTCAGCGTCTGACAAATGCGACAGCCAACTTAAAAAACAAAGCTCACAATGGGTGGTCACGACCTGTTACTATGCTGCACGTTTCTCGTTTACTTCTATAAGAGCAGAGATCAAATACGCGTCGGAACATTCAGAATGTGGCCGCCTTCCATGTGAGAAGCTGGTCATATTTGGAATATGTAGTGAACTAGGAGGGCAGGCTGCGAGGTAACAATCACTCCTCAGAGCTGACGAGCTTATCAAACGTGTTCCAATGAAAACGTATATGAATCCTGCTAATCCAGTAAACTTCGAGGTTCTTCCTTGCGGTTCAAGATCCAAGTGACAGGCATAGTCCAAGGTGTTGGGTTCCGCCCTTTCATATATCGGCTAGCGGTGGAGAAAGGCCTTAACGGTTACGTTAAGAACAGGGGTGACGCCGGCGTGGAAATCCTAGTAGAAGGCAAGGAAAGCGTCGTTCGCGAATTTCTGCGAGACCTGAGGTTGAAGAAACCACCACTAGCGCAGATTTTTGAAGTAGTCACCTCGCGACTAGGCGGGAAAAGTGAATATACAGGGTTTACAATCGACAAGAGTTCATCAGAAACAGGCTTTTCAGGCTCGGTCATTCCGCCAGACATCGCAATATGCGATGAATGCCTTACAGAGCTTCGTAACCCTAAGGACCCACGGTATGAATATTTCTTCATCACATGCACCAACTGTGGCCCGAGGTTCACGATAATCGAAAAATTGCCATACGACCGCGAAAATACAACAATGCGCGAATTCCCAATGTGCGGTTTTTGCCTAGAAGAATACAGAGACCCGCTAAACAGACGTTTCCACGCACAAACCGTTGCCTGTCCAGACTGTGGCCCGAATGTCTACCTAACAGATGCAAACGGAAAGCTGATCAAGAGCTCTGATCCAGTGCGGGAAGGTGGCAAGTTGCTATCTGAAGGCTACATTCTCGCCGTAAAAGGCTACGGCGGCTTCCATGTTGCCGCTTCAACGACCATGAACGAACCGTTAATTAGGCTGAGAGAAGCAAAACACAGGCGTCAAAAGCCCTTTGCAATCATGGCTCGAAATCTGCAGGCTACGAGAACTTTCGCCAATGTAAACAAGAAAGAACAAGAGCTTCTAACATCATATTCTCGCCCAATAGTGCTTTTGGAGAAAAGCCGCAACTACTACCTTTCAGACTTGGTCGCTCCTGAGCTTCACAATGTGGGGGTAATGCTTCCATACACTGCCCTGCACTACATGCTGTTCGACAAGGTAGACGATCCAGCATTCGTGATGACCAGTGCCAACTCACCCAGTCAACCAATAGTGAACGACAACAGCGAGGCTTTCAACGCTTTCGGCAACACTGTTGACTATTTTCTTTTCCATAATCGAAAGATAGCGCAAAGATGCGACGATTCTGTAGTCCGTGTACACAAAGAAAATGTCGTGTTCATAAGACGTTCAAGAGGGTACGCGCCAGCACCAATAAGACTCAAACATGAAGCAAAAAACACTACCGTCGGTTTCGGTGCAGAACTAAATAACACCTCTTGCATCATAAATGGCGACAAAGCCTTCATTTCACAGCACATAGGCGATGTCGAAAACGTCGAAACCAGAGCCTTTCTCGAAGAATCAACCAGACATCTCATAGGGCTTACTCAAAGTAAGATCGACACAGTAGCGTGTGACTTGCATCCGAAATTCACAACGACGAGGCTAGCAGAGGACTTGGCAGAAGAAAATGGTTGGAGGCTCGTTCAAGTCCAACATCATCATGCTCATACTGCTGCATTAATGGCTGAGCATGATGTGGAAGAGATGGTTAGTATCTGCTGCGACGGATATGGCTACGGGCTCAACGGCGAAGCTTGGGGAGGCGAAATACTACTTTGCACAAAAAAAGAGAAGGGTTTTAAACGACTGGCTCACCTGCAGAAACAACCGTTACTAGGCGGAGATTTGGCCACTCGCTATCCTTTAAGAATGGCTGCAGGAATACTCCACGATGAAGCGAACATTGAAGATTGGTTGACCCAGAATATCAATCACTTCCCGCGGGGCAAATCAGAGGTTCAGACAATTCTGCAGCAGCTCACGAGAGGTCTAAGCGTAGTTAAAACAACAAGTTGTGGGAGAGTTCTGGACGCTGTTTCAGCAGTCTTGGGGATATGCTACGAACGGACATATGAGGGCGAGCCTTCAATGAAACTCGAATCTCTTGCAATTAGGGGCGAAGACAAGCTCAAGCTCGCACCCCTCATAAGGAACAATGTTCTGGACACAACGCAGATGCTATCCACCATATTTGAAAAACGCCAGAAATGCCCCGCACAAGACCTAGCATATTCAGCCCATGCATACATGGCTAGGGGGCTTGCAGCATTGGCTGTTGAAAACGCGTTGGAAAATGGCGTCACGATTGTTGGTTTCACTGGAGGAGTCGCCTGCAACGGAATACTTACGCTTATTATTCGGAAGCTTGTCGAAGCTCAAGGCCTGCGGTTTTTGGTCCATGAAGCTGTTCCGCCTGGCGATGGAGGCTTATCCTTCGGTCAAGCGATTGTATCCACCTTTTTCCAAACCTAAACCATAATAGATTTATTGCCCAGTCATCCTTGTCTGGTACTGGTAGAAATGTGCTTGGCTATTCCGGCGAAAATCATAAACAAGAAAGAAAACCTCGCTTACGTGGATTTCGGTGAGGGCGTACTGAGAGAGGTAGACGTATCACTCGTGGACGCTAAAGTGGGAGACTACGTGCTGGTTCATGCAGGATACGCGATCCAAGTTCTGGATGAACAAGAAGCTTTGGAAACTCTTCGCATTTGGAGCGAAGTTCTTCAGACAGAAGCCTGAACCTAGCTACTTCAAAGTTGACTGAAGATGACTGAAAAGTCGAGGTTCAGAGACGCGGAACTTGCCAGGCGCATTGCAGAAAAGATAGGTCAAGCAACGCAAAATGAACGTGCCGTCAGGATCTGTCATGTCTGCGGCACGCACGAATATACAATTACACATTTTGGTATCCGTTCACTTCTGCCATCAAACGTAGAGGTGATAGCAGGTCCAGGCTGTCCAGTCTGCATTGTTCCAGCCTCAGAGGTCGATGAAGCTGTAGAGCTTGCACGTAAAGGAATCGTCGTTACTTGTTTCGGCGACGTGCTCCGCGTCCCAGGCTCGGAAATGTCTCTTCTAGATGCAAAAGCGCAAGGAGCTGACATCCGTATAGTCTACAGCCTGACCGACGTCATCAAGATGGCCAAGGCAGAGAAAACCAAGGAATTTGTTTTCTTTGCTGTAGGTTTCGAGACAACATCTCCCTCCACGGCTCTTGAAATCGCAAACGAACCACCAGAAAACCTCAGCTTTCTGGTTTCCCATCGACTTATACCGCCTGCGATGAAGCTGCTTGCTGAGACGGAAGATCTGAGCTTGGACGGGTTCATCGCGCCAGGTCATGTTAGCACAATTACAGGATTGAAACCATATGAAGTTTTTCCAAGAAAGTACAAGATACCAACAGTCGTTGCAGGCTTCGAGCCTCTGGACATCCTTATGAGTGTCTACATGATAATCAAACAGCAAAAAAAGCGTATGCCTCAACTGGAGAATGAGTACATAAGGGTTGTACACTGGGAAGGTAACATCAAAGCACAAGAACTCATGACCAGCGTATTTGACGTCGTGGACAGCAATTGGCGAGGGCTTGGTACAATCCCGTCGTCAAGATTCGTCCTGAAAGGTGAGTATAGAGCCTATGATGCCAACTTAAAGTATGGCGTAAAGGTTGAACATGGAATTGACATTCAGCGTGGCTGCAGATGTCACTTGGTTGTAGTAGGCAAGATTAGACCAACAGGATGCCCGTTATTCATGAAAGCCTGTACTCCAGAGAATCCTGTCGGAGCCTGCATGGTTAGCAGTGAAGGAACTTGCAGAATATGGGCAAGAACAACGGCTTCACAACCGTCCAGTACACCCTCGACCTAGACTGAAATGGCAATTTCTTTCAGATGCCTGCTTGTTTGTAGAATTACCAATGTCGGGTCTGAAAGTGGTCACTTTAACCAGTCACTCTCAGCTGTCATGGGTCTAGACCGGGTAGACACAACATCAAATGGAAGGCGCATTTCCATCTCGATTCTTTTCCTTAACAGATTCTGGGAATAGGGTCTCCGATTGGTCTGGCGATTATTCTCTTGCCCCCTATAACCGTTTGCATGGCCACTCCTGCGAAGTCATTCGTGGCCTCTCCAATGATCTCAGCCTCCCTTCCCGCTCTGGTACTTCTCAACGTTTCCAAAATCTCATCGGCTTTTTCTTTCACAGCCCCTATTATCAGCTTGCCTTCGTTTCCAATTTCTAATGGGTCCAACCCTAACATTTCACAGGCTGCTCGTACATCTTCTCTAACAGGAATAGTGCCCTCATGGATCAGGATACCGACTTTCGATTTCTCACTAAACTCGTTTAGCGCATCAGCCAGACCTCCGCGAGTTGGATCCTTCATCGCGACAATCCCGCCAGCTTCGCTGAGCAACCGTTGAACTACGAGGTTTAAAGGTTTGACATCGGACTTAATGTCGCTGCCAAAGCTCAGACCTTGCTGAGCAGACAAAACGGCTAAGCCATGGTCACCCACGGTTCCAGAAAGGATTACCCTGTCGCCTGTGCTGACGTTTGAGTCCAAAGTCCAACGCGAGCGAAAATCTGGTCGGAACTTTCTTACAACCGCTATGTCGTTATCCAACGATTCGGTCCTTCTGCCTATTCCTGAAATGTTTATGATGCAACCTCCAAGGCTTCCCTTCTCAACGACCTTCGTGTCACCAGTAACGATACTGACATGCGCTTCTTTGCATGTCTGCTCCATGCTTTCCAAGATCCTTTCAAGGTCGGCTAACGCCAAACCCTCTTCTAGTACAAAACCAGAAGCTAGTGCGTACGGTTCAGCTCCTATCATTGCAATGTCGTTGACAGTTCCTGAGATGGACAAGCGCCCAATATCGCCACCTGGAAAGAATAAGGGTTTCACCGCGTGAGAATCACTCTTGAGAACAACATCACCAACAACGGCAGCGTCATCCATAGCTTCAAGAGGAACTTCTGCGATACCTGTACCGCCAAAATGCTTGACGATGCAGTTCTTCACTAAATCATGCATGACTGTTCCGCCAGCCCCATGCAACATGGTAATGTGCTCACTCTTGCCAGTCAATTCTCCACATCACCTTCAACGTAGGAATAACTACCCTACAGGTTGAACATAAACACATCGTAAAACCCGCTTCCTAAGAACGCTTTGGGTCAGACCGCATGAAAGAACATTTTCTGAGCTAGGTTGGTTTGAAGAGTGGGAATTATAAACATGATCGGAATAAGCTAGGGATGAGCAAGATGGAGAGTTCTTCTCAAGTCAAAATCGTTGACATCACCAAGCTCGGCGAATATGAGAAATATCTTTACAAATGCCTAGCGCCTATGCCCTTTAGACGATACCGCAGAAGGCCAGAGTATCTAAAAGAAGCTATTCCGAAAAGATTTCATAAGAAAGTCCTGATCTTCAACGGAGAAGTTGTTGGCACAATTGAATATGCACCTGCTGACGCATCTGGTTATCCGATAACGGGCGATGGCATAGTCGTTATGAATTGCGTTTGGGTTTTGAGGAAGGCAAAAGGACATGATTTTGGGAGACTACTCGTAGAAAACATGACAAAAAGTGTAAAGGACGCATCTGGTTTCGCGACGATAGCCTTAGAAAATCATTGGAGCCCATGGTTCAAGAAACAGCAAATAGAAAAGCTCGGCTTCAAACCTTTGGATTCAATCAAAGTGGCGCACAAAACAAAACGTAGAAGCAGGGTTTTCAGCATATATCTCATGTGGATGCCAATAGTGAAAACGGCAAGACCGCCAACGTGGGATCGACAGAAACTACTAGATGGTGAAACCTTCTGCTTGGCTCATCCTTTGTATCGCCCCCAAACGCATAACGTGGGCATCCTTGAAGCGAAATGAGAGTTTAGCGACGTAGATTGGTCTGGAAATCGTTTACGTTAAAGGAAAGCCATATAAATCACCATTCCGCTGTTGAATTGCACAACTGGAGAGAGTATACTGTGCCAAAATGGGGATACTCGATAGTAGAAGAGCTGGACCCTGAAAAGACGGTGAAGGCAAGTGCAAGAGAAGTTAGAGTGTCCCATAAATCAGCACGGGAAGTATGTAAAACGATTAAAGGAATGATGTTGATACAGGCAAAACAGTACCTGCGAGACGTGGCGGTCAAAAAGAAGCCTGTTCCATACACGCGCTTCAGGAAAAAAGCTGGACATCGCCACGGACTGAATAAGGCGTGTGCAGGTAGGTATCCTGTGAAAGCAGCAAGGCAACTCCTCAGACTGCTTGAGGGAGCTGAGGCAAATGCGGAAAACAAGGGTCTAGACACTGAAAGAATGCGGATCATTCACGCGGCAACAAGCCAGGGAATGAAGGTCAAAAGATACATGCCTAGAGCCCAGGGGCGAACTTCGCCGAGTTTCGACACGTTATGTCACATAGAAGTAGCATTGGAAGAACAGCCGGAGAAGGGTGAACCCGCATAATGTCAGTTGTCAAACACTTCATAACAGAATCGATAAAAAGAACAGAAATAGACGAATTTCTGCAGAAGAAGCTTGAAAGGGCAGGATACGGCGGCGTGACAATATCAAAGACGCCGCTGGGAACGCACATAGTAATCTATGCAATGCGCCCAGGTCTGGTGATAGGGCGTGGAGGAGAAACTATAAGGGAGCTCGCAGGTGTTTTGGAGGAGAAATTCAAGGTTCCAAATCCTCAGATTTCTGTTTCTGAAATTGAGATTCCGGAATTGAACGCTTATGTTGTTGGCTCCCGTGTTGCCTCTGCTCTACAAAGAGGCGTACACTTCAGGAGGGCTGGCTTCTGGTCATTGAACCAAGTTATGGAAGCAGGAGCGTTGGGCGCGGAGATAGTCATCAGCGGTAAACTCAGAACTGAAAGAGCACGATATGAGAAATTCCGGGCTGGTTATCTCGTGAAATGTGGTGATCCATCGCTGAAGTACATGCAGAAAGCTGTAGTCCATGTTCAGCTGAAACCTGGAATATTCGGGATTCGAGTCAGAATAATGCCTCCAGATGCAGTTTTCCCAGACAAGATCCACATAACTGACAGTCTGCTGCCTGAAGAGGAAAAGCCAGAACCCAAGGCCGAACAAGAATCACCTACTGAAGAGCAAGCGGCGAAGGAGCAAGTGCCCAGCAAAGAAGCGGCTGAGGAAACAGCATCTGAAGAGGCAAGCAGTGAAAAGAAAGATACAGAGGAGGCTGCGGAATAGTGCCTCTAGTTAGAATCAAAGAAATCCGCGAGATGTCTGCAGAAAACCGAACCAAGAGACTAACTGAGTTCCGAACTGAGCTTCTCAGGCTCAAAACTATGGTGCGCGCAGGAGGTACAGTCGAAAACCCCGCTAGGGTGAGAGCACTACGGAAGGCAATTGCCGGGATACTTACAATAGAAACTGAAGAAAAGTTGGGAATACGAAAAACCCAGCCTGAGAGGAAGAAGAAATGAGAATTACTCCAGACGTTGTTCGGTTCGAGTTTGTCGGAAGCCACGCAGAGGTTGCCAAAAGTACTCATTCCAGTGATGTCAGTGTTTCGGGCACGGTGGTTGACGAAACACGGAACACATTTACTGTACTGGCCCGGGGCAAGAGAAAAACTGTTATCAAAGAATCGGCTGTTTTCCGTTTCGAGTTGCCAGACCATGCAATGGTCGAGATTGACGGGAGACTCCTTGTTGGACGACCAGAAGATCGTCTTAAGAGATGCATCAAGAGGTTATGGTAATGTCGTTGTCTTTTAAAAAACCCAAGAAAGCATGCAACGACATAGACTGTCCCTTTCACGGAGGACTTCCAATAAGAGGGCGAGTTCTCGAGGGAATTGTCGTTAGCGCCAAGATGGACAAAACGGTCGTTGTAGGACGAGACTACCTTACTTACATTTCAAGGTTCATGAGGTACGAAAGGAGACGAAGCCGTATTCCCTCCCACAATCCGCCATGCATAGACGCGAAAGAAGGAGATCATGTTATAATAGCTGAAAGTCGTCCGCTTAGCAAAACAGTGTCTTTTGTCGTAGTCGAGAAGACGGAGGAGAAGTAGAGTGGCAGCCAAGGCGAAGCAGAGAGCCCTCGTTGCAAAAGGAATGCTTGCACACGGTCCCAAAATCTCCAGAGGACTTCAACCGCCTGCGGTCTTGAAGTGCGCCGACAATACCGGAGCTAGGGACTTGCGGCTTGTGCAAGTAATGGGCTACAAGGGAAGAATACGACGCTATCCACGTGCTTCAGTCGGCGACAAGATAACGATCTCAGTGAGACATGGGACGCCAGACATGCGCAAGAAAATCTTCCAAGCAGTAATTGTTAGACAGAGAAAACCGTTCCGAAGAGTCGACGGCGTATGGATTCAATTCGAAGACAACGCCGCTGTAGTGATCACTCCTGAAGGAGAGATGAAAGGCTCAGAAATTCGCGGACCAGTGGCAAAAGAAGCCGCTGAGAGATGGCCCAGAATAGCGAGTGCTGCTAGCATAATAGTGTAGGTGAAGAAGAATGCAGTCAACAGAAACAGTGACAAAGCCTTCGAAGCAAAGAAGAATGCTTCACCAGGCAACCGACCATGTACGCCACAGATTTTTTGCCACACACCTCTCGCCGGAACTTAGAGCTTCGCACTTGGTGAAGACTTTTCCGGTTAGAAGCGGCGATACCGTTCGGGTTATGCGGGGAGATCACAAAGGCTTCGAGGGAAAAGTCACTCGCATAGACAAGAGGAAGTACAGAATCTACGTTGAAGGACTGACCCGAGAAAAAGTCGATGGAACCACAATATTCGTGCCGATACACCCATCGAAGGTTATGATCACGAACCTGAATCTCGATGACAAATGGCGCAAAAAGATCTTGGAAAGAAAGAAGTCGTGGCAAGCAAAACCAAAAGAGACTCAAAGAAAACCAAAAGAAAAGCAAAGGGCGAAGCCTGAAGAACCTGCAGAGATCATTGAAGCCAAACCTCCTGTTGCAGAGGAAAAAGTTACAGAAGAACGAAGGACTGAAGAAGAGAAGCCACTGCCGGAAAAGAGGCCCCTAGCAGAAAAGACTCTGGCAGAAGGGAAACCACCAAGAAAGAAGACTACGAAAGCAAAGAAAAGGACAGCCAAAAAAGCAACTGCTCAGGAAGCAAGAGTTGAGTCCAAGGGACCTGCAAAGGAAAAGAAACCTAGAACTGAGAAGAAAAAGCCAAAACGCAAAGCTGCCAAGAAGACAGAAGGAGGAGAATAGGGTTGGGAAGAAAAGGGAAGTCATCAGGGCTCAAGAGAAAACCAGCTCCGAAGTTCTGGCCAATTCACCGAAAAGAATTTGTGTGGGTCGTGAAACCCGCAGACGGTCCCCACTCGTTGCTGAGCTGTGCCCCCTTGGCAGTAGTTATTCGCGATGAGCTGGGTTTCGCCAAGACACGAAAAGAAGCGAAGACCATAGTCTCTCAAGGAAAAATTCATGTCAACGGAGAAATCCGAAGGAAGGACAACTTTCCAGTTGGTCTAATGGACGTAATATCAATACCTGACATTGCCAAAAGCTATCGTGTCCTTCCCTCCTACAAGGGTCTGATTCTGAACGAAATTGGCAATGAGGAATCCAAGTTCAAAATCTCAAGAATCGAAGACAAGACAGTAGTCGGGAACGGAAACATACAGCTTCACCTCCATGACGGTTCAAACATCGTAGTCAAGATAGCTGACCCAAAGAATCCCCAGGAAGATGTCTACGAGACTCTGGACACTCTAAAAATAAGTCTCCCTGAAGGGCAGATGATCGGACACACAAAAATGAAAGAAAAGGACTACGCCCTCATCACCGGAGGAAAAAACATGGGCAAGCATGGCAAGATAATTGAAATCGAGAAAGCTGAAGCGAAGAAACGCCGGAATGCGCTGGTGACGATCCAAGATGACGAAGGCAAACGGTACCAGACGATCCTCGATTTCGTCTTTGCGATCGGCGAGACACAGCCTCTCATATCGTTAACGGAGGCGGTTTGAGTTGTCCGAGGATGAAATCCGTCGAGTTTGGAAAGAACAGCCGATGCTTAGACCGAGAATCGAAAAAGTCGTTGTGAACATGGGCATCGGCAAGTCTGGCGAACCCTTGGAAAAAGCTGTTAAAGTTCTAAAGGAGATAACAGGGCACACACCATGCAGAAGAAAAGCAAAGACCAGCATCCGAGACTTCGGAATCAGAAAAGGCGAGTCCATAGCATGTATAGTGACGCTCAGGGAAGAGGAAGCCATTGACTTTTTGAAGAAGGTACTGACCGTAGTAGACAACAAAGTCTCCGGTCGGAGCTTCGACAAACAGGGCAACTTCTCGTTTGGCCTGAAGGAGCATATCGAACTGCCAGGGGTAAAGTACGACCCAGACGTAGGAATATTTGGAATGGACATATGCGTTTCTGTAACTCGCCCAGGTTACCGAGTAAAGAACAGAAGGAAGCAAAGAGCCAAAATGGGGGCAGGTCACGTCTTGACACAAGACGAATCCATCATCTTCATTAGAGACACACTCGGAGTCGAAATTGTCTAGAAGGTGCGCGGTAATATGGGAAAGCAGAAATCAAAGAAGGAAAGAAAATACGGAAAAGGCGCGCGGCCCTGCAGTAGATGTGGGTCTTACGGCCCCGTCATCCGGCGTTACAATTTATATTTATGCCGGCAATGTTTTAGAGAGGTAGCCAAAAAACTTGGATTCAAGAAATATGAATGATAGAGGCAAAGCATGATGGACACGTTGGCAAACGGCCTTACTACGGTCGTAAACACCGAGATGCGAAACAAGCGAGAATGCATAATCAGTCCTGCGTCTAAACTTCTCGGAAGGGTTCTCAGAATCATGCAGTTGAATGGTTATATCGGCGAGTTCGAGTTCATAGATGATGGACGCGCGGGGAAGTTTAAGGTTCAGCTCCTAGGTCGAATAAACAAGTGCGGAGCTATCAGACCGCGCTTCTCAGTGAAAACCGCCAAGTTTGAAGAATGGGAAAAGAAGTTCCTTCCTTCAAGAGAAGTAGGATTGCTGGTTGTTTCAACTCCAAGCGGAGTTCTCTCCCACAAGGATGCAATAGAAAAGCACATCGGAGGAAAGCTTCTAGCGTTCATATATTAGCAGGTGCCCTTTGATGAGAGCGGCAGAAGTCTCAAGAACCATTCAGATTCCCGATGACGTACAACTAAATCTGGAAGGGAGAAAAGTCACAGTGAAAGGAGCAAAGGGGACACTGAGTCGTGATTTTTCATTTGCACCTGTTTTCATTAGACTCGAAGGGAAGAATATACGTATATGGGTTGAATGGCCGCGAAAGAAGGAGGAATCGCTTGTAGGTACCATCAACTCCCACATCAAGAACATGATCACGGGAGTAACAAAGGGCTTCACCTACAAGGTAAAGATTGTCTTCTCACATTTCCCTATTTCAGCTAAACTCAAAGACAAAACAATACTGATCGAGAATTTCACTGGCGAAAGGAGCCCGAGAAAGGCCAAGATAATAGGTAATGTTCAGGTCAAGATCCTGAGCGAGGACATCTATGTTCAAGGCACAGACTTGGAAGAAGTAAGCCATACCGCGGCAAACATTGAGCAAGCTACAAAAGTCAAGAGGAAAGACCCACGAATTTTCTTGGACGGTCTCTATATCTATGAAAAAAGCGAGGGAATGGAAGCATGACCGAACCAAACGCGTTCTCCACAGAGAAAGCACTGAAGCTAAGAGAATTGGCGAAGAGGAAGAAGCCCAAATTCGTTCGACAAGAAAGCTGGAAATACGTACGCTTGAAGGAGAACTGGAGAAACCCTCAAGGTCTGGATAACAAGATGAGAATGAGAGTAAAAGGATGGCCTCCGAAAGTGAGTATTGGCTACAGAGGACCCAGAATCGCTAGAGGTCTTCATCCGTCGGGATGTACTGAGATCTTAGTCTATACTCCGGAACAGCTCAAGAATATCGATCCCAAGACTCAGTCGGCGCGGATTGCACATACCGTAGGTAAAAGGAAGAAAATGCAAATCCTCAGTGAAGCAAGAAAGAAGGGAATACGCGTTCTGAATCTGAAAGAAGCTTCTCTGCAAGCCAAAGGAAGGGTAAAAGAAAAGGAGGGGTCACCTGAGGATACAGAAGAAGCAGAGCAGAAACCAGAGGGGACGGGCAAGCCGCCAAAAAGGGAAAAAACGGAACAGGAAGAAAAGAACAAGAAACCTAGGACGAAGGTAGGAGAACAATGACAGACCTCAAGAGTCAACGTCGCCTCGCGGCTGAGATACTGAAGATTGGACAAAACCGTGTGTGGATAGACCCCGAACGCATCGAAGATGCGGAAGGCGCGATAACGAGAGACGAGGTCAGAAAACTAGTTCATGAGGGGACAATCAAGTCAAGACCGGAAAAAGGTGTCAGCCGCGGAAGAGGCAGGGTTCTGCATCTAAAGAAGAAGAAAGGAAGAAGAAGCGGGGTGGGTAGTAGAACAGGGTCGCCTCACGCGAGAATCTCGAAGAAAGAAGCTTGGATGAGCAAGATCCGTGCATTGAGGAAGAGGCTGCGCTTGCTAAAAGCCAAGAAAGTAATCCCTGAAGGCGAATACGGAAAGCTCTACAGAATGGCAGGCAGTGGAATGTTTGAATCAGTTGCGGATTTAGAGCGATATCTAAAGGCACACGAACTTTGGAGGAAACGCTAGTGGCCAGAGACTCGCGCTATTGTACTCCATTCCGTCGGAGAAGAGAAGGAAAAACCGACTACAAGGCAAGAAAAGCCTTCTTGCTTTCAGGAAGGCCTAGACTTGTGAGTCGCATTAGCATAAACAACATACAGGCTCAGGTAGTCCTCGCTAAACCTGCAGGCGACGAAGTTCTAGTCTCAGCTCATAGTCGAGAACTCAAAAAGTACGGTTGGAAAGCACCTCGAGGTAACATTCCAGCAGCCTACTTGACTGGGCTTCTGTGTGGTTTGAAAGCGAAAGCCAAAGGGGTTAACGAAGCCATTCTAGATATCGGCTTGTATCCGCCGTCCAAAGGCGCTAGAATCTTCGCGGTTCTTAACGGAGTTTTGGACGCAAAAGTCAATGTGCCACACAGTGAAGAGAAACTGCCTGGTGAAGACCGGCTGAAAGGTGAACACATTGCCAAATATGCTGAAAGCATGGGTTCCAATCCTGAAGAATATCAGGCAAAGTTCTCAAAATACTTGCACGAGAAGGTCCAGCCAGAGGCACTTCCAAAATACGTAGCACAGGTCAAGTCAGACATGATGGCAGCCTTCAAAACCGGAGGTAGGAAAAAGTAATGCCCAGAAACCGAGGTAGAAGAGACCGTAGAGACAGGCGAGAGTCTAAGAATCTTGAACAATGGGTTCCTAGAACGCGTCTCGGGAAGATGATACAAGAGGGCAGGATAACATCGATTGAGGAGGTTTTCGTGGCAGGCATGCAGATACGAGAATCTCAGATCGTTGATTCATTGATTCCTGACCTGCAAGAGGAAGTAATAAACATAAATCTTGTCCAAAAGCAGACTGACGCTGGGGAGAAATCCAGGTTCAAAGCCATAGTCGCCGTCGGTAATCGGGACGGCTACATAGGTCTAGGGTCGGGAAAGGCAAGCCAAGTTCGGAATGCCATAGAAAAAGCTGCTGCTGACGCCCGTCTGAAAATTGTCCCGGTGCGACGTGGGTGCGGAAGCTGGGAATGTGGCTGTGGGAAGCTTCATTCTATCCCTTTTCAAATTGAAGGAAAAACTGGTGGAGTAAGGGTCGTATTTGTTCCTGGGCCAAGGGGCTTGGGTCTTGTTGCAAGTGAAGTGTCAAAGGTCATACTTGGCCTTGCGGGCATAAAGGATTGCTGGACAAGAAGTTACGGTTCAACTAGAACGATTCCATCATTTGCTTACGCAGTGTTTGATGCGCTCAAGCAGACTTATGGTCTCATAGTTCCAGCAGACTGGGTGAGGTAGTTGACTGAAAAACAGACTCAACACAAGTGCATTGTAGCAATAAGGATACGCGGAGTTATCAGCGCCTCGTTAGATGCTAGAGAAACTCTGAGAATGCTTCGCCTAACAAAGAACAACTATGCCGTATTGATTGATGATCGTCAGTCGTTTCTTGGAATGCTGAGCTTGGTTCGTGATTATGTAACATACGGCGAACCTTCAAAAGAGACTGTGACCGAATTGATAAAGCAGAGAGGAAGGTTACAGGGCAATAAGAAGCTCACAGAGGACTACGTGCAGAAGAATGGTTATGATTCTCTGGACGCACTTGCAACTGCAGTCTTTGACTGCAAAGTTGAATATTGGAAGATGCCCAGAATACAGGTAGTCTTCAGGCTTCATCCGCCGACAAAAGGTTTTAAGCACAGCATCAAGAGAGGATACGCTTCGGGTGGAGAATTGGGGTATCGGGGCGAGAAGATCGATGAGCTTCTGAAACGCATGTTCTGAGCAGTCATTTTCGCGAGTTTCTTCTTCGCTTATCTTGTTTCTGGTTGCGATATGTTTTATAGTGACTTTTGAAATGCCATCTACTCGAGGGGAGCCAAATTTGAGCGCAAGATGGCGGAGAAGTCAAAGGTCAAAAAAGTTTGATATCTTAAGGGTCTTCAAAAGAACAAGAGGCAAACAGGGGTCACAAACGCCTTCAAAGGGTCAAAGGGTCAAATGGAAATCGCGTCCACGTACGTGCAAGCTTCAGACAGTTTCTGTGGAGAAAGATCTGAAGGAACCAAAACCTTTGATAGACATTCTTGAAGATGACAACGACATTTACGTCGTTGCAGAATTTGCAGGTTTCAACAGAGAAAACCTCAGGATAGACCTGAAAGAGCAGAAGCTCACTCTCTCTGCAGAGGCTCTGGACCGCAAGTACCACAAAAGTTTAAATCTGCCAAGGCGAGTGATTCCAAGCACTCTATGCACAACATATAAAAATGGGGTACTTGAAATACGATTGAAAAAGGCTGCTAATGAGAAAGCCATCAACAAAGTAGCAGGTTAGAAAATGCCGCATAAACTCAGGAAGACAAGAAAGAGGCGAGGTTCACGAACCCAAGGCTGGGGGCGAGTGGGTCAACACAGACGAACTGGGGGAAAAGGTGGACGAAAGCCGGGAAGACACAAAGGATCCTGGTCGTACGTGATAAAGTATGAACCAGACTACTTTGGCAAGAATGGATTTACTTCTCCCAGGAGCCTTCGTCAAGAAACAAGAACAATAAACGTGGGCAGACTAGACATCATTGCTGGCACGCTACCAGTCGAAAAAGGGGGCAAAGGGAATCTTGTAGACTTGGGGGGTCTTGGCTACACTAAGCTTCTAGGTTCTGGCAAAGTCACAAAACCTATAGATGTGAAAATACCATTCTGCTCGGCGTCAGCAGCTGAAAAGATTGAGAAAGCCGGCGGACGAGTCTTGGTTGAGACTCAAGAAGCTCAGGAGTAACAGTTGAAACATGGCAGGTAGGTTTCTAAGCTTATTCAAACCCGTTGCAAGGGTGATCCCTGAAGTCAAAGTCCCAGAACGTAAAGTGCGATTCAATGAGAAGATTTTTTGGACGGCACTCGTACTCATAATCTTCTTGGTAATGTCTGAAGTGCCGCTGTTTGGCATTCAAACAAGCGCGTTGGGAGAACTTGCCGCACTAAGAATAATCTTTGCTTCCAGTCGTGGCAGCCTCATGGAACTGGGAATAGGTCCGATAGTAACTGCAGGATTGATACTGCAACTTTTGGTCGGGTCAAGCATAGTGCAAGCTGACATGGGAAACCCGGAAGATAGAGGACTCTTTACAACAGCGAGCAAGGTCTTCTCTATAGTGTTGACCGGAGTTCAGGCTTCAGCCTACATAATAGGCGGAATGTATGGCGCCTTGGCTGGGACTACAGCGGTGATTGTATTCCTTCAATTGGTTGCAGCAGGAATCATAGTCCTATTGCTGGACGAGCTGGTTCAAAAAGGGTGGGGATTCGGTAGCGGAATAAGTCTATTTATCATGGCCGGCGTTGCACAACACGTTTTTCTATCAGCTTTCAGTCCTGCAGGGCCTGTTGACAAATTCGGGGCTTCAGGACTCTTTATTGCATTGGGTCAAACGATAATCGGTGGAAAGTCGATAACAGGACTCTTGTTGAGAGGACAATACCCTTCTATAGTTGGTTTCATAGCTACGATTGCTGCCTTCTTAATCATAATATACATGGAGGGAGTAAGGGTTGAGCTTCCATTATCCTACGCAGGCTACAAGGGTTACCGAAGCAGATACCCAATAAAACTGCTTTATGTATCCAACCTGCCCGTAATCTTCGCATCAGCTCTCTTTGCCAACGTGTACTTCTTCTCGCAGCTCTTATGGAATTCTTACAATCGGAGCAACTCGAACTTCTGGCTTAACCTTCTGGGACAATATCATGTCGTAGGCACAGCCCCAAATCAGAGCGTGCAACCCCTTGGAGGGCTAGTGTACTACGTCACGGCACCTCGCAGCTTTGAACAAGTGATGGGTGATCCGCTTCAGGCTTTCGGCTATCTGGGAATACTTGTGGCCTTCTGCGTTGTTTTTTCGCTTACGTGGCTTGAAGTAGGCGGGTTAGGTCCATCGACTGTGGCCCAGCAGCTTGTTGACTCTGGGATGCAGATACCTGGCTACAGAAGATCTGGAAAGGCTGTTGAGGCGATCCTTAAACGCTACATTCCTGCTGTCACCGTGCTTGGCGGCGTAATTGTAGGGCTAGTGGCTGGCATCACAGATTTCTTCGGAGTTTTCGGATCTGGAATGGGCATCCTGCTTTCTGTCGGAATAATCTATCAGTACTATGAAGTGTTGATGAAGGAGAGAGCGGCTGAAATGTATCCTGCTTTCCGACGAGTATTCGGAGAATAAGGCATGACGCAGAAGTGTTGGAGAGTGAATTGACTTTGCTCCAGGTATTGCTCGACTTGCCTCAGGAAATTCCCTATTCGACGATTTTCATGCTTGTCCTTGCCGCGCTCATCTCATTATTGACTACATTAGTTAACCGACTTCTCACTAATCCTGAGAAATCGAAGATGTGGAGAAAGGAAGTCGCAGATTGGAACAGAGAACTGCGCGACGCTCAGCGAGCCAAAGACAAGAAAACTGTAGATAAACTCATGAGAAAGCAGAAATACATCATGAATCTCCAGTCAAAAATGATGTGGCAATCGATGAAGGTTTCACTTTTGTTCCTTATTCCACTTTTGTTGATGTGGTCATTTCTGGGGGGATTCTACGCGGGGCATGCGGTCGCTTATCTGCCGGGAATAGGGTCGGACCTTCCTCTGCCCATATTCAGCAGCTCTCTCATATGGTGGTATCTGCTGTGTTCAATGCTATTCGGCACGGCTTTCTCGCATGTTTTCAAACTCATAGAGGTAAGTGATTAAAATGCCAAGACCGAGCAGGCGGACTCGCAGTAAGAAACGCGTATCTAGAACTCTGCCCGGCGGAAGTAGAGGCTTAGCCTACAAGAGGAAGTCTGCTGTATCACCTCGTTGCAGCTTGTGTGGCCGGCCTTTGGCAGGATTTTCTAGGCTTTCCGTGATGAAACCGCAAAGACTGAGCCTGAGTAGAAAGAGAGTCTGGCGACCTTATGGTGGACAACTGTGTCATAAATGTCTCAGAAAGCATCTGAAGCTAGCGGTTAGAGGGCTCTAGAGTGCTTTCAAAGCGGTCGATTGAGCCTCCCAAAAGAAAGAGAGAAAACAAGGCAGAAAATGTAGTGATTTCTGTCTGCGGCATGGCTGGCAGTGGCAAAAGCACGCTGGCTAGGAAGCTAGCTGAAAAATACCGTTTGAGGTTTTTTTCAGGCGGGGACGCGTTGAAGGCATTGGCCTTGAAAGAAGGCTTCAAGCCGCTGGACTATGGCTGGTGGGAAAGCAGGGAAGGAATGCGTTTTCTCAAGACGAGAAGCGTCGATCAGAGATATGACAAGAGGGTTGACGAAGAGCTGCTTGAAATTGCCGATGAAGGAAACGTAGTCTTGGACAGCTGGACGATGCCTTGGTTACTGAAGAGAGGCTTCAAAATATGGTTGGAGGCTTCGGCCGAAAAAAGAGCTGAGAGGATAGCGCAGAGGGACAAGATGTCCGTGATGGAGGCTCTTCAAGCCTTGAGAGATAAGGAAATGCAAACAAAAATGATTTACAGACATCTATATGGTTTCAAGTTGGGCGAGGATTTTGAACCGTTTCATTTTATTCTGGACACGGACAATCTGAGCTCTAACGAGGTGTTTCAAGTTCTCTGTGTGGTAATAGATAATGCCGTCTTGAAGTCTGCAATTTTATGAAGCGCCGTCTTAGCAGGTGACTTCATCCACTTTGAGGTCTGAAAGCTCGTCGTCCCTCTGCTCTAGAATCCTATGCAGTGAAACATGCTTTGAGTCAAGCACTCGATCAGCCAGAAGTAAAATGGATAACATATTTCATTCCTGTTCTAATCATGTTGTCTTATGTTTCGTCTGTCCTCTTAGGCTTTTAGTTCATCACAATGACCGAGCGTAGGCTTGCGCGCTGTTTCTCTGTCCATTTACACCTTTGTCGGAAACTCGGCTCCTTTTTTGAGGCAGGAACAGACGCATATCTGGATGGTAGAACGCAGGCTCATTGGTTGATTTCTCTTTTATTTCTTTATTTTCTTGTACACTACTCCTATACGGACAAGGCATTTGCAGTTTTGCTTTTGCCAGAAATTTTTGCACAGGAACGCTGGCGCTTAGTACAAGACAGCACATTCTGGCGATGGAAACAGTTATATTATGAATCAAGAGAAGATACTGAAAAGATGTTGATGAGTCCTGAAACGGCCCCTGTGATGATGTTTGTCACATTAGCTTCTGGAGTCGTGGTCTTCATTTTGATTATGTTTTTGCCGGCAGTCTTTAAGTTGACAAATCCGAAGGATTCTGGCTCTCGCAAGATAACGGATGAAGCGTTTGATTCAGTGTTTCAGACGAAATTAGCTTCCCTCGAAAAGGGTGAAGAGACACGGCCAGACCGAACTCTCGTCAAGAAATTGGCAAGTGTGCTTTCTGTGCTGCCTGACTTGGAATCCTAATTCAACCTTTTTTTAACAGTAAGGGTGCACTCTTCCATCTTTCTCGAGCTATCTGAAGATTGCCAAGGACTGTTCCATGTACAGAGTAGAAGATGTAGCATAGGTACGCACATCGTGTACACTGGCTGTAACTTAAGCGAAGTTTGTTCATTCTTTCACTGTTCCAGACTTTTGGTAGGTCAAATACGGATGACACTGGGTCGTGAAGGTGACAGCCTGCAACTCTGCCCAAGTGGTCGACCATCAGGAAATTTTGAAGCGCTTGACATCTCCAAGTTCTTCTGTTTTCGGCGTAAAGGATTCTGATCGCGCTGAGTACCCTGTCAGTCATCAATACCAAGCCGCTTTTCTTCTTCAGTCTGCTGAGAGAATCGCAGAGATTAACCATGCCTTCCTTGTCGGTTATCGCGAATTCGTCGCTCTGTTTCCCGATTCTGAAAAGCTGGTCTCCACTACCAGAAGTATCGTAAGAGTATAAGCTGTACCATATCGGTATGTTCCTCTCCAGAAACCAAGTAGTAAGCTCGACCATCTCATTCATGTTGACTTGTGAAATTGTCGGTGCAACGCCCACACGAACCCCTTCCTCCTGCAATTTTCCAATGGCCTTTACAGCTTTCTTCCACGCGCCCGCCACGCCTCTGATGTAATCATTCTTTGCTGGGTCTAGGCTGTCTATTGAAATTGCCACAAAGTCTGCGTTGCGGAGGGCCTCGATTTTTCTTGCTGCCATGCTCCCGTTGTCGTACACTGTGGTTATGAAAAGTTTGGAAGCGTAATCTATTATCTCACCTATGTCCTGTCTCAAGAGGGGATTTCCTCCAGAGAGCACGATCTCCATAACGCCAAGGTCTTTCAGTATATCCAAACCCTTCTTTATCTCATTAGTTGAGAGTTCGTTTTCATCTTGTTCTCGCCAGACATTACAACCTCTGCAACGGTAATTGCACTTACGCGTGACCATCCACTGAGCGTGATGCGGTCTGTTCGGCGTCAACGAACGAACAACAATGCTCCCAGCTTTTTCCATCAGGGCCATGAATACACGTCCATCCTGTTCAACCATGACTCTGACTTGTTTTCATATTAAAGTTTCCGACGAACTTCACTGCAAGTCAGGCTTATGCCATAAACCTGATTGGGTACTGGGACAATTCATGATGGACTGGTGACGCTCAGAAATATGCAATATTTCTTTATAACAGTGCGTAGGATACTCTTTTGAAAGAACGCTGACAAAAACACACGTTGAAGGAAGTCATTTTGAAAGTCTCGGTTGTCATCCGAACAAGAGACAATGAAAGGTATTTCGGTGAACTGCTGGAGAATCTGTCTTTACAGACGGTGAGACCTTCTGAGATAATTGTTGTTGACAACTTTTCTAACAGTGAGAACAGACGGATGTTGGAGGATCGATTGTCTGCGCTTATGCAAAAGCTCAGAAGGCCTATCAGCAGGTTCAAGATGATAGCCATTTCAGACAGCGAATTCTCTCATGCCTATTCAACCAACTTGGGCATAGACAGCGCAGAAAACGAGCTCGTGTGTTTGACGAATGCTCACTCACTCCCCACATCATTTAGATGGCTTCAAGAGGGCGTGAGACACTTTGAAGACTCCAGAGTTGCTGGAGTCACAGGGTTTTTTGTCCCTCATAAAGAAGGAAAAATCAGGGATAAGCTTGATATTCTGATGTATTACTTTTCTCAGAAAATGGTGCTTCGTCAAGACTGGTGCTCGACCATAAACTGTATCATCAGAAAATCCTTGTGGAGCCTCTACCCTTTTGACGAAAATCTGCCGAAAGTCATTCCAGAAACTCGAAAATACGGTCTGGAAGACTATGACTGGAGCAAAGAAATGGTGGCGCGTGGCTACAGAATAGTAGTAGACCCATTATTCAGTGTTTTTCACTCTCACGAGAAGTGGCTGGACGAGTTGACAAGAAACACTAGGGGTTACTTCGTCTACCGGCGAATTCAGCAAAAAATAAACCTGTTTGAAAGACCGCGAGATTCATTCAGTAGAGTTCATAGCACGCGTGCGGATTTGAACCCACTTCTTCATGAGTAAATCTTCTGCGAAATCAGTCTTTCTAGTTCTGTTAAGAGACATAATACTTTCGCAGCTGAATACTCTTGAGGGCGCTTGCATAAAACAGTGGGTCGATACCAAAAAATATAAGGTCATAACCAGCTATGGCTCTTACTGTATACACTGCAAAATGATGAACAGATTGATATCACGGGAGAACGATTTCAACTATCACCGAACTGAAGAACATACACATGGTTAGAGAATGCTTGATCTTTGCTGGTGCCTTTGCTTTAATGCGGCTCCTAAATGAGGTTAGAACAAGAGGCGGGAAGAGGCGCCGATTTTGAAAAGTCGAGACTTTCAAATTCAAGCATTGCAGGGGGAAGAGCTTGGTAAGAACCGGCTGACCGAAGCGAAGGTTGACGTGATCGTTCTTACAAAGAACAGCGAGAGGATACTGAGAAGGTGTTTGAATTCGGTCTATACGAATGTGCCTGTTGGGAATCTGATTGTAGTTGACGGAAATTCGACCGACTCGACCTTGAGAATATTGCGGGAGTTTCAGGAGGTTTATGGCAACCTTATTGTGCTGCAGGACAAAGGAACGCGAGCAAGTGCGAGGCAGAAAGCTATCAGTCACGTGAAAAATGAGTGGTTCATGTTCGTTGATAGTGATGTTGTTCTATGTGACGGTTGGTTCTCTAAGGCAAAGAAACTGATTAAGGAGGATGTGGGGGCGGTCTGGGGAATCGAGATATGGTCAGTCCTAAGAGGGGCGAGGTTTCTGGACCTGTTTGAAAGGATCACGCTGAAAGTTTTCGAAAGAAGGGGTGGAACGCATGATTTGCTTGTGAGGACGAGGGCCGTTGAAGGTATCTCGATACCGTACCATTTGCACACTTACGAAGACTCGTACATCAGGTCATGGATCATCAAAAAGGGTTACAGGGTCATCCCTGTTTACGACCCTTATTGCTTTCATTATAGGCCTGAGGATGTGTGGACCACCAGACAAAGTATAGGGCTGATAGCCAGCGACCTGAAATTTGCTGTTCGTCATCCTCAGTTGATGCTTTCCTATGCTTTCTACGCGGTAATAGTCATCTATCAGAATGCCGTTAAGAATCTGCAGCTTGAGAAGCAACATAGCGTTTGATTCTACCGAGCTAATGCCTGCCAAAGATGATCCGTTGCTGGTCTTGCCAAGCTCTCAGTTTTGCCGTTCTTTCGCGTTATTTTCCTGTCGCGGTGTGAAGGAGTGAATTCTCCTATTATTTCTGATGGAATCCCTTCCTTTGTCAAGGCTTTTGTGATTTTGTCTGTGGAATCAGGTTTGGCTGCGATCAACAAGCTGCCTGAGGCTATGAGCTGGAGAGGGTCTATCTGGTAGAACTTGCATATCTTCATGGTTTCAGGTTGTATTCGAATTTTCTCCTCAAGCACCCTTACGCCTAATCCTGAGGCGTCTGCCATTTCATGAATGGCGCCGGCTATGCCGCCTTCTGTAGGGTCATGCATGGCGTGAACTGCGCCTGTTCTGAAGGCAGTTACTGCGTCTTTGACAACACTTATCCGCGTGTAGAAGCTTTTCGCTCTGGTCAGCTCTTGAGCGCTCAATGATTTCCTGAGCTGTTTTTCCCTGTCCGAAGCGAGTATCGCTGTGCCTTCAATTCCTGCGCTTTTGGTCAGTAAAAGCTTGTCTCCAAC
>Ga0315282_10002991_pt1 | contig 30609 bp, 28 predicted proteins | sample YL17G07_20_MG_FD_203693 | JGI IMG/M metagenome (GOLD analysis project Ga0315282, IMG submission 203693) | Sediment microbial communities from Yellowstone Lake, YNP, Wyoming, USA - YL17G07_20 | ecosystem: Environmental > Aquatic > Freshwater > Lake > Sediment | place: USA: Wyoming | collected... | reverse complement strand
GTCCGACACGGTATGCCTCGTATCCGGTTCTTGTCCATCGGCTCGCGTCTTTGCTCCACGCTTCTTTCAGATCCCGCCTCGCGGCGACACCCTTGCGCTTCGCTATCACTTCACCTCCATCAGGTTGCGAAAGGGACTCGCACCCTCAAGCTGTCGAACATGCTCGGCACACAATGAACAGGGCTCCCCACGATGGGGAGCCCTGAGTTTGCTTCGTGCCGTGCGCCGGGATTAGGAGTTGATGATTTGCTCGGCCTCGGCTCTGTAGGCGTCCATGATGTAGGGGATGCCGGAAACCTGGGCGGCTTCGGGAGTCAGGGCCATCAGGTCCTGACGGCTGATCGTCGAAACGCGGAAGTTTCGGCTGCCGGCCATGAGCTGCTGCAGGCCGACCTTCAGCTTGTCGGCGAAGGTGTAGAAGGCGATGGCGCCGAGCGGCAGGCTCTTGACGGTGTCCTTGCCGTACTTGGCCACGAGGTCTTCATAGCAGACGAAGATTTCCTCGACCGTATTGCCGAACGCGCTGACGGTCTTCGGCAGTGCATCGCCGCCTTCCTTGAGCCAAATCCCGATATTCTTGCCGACCATGCCCGGAATCATCAGGGCCCGGCCCATGCAGACCGCCTTGGCGAACGGCGAGCCCATCGCCAGGACCTTGAAGATGTGGTCTTCGGAGCTGAACCCGCCGGCGATGGCGATGTCGGGCACGAAGGCGCCCTTGGCCGCCAGCTTCTGGCACAACTCATAGGTCATGGCCTGGAGGTAGAACGTCGGGACGCCCCACTCCTGCATCATTCGCCAGGGGCTCATGCCGGTGCCGCCGGCGGCGCCGTCGATCGTGAGCAGGTCGAGCTTGGCGTCGGAGGCCCACTTGATGGCCATGGCCAGCTCGCGCATCGGATAGGCGCCGGTCTTGAGCGTGACGCGTTTGGCGCCCATCTTGCGGATTCGCTCGACTTCCTTCATGAAGCCTTCGCGGTCGACGAAGCCGAGGCGGGAGTGACGCTCGAAGTGCTTCAGGGCGCCGTCGCGGAATGCGGCCTGGTTGGCCTCGTTCGACGGGTCAGGTGTCACGAGGTAGCCGCGGCGCTGCAGCTCCAGGGCCCGCTCGAGGGAATCGACCTGGATTTCGCCGCCGATGCACTTGGCGCCCTGGCCCCACTTGAGCTCGATGCACTCGATGCCGAGCTTGCTGACGACGTACTCGGCGACACCCAGACGGGTGTCTTCGACGTTCATCTGGACGATCATGTCGCCGTAGCCTTCGTGATAGCGGCGATACTGCTCGACGCGCTCGGCCATGTTCGGGGACTTCTTGACCTTGCCCTTGGGGTCGAGCTCCAGGCCGGGATCGATGCCGCAGACGTTCTCGCCGCAGACGATCGTGACGCCGGCGATCGCGGCGCCGGTGGCGAAGTGCTCCCAGTTCTTGCGGGCGATCTCGGTCGAGCCGAGGGCTCCGGTGAAGATGGGCAGACGCATCTTCACTTTCTTGCCCACGCCGTACTGCGTCTCGGTGTTCACCATCGGGAACAGCGTGTTGTCGGGATTGCCCACCTCGCCGTCGTGCAGGCCCTTGGCGCCGAGGGCGTAGCCGGCGATGTTCAGGTGAGAGTAGTCGATCGGATACTGCTTGTCGCCGCCGGCGGTCAGCGTGCCGAAGGGACCGGGGTAAATGACCTCCCGGCCGCGAAAGCTGGACTTGAACACCTCGCAGTTGCCTCGGCAGCCATCGAGACAGCGAGTACAGATTCCTGAGACCGGCGAAACGCTCCGCGAGCGGTTCGCGGTCTGTGTGGCCTCATTCGAATTCGGTTGTAGCAGACTCATCTTTGGCTCCTTTCACTGAATTTTCTTGTTTTCGGGGATTAGCAGAACTAATATTATGACAAACGGTACTAATACGTGAAGTCCCTTATGGTGATACATGGCATAAGGAAACCTGATAATGCATATAGAAACGCTGAAGGTGTTCTGCGATTTGGCGGATTCGCGGAGCTTTTCGAAGACGGCGGAAAAGCACCTGCTGAGCCAATCGGCCGTGTCACAGCAACTCGCCCAACTGGAACTGGCCCACAAATGCCAGTTGATCACGCGCAAAAAAAGGCCCATCGAGCTGACCACCGCCGGGCAGGTGTACTACAAGGCCGCCAAAGACATCCTCGAACGCTACGAGCTGCTCAAGGAGGAATTGAACGCACTCAAGAGCACCGCGACCAGTAGAATCAACGTTGGGGCGATCTTCAGTATCGGCATGCATACCCTGCCCGACTACGTGAAGAAATTCATGGTCACGTATCCCAACGTCAATGTTCACATAGAATACTTCGCCGCCGACAAGATCTATGACTCGGTGCTGAACGGGGACATCGACATCGGCCTGGTCGCTGTGCCGAGAAAAGACCGCCGGCTGGAAGTGTATGAATTCGAGGAAGAGCCGCTGGTCCTGGCGTGCAGCCCCAAGCACCCTCTGGCCAAGGAGCCCGAGGTCGATATTCACAAACTGCAATTTGAGCGGTTCATCGCCTTCGAGAAAGAGGTGCCGACGCGGGTATGGATCGACGGCATCCTCTCGCGCTACAGCACCGCGGTTCGCTCCGTGATGGAGTTCGACAACATCGAGACGGTGAAGCGTGCCGTCGAGATCGGCGCCGGCGTCAGCATCTTGCCCGAGACGGCCCTTGTGCAGGAAGTCGCCGCCGGCACGATCAAGGCAGTGCCCTTCTCCAATGAGCGTTTCGTCCGCCCAACCGGGATCATCATCCGCAAGGGCAAGATGCTCAGTCAGGCGGGACGGTATCTGATCGAGATGCTGAGAAAACAGGGAAAATAGAGCCCCGGGCAGGCATCGGCATTGGACCGGCGCACAGGGGCTTGACAGGACTGCCATGAGAGAACAACCTATCGGCCAGAAAGTAGGAGTCGCTCCAAGCGGCGGCTTCTTGTCTTCGCATATCAACACGAGAGGCTGAAACGTATATGCCGATACGAGCAGTGATATTCGATCTGGACGGGACGATCACCGAGCCCTACTTTGATTTCGACGCGATCCGGCTGGAGATCGGAATGGGCAAGGACAGCGGGCCCGTACTGGAGGCCATGGAGAAAATGACGCCCCAGCAGCGACAGAGAGCAGAAGCCATTCTGCATCGCCACGAGGAAGAGGCCCTGGCCGCCTCCACGCTGAATCCCGGCGCCCGCGAGACCCTCGAGAGCCTGCATCAGCGAGGCATCCGGATCGGCGTGCTCACCCGCAACCGCAAGGGCAACGCCCGGGCAATCGAGCAGAAACACGGCCTGCATTTCGACATGATCGTGGGGCGCGAAGATGGCCCGGTAAAACCGGATGCGTTCGGAGTGCGGCACCTGTGCCGGCATTTTGCCGTCGAGCCCACGGAGACGCTTCTGGTGGGCGATTATCTTTACGACGTGCTCTGCGCTCGCGCAGCCGGAGCAATATCGGTCCTGCTTGCCAATCACCCGCGAGCGCCCGAGTTTGCCCCGCTCGCGGATTTCACGATCAAGAATTTAGGCGAGATTCTTCACATCGTTGACGATAAGGGTGGTACCGACGGAGTTGTCTCCGTAAAGGACTGAGGTATGTACAAGAGAGTGATCGCAGGAGCCGTCCTTGGCTTCCTTCTCGTGCCGGCCGCATTTTACGGCCAGAGTTGTCAGTCGGGCCCGTCCGTCAGTCAAGTCGCACAAGAGCCTGCCAAAGAACCCCCCGGCGCACCTGCCCAAGAGGCTGCCAAAGAACCCGCCAATCAACCCGCCGGCCCGCTGGACACCGTTCTGGAAGGTCTCCAGAAGAAAGCGGCCGAGCTGAAGTCATTCGAGTGCAACGTGGATTACACCGTTCGCCAGCCGCTGCTCGAATCGCAAACGCGGCGGACCGGCGCGCTCTACTACGCCCGGTTCGATCAGCGGTCCAACCTGCGAATCGACTTCCGCACGTTCCAGCAGGACCAGGAGAAGGAGCAGCCGTACCGCGAGCAGTTCATCTTCGACGGCGTGTGGCTCGAGCAGATCGACTACCAGACGCAAAGCATCGAGCGGCGCCAGATCACCGAGCCGAATAAGCCGGTGGACGCCTTCTCGCTCGTCAGCCGCCAGGTCCCGGTGTTCGGGTTCGCCAAGATCGAGGACCTGCGCAAGCAGTTCGATATCGATCTGGTGGCGGACACGCAGACGGAGCCGTCGCCCTTCCACCATCTCCACCTGAAGGTCAAGCCCGACTCCACGTACAAAGAAGACTACACCACGATCGATTTCTGGGTCGATAAGACGCTGGGACTGCCCACGAAAATCACGGCCGTTGGCGCCGAGACCGACGCAGGCGACGTGTACGACATCAAGCTGCTCCAGCCAAAAGTCAATCAGGGCATCGACAAGAGCGTGTTCCAGGTCACTCCTCCGCCGGGATTCTCAATAGAGACAATTCCGCTCGAAAAAAAGCGGAAGGCACCGGAACAAGCCCTTCCGGTGAAGTAGCCAGGGTGAACGAGAGATGGATCAGGGAGACGCCATAACGCTGAGGGCCGGTCCGGTGAATGAAGATACGCTTCGCACGCTCGTCGAGAGGCGGGCCAAAACGCTGCTGGCCCTGTCGGCCTACCTGTCCGAGTGCGAACAACCGACGGCCAGTCTGACCCGGCCCCTGGCCGGCGAGTTCCTGTCGCAGGCCATGCAGATGGAGGAGTTGCTGGACACGTACGACGCAGGCAAGAACTGCAAATGGTGCAACCTGCGGTCGCTGACCGCCGCCATCAAATCGTTCGCCGACATCAGCTACGAGCTGCTTCACATCCGGCACCGGATGCCGAATTACAAACTGATGCCGGTGGCGCAGGATTTCGGCGCCGCGACCGACGCCACGCTCGAGTTCGCCTGCGGCGTGCTCGTCCGCGCCGCCACGGAAATGCTGGCCAAGGCACGCCAGCTCGGCCTGAAAATCCCGTCGAGCGAAGGGATCGCGGAAGCCTACGAGGAGGGAATGCACACGCACCACCTGGGGCATGACTGCCAGGCCCGCCGCGTCGAAACCGTCGCCGAAACCGTCGCCCTGCTGGCCACCGCGTTCCTGAACCTGGCCTCCGAGAGCGACGACATCCGCGCCGCCAGCCGGGCCAGACAGGAGGAATACGCCCTGTGCGTCACCACCTCGCTGACGGAGGAACGCCTGCGAAGCCTCGAGTTCCGGTTCCACAACCTGCAATCCAAGTACGACACGTTCGTCTCCGGGACCGAGGCGGAGGGCAAGGATGCGGACCTGCCGGTCCTGCGGGGCCACGCCAGCGTGGTCTTCCACCTGCTCAGAATCGCGACCCTGTTTGCCCACTATTACGAGCGGCACGTGAACAAGGAGCCGTGCATCGCTCCGCCGTTCGCCCATCTGCTGGTCAAGCCCGACGAGCTGCTCTACGTGCTGATGAATTACCCGGTCACGTTCATCGACCATTACATCGGGTGCACGGTGAGCCTGTGCCAGGAGATGCTCAAGCGCTACGCGGAGGTGGGACGCATCGAGGTGCCGATCCCCAAGTATCGCGGCTTCCACGTGCGGCCCTCGACCCTGATCTCGAAGCTGGTCCTCCATTACGGCAGCAAGGTGCAGATGCTCCTGGCCGACGAGGTGTACGACTGCACCTCGCCGCTCGATCTGTTCCGTGCGAACGAGAAGATCAATGCCCAGAAGCGACGGTGGCTCGCCCGCGAGATCGTCCGGCTCCAGATCATCCCGGAGGGCGCGGCCGATATCGAGAATATCGCTCCGGCCGTCCGCAGCGCCGTGCTGACCCTGGCCCAGAGGAGCAAGCTCATCATGTACGAGCAGCCGCTGGAGATCCCCGAGCAGCGCGTGGGCCTGGAAGGCACGCTCCTGGAGAGGGTCATCAGTGAGACCGGCCGGCTATTGGCGATGGGCAAGATCGACATTGAGACGGACATGACCGCCCAGTTCGTCGGCGACAAGCGGGTCCTCGAAGACATCCGCCAGCTCGCCGAGTACGGCTACGGCGAAGACAGCTTCGGAAACAACATCGCCCTCCCCGAAAAACTAGCCTACCTCCGACGATAATCCCGTCCGCCCCGACTATTCACAGAGCTTGCGACAGGCTGCGACGAATTCTCTCGCCCAGCGGAGCACTTCCCGCGCCGTTTCGTCCACCAGCCGAACCACGGGCGCGTAGTCACTCTCCTGGCGAAGAGTGAAGGCCTTTGCGAAGTACTTGTGGAATCTCGCATCGATGATCCCGGGTTTCACAAAGGTCTGCCCAAAGGCGGCAATAATGCCCTGGTGCGACCGCCGTTTAATGCCCTGCTGCAAGAGGGCTGCGGTGGCGGCGTGAAACATGGCATAGTACGCCCGGCTGACGGCGGCGCCAAAACGCGAGGCCGCAAACAGCAACTCTGCATCCCCAATGCAGGCGTCCGCCTCTCCCAGATGCAGTAGCACGTCTTCAGTCACACCGGAATCCCTTCCTCTTTGATGAACTGATGCACTGCGAAACGCCCCCTGCGCAGCTCCTCCTCGCTAACAAACAAGAAACTGACGAGCGTATCATACTCCAAGCTCAACTCGGAACCAAGGTCGCCCGCGAGGTTGATCTCGGCAAAGCTGTCCGTCACCGCATCGAGCACGACGGCGATGTCGATGTCGCTTTCCTCGCGCAACTCATCGCGTGCCGCCGAACCATAGAGGTACACTCCCCGCAGGCGCGGGCCATAGATCTTCTCCAGCCCCGCCCGGACCTTCGCCGCAATCTCCAAGGCTTGTTCCCGTGTCGTCACCATGAAGTCATCATAGCATCCTGGACGAATCCGATGCAACAACAAAGGTCCGCGATCAAGCGAGAGCCATTTACGGGTTCTGATCGGTCCGGTATGATTGCGCTGGCCGTGCTGCTCGGATCATCAGCCCCTCGCAGATTGTCTATGAAAGCCGGGACGAAGAAGTTGGATGCCGTGGCCGAATCACGCACATGGAAAGAGGCGGTGGCCGAGGAAACCGAGGGGATGACCCCTGAGCAGATCATGGCCTACTTCGATCGTGGCGCGGTCCGTCGCCGCTTCAAGGCGGCCCTGCGCCAGGCTGAACGAGCAGAAAACGCGATAAGCAAGAAGCGGAAGAAGTGAGAACGACCACGCCGGTTATGAACGTAACCAACTCCCGAGAAATGGTGGCTGTCCCTCCCCGGAGGGAGGTGCGGCCTTGCAAGCGTAGGGTGTGCACCGCACGCTGATTCCTACCTTCCTCGTCCCGAACAATGAATAATGAAGACACGGCCCCGCCTCCTTTTCAGACAAGAGCTATCGAACCAAGCGAGTTGAGCCGGGACTGGTCATGGATTTCGACCGACACGGCAAGCCGATTGGAATTGAGATTGTCGCCCCGGACCAGCTTACTCTGTCTGCATTCAATCGTGTGCTTCGCCAGCTTGGCTTTCCCCCGCTGAAGCGGGCCGACCTGGCCCCATTGGCCGCAGCGTAGCCTCATGTCCGGAGCTGGCATACGCACCCAATGCGCCAGCGAAATAAGCAGGGCGTCCCATGAACTGCCGCTACGGCGACGACAACTTCGGTAACAACATCGCACTCCCCAAAAAACTCGCCTACCTCCGCCGATAACCCGAATGTCATTCCCGCGAAGGTGGGAATCCACAAACCACTCGCGCCTTACCGGCCCCCTGCCCTGCCACACGCGACCGGCGCGATCCTGCCAGCGTAGGGTGTGCATCGCACACCGACCCTTGTGAATTGTGAAGACACGGCCCCACCTCCCCTCCAGGAATTCCGCAAATACCGCTGTGAACGTGCGAATGATTCAGGTAAAATGGTGCGTGATTGCTGTCGTTCCATGATAGAGGGTTTAGAGCAGGATGATACACCGTCGATGGCCAGAATGGTGGGATTGGGAGTTGGAACTCAGCCCCCATTTGTTCAAACGCATGCTCGACCGCGGCTTCTCGGAGTTGGACCTGCGAGCGATGCTTGAGCATTCGCGGGGATACCGGCCCGATATCGTCGATGGACGTTGGGTCATCGTTACTTCGCATCGCGCCAAGACTTGGGAGGTGATCGTAGAGCCTGACTTCAGCGCCGCGCGCCTGGTCGTGATAACAGCATACCCATATTGGGAATCCGACAATGAATGAATCTTATTTGGAAGTCACGTTTCGGCATGGCCGGCCAATGGCGGGGTACTACTATTTGCCGCGTCGTCCCACTGACAAGAGCTATCGAACCAAGCGAGTTGAGCCGGGACTGGTCATTGATTTCGCCCGTGACGGGAAGCCGATTGGGATTGAGATTGTCGCCCCGGACCAGCTTACTCTGCCTGCATTCAATCGTGTGCTTCGCCAGCTTGGCTTTCCCCCGCTGAAGCGGGCCGACCTGGCCCCATTGGCAGCCGCGTAGCCTCACGTCCGCGGCTGGCATATACGCATCCAATGCGCCAGCGAAGCAAAGCGTCCCCGGAATTGTAGTAAGACACGGCCCTTTTACCCTTCGATAGCCTACCGTTGGTTATCTAACCAGACCCTATATTCCTTTTCAATTGCGTCGACCACAACTCTCTGTAACCAGTCGGAAATCGAAACACTCTGCATTACAGAAAGGACTCTCAACTTCTTTGCGGTCTCTGGGTCAAGTGCAAAACTGAAATTCTCATGCGGTCTTTGTGCAGGTCTTACGGAAGGTTGTCTCACGACTGGTGGTGATGCGGCCCCGCTGACCGTGTCTTGCATAAGAACAGCCTCTATCTCAGCGTGGAACTCTGTTCCAGTATATCTCTTTAGCAATCCAAGCAGCGGCTTTGGGTCACCAGTCATCCACTTTTCAAGAAGGCCGCGAAACCCGGAAGTACCAGGCAAACCAAGGCATCTGGTACACATGTCTTGGATCGTTTGCCTCGCTATTTGGCGCTTCTCAGCCACGTCGTCCATTGCCGCAATGTGGGCCTTGTCAACGTCGTAGCTCTTACTGTATCTGTCTCTGAATCTCCCCAATACCTGAAGCATTTGGTCAACACGATCTGGACGCAACATTTTCTTAACCTCCACGAGACACCATATTGTACGTACGTATCTTTCACTACGTACGCAGTATACGTATTGTACGTTATTACGTCAAGAGGTTTTTCCAGAATTCCCCGGTAAGGTGGAGGCAGAAGGGGTCATCCATATAGGGTTCTTGTCAAGAAGAAAAAACACAATCTCCCCTGAACCCCTGAACCGAAGAGTTCATGCCGGTGAGGCCTCCAGAAGGGGTCCCACAGAAGGGGTCAGGCTTTGGATATAGGCACCAAAGCCTGACCCCTTTCTGCCTCGCGACATATCGGAAATCGGGGAAATTCCTCTATTTCACTCCGAACAGGGAATAATGAAGACACGGCCCCCGCCCCTCCGCAGATCTGATCTGACGCCTGACCTGGTCGCTTTGATGCACTTTACTGTTTGCTCGGGTAGCAAACGGTGCATCCGTGGCTTTTATCTCACGTACGCTGACACCTGATTCGCTCGGTTACTGCTCACCTTGGGAGGGGATCTGGGAGGCGAAGGCTTGGACTTTGGTCTGCCAGTCCTCTTGGAGCGGGCCCTTGAGGCCGGTCACCAGGACCTTGCCCTCGGCGACGTTGACTATGCCCTTTTGTTGCAGGATTTCGTTCATCAGAGGGATTACGCGCTGCCACTTGGCGCGGTCCTCCGGGGTCGGCATCTCCGTGGTCAGGATGGCGTACTTTGTGCCCGATGGCAACCTGACCTTCTTCAGGAAACGGCGCATGCCCCAGGTGGGCTTGCCGCAACGCCCCGGCGAGCTGAACAGGTACAGGTCGGCCGGCGGTAGCTCCTTAGGTCTCGCCTCGCGGATGTGTTGGACGTTGACCGTGCCCCCCCTGGCGGCCATCTGCTTTTTGAACTCCTCCGCGACCTTGACCCCGTTGCCATACTTCGAGGCATGAAAATATTCGATCTTCATGGCGACGATGGTTCTTTCCATAGAGATGCCCCCTTTCATAAGATCATGATATTCGCGCCCAGGAGCACGTGTCAACGACAGAAGTGCCGACGGGGCGGACCGTGGGCGGCGGGAGAAATAAAGGGGTCCGGAGTCTCCTCCGCGCGGCCAAACTCCCGTAGAGGGTGTGTGAGAAGCCACCCTATCGTAGCATGGGCATCCTGCCCATGAGTCGCAGGGCCATCTTGGCCCTACAGATCGTTGTCGTTCATGGGCGAGACGCTCATTGGACACACGGGCAAGATGCCCGTGCTACTTTTCACACACGCTCTTATGATCCTTGGGTCGATTGCCAGTTGGGCAGTCACTTGACAAAGGCAGGATGATCGGCTATCGTATGCAGTATGGGTGAAAGGGGTTTTCACCCTGTCGGAGAGACAATCATGATACGGAAGCACGCTTCCGCAAACTCGAAACTTGAATTCCGAAGTCCGGGATTCCCGAAGGGCCGACGAGCATTCACACTGATCGAGCTGCTGGTGGTCATCGCCATCATCGCGGTGCTCATGGCGATTCTGATGCCTTCTTTGAGCATCGCGAGGGAGCAGGCGCGCAGCATCACCTGCCGGAGCAACGTCCGGACTCTCCTGCTCGCATGGCTGATCTACAAGGATGAGAACGACGGGAGGCTCGTCGGTGGCTTCCCCGAGCGGGTGACCGAAAGCCCCGGCAGCCCCTGGGTCCAGATTCCGCCGGGCGGGGCGAACGCATCCATCGAGGAGAAGAAGGCATACATCAAGCTAGGCACGCTGTGGCCTTACGTGAAGGACATCGATATCTACCGCTGTCCCTCGGACAAGCGCAAGAACAGTCCCTACCATAAGTTCGCCTATCGCACGTATTCGATCGCCGGCGGCATGAACGGCGTGAGAAGCGAAAGCCCCTTCGAGTGGGAGATCAAACCCTGCGTCCGGTACACGGACATCAAGGCCCCCGCCACCAAGTACGTCTTTCTGGCCGAGTGCGACCCCCGAGGTTACAACGAGGGCTCGTGGGTCATGTACCCGAAGAGCAGACAGTGGGTCGATGCCTTCGGCCTCTGGCACCGCGAGAACAGCAATACCCTGGGCTTCGGGGATGGCCACGTCGAGATGCACAGGTTCTACAGCCGCGGGCTGATCGAGTGGAACCTGCTGGCCCTGTACGACCCCGGGAAATTCAATTTCTACAGGACTCCCCAGGACGACGAGGAGTGGAAGGACTTCGAGTCCATGCGGAAAGGCTACGCATACAGGGCGCTTCAATAAGCCCTACAGGCGAGCCGGGTCATCCGTGGGGAGAATAAGCGGGTCCAGGGGCCGGTTCGGCGTGTCGGCGAGGGTCAGAACTGCCTGAGGAACCGCAGGTCGTTTTCGGTGAGCCAGCGAATGTCGGGGATTTCGTACTTGCGCATGGCGAGCCGCTCAATGCCGAAGCCGAAGGCCCAGCCGGTGTACTTCTCGCTGTCGATGCCGACGGCGTCGAAGACGTTGGGGTCCACCATGCCGCAGCCGCCCATCTCCACCCATCGCTGCTGGCCGCTCTTGTCGGTCAGGAGCAGGTCCACTTCGGCGCTGGGCTCGGTGAAGGGGAAGAAGCTCGGCCGGAACCGCCACTGCGTATCGGAGCCGAAGAACACGTGGATGAATTGCTCGATCGTGGTCTTCATGTCCACCATCGTGACGCCCTCATCGACCACGAGCGCCTCGAGCTGGTGGAACATGTACATGTGCGTTGCATCGACGGTATCCGGGCGGTAGACGCGGCCCGGGGCCACGACGCGGATCGGCGGTTTGGTCTTCTCCATCACCCGAATCTGGATCGTGGATGTCTGACTGCGGAGCAGGACGTGGTCCTCGATGTAGAAGTTGTCGAGTGGGTCTCTCGCCGGATGCTCAGGCGGGATGTTCAGCGCGATGAAGTTGTGCCACTCATCCTCGACCTCCGGGCCGTAGGCGACGCCGAAGCCCATCCGGCCGAAGATGTCCAGAAGCTCATTGATCGTCTGCGTGACGACGTGCGGCTTGCCGATCTGGACGGCAATACCCGGCAGCGTGACATCGACGAACTCCCGCGTGTGCTTCTGCGATTCCTCCAGGACGCGCTTGCGGTGCTCGAAGGCGGCCATGACCTCGTTCTTGGCCCGGTTGGCGAGCTGACCGGCCCGGGGCTTCACCTCGCGGGGAAGCTGCCCGAGCTCGCTGAGCATCTGCATGATCAGCCCTTTGCGGCTGAGGTATTTGATGCGGTACTCTTCGAGGGCCTTGAGGTCCAGGACTTTCTCGAGCTCGTCCAGCGCCTCGCGGCCGATCTGTTCAAATCGTTCCAGCATGACTTACGCCAAGGCGGCTTTCGCCTCGCTCACAATCGCATCGAAGCCCTGCGGGTCGGCGATGGCGATCTCGCTGAGCATTTTTCGATTCAGCGCGACCCCGGCCTTCTTGCAGCCGTTGATGAATTCGCTGTACCGCACTCCCCGTTGGCGGCAGGCGGCGCTGAGACGCAGGATCCACAGGCCGCGAAAATCGCGCTTCTTCTGCTTGCGGCCCTCGCGTGCGAACACTGCCGCCCGCCGGACGGCTTCCGTGGCCAAACGCCACTGATTGCGTCTGGCGCCCCGAAATCCCCTGGAGGTCTTCAGTTCCCGCTTCTTGGCTCGGCGTACCGCCGCACCTTTTCTGACTCGTGGCATATCAGCTTTCCTTTGAAATTATAGATCGAATACAGCTTGCTACGGCAGCTGATGGACGCCGGGAAGCAAGCATTCAGAGATCTCACCGGCGTACGAACGCCCGGCGGATCTCACTTGACGCCGAGAGCTTCCTTCATGGCCCTGAGCTTGCCCCCGCGTATGATAGCCGTCGTACGAATGCGACGGCGACGCTTGGCGTTCTTGCCGCTCATCAGGTGACTGGCGCCGGCACGCCGATGCTTGAGCTTGCCGCGACCGGTCACCTTCACTCTCTTGGCGATCCCCTTGTGCGTTTTCAGTTTGGGCATCGATTCTTAACCCCTACTATCCAGACTTCAACCGCTCACCACGGGAAAACCGGCAGTATATGCGTTGCGCCGCGTGGCGTCAACAGGCGTGGAGAAATTTGGCGAAAAAAATCCACGCGCGACCGGGCCCCCCGCCGCTGTCCGCGTTGGTGCGGCTCAGGTAGGTGTCCGGCAGGCAGGATCGCCGAGGCTACTTCGGAACCAGCGTCAACGTTACTCGCCGCCCCGCCATTCTCGAGGGCTGCTCTATCTTCGCCACCTCTTCCAGATTCTTGGTAATCCCCACGAGGATGTCGAAGCCCATTTCCTTATGGAGCATCTGGCGGCCGCGAAAGAACAGAGTGAATTGAACCTTGTGGCCCTTCTCCAGGAAGTCACGCGCATGGCTGATCTTGATCCCCATGTCGTGCTTGTCCGTCTCGGGCCTGAGCCGGATCTCCTTGAGCGTCGCCACATGCTTCTGGATCTTCTTGTGCGATTCCCGGACGCGCCGCTTCTGCTGGTACAGCCATTTGCCGTAGTCCATGATGCGGCAGACCGGCGGATCGCTCGTCGGGGCAACCTCGACAAGGTCCAAGCCCGCCTCCCGGGCCCGACTCAGAGCGTCGTCCTTGCTCACGACACCGACCTGGTTGTTCGCGTCATCAATCAGCCGAATCGTGTCGGCCTTTATCCCCCCATTGATGCGTAGACCCCGTTTCTCGATTGTCAACCACCTTCCCTTTCTCAAGAACCCTGTTTCGAAAGACCGTCTTCTCGATCGACAGTCAGTCTACCACATTTTTGATCGTGTTTGTCACGTCAAAACTCTACATTTGTGTCTTTCTCGGCAATTTTTCGCTTCGCCGCCGCCAGGAACTGGTCCACGGTCACGGTCCGGGTCTGGTTACTGCCGCGGAATCTGACATTGACCGAGTTCGATTCGGTCTCTTTCGGCCCGACGACAAGCATGTACGGCACTTTCTCCGCGTGCCCTTTGGCGATCTTGGCTCCGATTTTCTCGTCGGAAAGGTCCGCAGCGCAGCGCAGGCCGGCCTCGCTCAAGTGCTTCTGCACGGCCTGGGCATAGGTATTGGTCTTGTCGCTGATCGGCATCACTCTGGCCTGCTCCGGCGAGAGCCAGACGGGCATCGCGCCGGCGTACTGCTCGATCAGAATGCCCATGAACCGCTCCAGCGAGCCCAGGACCGCCCGGTGAATCATCACCGGCGTCTTCTCGGTGTTGTCCTCATCGGTGTACACCAGGCCGAACCGCTCCGGCATGGAGAAATCGAGCTGGATCGTGCCGACCTGCCAAGACCGCTTGAGGCAGTCCTTGACGTGGAAATCGATCTTCGGCCCGTAGAACGCCCCGTCGCCCTCGTTGATCCTGTACTGGATCTGCTTGTGCGACAGCGCCGTCTTCAGTGCGCTGGTCGCGGTCTCCCAGATCTCCTCGGAGCCGATGTGATTCTCCGGCATGGTCGACAACTCGATGGAGAAATCCGTGAAGCCGAACGCTCGATAGGTCTCGAAGATCAGGTCGATCACTCCGATGATCTCGGACTCGATCTGGCCGGGCGAGCAGAAGATGTGCGCATCATCCTGGGTGAACTGCCGGACCCGGAACAACCCGTGCATGACGCCGCTGGCCTCGTGCCGGTGCACCATGCCGAACTCCGCGATCCGCAGCGGCAGCTCGCGGTAGGAATGCTTGGTGGTCTTGAAGACCAGGCAGCCGCCGGGACAGTTCATCGGCTTGATCGCGTAGCCCATGCCGTCGATCTCGGTGAAGTACATGTTCTCCTTGTAGTGGTCCCAGTGGCCGCTGCGGTGCCAGAGCTCCTCATTCAGAATAATCGGGGTCTTGATCTCCTTGTATCCGTACTTGCCGTTCACCTGCCGCAGGAAATCGACCATCTCGTTCCAGATGATCATCCCTTTCGGGTGCATGAAGGCGAAGCCCGGCCCCAGGTCGCTGAAGCTGAACAGGTCCAACTGCCTGCCGAGCACGCGGTGATCCCGCTTCTTGGCCTCTTCCAGGCGGTGCAGATACTCCTCCAGCTCCTTGCGGGTCGGCCAAGCGGTGCCGTAGACGCGCTGGAGCATCTTCTGGGTCGGGTCGCCGTGCCAGTAGGCCCCCGCCACCGACATGATCTTGAACGCGCCGACTTTGCCGGTGCTGGGGACGTGGGGTCCGCGGCACAGGTCCTCGAAGCCGTTGCCGTGCGAATAGAAGCTGATCGTCTCGCCCTGGGCGCGCTCCACGTTGTCGAGCTTGTACCGGTCGCCCTTGAGCTTCTCGACGGCCTTGGCGCGTGACATTTCCGTGCGGATGATGGGCTTGTCGGCCTCGACGATCTCCTGCATCTGGGCTTCGATGCGGGGAAAATCCTCCGGCCGGATCGGCTCATCGAGGTCGATGTCGTAATAGAACCCGTCCTCCACCGTGGGCCCGTACACCAGTTTGGTCTGGGGCCAAAGCCGGCAGATCGCCTCGGCCATCACGTGCGCGCAACTGTGGCGCATCACCTCAAGGCCCTCCTTGTCCTTGGCCGTGAGGATCTGCACCTGCGGGCTGTCGTTGATCGGCGTGGTCAGGTCAACGACCCTGCCGTTCATTTTTGCCGCCACAGCGGCCTTGGCCAGACCCGGCCCGATCCGCTCCGCCAATTGCCTGGCGGTGGTGCCCTCAGGGACCTCAAGTGTACTGCCATCCGGGAGCTTTACATTTGCCATAGAGTTTTCCAAAATGCCGCACGTTCCAACTGCAAACCCATGACTATAGCCGACGCGCCGATTATGTCAAGTATCGTCCAGGCAGGCCGGATGCGTCAGGGCGAGGGCCGTTCCCGCGAGCCGGCAGACTGGCGCAGAGGCACGCACATGGATTCGCGGAATCGCTGTAAAGCCTGAGTATCTCAGTACTTACGCACCAACCACCGATACGATGCCCGGCGCGGCGTGGTTCCCACAATTTCCTTGTTATGGGACTGCCTCCGTGGTAAAATATATCCAGTAGAGCATGCGTCCGGTGAAGGCTGTTTGGAGAGAGGCTCAATGGACAGCAATTTGGTGCTTCTCAAAAACAACGGGGCGCACAAGACGTTCCCTCTTACCGGAACCGTAACAGTCCTCGGCCGTCGGCATGACTGCGACCTGCGAATCCCCCTGGCCAATGTATCACGAAGGCACTGCCAGCTCTCACAGAACGGCGATTCCGCGGAGCTGCGAGACCTCAATTCCAAGGTGGGGACCTTCGTCAACAACAAGCGAGTGGACAAACAGGTTTCTCTCAAGCCCGGCGACTACATCCGCATCGGCCCGCTGACGTTTGTCTACCAGGTGGATGGCAAACCCGAGAAGATCGCCTGGCCGAAGAAGGCCGCCCCGCAGCCGTCCAAGCCCAAGAAGCCGGCCGCAAAGTCAGCCGAAGACGAGTTGGAGGATAGTTTCGCGGACCTCGACGTGTCCGACAGCTTCGCCAGCCCGGGAGAATCCGATTCCGATCTGGCAGACCTGAAGGACCTCTGATCCGCACGCGCGCCGGGCACGCGAACAGACGCTGATTGCGTTCGCCGCCCGGATGCCTCCCCTCGTTGAGCATGACAAATGAGAATGGCTCCGGCACTTTCCTATCGTGCAGCCCCAGGACGCGGGGAACCTTGTTGGCGCTTGTCGTGGCTGATCGAATGTGGTACTCTGGGTGACGTTTGAGGTCTGTCTCTCTGTGCGTGATCGAGGGGTCTTGTGCAGATGCTGGATGTCATTGCGATTGCGAAGCTCTCGCTGCCGGCCGGACTCTCCGGGCACGAGCCGGTCCTCTCGGTCGTCTCCCTGCCGTTCAATCCCATTCGGCTGCTGCTTCTGGTCGCGTGGTTCTACCTGTGCGTTTATCTTGTCCAGCGAGCGAACTTCAGTCCGCTGGTGCCCAAGGCGTACAGAATATATGCCAACGTGCTGACCCTGCTGACAGGGCCGGCGCTGTTGCTGACGTTGTTCATCATCGACACGGCCAAGAAGACCCGGGAAAACCGCGAGAGCTTCTTCGACACTCTCAAGCAGCAGGTCCGCAGCGCCCTTGCGGCGATCCACTCGGTGCGTTCCGAGCCGCAACAGGATGACTCGGCCATTCATTTGCTCGACACCTCCGGCCGCACCCTCGACCAAATCTACGGGCATGGCGACGCCAAACACGAGGATGCCAAATTCCTCGCCCTGACCGAATCCACGATCGCTGATGCCCTCGACCGCCGGGCCAGCGACATTCTGATCGATCCGAAGGACGAGGCCACGTACACGGTCCGCCTGCGGATCGACGGCGTCCTCAGAATGGTCAGCGAGCTGAAGGCGGACGCCTGCCGGGCCGTCATCAACAGCATCAAGGCCATCTCCGGAATGGATATCTCCGAGCGGCGACGGCCCCAGGACGGCGGCTTCATGGCCAAGAAGGGAGACGCCGCCGCGTCGTTCCGCGTCGCCAGCGCCGGCGTGCTCAACGGCGAGAAGCTCTCCATCCGCGTGCTGAACAAGGATGCCGGGTCCTCCAAGCTGACCGATCTGGGGTTCACGCAGAAACAGTACGCCGTCATTCAAAACGCTCTCAAGAAACCGGCGGGCATGATCCTCATCTGCGGGCCGACCGGCAGCGGCAAGACGACCACCCTGTACGCCATGCTCAGCGACATCGACCGCCTGACTCGCAACGTGATCACCGTCGAGGACCCGATTGAGGCGGTGCTGCCCGAGGCCAGCCAGATCGAGATCAACCCGAAAGCCGATATCACGTTCGCCAAGACGCTGCGCAGCGTCCTCCGGCAGGACCCGGATGTGATCTGCGTGGGCGAGATTCGCGACGAGGAGACGGCGGAGATCGCGCTCCGTGCCGCCCAGACCGGCCACCTCGTGCTAGCCACCATTCACTGCGACAGCCACGCCACGGCGCTGATCCGGCTGCTGGACCTGGGCGTCTCGCCGCTGCTGCTGTCGACGGGCCTGAACCTGATCGTCTCTCAGAGGCTCGTGCGGTGCCTGTGCGAGCGATGCCGCAAGCCCGCGAAGCTCAGCGACAGTCAGCTCGACAGGCTCGGCAGGAAGGGGTACGATCCGTCCGAGGTATTCGAGGCGGTCGGATGCCGGCGATGTGACGGGACCGGGTACTTCGGACGAACGGCCATTTGCGACCTGATGATCGTCGATGACTCGCTGAAGGCGGAGATCGCCGGGAACGAATCCCTGGTCGCCAGGCTGAGGACCGAGGGCAGCCATAAAGGCATTTCCGGCCTCCGCAGAGACGGGCTCCGGAAGGTGACGGCCGGCGTCACAACACTGGAAGAGCTCAAGAGGGTCGTGGGGTAGAACATGGTATTCTGGATCGCCATTCTCGCAGGCATCGGGTTCGTCTGGCTTGCCGTGCGCCTGGGGTTCTACGAGACCTGGATCCTGCTTTTCAACGTCCTCGTCTCGATGTACCTGGGGATCTTCCTGACGCCGATGGTTGTGAGTTTCGCGCCGGCCTCAGGCGAAGTCGCCTCCTACGGCGTCGCGCTGAGCATGGTCGTCCTGGCCGGCGGCTGCTTTGCCGTTCTCCAGGGCCTGTCCTACGTGTTCCTCACCGGGCAGTTCAGCATCTCGTTCCCGCGTTTGTTCGATATCCCGCTTTCCGGCCTGCTCGGGTTCATCGCCGGGTTCCTCGCCCTGAGCTTTGCGGCCCTGACAGTCACGACGACGCCCTTGGCCCAGCACCGGATCGTCAGCACGCTCGGTTTCAACCGGCAGTCTCAACAGGCGACCATCACCTGCATCGCCTGGGGCTGCGATCTGATACACACCGTCGCCCGGTTCGAGGCCGGCGAGGGCGGGACGCAGGAGGCCGTGAATCGCCTTCTGGATCTGTCCAGCGACGTACGGCCCGCCAGTTCGGAACCGCAACCGGAGCCGAATGCGCCGGAGCCGGTACAGAAGCGCAGCATACGTCCGCGGAGAGATCCAGCCGCGGGTTTCGACAATCCCGCGCCCAGTCCATAATCACCGTACAGGAGACTTTTGCATGAGGAACCGCCTACTACTCGCAGCCGGCACCGTTGTGATCGTTCTGCTTTGTCGTCACCCCGTCGATGCGGCCGGAGTCAAATGGAAACACCTATCGACGACGACAGGCGATCTGCCGGTCCCGAATCCGGGGAACGAGCAGACGGCGAGTCTCGTGTGCGACATCGACAAGGACGGCGTCAACGACTTCGCCATCGCGGAACGGACGAAGGCTCCTGCGCTGGTCTGGTATCGTCGCGGGGCAACCGGCTGGACCCGGTACATCGTCAACGCGGAGCCCCTGCACATTGAGGCGGGCTCCGATGCGCTCGACATCGACGGCGACGGCGACCTGGACATCGTCTTCGCCGGCGACTGGCAGAACAACCAGGTCTGGTGGTGGGAGAATCCGTATCCGGATTTCGACCCCGCAAAGCCCTGGAAGCGGCACACGATCAAAAACTTCGGCGGCACCAAGCACCATGACCTGATGTTCGGCGACTTCGACGGCGACGGAAAACAGGAGCTGGTCTTCTGGAATCAGGGAGGGCACAAGCTCTACATCGCGGAGATTCCGGACAATCCGCGCCAGGCCGACTCTTGGCCGTGCACTGAAATCTACTCGTGGAGCGAAGACAGCGAGATGCAGCAACGGCAGACCCGACCCTATCCCGGCTTCAAGGCCGTCAACGAGCATGAGGGTCTGGCCAAGGCGGATATCGACGGTGACGGAAAGCTGGACATCATCGGCGGCGGGCGATGGTTCAAGCATGAAGGCGGCACGAAGTACACGCCGAACATCATCGACGCGAGCTACGAGTTCACGCGGGCCGCAGCGGGCCAGCTCATCGAGGGCGGGCGGCCCGAAGTGGTTCTCGTCGTCGGCGACGGCTGGGCGCCGCTGATGATGTATGAGTGGCAGAAGGGCACATGGATCGGCGCCGAGTTGATCAAAGAAGTGGACTGCGGCCATTCCCTGGCCCTGGTGGACTTCAACAAAGACGGCCACCTGGATATCTGGGTCGCCGAGATGCGCCTCAACGACGGCAATCCGGACGCCAAGAACATGCTTCTGCTCGGCGACGGCAAGTTCCAGACCCTCATCATCTCCGAGGGCATCGAGAACCACGAATCCAAGATCGCCGACCTCGACGGCGACGGCGACCTCGACATCCTCGACAAGGCCTACAACTGGCAGACGCCCCGCCTGGACATCTGGCTCAACGAAGGTGCACAGTAGACGCCCGAGTAGCTGCGCTCATGTCAGGACATCGGGCAGACGCCGCCCGGGCAGCCGCCGCCACAGGCCGGAAGGGCCGAGCATGAATCACAGGCGGGCGACCCGGATGCCTTGCTCTGACCGACGGCAAAGCCGGAAAGGAGCTTGCGGAGGTCGGTGCCGCCGCACTTCTCGCAGGTGATTTTCTCGGCCGTACGGCTCTTGTGAAGGACCTCCATCACGTGTCCGCACTGCCCGCACTTGTACTCGAATATCGGCATAGCCAGTTTCCCTGAAGTCAATCCATTCCGGAGCCGGACGCGTCCGGCGAATGCAAACCTCTGCTTCGGACGAGTCCGTGCCGATATTATACGCGCCTCGAACGAAAAATGCACGAGAATCCGCAAGCTCCCGTGCAACTGCACGTCAACCTTTCGCGGCTGCAAGGCACGGGCTCGCTGATCTCGCGGGGAGACGGGCGACTCATATAAAGGTGCCCCGGCGATACTCCGATAGACTATGAGGGTCGGGCGGCGAGCCGCTTCGGGCCGATTTGGATCGGTGTACAGGGGGCTGGGGGCATAGGCGTCTCGTGAGCGCAGGTTGGCAAAAGACCGTGTGTGGCATTCTCATCGTGCCGCTGCTGGCGCTGTCGGCATGGCTCGCGCACCTCTACTACACTTCCGGCGGGCAGGTGGCTGTTGTCCCCAGCGCCGGCCCGGAGCCGCTGCACATCGTCGTGACCGACCCGCTCTCGGCCGCACTGATCGGCGCGCACGTGCCCGATCTGACACTTCGCGATTACTCCCCGATGGCCGCGTACCTCGAACACAAGATCGGCCGCCCCGCCCAGGTCCACTACACACGGACCTTGACGGAAATCCGTCCGCTCGATCCGGCGAAGATCGACCTGGTCATCGGCAAGACCTCCGTCGTACAATCCGAGGCAGCCCGCGCAGGCATGGCCGTCCACCCAATCGTCCGACTCACCGACAAGGAAGGGAAGACCGATCTTGTCGGCCTGTTCGTCGTTCGCAAAGCCGACGACGCCAAGACGGTCAAGGACCTGGCAGACCACAGGATTTTGTTCGGACCCGCCGACGCCGACGAGCAGCACTCCGCCGCACTGGCGTTACTGGCGGAAAATGGTGTGACTGTTGTCCCACCGCTGCAAATGGCCCCGAACAGTACGACCGCCGCTCTGGCAGTGATCGAGGGCAGGGCCGACGCCGCTGTCATTCCCGCGTACGCCCAGCCGCTCCTGGACGGCGCGGGGGGCGTTGACAAGGGGGCCTTGCGAGTGATCGGCCGCACGGCTGCTGTGCCTTTCATCACCGTGTTTGCCACGGCCGGGGTATCGTCTGCGACCGAGCACAGGCTCATGGACGTCTTGCTGTCCGCCCGGGACGATCCCCAACTGCTCAAGGCCCTGGACTCGCAAGCCGGATTCGTGGAGCTGAACGCAAAGCCCGTCGCGTGCGAAGTCCCGCCCGCGCCGCCAGCGATGCCGCAGTGGACCGATTGGCGAGGCCCGAATCGGACTGGCATCAGCCCCGATGTGCCTGCACGGCTGTCTTCGTGCGTGAAGTTCCTCTGGCGGCGGGGCCTGACCAGCGGTGCTGTGGCTGGCGTGGCGGTCGCTTCCGGACAGGTCATCGTTGCCGACAAGAATGAGCGAGGCGATCAGGACATCTGGCGATGCCTCAACGCTGATAATGGCGAGGAACAGTGGGCAATCGCCTACGCCACGCCCGCGAAAATGGAGTTCACCAACGGGCCGCGGGCCACGCCGGTCATCCACGACGGCTTGGCGTACATGCTCGGCGCCTTCGGCGACCTGTACTGCGTCGATCTCAGCGACAGCCGGATTCTCTGGCGACGCAATATCCTCAAGGAGTTTGACGCCGATCTGCCGAAGTGGGGGACATGCTCGACGCCGCTGATCGTTGATGACGAGCTGATCGTCAATCCGGGAGCCGAGAACGCATCGCTGGTCGCCCTGGACCTCCGCTCGGGCCGGGTACTCTGGAAGACGCCCGGCGAGCCGGCGGCCTATGGCTCCTTTATCCTCGGCACATTCGGCGGTGTTCGCCAGATCGTCGGCTACGACGCTGCCTCGCTGGGCGGCTGGGACCCGAATACCGGACGCAGACTCTGGACGCTGCTGCCCGCGAAGAAAGGCGACTACAATGTCCCGACGCCGATCGATGTGGGCGGGCGACTCCTCGTCAGCACGGAGAACAACGGCACGCGGCTCTACGACTTCGACGCCGGCGGACAGATTCGGCCTGTCCCGGCGGCATCAAACCCGCGTCTGGCGCCCGACAGCTCGACGCCGGTCGTCATCGACGGCCTCGTGTACGGCTGCTGCCGCAAGCTCGTGTGCCTTGACCTCAACAACGAATTGAAAACACAGTACATCTTGGACGAGGACGCCGCCTTCAATGACTACGCCGCATTGATCGCCGGCAACGGGCACGTCCTGGCCATCTCCGTCCGAGGCGAGCTGGTTCTGTTGAAAGCCCTGCGAGACAACATGACGCCGGTCTCGCGTCTGCGGCTGTTCCAGGACACCGAGGTCTGGTCGCACCCCGCCCTCGTCGCCAACCGTCTCTACATCCGCAGCATGAAAGAGATTTGCTGCATCCTGCTCGACGACTGACTGATCCCGCCGACCGGTCGAGCTCGTGACACTGCGCCGGCGACACGACCGCTATTTCTTCGATTGCCGCAGGGTGAAGCTGACGGACAGCTCGCCGACGAGCGCCTTGAATTCGCCCGGCTCGACGACGGGCTTGTTGTCCCGGCCGATGAACGCGAGATCCGCAGGGTGCACTGTGAAACGCAGCGTCTCCTTCTGCTTCGGCTGCAAGTCGATCTTGCGGAACTGCTTGAGCGTTTTGACCGGCGGGGTAATGGAAGCCACGACATCGGAGATGTAGAGCTCGACCGTTTCCTTGCCCGGCCGGTCGCCCGTGTTGGTGACCTCGATGGAAATCGTCAAGGCATCCTTCAACGTCATGTCGCTCTTATCGACCTGCAGGGCGCGGCAGGCGAAGGTCGTATAGGACAGGCCGTACCCGAACGCCCACTGGGGATCGTACTTGTTGCCGCCCTTCTCCTCGCTGGGCTTGTGGTCGTACCAGGTGAAGCTGTCCGGGTATTTGGGATAAGTAAACGGCAGTTTTCCGCTCGGATTGGCGTCGCCAAAGAGGATGTCCGCCACGGCCTGCCCCCCTTCCATGCCCGGCAGGTACGCCATCAGGATCGCCCGGACGTCCTCCACGATCGTGCGAATCACGCGCGGCCGGCCCTCAGCGAGAACAACGATGACGGGCTTGCCCGTCGCGGCCAGCGCCTTGACCAGCTTCAGTTGCGGCTCGGTCATCGTCAGGTCTGTGATATTGCCGGGCGTCTCGCAGTACGGCGGCTCGCCGATGCAGGCCACGACGACATCTACGTTCTGGGCCGCCGTGACTGCCGCAGCGATATCGATCTCCTTGTCGAACGCCACACCGTCGGCGTAGGCGACATTCTCCTTGCCCGTCTTCCCCTGGATCGCTTCGAGGATCGTGTTCTTGTCCTGCGGGTACAGGTCCTCTCTGTCGCCCTGCCAGGTTATAGTCCAGCCACTGTTGAGCACGGACAGCTTGTTCGCGCACGGGCCGGTCACGAGGACCTTGCGGCCCCGGGCCAGCGGCAGCGTGCCCTTATCGTTCTTGAGCAGCGTGATCGCTTCCTGGGCCGCCTGCAGGTTTACCTGCCGGGAGGAGTCCAGGCCAACCCTGGCCGAGACGTTCTGGTTGGGATAGGGCTTGTCGAACAGGCCGAGCCGGTACTTGAGGCGAAGAATCCGCGTCACCGCCTCGTCGATGCGCTTCACCGGCACGTCGCCGGCATGAACCAGCTCCACGAGCGTGTCGTAGAAGCTGTAATCGTTCGGCACCATGCTCATGTCGATGCCCGCCATCACCGCCATTTTCACCGCCTCGCGACGGTCCTTCGCCACCATCTCGCGCGTGTAGAGGTTCTCAATGTCGGCCCAGTCGCTGACGATGAACCCGTCGAAGCCCAGCTCCCGGTGCAACAACTCGGTCAGGTAGTATTCGCTGGAGTGGACCGGGATGCCGTTGATCTCGGAGGAGTTGACCATGCAGGTGGCGGCGCCCGCCTTCACTGCGGCGGCAAACGGTTTGAGGAACCATTCCCGAAGCTGCCGGTCCGGAATGTATGCCGGAGTCCTGTCCTGGCCGGAATTCGGGAAGCTGTAGCCGAGGTAATGCTTCATGCACGTGGCCACCTTGACGGGACTGGACAGGTCGTCGCCCTGCTGGGCCTTGACGTAGGCGGCGCCCATGACCGAGGCGAGATACGGGTCCTCGCCGAAGGTCTCAAAGACTCGCGGCCACATCGGCTGCCGCGCCACGTCGAGCACGGGACTGAAGTTCCACGGGATTCCCGTCGCCCGCGTTTCGAGTGCCGCGATCTCGCCGGCCTTGGTCATCAGCTCGACGTTGCGGGTAGCCGCCATGGCAATCTCCTGCGGGAAGATCGTCGCGCCGAGGACGTAGTTGGCGCCGTGGATCGTGTCGATGCCGTAGATGATCGGGACGTGCAGCCGCGTCTCCTTCGTCGCGATGTCCTGCATCTGCGTGATCATCTCCTGCCAGTTCTTCACGGTCCGGGCCTGGCCGCCGCAGTTGAGGATCGAGCCAAGGTGCCGGCCGACGATCCCGTCTCGCAGCTTTTGCTCGTCGAGCGTCAGGTACCCCTCCTTGTCCTGTTTGGCGAACTGCTCGAGGGTAAGCTGGGTCATCTGCCCGACCTTCTCCTCGACCGTCATCTTGGCCACCAGCCGCCGGACCTGGCCATCGATCTGTGCCGCCCGCTTCTTCTCCTGTTTCGTCATACCCAGACACCCGAAACCCAGAATTGTCAGCGTCACCGCAACAACCGCCATCCTTCTCACAGCCCGGTTCCCTTTCCCAGTCACGCGCATTCATGCCCGGGCCCGCGCAGCCCGTGCCCCGACGGGGGACATAGTAACAGAGACCCGGACCGCGGCAAATAGAAAACTTGGGGGATCGCCGGTCACGCGTGTGCGACAGAATTGTGGCAGCTTCTGAGTCAGTGGGTGGACCCTCAAGCGCCGCTTGGGGGTGGTTCCCCGATCGCAGCCCACCATCGCCAAGCCTTGCAGGCTTGACGATGCCACCCGCCACTCTTTTGTCATACACCCACCGGTCACGGGCGGCTGGCTATTGCGGGTTGCGAATGGCGGTGAGCAGGTCTTCGGCGGGGCCCGTCTTCGACAAGTACGCCTCGGCCCCCGCTCTGCGCATCCGCTGTACGACGTGCGCGTCCTCGAACATCGACAGCGCGATGATCCGCGTGTTCGGCAGATGCCTTTTGATCTGCCGCGAGGCTTCATCGCCGGCCATCGCCGGCATCGCCACGTCCATGACAACCACATCCGGCGCGAGCTGGCAGGCCAGATCAACCGCCTCGCGCCCGTCGCCGGCCTGACCGACCACTTCGATATCCTGCTCCTCATCGAGCATGGCAGCGAGTCCTTCGCGCATGACACGATGGTCGTCAGCGAGCAGCACCCGCATCCGCCGCCCGGTCGTGCGTTTCGCTCGCCTCTTCTTCCTGGCGACCGCTACGGGGAGCACCGCTTCACCGGCCATCTCAGACTCCTCCGCGGCCGGCTTGGGCGGTCCGGGATCGGGGACGGAGATGATGAAGACGCTGCCCTTGCCCGAGGCACTCTTGATCTTCATGTGGCCGCCGAGCAATTCGATCCGCTCCCGCACGCTGAGCAGTCCGACGCCGCTGGTCTTTCCCAATTCCTGCGGGTCGAATCCGCGTCCCTGATCGGACACGCGCAGCCACAAACTGCCGTGCCGGCGCCGCAGCCGCAGGTATGCCTCCTTGACCTTGGCGTGCTTGATGACGTTGAAGAGCATCTCCTGGACCGTCTTGTACAGAAAGGCATTGAGCGCGTCCGATCCCACCTCCATCGGGCCAACGCTATCGATGTGAACGATCAGGCCGTGCTTCGTCTTCACCTGCTCAGCCAGCCACTCGAAAATCTCCCGCAAGTCGCTCTGGCCCAATGCCGGCGGGCTCAGCTCATGCGACAGGCTGCGCGACTTGCCGATAGACTCCACGAGCAGTTGCTTGATCTGCCCTGTCATCGTCTGCAGGGTCTTATCGTTCCTGACCTGATTACTCAGCATGCCCACCTGGAACTTCGCTGCCGCCAGCATCTGCTGCAGGTCGTCGTGCAGAATCTCCGCAAGGCGCTTTCGCTCGCGGTCCTCGGCCTGCGACAATTCCATCGCCAGATGCTGGAGCTGGCGGGTCCGCTGCTGCAACTCCTGGTATGCCTTCTGCCGCTCGGTCACGTTCTCCAGGTTCAGCACGAGGAATTGCACCTCGCCCGCGTCGTTCAACAGAGGGGTCAACTGCCAGTTCCAGTAGGTCGCGCCGCGATACGTGTCGTTCAAGTAATCGAACAGCCTGGCATAGGCCCGATAGGGCTGCTTCGTCCGTACGACCTGCTCGAAAATGGCACGATTCTCATCGTTTGGATAGAGATCGAAATGGTTCTTGCCGATGAAGGACTCGGGGGTCTTGCGATCGGCCCGGGCATAAGCCTCGTTGACTCGCACAAAATTGAAATCGCGGTCCATGAACGCCAAAGGCGTGATCGTGTGCTGGAAGAAGCCTTCGAGCATCTGCGCGCTTTCGCGAAGCTTGTCTTCCGCCTCGACACGCCGGGCCACTTCCTGGCGCAACTGATTCACCATCGCCGTCAATCGCTCCGTGCGCGAGCGCACCTTTTCGCTTAGCCGCTCATTCCACTGGCGCAGCTCCGCCTCCATCTCCTTTCGTCCGGTGATGTCGCGCACGATCCCCGTCAGGTACACCGGCCGACCCACTCGATCCTTCTGCACGACAAGATAGTCCGCCAGCCAGCGGTACTCCTCGTCTTTGCACCGGAAGCGGTATTCCAGCTCTCCCTCGCCCCTGGCCATCACCTCAGACAACTCGCTGCGCACCCGCTCTTGATCCTCCGGATGAACCCGGTTGAGCATCTCTTCAAGCGAAAGCTCACTACTTTCCTGGGGCGAAAAACCCACGATCTTCTCGACCACGGGACTGATATAGTCGTAGCGGTCGTTCTGCAGATCGCGCCGGTATGCGACGTCCAGCGAGTTCTCCAGCACGGCCCGGAACCGCTGTTCGCTCTCGCGCAGGGCCTCCTCCCCGCGTTTGCGGTCGGTGATATCCATAACGTTGCCTACGACGCGAACGACCTTGCCGTTCTGGACCACCGGCCGGCCGACGGTGCGGACCCACAAACGTGTGCCGTCCGCGCGGATGAACTCCTCTTCCAGATCGTACGGCACGCCCTCCCGGACCGCACGTTGAAGAGCATTCTGTACCGTGGGGCGAGCCTCCTCCGCAAAGAAGGAGATATCGCGTGCGATGTCGCTTGGATCGTAGTCTTTGGGGACCCCGTAGATGGTGTAGACTCCCTCTGTCCAGGTGATGGCGCCCGTGGCCACGTCGAATTCCCATCCGCCGAGTTTCGCCAGCGCCTGCGTCTCATTGAGCAGCGTCTGGCTCCTGCGCAGGGCCTCCTCCGCCTGCCTGCGCTCGGTGATATCGACGGCAAGGCCCTGAATGTACGGTTGGCCCGTCGTCTCATCCGTCAGAAGAACCGCCCAACCGAGGGCGTGCGCGATCGACCCGTCCTTGCGCCAGAGCAAGCCCTCCTGGGCCGGGTAAATCCCATCCTTCTGCAGCAGCCGGACGGCCTCGTCGCGAAACTGGGGATCGACGTAGAAATCCGCCGACCGGTGCTGCAAAACCTCCTCCCGCGAGTCATACCCCAGAATCCTCACCATCGTGTCGTTGCAGTCGAGAAACGTCCCATCCGGCTTGGTGATGTAGATGCCGACCTGGTCCGCCTCGAAAAGCCTTCGATAGCGGCGCTCGCTGGATCGCAGGGCCCTCTCCGCAAGTTTTCTGTCGGTGATATCCTGCACAGCTCCGAGCATTCGCAGCGGCCGGCCCTGGTCGTCCCATTCGATTTCGGCGTGCGCCAGGACGATTCGTTCCGTGCCGTCGGGACGAATGATTCGATGCTCGATCTCATACGGCTGCCGATCCGCCAACGCCCGCGCGACTGCATCGAGGATTCGCTGGCAGTCGTCGGGGTGTACACGCTGGAGAAACGAGTCAACGGTCACCTCCACCGAATCCGGCTCACAGCCGAAAATGCGATAGACTTCCGCCGACCAGTGCAGGGGATTGCGCCGGATATCCTCAAGGCTGTTCGTGAATTCGATATCCCAGGCGCCGAGACTGGCCATCTTGCCCGCCTGCGCCAGGACCATCTCGCTTCGTTTGAGGGTCTCCTCCGTGCGTCTGCGCTCCGCGATGTCGGTGAGCAGCACGGTCAGGCCTGTGTCCGTCGGATAGCAGCGGCATCCGTACCAGCGGTGCAGCGGCTCGCAATACTCTTCAAACTCGACGACACTCCTCTGCTCGATGGCCCGGACGAGTTCCTCGTGAAACCTCGACTGCCACGCACCGGGAAAGACCGCCCAGATGATCTTACCGATCAGCCTCTCCGGCGCCGTTGCGAGCAGCTCGGCTGCCGCCCGGTTGGCGTATACGCAGCGCCACTGCTTGTCCAGGACAATCAGCCCGTCCTGAATGCTCTCGAATGCTGTTGCGAGTCGGGGCCGATGCCACCCGTTCTGCCTGGCAGAAGGCTTCTGCCGTATCTGGGCATGTAGCCGCCGCTCGGCGCGTGTTCCATGTAGACCGCCCGCCTGTTGCGCCTGCCTGTGGTATTTTGCCATCCCTATATTCCCGTACAATGATCGCGCTGCACGGCCACCCTCGCGCTATGTCCGAAGTCCTCCAGGGAGATGCCCGTGCAATAATGGGAGTCCGCACGATAACTCTGATACAGGATTCAGTCTCTTGATTTTCTCTACGTCGCTTTTGGATACATACGGATGCCTGCGACGCATGTTCGGGAAATACAGGGGATTACAGGACTATTTGTGAGTCAAAGCTGGATGGACCGCGAAGTGCGACTGTCAGTGTGTCCGGGTTGCCCGGCGGATGAGGATCGGCGGGGTGAGCGTCTGGCCTTCGGCCGGGGATTCATGGATCTTTCGCACGACGTCCATCCCCCGGTTCTCCGCCAGGGCATGAAGAAGACCGTCGCGTCCCGACAGCACGTGGCGGATGATCCACGCCGCCTCCCGCAGCGCCGCATCACTGACCCGGGCCGAACCACGTCCCATAACAGGTCCGTGCAATGAACTCGGCCGGCCCCCCTGCGTCGTGAGGAACGGGCCGGTCAAGCCGACCCCGGTGACAACCGAAAGAGACACTATGTGCCGGCGAGCACGCCGCACACGACGGTGACTACAACCGGGATGTACGCCACCCGATGAATGGAGCCATCCCGGATGGCTGAGCAACTATGGGTTTGGCAACTCCGCCCCCACGGAATGTGCCGGGCGGGACAAGGCTGACTGACTTTGAGATCCGGCAGGGCGCCGACATCGGGCGATGCAATGGCGCGCAATCGTTTCGCGCCGTGCGGCGGTCTGACGGCATGCCCGTGCTGCTGCACAAATTCAGACCGGGAAGATCCCTGCTCGAGCTGCGCCCGGTCATCGAGCAACGGCAACCTCCGGACTTCACCAAGCCCTTTGTCACGCACTTCACCGATCTGTTCCCGGCGGCGGGCAGCGTCTACCTGGTCGAGCCCCTGCCGATCTGTTTCGGCCTGCCCGAGGTCTGGCGCTACGTGCTGGTGAGCCGTCCGCACCAGGCGGTGCCGCTCGCGGCTATGCTCGTGCAGCAACTGCTCCTGATCGTTCGCCAGCTCATCGCGCACGGCAAGAGCCACGGGTCCATCCGCGCGGAGAACATTGTCCTGACTCCCGCCGGCAGCTTCGGCGTCCTCGCCGCCTCGATCCCGTGCCACAGAAGCGTGCTCTGGCTCCGCAAGGATACCGACCAGTCCAGGCGAAACGACTTCTACGCCGTCGGGTCCGTCCTGCGGTCCCTGATCGAGATCAAGACGGAGGTCGCCTCCGCGGCGCCGGCGCGGACCCTCCTGACCTCGCAGGATGAGCCCGGGCAGCCGCACACGCACTCCCATCCCCATTCGCATCATTGACCGCGCGTGCCGCATTCCGATGCGACCGCGTCATCACAAGGGTGCGGTCGGAATACGGTGGCAGCGCATAGCCGTGTGCCGACTGCCCCTCTTTCGTCCCTTACGGGACTCGTTTTATCCTTGGCCCCGGTTTGCCCAGCGATAAATCGCTGGGCTAGTCTCT
>Ga0315282_10002990_pt1 | contig 30620 bp, 17 predicted proteins | sample YL17G07_20_MG_FD_203693 | JGI IMG/M metagenome (GOLD analysis project Ga0315282, IMG submission 203693) | Sediment microbial communities from Yellowstone Lake, YNP, Wyoming, USA - YL17G07_20 | ecosystem: Environmental > Aquatic > Freshwater > Lake > Sediment | place: USA: Wyoming | collected... | reverse complement strand
CTTTCAAGCGCCCGACTACCATAGTGTTCCCCTCGAACTTCGTTGTCGTCACGGGCCCGAACGGCTGCGGCAAGTCGAACGTCGGAGACTCGATAGCGTTCGTCCTCGGCCGGGCGTCTTCGAGGCACCTGCGCGCGAAGAAGGCGCAGGACCTGATATTCCACGGCAGCAGGAGCAAGACCGCGGCGGACTCCGCGAAGATAAATCTCTTCTTTTCCAACGAGAAAAAAATGCTGCCTATCGATGAGAACAGCGTCATCGTCACGCGCACGCTCAACAAGGAGGGCGTTTCTTCTTACAGAATGAACGGCAGAATCACGACGCGCCAGCAGATTCTCGACACTTTCACGCAGGCGCGCCTTAATCCCGGCGGCCACAACATCATAAAGCAGGGCGATGTGTCAAAGGTGATAGACATGAATCCGCTCGAGCGCAGGGAGATAATAGACGAGATCGCCGGCATAACCGAATACGACGAGAAGCGGGAGAAGGCGCTGAAGGAGCTGGAGAAGGTCGAGGAGAAGGTGAAGGAGGCAGAGATAATCCTCGAGCAGAAGGAGCAGATAGTCACGAAGCTGCAGAATGACAGGGATTCCGCGGTCGAATACCGGAATCTCCAGACTGAGCTCGACCTGGTGAAGGCGACGATCACGTTCAAGGAATTCTCATCGGCCGAGAAGAACATCGGCGGCATCGGAGGGGAAATAAAGGACAGGGAAGCCGAACTTACGCAGATAGACGCCGGGCTTAGCAAGATAGACAAGGACATGGAGGCGAAGGACAGGGAGCTCGATAATCTCATGAAGGAAGTCATGAGGAAGGACCAGATAGAGATAACGAAGAAGATCTCGAAGCTCGAGGCCGCGGCAGAAAGCAAGGAGAACCTCATCTCCTCGAACGAGAGGGAGATCGAGCGCCTCAATCAGATGATCAGGAACCTGGGCATGCTCGGCAGAGGCGGAGCTGAAAATCTCAAGCCCGTCCTGCAGCTGAAGGGCGTGCGCGGCTTCTTCAGGGATCTGGTAGTCATCCCGGAGCAATACAGGATCGCGACGGACATCGCCGCCGGCTCGCACATGAATGACATCGTAGTTGAAGATCTTAACACGGCGATTTACTGCATACGCTATCTGAAGGACAACAAGATCGGAAGGGCGAGGTTCCTGCCGCTCGACAAGATCCGCTCGTCTTCGAAGGGCCAGCTGCCTGAAGGAACGTTAGGCTGGCTTTCCGATATCGTGCATCATGAAAGGGAATTCACCCCTGTCGTCGAATACGTATTAGGCGCGACGGCATGCGTCAACGACATCGACAAGGCGAAGAGAATCGCGGATAAAAATCGTGTGAGAATGGTTACGCTGGAAGGCGATCTATTTGAGACGTCCGGCGCCGTGTTCGGAGGTTATTACCTGAAGAAGGCGCCGAGCGCCGACGCGGAGACCGCGAGGTTTGCGAAGGACATAAAGAAGCTCGAAGAAGAGAACCGCATACTCAAGATGGAAATCGAGGAGGTCGAGAAGCAGCTCGCCGGCTTCAACAAGAGCATCAAGGACACGAAGAGTTTCGACTTCGAGGCGAGGATGGGCAAGATAAAGGACGAGCTTGCGAAGCTCGGCGAGACGAGGAGGCAGAACTTCGACCGCAAGGCAAACCTGCAGGAGGAGCTGAACAGGCTCAAGATAAACCGCGCGAGATACGAAGCGAATTTCGACAACCTCCAGCAGCAGTGGGAGGAGAACAAGAAGAAGTGGGAATCCCTTCCCTCCGTCGACCGCGAGGTATACCAGAAGAAGGGCATGCAGGGCCTGAAAGACGCCGAAAGGGAAGCGCTCGCGAAGATCGCCGCGCTCGGCCCGGTGAACATGAAGGCGATAGAGGAATTCGAAGTCCTGCACGAGGAGTTCGAGGAGTTCAGGGAAAGGGTCACGCAGATCGCGAAGGAGAAGGACAGCATTGTAAAAAGCATCACGGAAATAGAGGGCAGGAAACGCGAAGTCTTCACAGTGACGATGAGCGAGATGTCCAGGCTCTTCAAGGAGATTTACAGGGAGCTGACCAGCGGCGAAGCGGATCTCGGCCTCGAAGTGGAGACTGACATAAACTCCGGCCTGCTCATATCCGCGCAGCCGCCCGGCAAGAAGCTGCTTTACATAGACTCGATGTCGGGCGGGGAGAAGGCGCTGACAGCGCTCGCATTCCTTTTCACGATCCAGAAATACAAGCCCTCGCCATTCTACGTGCTCGACGAGGTGGACGCGCCGCTCGACAAGCCGAACACCATGCGCGTCATAGACATGGTGAAGAAGCAGTCGAAGAACGTCCAGTTCATAATCATCTCCCACAACAACGACATGGTGAAGGCGGCGGACATCGTCTACGGCATCTCGATGGAGGACGGCGAATCCAAGGTCCTCGGCATAAAGCTGCCCGGCCAGAACAACGAGGACATGCTGCATCAGCTGAAAGGGGAAAACAACTAAAAATCCAGGGCGTCCCCGGTGCTTGTTTTCGTTTCGCTTGTTTTACCTGCGTTCACTTCGAGGACCCATCTGCACTTCTCTTTAGGCACATAAAGTTTCCATGTCTTGAGATTTCTTGACATGGGCTTTACGTTTGCCTTTATGTCAACTACCCTTTTCTCCCCGTCGATGAAAACCAGGTCGAGCGGGAAGCGCATGAAGGGCATCCAGATGCTAGGTTTCGTTTCGCCAGAGAATTCCAAGAGCAGGCCTTCGCCTTCCTTCAGCGAGGCGCGGAACATCAGGCCCTTGGTCTTCGCCCAGGGCGTTTTAGCGACTTCCGCATGCTCGGCGAGAACCGTCTTTCTCGTGGAATTAATAATTTTCATAAAAATACTTGGCTTCGGGTTCTTATTTACTTTTGTGGGGGGCGGTCTCTATGCCGGCTTCCCTGAGGATTTTTATGCCCTCGTTGTCCGGGTAAATCTCGAGGTAGACGACCCTCTTTACCCCCGCGTTGACAATCATCTTGGCGCATATCTTGCACGGCTTCGCGTTGACGTAAAGCGTCGCGCCGTCCATCCTCAGCGGATCGCCGCGTATTATCGCATTCTGCTCGGCATGGACGCCGCGGCAGACCTCGTGCATCGTGCCTGACGGGATTTTCAGCTCGTCTCGTAAGCATCCGATCTCTATGCAGTGCGGCAAGCCGCGTGGAGAGCCGTTGAAACCAGTGGACACTATTATGTTGTCCTTGACAATAACCGCGCCGATGTTCCTGCGCATGCAGGTCGAACGCTTGCCTACCTGCTCGACGATGTTCATCCAGTACTCGTCCCACGAAGGGCGGTTGTTTTTGCGATGCGCGTGCTTCCTGGATTTTTTAGGCTTCATAGAATCATCAAAACCTATTATATATATTATATTAATAAAACTATTCGCGATTCTGTCTGCCGGATGAAAAGTTTTTATATAGGAATTTAGCATAGATAGATAGTATGGCCGGGGAACTCATACCGCTCGATGAACTTTTGCAAAACGAGTATTTCATAGCCCTGATGATTTTCATAGGGTCGGTCATTATTGCCCTGATCGTGAATTTCATACTCAAGACATACGTAAAGAAACTGACCCAGAAAACGCAGAGCGACCTGGACGACCTGCTGCTGAAGGCCTTCACCAAACCGTTTTCCATGCTCATAATTTTCGTCGGCCTTTATTTCGCGTTCAAGAGAATATCGATGCTAGACCCGCACGCAGTTTTTGTTGACAACGGCTTCATCGTGCTTTGCACGTTCACTATCGCTTACATAGTCTCAAGGATTTTCAGCGTGCTGATAGCGCACTGGCTGCGCGTGCAGAAGAAGTACGAGCAGACGCCCAAGCTGATAAGCAAGATAGTCGCCATCGTTTTCTATCTGATAGCGGGCATGATAATACTGGCTTACTTCAAAATCGAGGTGACGCCTTTAATCGCGACGCTCGGCCTTGGCGGCCTTGCGGTCGGCCTCGCGCTGCAGGATACGCTGTCCAACTTTTTCGCTGGTTTGCACATCATCACCGACAAGCCCATAAGCGTCGGCGACTTCATCGAACTGGAAAACGGCGCGATCATGGGCACGGTCGAGGACATAAGCTGGCGCTCGACGAGAATAAAGACCGCGTCGAACACGATGGTCATAGTGCCGAACGCCAAGCTCGCGGGCAGCACGATAGTCAACGACTCCCTGCCGGAGCAGGAAACTGAAATAACCGTGCAATGCGGCGTCGGCTACGGCGAAGACCTGAAGAAGGTCGAGAAAGTGACGCTCGACGTCGCGAGGAAGGTACAGGAAACCGTCCCCGGCGCTGTCAAAGGCTTCGAGCCAACGATGAGATATCATACCTTCGGCGATTCGAACATCAATTTCTCCGTTAGTCTCAGATTACAGAACATAAGGGAGCGCTTCATCGTCAGGCACGAGTTCATAAAGGCCCTGAAAGAGCGCTACGACAAGGAAAGGATAGATATCTCGTTCCCGGTCAGAAAGATATATTACGGCAAGGGAAAAAAGAAATAATTCTGAAGTCAGTCCAGAATCTTCTGCTCGTCTTTAATTTCATTCAGCTGTTCTTTGACGTCTTTCGCCACCTTCGAGCCGATGATGCGCGACAGGCTTTCCATCGGGACTTTTCTCAAGTCGGCGATCGTGCGAAGATTCGCACCGAAGAGTAGCCTTGCTCTCACGCGGCCTATGCCCTTCAGGCGCACGAGCGGTAGCAATTCCTCTCGAATGCCGTATTTCACGCGTATGCGCGTCTTCCTTATGTGTTTCAGAAGGTCCTTGTGACCGGTCAGGAGAGCGAGCTCCTGCGTCGAATAGAGCAGCCAGTCTGCGTTGGATAAGCGGACATGCAGCTCGCCGGGCGCGACGCCGAAGCTTTCGAGAATCCTGTCCTCTCCCAGCTCGTCCATCCACTCGGAGAAGAACCATGCCGTCTTCAGTGAGCGTAGGTAATCGTCGTATTCCATGTCCCACGGGTTCGGCGGCTTCTCGAGCAGAATGTTTTCGCCGCCCGTCATGAACTCGTTTATCTTTTCCATATCGTTCTTCCTCAGCGAAAGCGAGGGCCGCATCTCTATCGTTCTCGAGAGCAGCTGCATCAGGGCGAAGGGATGTATGTAGTCTTTCGCCCTAGCTATGTTCTTTATCAGAAAATCCGCGGTCAGCGGATCAATGTAGAGCTCGGAAACGCGTTTGCCTATAAGCGTTGCTTCCAGTTTTTCTTCTCCTTTTGCAATGTCGCTCGCGCGGCGGAAGGGATTTTCCTTCGCCGTCATCTCGCCTTTCACGAAGCCGAAGCCCTTCAGCATCTCTATGACGTCCTCGAGCTTTGCGTTAAGCTGCGAAAGATCGGCGTACTGGTGCGCGTAAAATGTTTTCGAGAAGAACTCGAAAAGCCGCTGCTTCGAATGGGCGAGACCTGACGCGACCAGCGCGAGTGAATGCATGCGCAGCACGGGCTCGACGCCGAGCTTCGACTGTATCTCTTCCGGCTCGCCCATGATGTAGTTGTCGTAAATGTACTCAGCATCCCCTTCGCTTTTCGCGATAAGTATCGCTTCCCCTTCGCTGTCGTATTTCGGACGTCCGGCGCGGCCCATCATCTGCTGTATTTCAAGGACGGGAATGTAGTCGCTGCCATATCCTGAAGAGAAGCGCTTCAGGTCGCGGATGACGACGCGATACGCTGGCAGGTTGACGCCCCAAGCAAGTGTCGGCGTTGCGGTTATGAATTTTATGAGGCCTTCCTTGAAGCCGTCCTCAATTATCTTCCTCTGGTCGTTCGTAAGGCCGGCATGATGGAATGCGACGCCGTTCAGGACCTGATTGGAAAGCTTCTCGCACTGTAACGTCGGCCTTTCCACCGCCCTTTTTACTGCGTCTGAAATTTTCCTGAGTTTCACCCTTTCGTCGGCGCCAAGATTTTCAGAGATAACCTTGCCCAGATTCCCTGAAAGCGCCTCGGTGCTGTTCCTGGTGGAAACGAAAATCAGCGCTTGTTTCTTTCGCTTGAGCGTGTCTCTCGCAATCTCAATGTCCGGCGTATGCTCATCGCCTATCGTCTCCTCCGGCTTTTTCGGATGATAATGAATCTTCCTTTCGACGCAGACGCCCTTGTAAAGCTTCACCGGCCTGTAGTCTGAAGAGACGGCCTCTGCCCCCAGCCACTCTGCGATTTCCTTGTAGTTTTTTATCGTCGCGGAGAGCGCGAGTATCTGCGGCTTCGCGAGCTGGCGGAGTTTTGTAATCGTAATCTCGAGGGTCGGCCCCCTTTCCGGATCGTTCAGCAGGTGGATTTCATCGACGACGACCAGGCCTATCTGCCCGACCCAGGGGATGCCATGTCGAAGCAGCGAGTCGAATTTCTCCGAGGTGACGATTATCAGATCCGCGCGCGAAAGCCAGGGATCGCTCGAGTCCAGGTCGCCCATGCTCAGCGCGATGCGGAAGCCGAGCGGTTCGTATTTCTCCTTGAATTCATGGTATTTCTCGCTGGCGAGCGCCCGCAACGGGACGATGTACACGACCTTCATCCCTTTTTTCAGCGTGTTCAGCGCGGCGAATTCAGCGACGAGCGTCTTGCCACTTGCTGTCGGAGCTGCGACCACCAGGCTTTTGCCCTCCAGGATGCCTGCACTGAGCGAGGCTTCCTGCATGGGGTTCAGCGCCGAAATGCCTGATTTCTCGAGAACCTGTTTCACCACCGGATTCATAGATATAAAATAAGCAGTTAACATTAAATATGGTTTCGGGTGTTTAGAAAAGACAACCGAAATGACGGTGCGATATTATGATGGCGCGTATACATCTGCTGATTTCGGGCGATGCGCAGGGCATCTTCTTCCGTGCGGCAACGAGGCGCGCGGCGGCCGGGATAGGCGTGACGGGATGGGTACGAAATCTGCCAGATGGCATGGTCGAGGTCGTCGCCGAAGGCAGGAAGCCGCAGCTGGACCGCCTCATCGAATTCTGCAGAAGGGGACCGCAGGGAGCGAAAGTCGACGAAATCTCGATAGAATGGGGAAAACCCAAGAACGAGTTCACGAATTTCTCGGTTCATTCCTGATGCCGTACCGGGTTTGTTTTTTTATTGCAACGATGACTTCCTGTGGTTCCTGGTCTGGGCTTTGTCCCCCTTTATGCGGGCTTGAATGTACATATCGTTAAGCGCTTCCTGTGCAGCACCATGATCTTCGACACCCAGCAAAGCCCCGATAACAGGATAATGTTCCAAGAGTATGGCATAAGGAAACAGGATGTTTCCTCTTTTCATTGACTCAAGTGCGTAGCCTATTTGCAAAAATTTAGCGTCATCTCCGTCTATTTTTCTCAATCTTAACAAAAAGGCATCATGAGGGTCCGTGGCCTTTTTTCTGGCTATTGAAGTTCCTTCCTGATAAAAGGGATTGCCGAAGAGCCTTACCAGGCTTTCTGTATAACCACGCATGTCTGTCGTTTTTGCAGATGCGTCACCATCTGATGCTTGATAAGCCATGTTGTCCACTTTCAATGTCATTAAAAAAGCGAAAAAGATATTTTGTTTCGAACATATTTAAAACTTATGTGTTCAGAAGCGGAAAATGTTGTCCAGGACGACTTCCCCTGTGCCAAGCGGGACGAACTTCTGCAATTCAGCTGAGGGGAGCGCTTCAATGAAGGGCCTGTCGCCCTCTTTCGCTGCCTTGGCGAGCATGCTTTTTATTATCCTAGCGACTTCCGACGAGCTCTTTTCTCCAGGCTTGACGACAATGGAATAAGCCGCATTCGCCTTCACCGAGGACACGGGGCCGGCGAGCGCCTCGGCTGTCCTGTTCTGTCTGTCTATTTTCACGCCTATCGCTATTTTAAGCTCGCTGTTCCTGAACCATTCCCTCTCGCCGTAAATCATGAAAGCGCCTTTCGCAAGGTACTCGCCGGGCCGCGGCTGCTTAGTGACCTGCTCCGACTTTATGCAGTAGACATCCACCGTCCCCAGGCTTGACCGCCAGGCGTTGGAGTATGCGCCGGCGAATTCCGCCGCCTCCTTCTTCGTCGTCGGGGGGATGTCCTTGCCCTGCGCCTTTATCACTACGAATGGCGAGCCGTAGATGTCTGCGTGGAAAACCAGGTCCTTCGCTTCAGCGTATTTCTTTATCAGGACCTCGTTCGAAGTCGCGTCCTTGCCTCCGACGACAAGGAAGCCGTCGCTCGAGGTGAACCATCTGAATTTCTCGAACCACTTCTTCTCTTTCCTCTCGAATTTCACCGGTTTTTCCATCTTTTTGGTTTCCTCCGGCTTCTCCTCCAGCTTTTTTCTTGTTTTCTCAAGCGCCTCATGCACGCCTGCGATTTTCCTCTTGGCGAGCTTGGATTTCTCGTAGTATTCGGCGGCATTCTCGACGATGGATTTGCGGAAGTCGAGCTCTATTGGCTGACCTTCCAGCTCAAGCGTAAGCTTCCCTTCCCTTTCGTTTATTGCCTTCACCACCCTTGCTTCGGGAAGCTCCTTCATTGCGGCTTTTATGGCGTTCCATTTCATGTCCGCTGCCTTCATCCTGTTCAGAGCGTCGAGGACTTTTTCGACCCTCTCATAATGCGTGTATATGAGATCGGCCTGCGACTTTTTTTCAACGCGCTTCTTTGACCATTTCTGCAGGGATGATTCCTGATCCTTGATTATCCGCTCGAACTTGTCCCTGTGCTTCTTGTGAACGCCTCCTTCAAAATCCTCGGCCATCCTTACCTGCTGTTCGGAGAAGAACTCGTCAAGCGCCTCGGAGAAATTTTCCAGCTGCCTCTTCTTCCCCCCGGCCTCTGGATTCTGGAGCGGGAAGGGGGAAATTAAGTTTTCGTAAAGCGTAGGCTCGAAGGAGAAGGTGTCGATATCCCTTATCTTGTTGAAAAGCTGCACCGCCAGAGCGGGGCTGAGCCTTTCGGAAGGGATGGTTTCATCTATCATAGAGCGCACGCATACCTCCTTCGCGTACACCGGGCCGAAGCCGAAGCCTGCCGCGAGGACTGCGATTATCTTCTTGTCCGACCGCGCAATGAACTCCCTGAAATATTCGAAGCTCACCGAGAACGGGTTTATGCGTGGAGGCGGGTAAGCGTAAGGGATTTTCGGTTTCACCTCGCGGTCCTTCCATTCCTGCACATACAGGGGCATGACTATCTTTTTCTTGCTGTCGCAGAGGATGACGTTGCCGTCGGAAAAAAGCTCGATTATAAGGACGTGCTTCTCCGTTGAAATCTCGATTATCCTGTCGAACTCGTGCTGGCGGATTTCAAGGATTTTTGAGCCCTCAAGATGCTTTCTCAGCAGCAGACAGAAATCTGGCGGCTTCATGGGAGAAGGCTTCTTGTATTTGGTGATGAAGAATTTGCTCTTGTCGCAGAAGAGCCAGAAGTTTCCCTTGTTGGGAAGGAAGATCTCGAAAAGGAACTGGTGTGTCTTCTTGCCGGCTTCGTACTGGTAGATTTTCCTGAAATAACCACCCACCAGCATCTTGTTGAGCTCCTTCACAAGAAACCTGTAGTCGAGCGAGGACATCTCGTAGCTTTCCATGATTAATAATTAGCGGAACTCTTATTTAGTTTGTTTTGCCCCGCCAAGAACGAAGGGAATCAGCTCGTTGCCCTTTAAGAAGAAGCCATTTTCGCACGCCTTCTCGTCGAATTTTTTCACCGAGTCTGCTTTTATGCCTGCGCCGGATACTAGGACGGGGACGGGGTCGCAGGTATGGCGGTAAAACTTGTAAGCCGGGTCGCTCGCTGTCCTGTGGTCCGATGTGATAACGACGGCCGTCTTTTTCATGTCAGCCCCTTTGAGGAGGCTTCCGAGATTTTTGTCTATTTTTTCCATGAACCTCGCTTTCTCGGCGCGCTTGCCGTCATGTGAAAGGATATCGGTCCCGTTTATGTGAAGCATCACGAAGTCGTATTTTTTCAGCGCTTCCTTCGCCTTTTCAAACTTGCCTTCAAGGTTCGTGTCGGGGTAGCCTGTTGCGCCATGCACAGCAAGTATGTCCATGCCGAGGAAGGAAGCGACTCCTTTTATTATCGGTATGCCTGCTATGCAGCAGGCTTTCATGCTGTATTTCTTTGCGAAAGTATCGGTCTCCTTTTTGAAGCCGAAGCCGCGGAGAAGAATGATGTTGGCCGGGAATTGCCTTCCACGATTTATCGCGTCGCCGGAAAGGATTTTGTGCGTCCTGAAAACGAACTTGTTGAGCACGCTTGCGGTCAGCCTCGCGGCCGGGGTTTTGGGTTTTATCTGCATGACCGACTCTCCTTCCTTTTCCGGGTCGTTCGATGTTATGCTCTCCGAGAGCCTTATCCTTTCGTCTAGCGGGCGCATGGCGATTACGATCCTGTGGCCCGCTGATTTCCTCACGAAGAAATGGACGCCGTCAATTTCGATGCCGTCGATTCTCGAAACGAGCTCTTCAAGACCTGTCCCGTCGCGGCCTGCCCTGCGGTCGAGCAGGCTGCCACCGGGGCCGAGAGTGGCGAAGTTGCCGCGGATGCAGAGATCGTTCAGGCCTATGTCCTCCATCCCAAGGCCGAGAGCCTCCAGATAGCCGCGGCCCGGGTAACATTTTTCCGAATACAAGCCGAGAAGATTGAGATAGCCGAAATCAGACTGCGGCGTTCCCTTGTAACCGATGTCCAGAAGGCCGCAGATGCCTTTCGCCGCCAGCGCATCGATGTGCGGTTTATGCGAGATTTCGTACGGCGTTTTTTCTCCGACATCTCCGCCTCCGTCGAGGATTATGAACAGAATTTTCATGGTTATAATTTATACAAAAGTACAATAAAAGCTTGCCCCGCCCAGACCCTCCCCCCGTCCTGGAACATTAACTGTTTGTTAAAACGCTCCAAAAAACCCCCCTAATTTTATACTAATGTACTATGTGATATGACAACAATTATCAGGGCATAAACATTTCTCTGGTTATCTTTCGAGAATGAAGTAACGCTCTTCCTCCGGCGCAGGCAGTTCCTCGAGCAGCATGCCCCTCTCCCTCCCCACGCCTATGACATTCAGCTTTCGCACGAGCTCGACGGCGCGGCTGAACTTGTTCGTTTTGTCCGCATACAACTCGAAAAGTATTTCGCCCTTGTGGACCTTGTCCCCGAGCTTTTTCCTGAAGTAGATGCCTGCTCCCTTGTCCCTCGGCGCGCCGGCCTCCCTGGCCGTTATGTCGACGGCCTTGTTGCTTATCCACAATACCTTTCCAGACTTGCTGGATTTGAACTCGGCGACTTTGCAGCCGGGCGTGAGGTCGTCAGGCTTGATGTCCGGGTTGCCTCCCTGTGCCTCTATTATTTCGCGCAGCTTTTTGTAGGCTTTTCCCGTTCTCAAAATCTCTAAGGCGGCCTGCTTCCCGTTCTTCGCGCCGGCGAATTCGAGCAGCTCGCCCGCGAGAGTCGTTGCCTTATCGACGAGGTCAGGCGCTCCGTGGCCTTTTATGAAGGTCGTCAGCGCCTCCTTCGCCTCTAGCATCGGGCCGACGCAGTTGCCTATTGGCTGGTCGGCGAAGGTCGAGATGCATTCCACTTTTATGCCGAGCTTCTTGCCCAGCTGTATGAATTCATTGGCGAGGTTCTCAAACTCGTCTTTCGTCCGTATTTTGGTTTCCTTTCCCGTCGGCACGTCGATAACGACATATTTCGCGTTGACGGCCTTCTTCTTCGACATCACAGATGGCAGAAGGAACGGGTCTATCGAGAGAGGATATTCGATGCGTATGAATATGTCGTCCGCCGGCGCGAGGTCGACCGCGCCTCCCCAGACGAGGCATGCGTTAGTTTTGTTGACCACCCTGCGGACTTCCTCGAGCGAGAGGTTTACGGGAGCGATGCATTCGAACCTGTCTGCCGTCCCGGCCGGCGACGTTATGGCGCGCGAGGATGTTTTGGGGATCGTAAGACCAGCGGCCGCGACTATCGGGACTACGACTATCGATGTTTTATCCCCGGGACAGCCGCCTACGGAGTGCTTGTCGTAAATCGCCTTCGAACGGAGCTTCAGCGTCTTCCCTGTCATGGCCATCGCCTCTGAAAGGCTAGCGGCCTCGTTCATGCTCATGCCGCGGTTGTAAAGGGCCATGACGAACGCGGTCAGTTCAATCTCGGAAAGCCTGCGGTTCACGGTGTCGTTTATGATGGCATGGAGTTCCTTCGGCGTGAGGGTCTGACCCAGAAGCTTCTTCTTGATGAAAACGAGCGATTTCGGCGGGCTGGCAGGCTCGACGCGGATCTTCTCGTTCGGCCTGACGTCGAAGCCTTCCTGTATCTCCTCGTAAAGGCCGACTTCGCCTTCCCTCACTATCCTTCTCGCGACGTTGACTATTGCAACGAGTTTCTTTTCCCTGAAGCACAGCTCAACCCTTTCGAGCGGTCTTATGCCGAGCTCTGCCGCGTCCTCCTTGTTGAGTATGACGACCGGCTTTTCGGCCTCCAGCTGCAGAAATTTTGCGCGCAAAAACATTGCCTTGTCCTCTATTATTTCTTGATGCCCCATGCTTTTATTGCTTCCGAAAGCTCGCGGTGGCTCGCAGCGTATTCGCCCACAGGGATGCGCAGCATGTAAGCTTCAAGCGCCTGCCTCATCGCTTTCGCTCCTGCCCTGCTGCCCTTCGGATGGCCGTGAACGCCTCCGCCAGCCTGTATTATTATGTTCGTGCCCATTATGTCAAGCAGCTTCGTAACGTTGCCCGGATGGAGGCCGCCTGAAGCGACCGCAAACGCGGGCTTTATGCCGTACCAGAACTGCTCGAGCGAATGGCCTTTCTTCAACTCGGTGACGAACCTGTCTTCTATCTCGTCCTCTATCTCGCTCGTCTCGTCGCCGGCCATTTTCCCGACATTCGCGGTCCCCACGTGTATCTGGTCCACGCCGATGAGGCGCGCGAGCTTCGCGACTACGAGCATCGAAATCCCGTGCCTCGGGTTTTTCGTGAAAGCAGCGTGGCCTGCCCTGTGCGCGTGAAGTATAAGGTTCATGTCGTTGTTTGCCTTTCTTATCGTCTGCAGCGCGGACCAGCCTGCCGAGACGATGTCTATCATCGCATACTCGCAGCCATGCCTCTTTACGAAGTCCATGCGCCTGAGCATTTCAGACGTTTCAGACGTGACGTTCGGCATGTAGAACTTGCCCTCGCCCGTTTCCTTCTCGGCGGCGTCGCGCATCTTCAGCGTTTCGACAATGCGCCTTTCGAACCTGTTGAAGGTCATGTTCGTCAGGTTTTCGTCGTCTTTCACGATATCGATTCCGCCTGCCCATGCCTCATACGCAGATTTCGCGTGCTCCTTCTCGTTGAGGCCGAGCTTCGGCTTTACTATTGTCCCGATAAGCGGGCGTTTCTTTATGCGGAATTTTTTCCTTATGCCCGGTATTCCGAACTTCGGGCCTTCGAAAGAGCGGATGTATCTTTCCGGCAGGCGTATGTCGAGGAGGCGCAGGTTAGCGACGGATTTCATGCCGAAGACGTTGCCGCCGATAGAGCTCAGCAGCTGCGGGACGTTTCCCAGCTCAAAAAGTCCCAGGGGGTAAGCTATGCGGATGATTTTTTCTTTCCTGTTTATCGAGCAAACCTTCGGCCTCAGGTCGCGCCATATGCGCGCGTTCATCGTGCCGACCTCGGTCCAGGTGCCTATCGAGCTCTCGCCGGCGATGTCGTTGCAAGCGCGCTCGAAAGAGATTTTATTAGGCTCGAGATAGAATTCCGCTATCACATCGTCCCTCGCCGGGACATAATCTAGATCTATATAATCGTTTTTCATATCCACCAACCCAGATAATAATAGTTTGTCTGGCCGCTTTAAAATATAATGAAGTGATTTATTTTTCCCTCACGAAGACGAGCATTATGAAAGATAAAATCGTCAGGCCGAGCGAAAGATAAAGGGGAACGAACATGCCGTACGCGTCCCATAACACGCCGGCGGCGAGCGACGAAGGAAGCGCGCAGAGCCCGATGACCATCTGGTACGCGCCCAGGCCGCTGGCCCTGTATTTCTCAGGCGAAAGCTCGCTGACGAACGTCTTCTGCACCGGCTCCAGCGCTCCCCTGTGCATGCCGTAGAGGACGAACGTGAGGATGACCGCAAGATAGCTTTGGGATAATATGAAACTGGCGCAGACAAGCCCCCAGAGCGCAAAGGAAATCATCATGACAGGCTTCCTGCCGATCTTGTCAGCGAGCTTGCCGAAAGGCAGCGAGAAGACGAACGCGGCGAAAGTGAATATCATGTAAAGCACAGGGACAAACACCGGCTGGAAGCCGAACTTGCTCGCGTAAATCAGCAGGAAAGAATAGCTGAACGAGCCCAGCGCGAACACGGCGCTCACCACCGTGAACAGCTTGAAATTTTTCGTCATGCCGCGGAAGGAGAAGCCCTTGTGGATTTTGCCTTCAGCCGGCTTCTTCTCTTTTATAATGAACAGGATCAGCGCCACTGCAATGACAGAGGGTATCGCGGCTATGAGGAAAAGCTCCCTGTAACCAATCATGGTTACAAACAAAATGCAAAAAATTATCCCGATGAAAGCTCCAAGGTTGTCCATCGTTCTCAGAAGGCCGAAGTTCCTGCCGCGGTTCTCCCTGCCGGACGCGTCTGCGACCATCGCGTCGCGAGGAGCGCCGCGCATCTTGCCCGCCCTGTCGAGAATGCGGAAAGGGATCAGGTGCTGCCAGACGGTCGAGAAAGCATAGCCTATTCTCGAGAGCGAGCCGAAGACGTAGCCTGTCCAGATGAAAACCTTTCTCTTTCTTGTCCGGTCCGAAACATAACCCGAGATTGCCTGGGATATCGAAACTATCGCGTCGCCCAGGCCGTCGATTAACCCAAGTATGGCCATGTTCGCCCCCAAGACCGTGGTGACGAACAAGGGCCATATGGGATAAATCATGTCAGAACCCATGTCGTTGAGGAACGACGCCATAGCGAAGGTCCTGACTGTTTTTTTCGTTTCTTTGTGATTTTCATTTTTCATGAAATTACCCGTCATCAATTCCCGTAGTCCTTCTTGGTCGCGTAGGTTGTCTCGACCACGTATTCGCTCTTCACGCTGTAGACATCGCTGCCCAGCCGGCCTGAAAAATCCAAGTCGTATTTATCTTTGCTTTCCTCATCTTCGTCGAAAGATTTTTTCACGACCATCTCGAAAATCTTGTAGGGAGGATCGACTCTGCATGCGGTCTTGTCGCTGGTCGCGAATCTCCATTTTTCTCTCCCGTTTAAATCAAGGCAGTATAAATGGCAGTCCCAGGAACCGAAGAAAAGCAGGTCATGCCATAAAGATGGCGGTGACCAGACCTGGCCAGACGTTCTGAAACGCCATATCTCCCTACCCGTTTTAAGATCGAGGCAGTATAGGTTGAAATCTTCGGAACCTAGGTACATTCTGCCTTTGTGTACGAGAACGCCAGTGGCCACCAGGCCTCCTGCACGGAACCTCCAGATTTCCTTGCCGTCAGGGGTCAGGGCGTATAAAATGCCGTCCCTTGAACCGTGATATAAAATCTTTTCATGCATCACTGGCGCGAAAGAGTTGCCGTATTTACCCGTCTTGAAGCGCCACAACTCTTTACCTGTTGTCGCGTCAATCGCATAAAGATTGTTGTCCATGGAGGCAAAATACACCACGCCATCGTAAATGCTGCTCGGTGCTTCGCTTAGTACTTCATCCCCTGTCTTGAAGCGCCAGATTTCCCTGCCATTCGTCGCATCTACGCAGTAGAAATTGCCGTCATTGGAACCGAAGTATAACTTTCCCTGCCATTCGCATGGGGCATAGAAAACCGGGCCGCCCGTTCTGAATCTCCATATCTCGCTGCCTTTGCCCTCGTCGATACAATAAACGTTGTCATCGGTAGAGCAGTAAAAAATAACGTCTTGTTTCGCCAATGCCTTTGACACCCATCCGCTGCCAGCCTTTGACCTCCAGAGAAAGCTGCCCGTTTTGGCGTCGAGGGCGTAAAACGAACCTCCCCTGTTGCCTATGTACAAGGCATCGCCGCTTATGACAGGCGGGTTTCCGAAAACCTGGTCGTCAGTCTTGAATTTCCAGGCCAGATTTCCAGTTGCGCAGTCAAGGGCGTATACGTAATGATCGCCGGAGCCGAAATAAACGGTATTGTGCATTATCAGGGGCACGCAGTGTATGCTCCCTCCGGGACCAACGCTGTAAAGCCTTGTGATAAGCTCATCGGCTTTCTTGATTTCGAAATCTTCTATCTCGAGATCGAAATCCGAAAAGCCTTTCTGGGTCTTTGAAGCCATATTAATTAAATTGAAAGCAAATATAATTATAAAGGGAAGATAGGGTTTTGGGGTAGAGTAACATGGCTGTTTGCGAGGCGACGTTTGACGAGGAATCGAGGCGGCTGAAAGTCGACTGCCTAGGCTGCGTTTACGGCGCGTCGGTCGAGGACTACGACAACTGCATGGGCATGGTCATAGACAAGCTGCTATCGAACAAGAACGTCGATTCCATCGTGCTTGCGAAGGAAAGAGAATACGAATATTCCGGCGAGCAGGTGAAGATGCTCGTCGAGATAGCGAACGTCATCGAGAGCATAATCAGGGAAAGGCTGATTTCTTACTCGAATCTCAAGCCCGACACCTGCGGCAAATGCTACCCGAAGTTCCCTTCGAGCATGCAGAACATAGCGATTAATCTCATAAGAAGGGACCCGGTAGGCGCTTACGTAGAACTTATCCGGGAGGGAAGGGAGCTTCTCGTGAGGATGGCGAAGAAAGACGCATGCCACCGATGCTACAGGCATTACAAGGAGGACATCGTGGACGTGCTGATGCAGAAGCTCGAGCCGACTAAAATGATACAGCTGGCAAAATCGAGGCTTTCAGGCTACCACGTGGGCAACCGCGAAATCTACCGCCAGGTTTTCACCCCCAGCGTCAGGCCGAACTTCATGCTCACGCGCTACATGATCGCACCGCCGGAGAATGGGAAGTCGGTGGACCGCTACAACGTTGGGGATATACAAATCGAGATCTACAAGGTCCCGCACGAGACCAATTATTTTTATCACGCCACTCCCCCGGAGTTCAACCTCTCCGAGGAGAAATACGCTGTCATGGACGCGGCGAGGAGTTACATGGCTTCGCACAGACCGAAAACCGCGGAGTTCGTGAAGTCGGAGAAGGTCAGGGAGATTTTCTACAACATCGGCAGGGACATGCTGCGCGAAATCGCGGACAAGATGAGCATCTACCTGACGTCGAATGACATCGAGCAGATGGCCGCGATACTTACAAGATACACGGCGGGTCTGGGCGTTCTCGAGGTTCTGCTGGCGGACGAGAGAATACAGGACATATACATAAACTCGCCCATCGAGAGCAAGCCCATCCTCATTTTCCACCAGGACTATCAGGAATGCCAGACCAACCTCATTCCCACGAGAGAGGACGCGGAATCCTGGGCAACGAGACTGAGAATACAATCCGGAAGACCGCTGGATGAGGCGAATCCCGTTCTCGACACGGACATCGGCGTGCCCGGTGGCAAGGCAAGGTTCGCGGTCATAACCAAAGGCTTGTCGCCGCTGGGTTTCGGCTTCGCGATAAGAAGGCACAGGGACAAGCCCTGGACGCTGCCCCTGTTCATAAAGAACGGCATGATAAGCCCGCTGGCAGCCGGCCTGATTTCATTCCTTGTCGACGGCTCGGTTTCGCTGCTCGTCGCCGGAGGCAGGGGTTCAGGCAAAAGCAGCATGCTCGGTGCGATGATGCTCGAGCTGCTGCCCAAGGTGAGGATAGTCACGATAGAAGACACGCTCGAACTCCCCGTCGACCAGCTGAGGGACCTGGGTTACAACATCGAATCGCTCAAGTCGAGGTCGGTTATAACTAAAGTGGAATCTGAAATGCCCGCTGACGAGGCGCTGAGGACTGCGCTGCGTCTCGGCGACTCGGCGCTAATCATAGGAGAAATCCGTTCGAAAGAAGCGTCGGCTTTGTATGAGGCGATGAGGATCGGAGCGCTTTCGAACGTCGTCGCCGGGACGATTCACGGCGAGTCGCCATACGGCGTGTACGACAGGGTCGTCAACGACCTTGGCGTCCCCCCGACGAGCTTCAAGGCGACTGACGTGATCCTCATCTGCAAATCGCTCAGGTCAGCTGATGGCCTCCGCCGCTTCAGGAGGATGACGGAAATCACGGAAGTTAGAAAGCACTGGGATACGAACCCGCAGAAGGAAGGGGGCTTCGTCGGCCTCATGGAATACAACGGCAAAGAGGATGCGTTGAAGCCGACTGATACGTTCGTCAACGGCGAATCGGAAATCCTCAACAGGATCGCTTCCTACGTCAAGGAATGGTCAGGCAACTGGGAAACGGTCTGGGAGAACATAAAGCTCCGCGCCAGAATGAGGGAAAATCTCGTGAACATGGCTGACAAGCTCAGGATGCCAGAACTCATGGAGGCGGAATGGATTACGATGTCGAACAACGAATACCACATCATCGCCGAGAAGCTGAAGGAGGATGTCGGGTCGGTCGACGCGAAAATCGCCTACGAGGAATGGGAGAAGTGGCTCAGGCTGAAAATAAAGGACAGCAAAGCCTGAGATGATGCCGATTAATATTAATTCATCTATCAATAATTATGAGAAAACAGCTGATCGTCACATTTATAGTATTGATGGGCGTATTGCTCCTATCTAATCATGCAGCATTGGGCGCTGTTAACTGTTATACTAATTGCGAGGGTGGCTGCTATCAATCTAAATATCGTGAAACTGAATGTCAGGATCTACCGGCTTCTACCTGCAACGCATGCTTCAGTAGTGGCTATTGCACCGCAGCCTGTGATTTAAGTTGTGGCGCACCTTGCGTAGTTGACAACGACTGCCCGGACTATTGTATAAATGGGGAAACTTTAGGAACATCAGGCACATGCGATTATACTTGTACCTGTTCATACATTTCCCAAAGTTGTAACCTTGCGAATTACAACTATTGTTATGGCGGAAAAAAATATTACCGCGATTATTATTGCTCCGGCGGAAACTGCAATTCGTATTCCGATTCGGTATCAGAAGACTGCAATACTTACACGCACTACTACTGCAAGGGCAGCGATGTGCAAAAATACAACTACGATTGCGGCAACACTGTTTGCGGCGCTACAACGTGCTACGGAACCAGGGTTCCGGGCGACTGGACAAATTGCCCTTCACTGAACGGATGCTCTGGTGCATGCCCCGGTTGTACGTATCAAGAATATGACTGCACAGGCGGTAAAACCTGCTCCGGCGATACATGCTGTGAAAAATCCACAACAGACTCGTATTGCGCTGTAAGCAGCACCTACGACACTGATAGCAGTTCAAGCTACTGTACTGCATGCAGCTTAACGTGGATGACTAATGCGCCAACATCAGGAACACGGTGCTGTGGCGATGACAGCCCTGACAATTCATTCTACTATTCAGCAAATCCGACAACAGCAACATCACTCACATGTGAGCGATGCAATGCCGGAAGCTACGTGGCTCCGATCGCATATTACGGCAACGGCTATTACGCAGGCTCGCTGACGACGTCAACAACAACCAACTGTTATTATGGCGATATTACCTGCAGTGCCGCCAGCGGCGCGAACGGAACTAACGCGAACATATACGGCAATGGTTGGGCGAATGCTTCTGTTACAGCGGCGCCTGTGATATTGTGTTACTACGGCGACATGGGCTGCGGCGACGGGACGTATTCCAACGGGACCTCCGGCACATACTACGGAAACGGCTACATGCCGGGGAGCAGCACATCGAGGGTTTGCTACTACGGAGACGTCTCATGCAGCGACGGCTCGGCCAGCAACGGGACACAGCAAACGGTTTACGGCTGGGGTTACTACGAAGGAAGCCTGACGGCATCGACGAGCGTGAGCTGCAAAAGCGGCGCAGCTACATGTACTGACGGCAGCGCGGCGAATGATAGCTCGACCACTCTTTATGGTAATGGTTACATGCCGGGAAGCGGGACAACGAGGACATGCTACTACGGCGACATCACTTGCGCTTCGGGCAGCGAAGCCAACGGGACGAGCGCGACGGTCTATGGGTGGGGTTGGTACAGCGGAAGCCTAACGACCTCTGCAACAGTGGCATGCAGGAGACCTGCAGGCACGTGCTCCGACGGCAGCTCTGCGAACGGCTCTGCCAGCACGCTCTGCGGCAACGGTTATTTTTCGAGCTCAGATTCTTCCTGCTCTTCTGCTGACCAGAACACGGCAACGAGCGGCTATTGTTATTATGGCGACATGGCATGCAGCGATGTGTCGGAGGCAAACGGCGCTGTAAGCAGTCTGCTATATGGCAATGGTTACACGATAGGCACTCCTGCCACAGACGTGACAGGCACATGTTATTACGGCAACATTGCCTGCAGCGACGGCAGCAGCGGCAACGGAACGAATGCGACTGTTCACGGCAACGGTTACGAAAGCGTGGGCGCATGTTACTACGGCGACTGGGCATGCGGCGACGGGACTTATGCGAATGGCAGTTCCTGCGCCCTTACCTGCGGAGGCTCAGGCAACGCATGCTGCACCAGCCAGAGCATATACACGGACAGCGTCTCTTGTTCTGGCTCTGGCTGCGGCCAGACCGACCATGACAGGGACAGCGGGCAGAGCTATTGCACTGCTACGGCGTCCGGCTGCACCGCGTACGACTGGAGCATCGGCGGCGAGATAAACGCGACGGTCTGTTGCGGCGACGACGCGGGCGAAAACAAGCGCCTGAGGTTCTGCAGCTCCTGGTGCGTTTCCAACGCGAGTGATGACGCGTGTTGCGGCGCCTCCAACAAATGCGTTTACAACGACGCATGCTATGGGTCAGGCTCGTGCTATTCTGACGACGCTTACTGCGACGCGGGCGCATGGCACGACTCTGACGACGGACAAACGTACTGTGAGGCGTGCAGTGGGAGCGGCAGATGGAATGCAGGCGGAGAGGTCTCGCCGACCTTGTGCTGCGGCGACGAGGCAGGAGAGAATTATGATCACAGGATTGCCGACGGAGGCATGGACAACAATTTTGCCACCAACACGAGCGACGACGCGTGCTGCAGCGCCGCGAATGACTGCGTCGCTGGCAGCGCATGCTACAGCAGCGGGAGCACGGCGAATGATGTCGACAGCGACGGGGACAACGATTACTGCAACGCGGGCACGTGGTATGACTGCAGCACGGCTGCGCAATGCCCGTCGGGCTACAGCTGCTTCGGAGGCGACTGCGTGGATGTGATAGACCTTATGTACGTCACCCCCACGCCTGTTCACGGCTCAAAAACCCCCAACAGTTCTGTCACCATAAACCTCACGGCAAACGATACGGTAAGCATGAGCATCGACAGGTGCACGCTCCAGTGGAACGGCGTCAACGAAACGATGACAAAATTAGGCAGCGGAACTTATGTGATATGTTACTCAACAAAAGCGGTTTCTGAAGGCTCGAGTTACAGCTTCAGGGCATATGTCAACGACAGCGCTGGCAATCTTGAAATGGAGAATGAGAGGAACTTCAGCGTGAATACGGCACCGTCGCTTTCGGGCGTTTATCTCAACGTTAGTTTTGCCAAGAACGGCGATCATGTTATTGCTGCGACGACCGGAGCGAATGACAGCGATGGTGATGAGTATTATCTCAGGTGCGGCAACGCGACAGGCCTATCGAACCTGTGTAATTCTTCCCAGGGAAGCGGGCAAAGAAACTGCTCCTTCGCCAGCGGATGGAGCGACAATGTCCAGCACATTGTCTACTGCAGGCTTGACGACGGCTATGAGTATTCAGCCGAAGCGCAGGCCAACCTGACAGCAGACAACCTGCCTCCAACGCCCAACCCTGCTCAGATAGAAGCCGTGGTTGCGGTTTCCACCTACGCGACCGTCACGGCAGCAGCTGCGAGTGACGCGCCTGCAGGGCTGAATGCGCTCGCCTACCGTTTCAACGACTCCGGCACATGGAGCGAATGGCAGGCCAGCAGAACTTACACAAACTCTTCGCTGCAGCCCAACACTATTTACTGTTTCAACGCGCAGTACAGGGACGCGCTTAACAACACCGGCTCAGCCAGCAGCCAGCTTTGCAACTACACCCTTGCGGACCAGCCATCCGTCACATCGGTCAGCTGCTCTTACAACGGCACGCACGCGTGCCAGGCCAACTTCAGCATGGGTTCGAATCCGTACGGGGTGGAATATTACATAGACGAGACTACTGGCAACGCGGGAGGCAGCGACAAGAACTGGACCGCGTGGGCCGGCGAGACATCATACAACGACGTCGTATCCCTGCCGCATACATCTTATTGTTACAGGATATCCGCGAAGAACCAGAACGGAACATCGACTCCTTTTTCGTCTCAGGTATGCGGCACCTCCTATAACAACGTGCCTTATGTGACAAGGCCTGTTGTATATGACAGCACCATGGCTGAGCGAACCTACATAAAGGCCGGCAGGGACATGTATGTCAAGGTTAACGTCAGCGACGGCGACGGAGCGGGCGACATAAATTCGGTCAGAATAAAAATCACGGACAACAACGGCCAGACCAGGGTGGACAGCGCTGACATGACAAGCATCGCATCAATAACAAACGGCTACATATATCAGTACAGCTATCGCACGCCTTCCGACGGCGAGGGCACATGGACGATCGAAATCACTTGCGTCGACGACGGCAGCGCGCAGGTAACGAACTCGACTGCATTTGCTGTTCTCTCGCTAAGGCTGGGCATAAGGCTCGTGCTCAACGAAACCGCGGCAAAGATTTATGTCCCTGGCGAGGGGGAAAAGGCTTTTGCCGATCTAACGAATGCATATTACCCGGCCCCTGAACATTACTATATCGCTTCTTACAAAGACGCATCGCTCTACGGCCTTGTTTTTCAGGACCGCAACGCGTTAGGAGTGTTTACCAACAAGACAGCTGACACTTTCTCTGTGGGGCTCGACCTGAAATATCCGAACTCCGTCGTATTTCTCGTTCAGTCCAGGGGGGACTGGAAGGCTGTCAACAGCAGGATCAGCTTTATAGAGAACGGAGCCTTCGCTGATTATTCAGAACCCACTTTCGCGTTTGGTCTGGGTGACAAGCAAAAGATGAAAATACTGCTGCAGTACGAGAACGTGGACATTCTCGGCGGAAGGAGGGACGTCGGGAGGGGCGCGACTTCGCTTTCCATAAAGCATGAGGGCCTTTTCGGGCAGGACATCGGCCTCAACATAACCACGCCGCCTTAGGCTCCGGAAAATATAAGCGGCCGGGAACAATTAATAAACATGGCCAGTCTTTTCGGCAAAAAGAAGAAAGAGCCGCCAGAAACAACTACGACCGAAGGCTATATGCAGCGTTACCAGCAGCTTTCCTTCCCCGACGAAGGCCAGCCGGTTGTAACCTCGCGCGAGTTCAGGCTTTTCAAGAAAAAAGAAGACCAGCCGCTGATATGGTTCGAAAGGCTCGCCCGCATCGCCGGCAAAATAATTTCTGCAAACCCGCCGGACGAGAACACGAAAAAGGAGCTTGAAAACTCGATTGCCTTCACGGGCATACGCGTCACGCCGAAGGACGTGATGGCGCTCGTTTACCTCACCATGATTTCTTTCGTGATAGGGGGCGTAATTATCGTGGCCCTGGGAATCGTCCCTCTTATGGGCGTGCTGTTCATTTCAATGGTCGGGGTCGGCCTCGGCTATTACTTCCTGAAATATCCGCTCAACCTCATGAAGACTTACAGGATCGAGGCGTCGTCACAGGTCGTGCTGGCCGTGCTCTACATGGTCGTCTCGATGCGCGTCACCCCTAACCTGGAGCAGGCGCTGAGGTTCTCGGCGGCGAACGTATCGGGTCCGCTCGCATGGGACCTGAGAAAGCTGCTGTGGGACATAGAGATGGGAGGCTATTACTCAGCTTCACAGGCCCTTACCGACTACATAGCGAAATGGAAAGCCGAGAACGAGGAGTTCGCCGAGGCCCTGAGGCTCGTGCGCGACTCCCGCACGCATACGCCCGAAAAGGCGGAAATCATCCTTGACGAGGCGCTGGATGTCATACTCAACGGCACGAAAACGCGCATGAAACATTATGCGCAGGACCTGACTCTTCCGGTAAGCGTTATACACATGATGGGCATCGTTCTGCCGATCCTCGGCAGCATAATGGCTCCGATGGCGGCGGTCTTCCTTTCCGACATCGCCAGGCCGGAATATTTCTTCATAGGCTACGACGTCGTCCTGCCGCTTTTCATAATATGGTTCATAAACACCGTGCTCAAGAAAAGGCCTACGACCTTCTCCCAGGTGGACACCTCGCTGCACCCAGAGCTGCCGCCGAAGGGGAGCTTTTTCGTCAACATGGGAAAAAAGAAAGTCGCGATGCCCGTCCTCCCGTTTTCGTTCCTGACAGCGCTGGTTTTCATACTCCCGGCGACCCTGTTTTTCATGAGCGACCCCAGGGTATTTTTCTCAGGCGAAGGCGTCCACGACATGTTCTCGATGATAATGTCGCTGATGGTGATAATGGGCATCGCCTTCGGGTTGGCAGTCCATTTCATCCTTTCGAATTACCAGAGGATTAAGATAGAGAACGACGTGCTGAAGACGGAGAGCGAGTTCGAACTCGCGCTCTTCCAGCTCGGCAACAGGATTTCCGGCGGAACCCCGATAGAACTCGCCCTTGAGAAATGCGTTGACGACGTTAAGGACCTCAGCATCGCCGGCCTGTTCACGATAACCCTGCGCAACATAAAGAACCTGGGCATGACCTTCAAGGAGGCGCTGCTCAACGAGAAATGGGGGGCCATAAGGTTCTACCCGAGCAGCCTGATAAGGAACATAATGTACATGGTCGTCGACATCGCAAGGAAAGGCGTCAAATACGCGGCGGAGGGCATGATGACGGTTTCGAAGTACCTGCGCAACATACGCGAGACGCAGGAATACATACGCGACCTCCTGCAGGAGTCGGTCTCGTCGATGAAGTTCCAGGCATACCTTTTGACTCCGATGGTAACCGGCCTGATAGTCTCCATGGCCCAGGTGATAATCAAGGTCCTTTCCATCCTCAGCAAGAGGCTCCAGGAGCTGAGCGTCGGCAGCAACCTGCCGATAAACATAAGCGGCGGCCTGTTCGTCGGAGGCGGCACGGGAACAAGCTCTGTTTCGCCTGAGATGTTCCAGATAATAATAGGCATCTACCTCATCGAGGTCATCATCATACTCGCGATGTTCATGACCAAGATTTCGCAGGGAGAGGATAAGGTCTACATGTGGTATTCCGCGGGCAAGATGCTGGTCGTCGCCGTGACCATGTACTTCCTTGTCGCCGTCGGCGCATCGATGATGTTCGGCGGCCTGATAGAGCAGGCAATCGGCAGCATCACGGGATAGCATCATCTTTTTCTATAGCATACGCTCAAAGGCTGGTGAAATCAAAAATTAAAAAGGGCCACGGCCGAGATTTGAACTCGGGCTAAGGGATCCACAGTCCCTTGTGCTACCAGGCTACACCACCGCGGCCATGGTTTTAATTTGTGAGAAGCTGTTTTAAATGTTTTACAAGCAGGCAAAAACGTCTATTTTATTTTTACGTGTTCTCTTACCTTGTCGCCTGGCTTGCCGGCTTTTATTTCATAAATAGGTTCCCTCTTGTCCTCGGGAACATGTATGCCTATTTCCTCTGCCGCGCCCAGTATGGCCTCGCTCCTGACTCCGCGCATTTCAGATTCTTTTGCGGTCATCAATTTACCCGAGCCTTTCCAGTCAAAATACTTTGAGCCCGGAAGGATAACTGGCACGAGCATGCCTTCCCTTGCATTAGAGCACGTGGTAAGCGAAACGACTTTTTTGTTGCCTATGTTTACTTCGCAAATTTTAAGATTGTCGGCATTGGGATGCTTTTTTATCTTCTCTATCTTTCCTATCACGAGGCTGTCCTGGGCAAGCACATTTTCAGCGGTCTTGTCTTCAGCCTCCTCGGTGCCTTCGGTTTCGGGTTTCATGAACGGGAAGAATATGACGTCGCGTATGCTCGGCGAGTCCGTGAGCAGCATTATCAGGCGGTCGACTCCGAGGCCTATCCCTGACGTCGGCGGCATGCCGTATTCCAGCGCGCGGACGAAATCGGCATCCATCCTCTGCGCCTCTTCATCTCCGCGCTTGAGGTCGCGCTCGGCCTTCTCCCAGTAATGTTTTATTTGCTCCGGGTCGTTCGCTTCGGAATATGAGTTTATGATTTCCCACGCGTTCACGAAGCTCTCGAAACGCTCGGCAATCCTTTCGTCGTCCTGCCTCCTTTTTGAAAGGCCTGAAACGTCCGACGGGAAATCGTAAATGTGAACAGGCTGGATGAGATGCTGCTCGACCTTGCTCTCGAAGACGTGCGCGACTATCTCGCCCCACGACATGCCCTTTTCGACTTCGACGTCAAGGTCTTTCGCGGCGGCAAACGCCTTCTCCGCGTCGAGCTTGCCGAAGTCCTTGCCGCTGTAGTGCTTTACCGCCTCGAGCATGCTCATCCTCTTCCATGGCGTCTTGAATTCGAGAACCTGACCCTGGTAGACTATCTGCGTCTTGCCGCAGACCTGCTTGACTATGTGTTCTATCATGCGCTCCGTGACGTCCATGCTGTCATTGTAATCCGCGTAGGCGCACATGGTCTCCATCATCAGGAATTCGGGATTATGCGTCTTGTCTATGCCCTCGTTCCTGAAGTCCTGCGAGAACTCGAATATCTTCTCGTACCCTCCTACGATGAGGCGCTTGAGATACAGCTCATTCGAGATGCGCATGTAAACCTTCATGTCAAGCGCGTTGAGCTTCGACTCGAAAGGTCTCGCAGACGCTCCGCCGTAAATGGGCTGGAGTATCGGCGTTTCGACTTCCTTGAAACCGCGGGCTTTGAGGAATTCGCGTATCGCTTCTATCGCCTTCGCTCTTTTATCGAAAACGTCCTTGACCTCGGGGCTGAGTATGAGGTCCACGTATCTCTGGCGGTAGCGCAACTCCTTGTCCTTGAGGCCGAACCAGTCCTTCGGCAGCGGGCGCAGCGCTTTGGTGAGCAGCTCGAAATTTCCTGCGTGTATGCTGAGTTCGCCGCGCTTCGTGCGGAGCACGTAGCCCTTCGCGCCTATGATGTCGCCCGCGTTAATCATGGTATCGAAGAAATCGAATTTATCCTTACCGACGCCAGCCTCATCCACAAGCAGCTGGATTTTGCCTGAGGCATCGTTGAGGTCGGCGAATATCAGCCTGCCGTGCTTCCTTATCGACCTTATCCTTCCCGCAACTGAAACTATGAGCTTCTTCATCTCCTTGCCGTTCCCGAGCTTCTCCGCCTTCTTGGCGATATCGCTGACGAGATGCGTCTTGCCGTAGCGTCTCTTGTAGGGCTCTATCTTCCTCTTTCTCAGCTCGGCGAGCTTTATGCGCCTTTCCTCGATTTCGGAGAGCGATTCCTTTTCGGTCATGATTCCAGCCATATCTTTTCGAAGTAAGCCTCGAACTGCTCTGCCAGCGGCGGCGAGTTTATCGCGACGCTGGCCTCGTGATTTTGGTCGAGCGCGCTATAGCTCCAGTTCGTGGAGCCTATGATAATAATCTTCGAATCTATTATTATAAGTTTAGCGTGAGTCCTCGTTTCCTTGGAATCGAACTTCGCGTTTATCCCCCTTTCTTTGAGCAGCGTTACAAGCGGCCTGTCTGTTGCCTCCTCGTCCACCAGGACGCGCACGTCAAGGCCGCTCTTCGAAGCGGCTTCCAGTTTTTCAACGAGCAGGTTGGCGTTGCTGTCAGGATAATCGGCGTAGTAGTTGAGGCTGTACATCACAACGTGTATGCTGCTGTTCGCTGCCTCGAGCAATGCGCTTGCCTCAGGGAAATAGCCGCGGTCCGCGAGCATCAGAATCTGGTCGCCTTCGAGGGGGACCGGCGCGTATGCAACAGGACCTGAGAAGTTCAGAACCAGGAAGACCGCCAGAACCAGCAGAAGCAGAATGAGCGAAAGCATCTTTCTGCTAGAAAAAGGGAAGGGTAGCGGGCTCGCGCGCATAAATATATTATAAATCATATAGAATATTAAATAGAGCCGCAGTATAATTTCAGGAAAGGCAAAAAGGGGTGTTGGATGTTCAGAAGGGACGTTATCTTGTTCGGTATTCTAGCCTTGTTTCTGACGGCGCTTGCCTTTGTGATGCCGGGTTCTGCTTTGAACAGCAACAGCGGCAATTTCACGCTCACGCCCAACGCGACCTACCTGAACTGGACGAACATGAACATAAACATGACATCCAAAAACACCAACGTAATCCTAGCAATAGGCAACGCCTCGACAGCTGTCACGCCTCAGTACTTCGTTGCTGGATACTACCTTGTTGACAATCAGGATAGCGTTTATCCCAATCTTTCATCAGCTGAGAACGGGCAGTGCTTTACACAGTCGGGCCTTTCGGGCATGAAATTCTACGTGCAGAACACGTCAAGCGGCGCCTACACCAACACCACAGACACGCTTGCCAACGGCACAAGCACCCTTTACACGCTGTCGGCATACCAGTTCTGCCCGCCGGGCTATTACTTCGGCCTTTTCAACGTCACCCAGAACGGCGCAAGCGACTGGGCGAACGTAAGCATGAGCGTCATAATACCGATAAGCTCGTATAACACCTTCAACGAAACTGCGAGCAAGGGAGGCTTCAAAGGGTCTTTCGCTTCCGCAGCGACGACTTATCAGTCTTATTATTTCAACACGAGCCAAGCACAGAACACCACCGGAGTCACCATAAATCTTACATGGGCCGATTACAGCCAGGACCTGGATCTTTTCGTTTTCAACTCCGCCGGCACGTTGCAGGGCAAGTCCATTGAGAAAGCTGCAAGCGAGGCCGTCGCCTACCTTCCCCTTCCCTCGACGCCGGACATGTGGGAGATAAGGATATTCGGCAATCTATCGTCTCAGGTAGACTACACCGGATGGCTTTACTTCACCACTTTGAACGTCACCAACACGAGTAACCAGAACCAGATGATAACGTCGCTGGACTTCGGCTCAGTCAATCCCAACGCCACGTCAGGCGAAATAAATTACACGCTAAACAACATCGACACGACCGCGTGGAACGACGTAAACGAGACGAAAGAGCTTTACCGCGTCGATTCGTGGCTTTCGCAAAGCCAGGCCGGCACTTTCAACCTGCTTGTGCCTTATTTCGCGCAGAAGGTCAGAGTGAAAGTGCAGTGGACGGGAGCGACGAGATGGAACTTCACTCTTAACGATTCAAACGGAAATGTGATAGGCAACTCGACCAACAAATACTACAGCGCGAGTGTCACCAACGCCACGCAGGAAGAATTCATAGAATTTACCGGCCCGTTCAACACGACCAACGACGGACTTTGGAAGATAATAGCCGTCAACAACACTGCCATAACAAGCTATAACGTCACTGCGTATGTCTGGATTCCGGGCAGTGCCCTGGTTTCTAATTACCCGACTGCAACGGGCTTCAACCTGGGCGCGTATGGCTCAGCCAACTCCACGAAGAACGTGAGCGTTTACGTCTCCGCCCCTGAAAACGACATAACCAATGGCACCTACCAGGGCTTCATCGAGTACTACAAAGCCAACGAATGGAAGCTGCGCCTGCCCGTGTATTTCCAGGTGAGGGCCGCGACACTTTTGGTGAACAACACGCTTGAAAGCACGAGCGTGACGCTCAATGATAACGTCGGCTTCAACAGAGTCGGCGCCAGTGCGCTGGTGGTCGTCCTCCCGATCACGAACCTTGGCTATTACAACATATCCTTCACCAACGTCACCTCCGATTACAAGCTCAACAACACCGGCGACACCGCCAACTACATGACCTTCAGCGTCAACTGGTCGCAAAACCCGATAGTCGCAGGCCAGAACGACACGATGAACATAACCATCTACATAAACACCTCCTTTACAAAGGAAAGCGCGGGCTTTTACTCGGGAAGCATAACCCTTAACACCACGAACGCGACAGTCACATCTTCGTCCTATCCTTTCAAGACCTTCACCATTTTCCTTAACGTCAATCTAACCGGAGCAAATAACGGGCTCACCGTGAACGTTACCGGCATCACGCCGCTCACGGTCAACACGCCGCAGAACATAACCAACATAACCGCCAACATAAGCGTCAAGCTGGCAAACGGGACGACGATATCGCTTTACAACGTGATGCAGATTTACGATTTCACTTCGACTTACATAAAAGAAGAGAACATCTCTTATCAGCCAGATCCCAACCTGCAGAACAGGACAGGAGGCGGAACCGGAGGTGCCGTGTGCCCGTCAGGCGATGCGTTTGGATTATGTTATGTGAAATCATCATTGCCTGCTGGTTTCCCGGGAGGCACTTATCATTTCTACGCAGTCGCGCAGTTCAACACGACAGTTCTGGGCGGAACCGGGATGAATCTTAGCGGTACGAGCGCCGCCGCTGCCTCGACCCTCTCGGTAAATGACACCGGCATCTACCTAAACACGGAAGACAGCGGCCACGACGCAGGCACCGTCTATGAGACCAAGAAGACGTCCTATACTATCATAGTCAGAAACTACGG
>Ga0315282_10002989_pt1 | contig 30624 bp, 25 predicted proteins | sample YL17G07_20_MG_FD_203693 | JGI IMG/M metagenome (GOLD analysis project Ga0315282, IMG submission 203693) | Sediment microbial communities from Yellowstone Lake, YNP, Wyoming, USA - YL17G07_20 | ecosystem: Environmental > Aquatic > Freshwater > Lake > Sediment | place: USA: Wyoming | collected... | reverse complement strand
CCAGGCCGGCGCTAGGTCAGGAAAAGGAAGGGGAAAGAAAAGGAAGCTGGGGTGAGCGACGGGACTTGAACCCGCGACCGCCGGGGCCACAACCCGGTGAACATCGGTTACCATCTTTTACCTGCCCGTCTTATAACCCTATGAAAATTAAGTTTATTGAGGATTATGCTTTCCCTTGACTTACCATAAAATACCCTTATAATCATCTCAGGTGTGGGGAATAGTGTGGGGAATAAGTGAGCGCCGGGGAGTATGGGAAATGAGACCGACCGCTCCCCACTCTCCCCACAAAAAGAGCCGGGAGATAGAGCCATGCCAAGTTTAAAGCGCATAAAAACCACCTATCCGGGAGTATTTTATATTGAGGGAATTTCAAACGCAATCGGGAAGCCTGAACGGATTTACTATATCCGCTATCGCAAGGCCGGGAAGATGATAGAGGAAAAGGCTGGGCGGCAATTCCAGGATGATATGACCGCGGCCAGGGCTGCCCGCCTCAGGGCCGAGAGGATAGAGGGGAAAAGTCCTTCCCGAAAGGAGGCCAGAGAAGCGGCGACAGCTACCAAATGGACCGTTGCCCGCCTATGGCAAGAATATATTGGCGATAAGCCCGATACCAAGGGCTTTAAGACAGACCGCTATCGTTATGCCAAATTCCTTCAATCCCCCTTCGGCGCCAAGGAGCCACAGGACCTTGCTCAAATAGATGCGCACAGACTTCGGATCACCCTTGCCAAGACCTTGAGCCCCAAGACCGTCAAGAACATCCTGGAATTGATGGAGAGGATCGTCAATTTCGGGATGAAAAAAGGCTTATGCGCCGGCCTGGGCTTCAAAATTGAAATGCCCAAGGTAAATAACCTCAAAACTGAGGACCTGACTCTGGAGCAGCTTGCAAGCCTCATGGCCGCTATAGAAGAAGATCACGACCTCCAGGCCGCCAATTTTATGAGAATGGCCCTGTTTACCGGAATGCGCCGGGGAGAGCTCTTCAAGCTAAAATGGGATGATGTTGATTTTGAGAGGGGCTTTATCCATATCCGCCAGCCCAAGGGCGGCAAGGATCAGACCATACCTTTGAACCAGGCGGCCCGGGAAGTCCTGGAGAATCACCCCCGAGACGATAACTCCCCCTTTGTGTTCCCTGGCCGTGGAGGAAAACAGCGAACCGAGATCAGGCGGCCCATTGACCGTATAAGGAAGGCGGCGGGCCTCCCCCCGGACTTCCGCCCCCTTCACGGCCTCCGACATACCTATGCCTCAATGCTGGCCTCTTCGGGGCAGGTGGACCTCTACACCCTGCAAAAGCTTTTGACCCACAAGACCCCAGCCATGACGATGCGTTACGCCCACTTGAGAGACGAGGCGCTACGGCGGGCCTCAGACCTGGCCGGGGATTTGATGGGACAGGCAGTCAACAGGAATAAGGCCAGGGTTGCCAATTTGAAGGGAGAGGAATAAGAACGGCTATCCGACCCCGGAGCGGGGCCTACAGATAGCAGGCCGCCCAAGTGTAAGAGTACCCGGCCAGCCCTGACCACACACAAACCTGAACGGGAGGTTCATGTCATGGCTGAAGAGCATCTTACCTCAGGCTCAGAAGAAAAGAAACCACAGGCCCCACCTGCTGAGGCCATCACTCCGTCCATGAGTGCGGACGACCGTGTAAAATCCAAATGGGTTAACAGTCAGAACCAAATCACCAACTGGGTTGAGTGGGCAAAAGAACAGGGTTGGATAAGTAAGGCTCCTGCCCAATTTGGCCCAAAGGCAAAAAAGAAGTATCTCCCTGACGCCCTCCAAGATTTGGGATGCTGGCCTTTTGCCAGGGCTTTTATCACCGGCGATTTCCCCCTGAAAGAAGGTGATTCTTCTGAGATTGCCATACTGACAGACAAACTGGGGTCGGGGCAGTGTTGGGTGCGGAGGATCAGGATCGAGGCCAGCCAGATATTCGTAACCTCTCCTTTATGGCCCCACGCAGAAGTACCTTTCCCATTGGACTACTTTAAAAGCATTGAGCTTGTTTATCTAATTAACACCAGTTCGGTATGTCCTTAGAGTCCTCAAGGGCTCCGTTGCCTTAAACAGTTTCCGGGGATAGGGACGGCTGATCCCCAATCCCGAAAAGCGCTTTTCCTGGAGCGCCTCCCCGGATTCACCCCAGGGCCCCGCAGCAGGAGGCGGTAATGGACGAAGACAAACCCGAATGGAAGGCTTTAAAGAGGATTAGGGCAAAGAAAAAGGAAAAGGAGCCAACCGAAGCCGAACGGCTTTTCTCTCTCTTTTTTCCTGAGGCTTCACATTGGGAAGCACCTTCAATCCTCTTGCCGTTTAACCCTACCACCTATCTCCCTTACTTTAAACAGAACGCTCTTGCAATTCTGAGTACCGGAATCATTGGGGAGAATGGACTAAAGGGCCATGTAGAACATATTAAGCAGAAAGATTTAATTATCGATCTACTAAATAAAGATTATCAATATCGCAAAACTACCTTTTTCCCCGAGGATATTTTAAATCAATTCGATAGCAACTTTGATAGCATGGCCGCGCTGGCCCGTCTAGCTGGTGCTACAGATTTTCAGATTAAACAGGCTAGGGATAATCTAAAAATATTGCGAGATAAAATATTTCTCGCGGTCTCTCAGGGCAATTTCCCTCCTAATTGGCACGAACTCATAAAAGTTAAGTTGATTTCTTCACGGAGATATCACGCCAAATCACAGGCCCAAGCGTTTGCTATTATATTTTTAGAATATGCCCCCAAAGCCAGTGCTAACAGAATAGCCCCATGGGTAAATGCCGTCCTTAAATCTTTGGGGCGTCCTACTGCAAGCAATTCAAAGCTGCGCGAATATATTAATAAAAAGCGAAACCTAATGCCCTGGCTTCTTCAAGAACCTGCTAAGAACCCTCTATAGACTATCCCCTTTTATTCTCATTTTTTACTTGCCCCCGATTGCCCCAGAAATGGGGCTTTTTTGTCCAATGTGGGGGCAAGTAGGCTTTACTTGCCCCCAAATCATCAAAAAATGCCATTTATTTATGTTGTTTGGGGGCAAGTAGAAAGATTATTCCATCTTACCTTGCCCTTGATTTTGTCATATTTTTTGTTACCCTCATTAATAATAAGTTCTTGCTTTTTACTTCTTTCACATTTTTGGAGGCGCCACTATGGACTATAACCCAAATAGTTACGTAAAAGACACAATAGCAGCTAAGATACTGGGGTGCGGTGTCCAGTCTCTTAGGAATCGTCGATTTTTGGGACGCCCGCCGGTTTACTACAAGCAGGGATCAATGGTGCGTTATCGTGTTCAGGATTTGATTGACTTCATGAACGCCGGCCGCATCGACCCCGAGTCCCGGCGGGAGACGAGCGACCATATAGCCGGCCAGTAGGGGGGGCGCCATGGCCAAAGTGCGCCAGAAAGAAGAAAATCAAGGAATCACTCCACCCGCGGATCCCGCCGCGGAACAAAGTGTGCTGGGAGCGATCCTGCTGCGGCCGGCGGTCCTGGACGAAGTAGCGGACATTCTCACTGCCGGCGACTTCTACCGCCAGGACCATGGCCGCATCTTCCGGGTAATGATGGAGCTTTACCTGAAGCGAGAGCCGGTGGACCTGGTGACGGTGAGGACCATTCTGGCAGAACGGAAGCAATTGGAAGAGGTGGGGGGAGACCGCTTTTTGGTGGGTTTAAGCGATCATGTGGGCATTGCCGCCAACGCCCCCTACTACGCCAAGATCGTCAAAGACAAGGCGGTCTTGCGGCAGCTCCTGCTTTACTCCCAGGAAGTTGCCGGGGCCTGCTCTGGCCCCGGGGCAACCCCGGCCGATGTCTGGGATTTTTCGGAATCCCTGCTTTCGGAGATCCATGGGGCCTTCAAGGGGAACGGATTTAGGGCAACTGAGGGAGCAATCCTTGATGTTGCTGACTTTCTCAAGACCTCTCTCCCATCGCGGAAAATCTACCTCAAGCCTTGGATTTGGGAATCTTTTATCGCCATGATTAGCGCCTGGCGCGGAGTTGGAAAGAGCGCTTTCACCATGGGCGCTGTCAACGCCCTTTCCAGGGGGGAACCTTTCGGGCCATGGGAAACCACGGCCGCGGTCCCTTGTCTTTATTTCGATGCTGAAATGACCATGCAAGACACCCTGGAGCGGTTTCAAGGCATTTACTCTGAAATGGCTGGCAGGGAAAATCTCTTTATCTATTCAGATCACCTCTCCGCCTCTCTTGGTATGCCCGCGGCGAATCTATTAGACGAGAAGTGGCGGGCCTGGATGAAAGAAGAGGTTCTTTTAAAGAGGGGCGTCAAGCTCTGGGCTTTAGACAACATCGGTGCCGTCACCCCTGGCCTTGATGAAAACTCCCGGGAAGCCTGGAGTCCCATTAACCGCTGGCTCCTGGATTTGCGATTTGCCGGAATCTCCACCATCCTTATTCACCATGAAGGGAAATCGGGGGAGCAACGGGGCACCAGCGCCAGGGAGGACAACCTGGATATTTCCATCAGCCTGAAGCGCCCCAAGGATTATCACCCAGAGGATGGGGCCCGGTTTATCTGTCGGTTTGAGAAGGCCAGGATTCAGCAGAAGGACCTCCACCTTATTTCAGATGTGGAATTTAAGCTGGATACAGACCTGGAAGGAAAAGCCGTATGGACCTATGCAAACCTTAAGCAGGAAAATAAGGTAAGGGTCCTAAAATTATTTGATGAAGGAATGCCGGCAAAGGACATAGGGGAGATGATCGGTATAAGCAAGGGAAGAATAAGCCAAATTAGGTCAGAAGCCGTAAAAGAAGGGCTTTTGACAGAGGCCGGGAAACTTACCCAGAGCGGATACCATTACGTCCAGGTCAGCTAAACCGAGCCGCTAAACTCGACTGAATTATGAGGACTAAACTTTTACTAAACTCGACTAAACCGGAAAACGGGAAACATAGAATTCATCATGGTTTTAGTGTTTATGCCCAACTAAACTTTAGGGAATCCGTTTAGTTTAGTTTAGGTCCCCTATATAGGGGACTAAACACTAAACCGGAACGAAAAATGATCACCCTTAAAATTGACAGCCAGGCGCACCTCTACCGTCTTAACCAGATTCACGTCCACCTGGTGAGCGAGATCAAGGCTCGTCTATCCTTTGGCAACCCTGCCTACCAGGAAGCCGAGAAGCGGGGTTTTTCTACCTGGAATATCCCCCAGCAAATTCACGGATACCAGCTTGACGGCGACCGGCTCATTATCCCCCGGGGCTGCGCCAGGCAAATAGTGGGGATTCTCCACCGGGCGGAAATGCAATTCCGGGTTGAAGACCGGCGCCGGGTCCTGTCTGAGGTTGATTTTACGTTTCTGGGGACCCTTAAAGATTTCCAGCAGGCAGCGGTTGACGCCATGACCGCCCGTGATTTCGGCACCTTGGCTGCCCCCGCGGGCAACGGTAAAACCGTGGTGGCCCTGGCCATGGTAGCCTTGCGGAAGCAGCCGGCCTTGATTGTGGTGCACACCCGGGAACTCCTGGAGCAATGGCTTGACCGGATAGAAACCTTCCTGGGTATCCCGGCCCCGGAAGTGGGGATCATCGGCGGCGGCAAGATGCAGGTCGGGGACCGGATCACCGTGGCCCTGGTGCAGTCCCTGTACAAATGCGCACCCGAGGTCGCCCCCCACATCGGCTTCCTGATTTGTGACGAGGCTCACAGGTGCCCCAGCAGGACCTTCACTGAAGCGGTAACCGCATTTGATTGCGGCGGGTACATGACCGGCCTTAGCGCCACCCCCTGGCGGCGTGACGGCCTCTCCCGGCTTATTTACTGGCACTTAGGGGATAAAGTCCACGAGGTTGACAAGGAGGCCTTGGTGGACGCCGGCCACGTCCTGGAGGCGGAAGTTATCTGGCGGAAGACCGATTTTGAGCCCACCTTTGACCCCTCAGAGGAATACTCCCGGATGCTCTCCGAGCTTACCCAGGACCCGGCCAGGAATGCCCTGATAGCTGAAGACGTGGCCCGGGAAGCCGGGAACGGCGGCGGGGTCTGCTTGATTTTGACCGACAGAAAAAGTCACTGCCGAAGCCTGGTGGATCTTCTGGCGGCCCGGGGAATCACCGCGGCGATGCTTACCGGGGATCTATCCCCCGGGGATCGCCGGAAAGTGGTGGAGGCCCTGAATGCCGACCGCGTCCAAGTTCTGGTGGCCACGGGGCAACTCATCGGTGAGGGCTTCGACTGCAAGGAACTCTCGACGCTGTTCCTGGCAAGCCCAATCAAGTTTTCCGGCCGGCTTCTGCAGTACCTGGGCCGGGTGCTCCGGCCGGCGCCGGGGAAGGATAAGGGACGGGTCTTTGATTACGTTGACCCCGTGGGGGTTCTTGAGCATGCGGCACGGGCCCGGGCCCAAGTTTATGGATGAGTTGGATAATGAGACATTCCAGATTCTCGCCGCGAGCGATGAAATTTTTAGAACTCTATTTTGGTGGCGCCTTAATGAAGGACGCTGCCCGGGGCGCGGGTTACCGGGGGACGAGCGACCAGGCCCTTTGCAACACCGGGCGGAAAATCTTGGATAAATTCAGCGCCAACCCAAAGGCACTTTTCCGCCGGGCGGGGGCACGCGAGGTGAAGATTGCCCAGCTACTTACAGGGCTTGCTGGAAATAACAAATCCGAGCGTCAACAATTAAAAGCCGTGAAGATCTTGTCGAGGTGCATAGGAGGTTAATTTATGGGCCGGGGTCTTTCACTTGTTCAAAAGAGGATTCTGACGCTTGTCCTGCAGGAAAAGTTTGTCTTATGCCAAGACCTCTTAAGTCTGTGGGGGGTGCAGCCTGGGGCCGTTTCTGATAAGGCCAGATATGCCGCGGCTCATAGTGCCTTATCCCGAGCCCTAACCAGGTTGTGGTGGCGTGACCTGATTGAATACTGGCAAAATAAACTTACCCATTATCGAACGGCAGTCACCTTGACAGATGAGGGAAAAGCACTGGCCCAGGCCATTTTCGCGGAAGATTAAAAAGAGCAGTTAAAGGTTAAGAGGCCTTGAATTGCCAGAAATGTTCATAGATTAATTTCGCTTGACAATTTAATAACCGTAATTAATTAATATTGTAAATGAGTTAAGTGTTTTTCAGCCAATAAGCCTTGGGATATTTTTGTCAATCTTCCCCGTGCCATTCATCCTAATACGCACTTATACCCATTCCCTTCACATCTCTATCCCAAAACAAAAGTACCTGAAAGATATAGTGATTTCATTGTCTGTCTGCGCCTATCCCTGGGAGCTTCCGGTTAATTGATTCTGGTCAGTTTCACCGTCTCCGGAAGTGGCCCGATTGGCCCATTGAAAATTGCTTCTGCCAACCGGTCTACATTCCTCAAAAAGTGTTAACCATTTCCTCTTGCTCGTGGCATAATGCCTTTGGGTGAGACCCGTTGAATCCTCTGGAAACCTACCTCAAGGAGCTTACCGAGATCCGCGCTTCCGGCGCTGGGGTCAAAGAGACCTCCTATTATGGCCCCCTGGCCAACCTGCTGAACGAGATCGGCAAGACCCTCAAGCCCAAGGTCAAGTGCATCATCAACTTGCAGAATGTGGGAGCGGGTCTGCCTGATGGCGGGTTCTTCACCCAGGAGCAATTCCAGAAATTTGCCGATGCCGCCCTTCTCCCCGGCCAGACTCCGGCCCGGGGGGTGATGGAAGTTAAGTCCGCCAAAGACGACGCCTGGGTCACTGCGGCCGGTGAGCAGGTGACCCGGTATTGGGGCCACTATCGGCAGGTCCTGGTGACCAACTACCGGGATTTCGTCCTAGTGGGCCATGACCCTTCCGGCCAGGCCGCCAAGCTGGAAACCTACCGCCTGGCCGAGAGTGAAGCCGCGTTCTGGGACGCGGCCAAGCACCCTCGCCGGATGGACCAGGAACACGGCGAACGCCTCATTGAATACCTCAAGCGGGTGATGCTACACGCCGCCCCCTTGACCCGCCCCGAAGACGTGGCCTGGTTCCTGGCCTCCTACGCCCGGGACGCCCGGGCCCGCCTTGAGGGGAAGGACTTGCCGGCCTTGGACGGGCTGCGAGCGGCCCTGGAAGAAGCCCTGGGGCTCAAGTTCGAGGGCGACAAGGGAGATCACTTCTTCCGGTCAACCCTGGTGCAGACCCTTTTTTATGGCGTGTTCGCCGCCTGGGTTTTGTGGCATAAGAAAAACCCCCTCCCGGACCCCAAGAAACTCTTTGACTGGCGCCTCACCCCCTGGTTCCTCCACGTCCCCATGATCCGGGTGCTCTATGAACAGGTGGCCACCCCCACGAAGCTGGGGCCCCTGGGGTTGGAAGAGGTCCTGGATTGGACGGCGACGGTTTTAAACCGGGTAGACCGGCCGTCCTTTTTCTCCCAATTCGACGAAGGCCACGCGGTCCAGTATTTCTATGAACCCTTCCTGAAAGCCTTTGATCCCCAGCTTCGCAAGGACTTGGGGATTTGGTACACCCCGCCGGCGATCGTCCAATACATGGTGGCCCGGGTGGACACCGTGCTCAGGCAGGAACTCGACATTGCCGACGGCCTGGCCGATCCCCGGGTTTACGTCCTGGACCCCTGCTGCGGCACCGGGGCCTATCTGGTGGAGGTCCTGAAGCACATTCACGCCACCTTGAAGGAGCGGGAAGACGCCTTGACCGCCCAGGACCTCAAGACCGCGGCCCGGAACCGGGTCTTTGGCTTCGAGATTCTGCCCGCGCCCTTTGTGGTTGCCCACCTGCAATTAGGCCTGCTGCTGCAGAACCTGGGCGCGCCGTTGACTGAGGATAAGGCTGAAAGGGTGGGGGTGTTCCTCACCAATGCCCTCACCGGCTGGGAGCCCCCGGAAGGCCCCAAGAAGCAACTCATGCTGCCGGAGTTTGCAGAAGAACGGGACGCGGCCGAAGAAGTCAAGCGGGACAAGCCCATCCTGGTGATCCTGGGGAATCCCCCTTACAACGCCTTTGCCGGGGTGAGCGCTGTAGCCGAAAAAATCCTGGTGGAGCCTTACAAGGAAGGGCTCATTTCCAAGTGGGGCATCAAGAAGTTCAACCTGGATGATCTCTATGTGCGGTTCTTCGGCCTGGCGGAACGCCGCATCGCCGAAAAGACCGGGAAAGGGGTGGTCTGCTACATCTCCAACTTCTCCTACCTGGGGGACCCCTCCTTTGTGGTCATGAGGGAACGGTTCCTCTCCGAGTTCGACTCCCTCTGGTTTGATTGCCTGAACGGCGACAGCCGGGAGACGGGCAAACTCACCCCGGACGGCAAGCCGGACCCCAGCGTCTTTTCCACGGAATACAACCGGGAAGGTATCCGGACGGGCACGGCCATCTGCCTTATGGTAAGGAAAGAAGAGCATGGGGCCTCACATACGGCCCGGTTCCGGCATTTCTGGGGCGTGACCAAGCGGGCCGACCTGGTGGAGAGCCTTAATGCCCCAGCTTTTGATGCTCAATACCAGCAAGCCCGCCCTGATGAGGGTAATCGATTCTCATTCCGTCCGGCGGGGGTGGCCGCCCATTATCTGGAATGGCCGAAGCTGGTGGACTTATGCGCCGAATCTCCAAATAATGGCTTGATGGAGAAGCGGGGCGGGGCACTGATGGACATCGACAGGGCCTCCTTAGAAAACAGGATGCGGATGTATTTCGACCCCCAGGTCGAGTGGGAAGATCTCAAAGCCCTGGGCACTGGACTAACGGGAAATGCCGCAGGTTTCGAGGCTAAGAAAGTCCGCCCGAAAGTGCAGGCCGCTGAGCAATACCGAGCCGATAGTGTTCGCCGCTATGCCCTTCGTCCCTTTGATTCCAGGTGGTGCTATTACAGCGATGTCAGCCCGCTATGGAACCGGTCTCGCCCAGCATTATTTTCCCAATGCTGGGAAGGGAACTCCTTTCTGATGAGCCGACCGGGTGGCGTTGCGCAACCGGAAGGAATCCCGCTTTTCTTCGCACAAATCCTTGGAGACAATGATTTCCTTCGAGGCCACGCCTATTACTTTCCTTTTCGCATTTTCTCTAATGCTGCCAAAGCGGGGAAGGAAGGCTTTGCCCAAAATGCCCTTTTCCCTGAAAAGAAGCTGGAGAGTATTGAACCTACGGCCAATCTCTCTCCCGCGGCCCGGTCTTACCTGGCCGCCCTGGGCCTCCCGGACCCCGACGCGGATACGGAGACCGCGGACCTCATCTGGATGCACGCCTTGGCCGTGGGCTACGCCCCCACCTACCTCACCGAAAACGCGGACGGCATCCGCCAGGACTGGCCCCGGATTCCCCTGCCCGATTCCCGGGAAGCTTTGGAGCATTCCGCCCAATTGGGCCGGCAAATTGCTGCCTTTCTGGACCCGGAAACCCCGGTCCCGGGAGTAACCGCGGGGACCATCCGGCCGGAATTGAAACCCCTGGCCGTGATCTCCAAGAAGGGGGGCGGGGCCCTGAACCCGGACGCTGGCGACCTGGCCCTGACCGTGGGGTGGGGCCATGGCGGGAAAGACGGGGTGACCATGCCCGGCAAAGGCCGGGTGATCACCCGGGACTATACCCCGGAAGAACTAACGGCCATTCGGGAAGGGGCCGGGGCCCTGGGCCTGACCCTGGAGCAAGCCCTTGAGCACCTGGGGGAGACCACCTGCGACATTTACCTGAACGAGTCGGCCTACTGGCGGAACGTCCCGGCCAAGGTGTGGGGCTACTACATCGGCGGCTACCAGGTCATCAAGAAGTGGCTCAGCTACCGGGAACATGATCTCCTTGGCCGCTCCCTCACCCAAGACGAAGCGCGGGAAGTCACGAACATGGCCCGCCGCCTGGCCGCCATTGTCTTGATGGAACCGGCCCTAAATGCGAATTACAAGGCCGTGAAAGCTTCCTGCTATCCCTGGCCTAAACTGGGTACCTGACGGAGGGCTCCAAGCGGGTTTAAAGAACCACCAAAATCTACGCCCACTTATCCCAGGCGCACCTGGCCGAAGCAACGGAGAAGGTGAGGATTGGGGAATAAATTATAATCCACTTGGCGCTCCAGCCCGAGAAGGCTGGACTATGAAAGATAGCCATAGTAGAGTAAAATGGAATTTGTATGAAGATGAATATTACCCTTGTATCCGTAAGCATAAGGAGGCTGACAATATGACTATTTGTCGCCTGTGCCTTGACCATTTACCCCATGGCCATAGCGAGGCTTGGAATGAGCCCTTATTCGAGTCTCCAAACTTCGTCGTTTTGCCATCACTGGGCGCTCTCGTCGAAGGCTGGCTACTTCTTGTGCCCAAGAAGCACTTCATCTGCATGGGTGCATTGCCAAACTCGGTTGTCGCTGAGATGCAGGAAATGACGCTCTTCCTTTGCTCAGTACTGCAGCAATACTACGGGCAAGTTTGTGCGTTCGAACACGGCCCTTGCAGAGCAAACCTTAGTGTTGGATGTGGTGTCGATCATGCGCACTTACACATCGTTCCTGTGTCGTTCGACCTATCTTCTGCGGTGACTCCATTCTTGCCAGAAGGCGTAGTCTGGTCCGAAGCCGGGCTCGAAGAATGTAGGGCTGCTTTTATCCAGGGCGAAGATTATCTCTATCTCGAACAACCGATCGGTGCTGGCCGCATAGCTACGCACCAAGGGTTTGGAAGTCAGTTATTCCGGCGGGCGATCGCATTGCGGACTGGAGCACTGAACCAGTTCAATTGGCGAGAATACCCCCAGCTCCCGAAGGTGTATGCTACGATTGATAAAATGCGGGCGCATGATGGAAGTATGTTCTCATGGATGAGCCGACCCAAAGTGGCAGCATGAAGCCCCCGGCAATGCCGGATTTCGCGCCAGCCGATCCTACGGACGGTCGCGAACTTGGGGACTGGCGTTCAAAGTACATCGACCCTGGTGCCCGGCAAAGCATCAGGGTCGAGGCTGTCTACTTAGCAGTCCTATTGTTTGTTACGCCGATCGCCATGGTGATTCTCTGGCTTGACTACCCCAAATATTTGTTAGGGCTGTCCGATCAGAAGTATGAACCTATCCTGAAGTACGGCATAGCCTGGGCGAGTGGTGTTTTGGGTGGAACACTCTTTTCCCTGAAGTGGCTGTATCATACCGTTGCCCGGCAGGTTTGGCATCTGGACCGCCGACTTTGGCGATTATTCACACCACATATTTCTGGTGGTCTTGCGTTCGCTATCATTGCGCTCATCTCGTCCGGGGTGCTTCGCATCTTTGATAGCAAAGCGGTTAAATCGCTTTCTTTGGTCGTTGGCGTTGCGTTTTTGGTTGGCTACTTCTCCGATAGCGCAATTGCGAAGCTCACCGAGATAGCTCAAACCCTTTTCGGAGCAGGCCGAGGGAAAGAGAAACACAGGACCGGATCGAGGCCGGATGGCAGTGGTTCAACGTAAAAGAGAGATTCTATTCTTCGGAAGTATGGCGGGAGAAATCCCTCTCCAGAAGCCTAAGTTTCCCGCACTGAGGAAGGAAATACCGGATCAAAATTTAACTTCGGCCAATGAATGCCAATGCGTACCCTGAGATATCCAGGGCCGCTCAGATCCTGGTGAAACCGGCACCCTACACATCCAATGTACTCTTTGGAGTCATATGAAGGACGCGTCGCCACTTCGTTATCCAGGAGGTAAATGGAGATTCGCGACATTTTTCGAACATATCATTCGATTGAACGGCTTGAATCGCACCCAGTACATAGAGCCTTACGCGGGTGGTGCAAGCCTCGCTCTAAGCCTGCTCTTTAAGGATCTGGTATCAGAAATCCATCTCAACGACCTGGATCCCGCCATCCACGCATTCTGGCATTCTGTATTGACACGGGATCGAGATTTCATTCAGCTTCTTGATGAGACTCCGGTGACGCTTGATGAGAGGTCAAAGCAAAAAGCCATCTACGCCAAAGGGCCTATGGCGGGAAACTTTGCATTAGGCTTTGCAACCTTCTTCCTTAATAGAACAAACCATTCTGGTATTTTGAATGGTGGGATGATCGGTGGTAGAAAACAGTCCGGACCGTGGAAAATAGATGCTAGGTTTAATCGGTTAGAACTGCGACGTCGTATTGAACGAATCGCCAGTTTTAGGGATCGCATCCATATCTCTTGTGAGGACGCGATAGAGTTTCTTCGTAACCGTAAATTTGCGACGACAAGTCTAATTTACCTAGATCCGCCATACTATCGAGCCGGCAGGCGCCTGTATCTCAATGCTTATGGACCCAGTGATCATACGGCCGTAAGCGAACACATCTTCGGGTTGAGATCCCCTTGGATCGTCTCTTATGATGATGTTCCCGAGATTCGAGAGCTCTACAAAAATGTCAGGTCTCGGCGGATCCAGTTGTTTCACACGGCTAGATTTGCTCGGAAAGGAGATGAGATTCTTTTCTTCGCCCCTGGGCTGCGGATTCCCGAGAGCATATCATGAGTGAGAAACGTTCTCGGGGCCGCCCACTATCCCCACTTAGATCTCTCATTGCAATTACTGAAGCAGGTCCAAAGGATTTTGCATTAGGAGAAATCTCTGCAGAGCACCTTGGTTGGAAGGCATATGGCCTTGCGTCATTACCCCCGGAATGGGTTCCACCGTTTTTTGTGATAACCGCATCCTGCTTTGAGGGAAGCTGTCCAGAAACAATTGATGCCTGGCTCACAGATTGCTTTGTTCGTTCCGGACTAGATGCAGATAACTTGGTCATGGTTCGTTCAAGCGGAACATCTGAAACGATACAATATCGTGGGCGGCTCAAATCGGCCTCTTGCTTTGCACACGAGATAGTTGCCACAATACGGAATTTGATACAGCAGCTGCCTCAAATGAGTAGCGGTAAGGTCCATTGGATAGTCCATGAGTATGTAGATTCGAAGAGAATAGGGCATCTATCTAACGAAAGGCACCTAAGAAAGGAGAAGCGAGACTGGATTATAGATTTCGAACCTCAAAAAAACCTTCCAGGTCGCACAGTACCAATTGCGGTCCGGCACTGGCGGGATGGAACGGACCTGCCGGACTTAGATCTGCATTGCACTTCTGAACTCGCAGTTTCCCTTCGTTTAAAACGTGTCGCAATGTGGGCAACGCAGCTTTCCTCGCGTATTCATTTTGAATGGTTGTGGGATGGTAGAGCGATTCGAATAGTACAAGCAGATGAAGCAGCGCCAGCGATAGGAGTCAAACCGCGCTCACTTCTGCCGAAGTGGATAAGCTCCTTTGAACCAGGTTCTTTGCAAGTGTTTCGTCCGGCCACTGAGGAGGATTTCGAGCGTTACGGGAAATTACGTAACGCAAAACTCTATAAAGAACTCGGTTACAACATTCCGGTATTTTACGTGCTAGATGATTCTGAGACGGTGGGCAGAATTTTTTCCGGCATTATGTCTTCTGGGCTGGAAGAAGACCTCGTTGAACTTACGAGAGGGCCCTTGATCATTCGGACAGATGGTGTGAAAATTCCTGAAGACAAACATGAAATGCTTCCGCGTAGCGACGAGCTTCGATCGTTTGTTCTATCAAGAGATTGGCTCTTCACCAACTTTAAGTCTCAAATTGAACAGAACAGATTAAGAGATTGTGAGCTTTGCTTAATAGCTCATCATTTCATTCCTTCGGTTGCATCCGCGTGGGCCCGTGCGGTGCCAGGCGATAGAATTGTACGCGTTGAGTCGCTTTGGGGGATTCCAGAAGGATTATATTGGTATTCTCATGATATCTTTGAAGTTGATACTGAGAAGGTTGATATCGATTTAGGTCAGCCGATAGCATCGTTGAATTACAAGATTACGGGGGAACGCCGACGTTACAAAGGAACGTTTATTGCTCCGGACAAAGAGGGTAAGTGGATACGACAAAAAACAATTCCTCCTTATGACTGGAAAAGAAGCATAAGAAAAGAAGCCTGGCTTTTCGAGATTGCCCACACAACGAGGCAGGTAGCTGAACGTGAAGGATTTGCTGTTATCGTCATGTGGTTTATTGACAACCATCCTCAAAGGACTAAACACAAGGTGCTACCTTGGTTCCATAGCAAGTCGGAATTAGCTTGTTCTCCCAAGGCCGCCCCGCGACGAAAACTCACAAGCGCTAGCGACTTCAGCATCAGGAGAGTTTGCGATTGGCAGCAGCTACAAGATGACTTGCACTCTGGGAAATACATTGAGAGAGTTGTTGTCGAACCGGAAGACCCAGAACTCATAAGGAATCTTGAGTTTGCAAAAAACCTGGCGGTATTGGCCAAAGCAAATGATTTTGTGGTTGAGCTAGCGGGAAGTATACTTTCGCACCCATATTATGTACTTCAGAGAGAGGGAGCCCACGTTGAATGCATCGATCTATTCGGCGCTGACGAAGACATTGGTGAATATAATAAAATAGTTCGGGACGGAATCCCAAATTTTATCGAAAGGCGTGGTGAGCGTACCCAAATTGCACAATTGGTGGGTAGCGCTCTGGTAGCGGCCTTGCAACAGAAGTTGGTCGAAGAAGCATTCGAGGCTTTGGACGCGAAGACAGGACCGGACCTAATTAGTGAGCTCGCCGACGTCCAGGAAGTCCTACGAGCATTGTGTCAAGCACTGGGAGAAAGTACTGCCAATATTGAGGCAGAGCGCGAAAAGAAAGAGAGACGCCGCGGCGGTTTCGAGAAAGGTTTGATGCTTATTAAAACTGCCACACCTCACTCCATCCAGAAGCAGCCTCTCGCTCCCAATCCTCCTACTCTCGGATTGACACCGCAGTCCTCCGACCTTGTTATTTCGGATGCATCGAAACTCCCTGCGAGACCCGTGTATCGTCGCTCTGATTTCCGTCTGGTTAATCAGCAGCTTGAAAAGCTGTTCATTTTTGAGACAGAATTAAACAGGAGCAAAGAGATCGAGGAAGCTCTAGATTTCTCGATGCCCTTAGACGACCAACGGCAGCAAAACTTCACTCTAAAAGTTGAGCTGAAACGAACACGTTCTTCGGTGCGCGTGATTGTTCGACTACGTCGTCCACCGCAGCTCCACTTTGAATTTCCTGAGTAAATGCCGTAACACTTCCAAAGAATTTCAAGATCCCCGGGGGGACCCCGGGGCTAGGGCCCGGTTTGCGAACAAAACACGAACAAACAATGAAAAAACCCGATGAACTGGGGCCTTTCTTATGATTACAAATAAATTGCTTTACCGATGAGCTTTGCCGGCCATAATGTCTGCATCCTCCGCATAGAATTAATCAAATCCCCAAATACCTTGCTGAACTATTTTCCGGCCAGGCATGAACTTGGTTAATGTAGATCCTTGTCCTTCAGAGCCACCCTCTCCTCCAGGGCGTGTCCCAGATCCACTAGTTGCTCCACCACCTCTGGGCGCGCCTGGGAAAAGGTCGGCTGGAAGGGCCCTGGGTCCGCGTCCTGGTTTTCTTTCGGTACATCTGGCGACGGCTTGGATGGCTTGAGGGATTTGCTCATAGAACTTTCTCCGTTTATCGGATTTTGCCTTACTTTCCTGGAATTGGGGAGCAAAAACCTGGCCGGTTGGTGGTAACCCCTTGCTCAAGGGACCGGCGCCTCACCTTGACCCAAAACTCCCAACTTAAGTTAGGACTTTTAACGAAAAAAGGTTGCACTTGAAACCCACCCCGGCCCTTTGCCCAGGTGGAAGCGCGTACGCGCCGCAAAAAGCGCCTAGCGCTTTTTTAGGGGGTATCTGGGAGAGGGGAGAAGAGGCCATAGACCTTACCCTCTGAAATTTTTCTCCCACCTGGGCGGGGAGTTTTTTCGAAATCCAGCAGGTTTTCAATGTCACTATGAAGGGAGTGCTCCCCCTGTGGTCGGCCACTTTTTGCCATTGGAATTTTTGGGGAGTATCCGTATTCCCACCCCCACCTATACCCCCACCTATACCCCCACCTAAACCCCTACCTTCTTAAAACCCCCAACTCAAGTTGCCAGTTTCCAGGCAGGACGACACGATTTCCCAGAATCCGATAATTACCCTTGCCTCCACCAAAGCAACCCAGCAGGAGCCGCTGGAGAGCTTTTTAATTTTGAGTCCGGGTCCCATAACCCGGGGGGGGCCTGCTGCTGTTTCCTCCTTGATTGAAAATTAAAAAATTGTCTGAGGGGACCATATAAAGGCAGGGGGGGCTTAAGTGCGTCCCGGGGTTTTGAACTTAGGGAACTTCGATTTGTGGGGCGGCCTGGGAATGCGTCCGGGGCATTGCAAGAAGTTAGGGAATGGTGAACGCCGGGCCCCGGAATGGAGAAGGACGGCGCGGCCCCGCTCTATGGAGGCCTAATTGTGAGTAGAGGCGTCTTTCTGATCCTCATAAAAGCCAGGTTCGATGTTCAGATCATATCTGCAGTTTTTGCTGGCTCGGTGATAAGAGAAAGGTTTGGCAAGTTAGTGCGCCACGGGCGCGCTTGGTGTCATATGAAAAGCGTGCGCAACTGTGCGAGAGATGAGGGCAGGCCCCTCGGAGTCGGCTTGCAGGAGCAGGCTTCAAAGCACCTTAAACTGCGCTGGTTAAGAGCCAGGGTGGTGAGCGTTAAGGAAAAGTCACGACACAAGATCGTGGCAGGTAGGGATCGGGGAGACGAGCGCAACCGAACCACTGATGAGGGGCGACTGCACCGATTGAGTGAGAAGAGTCTCCTGGACCTGTCCCGGTTTAATCTAATCACCCGGGGCTGGCTTAACTACTACGGCAGTTATTACAGGTCGGCCCCTCATCCCTTAAGCGATCATATCAATCGCTCGCTGAAACGCTGGGCAATGCGGAAGTTCAAGCGGTTGCGGGGTCGCCAGAGGCGAGCGGCCCACTGGCTCAGGCGCATTAGATGCCAGCAGCCCGGGCTTTTTGCTCACTGGCAACTGGCCTCGCGTCTTCTGGCTGGTCGATAGGAGCCGGATGAGCCGAGAGGTTCACGTCCGGTTCTGGGAGGACTTGGGGGTGAAGTTCCCCACGCTACTCCTTGGGAGAATTGCTAAATTGAGGAGGAAGTATAGTTTAAACCTATTCCGTCTCAAACCTTCAAATGGGTTGGTAATTCGAGTTTATGCCATTACCCCGTCATTTTTAGGGAAGTTTATATGGATATGATGCCCACCAAAATGTTAATTTTTACTTAATAAATTATTATAAATTTAGCTAAGCTTAATCTTGTGGCAGGCCTGGGACGCAGTGCCGGTGAGCGGGGTGGAAAATGTGGCTTATCACTATTCCACTTACAATGCCCCGGACCAGGTGGAGGTGCGTCAACGGCGCAAGATCATGGTGCTTGGCGGCGGTCCCAACCGCATCGATCAGGGCATCGAGTTCGATTACTGCTGCGTGCACGCCGCCTTTGTGTGCTTTTCTGGGGTTCTTGGGCCGTAAGGCAATGATGCTTGGTCGGGGATGGTCGGGTATGCCTATAATCTGGGAGAAAATGATTTTTCATAAAATTTTGTGCTACCATGCTTTCCATAGGAGAGTATGCCTTTGAGAAGAGAAAAGTTTTAGGGTTTATTCTCGGAATAAGAAGTTCCAAGCACACACTTGGCACAAACGCAGCCAAGATTCGGCATATGGCTGTGGAGATGAAAAAGGGGGGCATTCCCTGCCCGAGCGCTAGGGGGTCTTCGTGCTTCTCACCATTAAGAAGGCCGCGCTATGGATTACGGAACCGGGTAATGCTGTGAGGCGGCTTTGGGCAATTTGGCCAATCAGGCCTTGGATAAGGGTAGGTTAGGGAGAATTAGGGCAATGAAGCATTTGTCAGTAAGGATCAAGTTGATCTTGGGCTTTGCGGCCGTGGGGGTCATTACTTTATTAGTGGGTTTAACCGGCTGGCTGGGATTATTTCATCTAAAAGGCATCCTGAAAGAAATTAACGGGGTGCGTCTGCCTGGCATTGTCGGGGTGGCCGAACTGCAAGGGGACATGTGGGCGATCCAGAGGTTTGAACGAGTACTGCTCTATGAAAAGGATCCGGAAATCGTCAAGAGGCAGTATACCCAACTGGAAGAGAACTGGAAGGAAGCCGGGCAGTTACTAAAAAACTATGAACTTCTGCCCAGAACCAAAGAGGAGGGCCAGCTTTGGGATAAAATCGCTTCCAAGTGGGAAGCCTGGAAGGTGTTGCACCAGACTGTCATCGGACTGATAAAGAAAGGCGATCAGAATTCCCTAAAGTATGCCCACGAGCTCAGTTATGGTAAAGCCCGCACGGTTTTCCTCGAATCCCAAGAAATTTTTACCCACCTTCTCAATCTCAGCTTACACATAGCCGCCGAAGACCATGAAAGGGCCGAAACCTCGGAATACCGGGCCAGAATCACCCTCGCCGCCTGTGCTCTATGCGGGGTGCTGGCGGTCATGTTCCTGGGGCTGTTTGTCACCCAATCCATCCAGAAGAGCCACGAAGCTTTGCGCAAAAGCGAGAACTGGTTTTCCACCACTTTGAAAAGTATTGGGGACGGGGTGATCGCTACCGACCCAAAGGGTCAGATAACTTTTATGAATTCCGTAGCCCAAACCCTGACCGGCTGGCTAATAGAAGAGGGCTTAGGGCGACCGATGGAAGACGTCTTTCATATTGTCAACGAGGAAACCGGCGATACTGTTGAGAGTCCGGTGACCAAGGTAATCCGAGAGGGAGTGGTCGTGGGTTTGGCAAACCATACAGTCTTAATCGCCAAAGATGGGACCAGGGTGCCCCTAAATGACAGCGGCGCTCCCATTAAGGATGACCGGGGCAACATCATCGGCGCGGTGCTGGTTTTCCAAGATATTACCGAGCTCAAGGAGGCCATGAACGCGTTGCTCCGGAGCGAGCAGGAAACCTGGGTAACGGTCAATAATATTCCCGGGATAGTTTTCAAAGGATATGTCGACGGGTCGGTGGATCCCGTGGATCATTTCAACGACAAAGTGGAGCCATTAACCGGGTATTCCAAGGCGGACTTCGATTACCGGCACCTGAAGTGGACCGATTTGATCGTTAAAGAGGACCTGGAAGGCGCCAAGGAGATTTTTCTCCAGGCCCTCAAGTCCGATAACAAAGCCTATGTCCGGGAATATCGGATTCGGAACCGGGAAGGAAAAGAGGCCTGGATCCAGGAAAGGAGCCATATAATCTGCGACCCCAGTGGCAAGGTGGAAAACATCAGCGGGATACTCTTTGACATTACCGAACGGAAGCAGGCAGAAAAGGTCATCGCGGAACAGACCCGCATACTGGAGGCATTTTTCCAGTATACTCCGACGCCGCTGGCCATTCTTGATAAGGATCTCAATTTTATCCGGGTCAACCAGGCCTATGCCCAGTCAGGGGCGCACAAGCTGGCTCATTTTCTAAATCATAATCATTATGAGCTCTACCCCACTGAGGCCCAGGAGATTTTCGAACAGGTGATTAGGACCAAGACTCCTTTTCAGAAAAGTGGCCAGCCATTTGTTTATCCAAATCATCCTGAATGGGGGGTTAATTACTGGGATTGGATTCTGACTCCCTTGTTAGATTCTCAGGGAGAAGTGGAATTCCTTATCCTTTCCCTCAACGAGGTTACCGAGAGCAAGCGGGCGGAGGAGGCGCTGCGGGCCAGTGAAGAGGAATATCGCCTTCTTTTTGAGAACGCTCAGGTGGGGGTTTTTCGGGGCCGGATCGGGGACGGCAAGATTTTGAAAGCCAACCACCGCCTGGCGGAAATGTTCGGATATGAAAACCACGAGGAATTTCTGCAAGAATTTGCCTCCTCGGAACTTTATGCGGATCCTGGAGCCCGGGAAAGATTGATAACCAGCTTTCAAGAGGGCAAACTCGAGAGTCACGAAATTCGCCTCTACCGCAAGGATGGCTCCATCCTCTGGGTGCTGGTTTCCGGCCGCCTTAATCCGGAAAAAGGTTACCTGGAAGGGGTGGCCACGGACATCACCCATCTCAAGGAGGTGGAAGAGGCGCTGCAGGAAAGTACCAAACGTTATCAGTCGATGTTTGAAGATTCTCCCATCTCCCTCTGGCAGGAAGATTTCTCCGAGATGATGGCATATCTTAATGACCTGCAGAATGCCGGAGTTAAGGATCTCCGGGCCTATTTTGCGGCCCACCCGGAAACGGTTGCACATTGCGCCGACCTGGTAAAGATCATAGATGTCAATAAAGCCACCCTGGAAATGTATGAGGCTGAAAGTAAAGAGGAACTATTTCAGGGTTTGGTCCATATTTTTACCGAAGAGTCATACGCGGTTTTTCAAGAAGAGATTATTGCCCTGGCTGAGGGCCGCAACGTCTTTGAAAGTGAAACCGTCAACCAGACCTTAAAAGGGAAGAAGATGCATATTCTTTTAAAGTTATCAGTAATACCCGGCTTTGGACCGACCTGCAGGCAATGCTTGCTCTCCATCTTAGACATCACCAAGCGCAAGCAGGCTGAGGAGGAAAAGCGCCAACTCGAATCACAACTTATTCACGTCCAAAAGATGGAGGCCATCGGCACCCTGGCGGGAGGCATTGCCCATGATTTCAACAACATTCTCTCGGCCTTGATGGGCTATACGGAACTGACTTTGGACGACATCCCCGAGGGGACGGAAGCGCAGGCCAATTTACTGCAGGTGCTTCGGGCCAGCGAACGGGCCAGAGACCTGGTTAAGCAAATCCTGACCTTTAGCCGCCAGGATAAACAGGAAAGGAAACCGGTACAGGTCAGCCTGATTATCAAGGAAGCTCTGAAATTTCTCCGGGCTTCCTTGCCCACGACCATTGACATTCGCCAAAACCTTGCCTCCATCTCCGGCAAGATCTTGGCTGACCCTACGCAGATCCATCAAGTGTTAGTTAATCTCTGCACCAACGCCGCCCAGGCCATGCAGGAGAAAGGTGGGGTTTTGGCAGTCAGCCTCGATGAGGTGGATTTGGGGCCGGGCGATCCGGACCTGGGTCCAGATTTGCTCCCCGGACCTTACCTCCGGCTGACCGTCAGTGACACCGGTCAGGGCATGACCCCGGAAGTCATGGCCCGCATCTTCGAGCCCTTTTTCACTACCAAGGAGCCGAGTGAAGGCACCGGCATGGGCCTGGCGGTAGTGCACGGCATCGTCAAAAGCCATGGCGGGGAAATCAAGGTGTTTAGCGAGCCGGGCAAGGGAACCACCTTTCAAGTCTTCTTCCCCAGGATTGAAAGCCCGGCGATAACCGAAACCGCGACCTTGCCTGAGATTCCCACTGGTCATGAACGAATCCTGTTGGTGGATGATGAGGAGAGCCTGGTGCGCCTGGGACAGCAGATGCTCAAGCGCCTGGGTTATGAAGTCGTGACGAAGACAAGTAGCCTCGAAGCCCTGGAGACCTTCCAGGCCCAACCGGACCGATTCGATCTGGTCATCACCGATCAGACCATGCCGAATATGCCGGGTACCAAACTGGCCGAGGAACTGCTGCGTATCCGGCCCGACCTCCCCATCATCCTGTGCACCGGGTTTACGGAAACTATCAAACCGGAGGAAGCCCAGACCCTGGGCCTTCGGGAGTTGGTTACCAAACCACTGAAGAAAGCCGAGCTGGCCAGGATTATCAGGCAGGTGCTGGAGGGGAATGTTTAGCATATTTATCAATGTGCTTTCTATTCGAAAGCGCTCCAAGGTGAGAGCGTCATGACTAGCGTGCTGATCATCGATGATGACCAGGCTTTTTGCCAGATGTTGTCCAAAATAGTCAAGGGCTTGGGACACGAGGCTGCCTCCTCGTTTACCTTAAAGGACGGGCTCCAACAATCCCTTACCGGCGCCTTTGACGTGGTTTTGCTGGACCTGGGGCTGCCGGACGGCAATGGCCTGGAGGCCTTGCCGGAGATCAGGGAAATGCCGGAAACCCCTGAGGTCATCATCATCACTGGCTCCGGAGGTCCTGATGGCGCGGAAGCGGCTCTGAAAAACGGGGCCTGGGATTACCTGGAAAAGCCGGCCACAAAAAAGGAAATGACCCTGTCCCTGGTCCGGGCCCTCCAATATCGTCAGGAAAAAAAGGCCAAGCGGACACCTTTCGCCTTGAAAAGGGAAGGCATCGTGGGGGACAGTGCGCCCCTGCGAGCCTGTCTGGACCTCCTGGCCCAGGCCGCGGCCAGCGACGCCCCTGTCTTGATCAGTGGGGAAACCGGCACGGGCAAAGAACTTTTCGCCGCGGCTATCCATAACAATAGTCGTCGGGCCTCCAAGAATTTTATAGTAGTGGATTGCGCTGCTCTTCCTGAAACATTGGCGGAGAGCATCCTGTTCGGCTATGAAAAAGGGGCCTTTACCGGAGCAGACAAAGCCCGCGAGGGGCTGGTGAAGCAAGCTGACGGCGGCACCCTCTTTCTGGACGAGATCGGCGAACTCCCCTTTTCCCTGCAAAAGACCTTCCTGCGAGTCCTGGAGGTACACCGTTTTCGCCCCCTGGGTGCTAAGGTAGAAATTACCAGCGATTTCCGGCTGGTGGCGGCTACCAACCGGGACCTCCAGAAAATGGTCCAGGAAGGGCTATTCCGGCAAGACCTCCTGTTCCGTCTCCAGGCCCTTACTATTGAGTTGCATCCGCTGCGAAACCGGGTCGATGATATCAAATCCCTGACCATGTACTACCTTGAGCAACTGTGCGCCCATTACCGTATAGGACTGAAAGGTTTTACCCCAGAATTTTTGGAGGCTATGCAAGCATACGAGTGGCCGGGAAACGTGCGAGAATTGATCAACACCCTGGAAAGGGCTCTGGCCAACTCTCTGCACGAGCCCACCCTGTTTCCCAAACACCTGCCCCTAAATATTCGCCTGAAGATGGCTCAGACAAAGGTCGGCAAGGAACCCGAACCATCAGGCCCAGCCCAGGGGTCTCCCTATTTAGAGGAGTCCTTCCCTAATTTGCGGGTTTTTCGGGAAGCCATGGACCTGGAATACTTAAGAGCTTTGCTGTACCGCACCAGCGGCAACATCTCCCAGGCCTGCAAGATCTCGGGCCTTTCTCGCTCTAGCTTCTATGACCTGTTAAGAAAGCACAATCTTTAAAAAGCTTTTATCTTAATCTTGGCCGGATTTTCGGACAAATTCAGAATCAATCCGGTTTTCCGGACACCGCAAAGCCTCCCTCTGCCCCTGCCGTATCTAGCCATTTCATGACTATCTATTCAGTATTATTGCCTTTATTAGCTTGGCGCCTGCTGTCCCTGCAACTGGCAAGCTTCTTGCCTATATGACTAAAGGAAAATAAGAAACTAATCATTCTTCGAACCTAGATACGGAAAAACCAAATTTGCAAGTAATCCTTTTTACCCCCGGGCTTAATGGACCCATCGAGGAGTTACAGCATTCGATTGCTGAACTCGTGGGGAGTAACAACTTAGAAATTTTCCGGACCATTACCAATTTCACCCAACGGCTGCAACAACCTGTGGATAACCCGACGGTCGCCGTCCTGGCGGCTGCCACCAAGGAAGATCTGGCAGATATTCTGGCGATTCGCTCTTGGCTGGAAAGAGTGAAGGTTATTGTGGTGCTACCAGATAACGAGACTGAAACCATATCCCAGGGCCATAAACTGCACCCCCGTTTTTTGACCTATGCCGACAGTGATTTCCAAGATGTGGCCGCGGTATTGTGCAAGATGTTGAGCTTTGAAAAATATTAAAAATCTGAGGGAGGGTTCTTTTTATAAAAAGCCCGTAAGAGCCCCGATTGAGTCGTCAACAGGAAGCAATAACAACAAACGGCAAGCTCGTTTTTTAAATATAAAAATTAAAGATTAATATAAGGAGGTCTTAAGTCATGTCTTTTACTAAATTAAGTTTGGGAACGCGGTTGGCGTTAGGGTTCGGTATAATTTTACTACTCCTGGCCGGTTTATCTTACTTGAACATCACCCGGTTTAAAAGCGTGGAGGGAAATGTCCATCTCATTGTGGATGACCGGGTTCCCAAGACGGTCTGGGCCAATAATCTAATCAATGCGATCAATGACATTGCTCGTGCGGTGCGCAATATGGCTCTGTCCAACGACGCGAAAGATAATCAGCAACAACAGGAGAGAATCGACAAGGCCCGGGCCGCTTATGCGGAGAACTATGACAAACTGGAAAAGACCGTGAAAAGCGACCGGGGCCGGGGAATTATGGCCCGGCTCAAGGATAACCAGGCCGCGGTGAAGCCCCTGGTGGACAAGGCCGCAGCTCTGGCTCTAGCCAATAAAGCCGAGGAAGCAGCCCGAGTGCTTTTTACTGAGGTGCGCGGGCCGCAGGCTAAATTGCTGCAGGAGATCGACAACATGATTAAGTACCAGACAGAATTGACGGAAAAAGGAGGAAAGGAAACCACGCAGGAGGTCGCCCAGGCCATCTACTTTTCATATATTTTGAGCGGCGGCGCGATTCTCCTGGGTGTCTTGCTTACCTTCTTTATGACCCGCAGCATTACCAAGCCCCTTAATCGCGCTATTGAGGCTTTAACCGAAGGCTCCGAGCAGGTAACTTCGGCCTCCGGCCAGGTCTCCGCCTCCAGTCAGGAACTGGCTCAAGGGGCCTCGGAGCAGGCCGCGGCCCTGGAGGAGACCACCTCGTCCCTGGAGGAGATGGCCTCCATGACCAAGCAGAATGCCGACAACGCCAACCAGGCCAATTCGCTCATCAACGACACCAGCCGGGTGGTGGACCAAGCCAATCAATCCATGACCGCGTTGACCGGGTCAATGCGAGAGATCTCCGCGGCCAGCGATCAGACGGCCAAGATCATCAAGACCATCGACGAAATCGCCTTCCAGACCAACCTGCTGGCCTTGAATGCCGCGGTGGAAGCGGCCCGGGCCGGGGAAGCGGGAGCCGGGTTTGCGGTGGTGGCGGACGAGGTCAGAAACCTGGCCATGCGCGCCGCGGAAGCCGCCAAGAATACCGCCAACCTCATCGAAGGTACGGTTGCCAAGGTCAAAGAAGGCTCGGACTTGGTCAATAAGACCGGCGAGGCCTTTGGCCAGGTGGCCACGAGTACCGTCAAGTCCAAAGAATTGTTGGGAGAGATCGCCGCGGCCTCCAACGAACAGGCCCAGGGGGTGGATCAGATCAACAAGGCCGTGGGTGAAATGGATAAGGTGGTGCAGACCAACGCCGCCAACGCCGAAGAAAGCGCCAGCGCCTCGGAGGAACTTACCGCCCAGGCCGAACAGATGAAGGGCATCGTCGGGGAGTTGGTGGCCATAGTGGGTGGTAGTGGTGGAAATAATCTAAAAAGCCAAGCAGGTAATTCCAATAGGATTTCCCTGCTCCGCAAGGGACGTAAAGCGGCCGAACTCCACCAACAAGGCGCCATGATGCTGCCGCCGGCGGCCAAGGCGGAAAAAGCCCTGGCGGTTTCCCCCAAGCAGGTCATTCCCATGGATGAAGGCGAGTTTAAGAATTTTTAAGACTTTTCAGGTTGCCTTTTCCAGCAAGGAGGGATTGGCGAAAAGCTAAGCCGAGTAGCCAATCTCTCCATTAACCATCAAAACTCAACCTTAGCGGTTGCAGGAGAGATAAAGACAATGGAAGAACATAAATTCACCGACACCCAGGCAACCCAGGGGGTGGCCGGCCAAGCCGGAAAATACCTCACCTTTGGGCTGGCCCAGGAAGAATACGGCATCGGTATTCTCCAAATCAGGGAAATCATTGGCATGATGCCCATCACGGCCTTGCCCCAGACCCCGGAGTTTATCAAAGGGGTCATCAATCTCCGGGGAAAGGTGATTCCGGTGACCGATCTCAGGCTCAAATTCGGCCTGGAAACCACGGATTACACGGACCGCACCTGCATTATTGTGGTGGAGATCAATAACAATTCCAGGTCGATGACCATGGGTCTGGTGGTGGATGCAGTCTCCGAGGTGGCCAACATCAAAGGGGAGGATATTGAAAAAACTCCCAGCTTCGGGACCGCACTGCAAACCGACTATATCCAGGGAATGGCCAAAATGGCAGGCGGGGTCAAGATTCTTCTGGATATCGACCGCGTTTTGAGCGGGGAGCAACTGGATTTCTTAACCGAAGCGCATTGATAACGGAGAGAGCTCCAGAAGGGTCCCCCGGCGGAGGCTGCGGCCAGGCCGGGGGAAAACCCCCTCTAGCCGGGAGAAGAGTGTTGACCCAGGACAAGGGCGGTAAGCTCGGCCTCAAACTGAAGGTATTGGTGTTGGAAGATGCTGCCACCATGCGCAAGATGCGAAATTATCTCAAACAAAGGGGACTCGAAAATACCGCCCCCTTTGACGAAGACATCCTGCCCCGGGCTATTTTTTGGCTGAAAAAATAGGCGGGGGTCCCCGAAGATCGGAGAAAACTTATGAATACGGGCGATAATTGGTTGACACTGGCCGAAGTGATTCGCAAGAGCAACCTTGACGATATTGAGGCGCGGCGGCTGGTCAAGAAGTTTGGCAGATTCCTGGCCCCCAGAAATTTTGGCGACATTGTTAAATACCCGGCGCCGGTGGCAGATCTGTTGGCCCGTTTCACCAGCCTCCGCCAGCAGGGATGGACCAACGAGGACCTAAAAAATCTCTTAATCATGACCCGCCAGGAAATACAGGAAGATTGCAAGGCTCGCAAATCCAACCTCTTGGTAGAGCTGCAGCAGGAGTCCGCCACTTTGCTGGAAGACCTGGAAATCGTTATGAATTTCGGGAGCCAGATGCAAGCAGATTTACGATCCATAGTGAACCTCATGACAAGTTTCGACTACTTGATTGTGAACATGCTCAATCAAGAACAGGAGCTCAGCGAGTTACGGGCTAAGGGGAGCCCAAGAAAATTCCCATGTGAGTCAACAGATCAGTAACGAGGACTGCCGGCGCACGCATTGTTTTTATGCTGTTGTCTCCGACCTGAGTACAATCATAGCCGAGGCGAAATTGACAAAGGCAGCTCTGAAGTCAACGAAAGAAACTGATTGGTTAAAAAAGGTTACTAATCTCCGCCTGGCCATGTCGATGTGAGGCAGGGAGAAACGGACAGGCCCGGCAAGCCCTTTCTGAAAAAAAGAGGGCGGCGCCCATGGTGACGTCTCCGGCATCATTGGCATTACTGGGCCAACCAACGGCTCCATGTCTTTAAGTTTCTCGCGCAACTGCATTTTGAAGATCGTGGCCGGCATGCTTGGCGAGGAAATGGCGGAGATCACCGATGACATCAAGGATGCGGTGGGGGAACTGACCAATAATGATCTCCGGCGTGGCCCGTCAGAAACTGGAGGACCTGGGGTACAAGTTTCAAAGCTCGCTGCCTACGACCGCGTCCGGCCCGTTTCACCAAATCAATCACCAGTGCAAGGCCCCACCATAGCCATTCCTTTTGAGACTCCGGCCGGTTCTTTTGCGGTGGAGGTGAGTTTCGAAGGCGAATAACCAGCAGGGGGGAAAAAGCCGGATGAGGATAGCTTATGTCTTGGAGCACCTGCGGCTAACCCGGTGTAAAAAGGTCATAAATTTCCCGCCATTCGGTCAACCCAGCTGCAGCGCAAGCCTGTAAGGGTTGGATAGGCAGGATTGCCGCCCTCGATATGACGGCAAGTCTCAGGAAGGCAACATCGGGGGGTGAGCCAAGGGCCAGACAGTCCTGGCCACCTGAGACAAGCCGTCTCCATCAAAGAGGTGGACCATGACCAAACAAATGATGATTGCTATTTCCCCACAAGATCGCAGGGATAGAGGCTGGATGAATCTTGGCCGGAGGCATGGTCCATTTTAACAACCTGCTTACAGCCATCATGGGTTATAGCGAGATTATAATGATGAATCTCCGCAATAAAGACTTAATAGGTAAGGAAACCATCCTGGTGGTTGAAGACCATGCGGCAGTGCGGGATATGATTTCCACAGCCTTACGCAAGTATGGCTTTACGGTGTTGGAAGCCGCCAACGGCAGTGAGGCCCTGCTGATCTGCGAGAGGCAAAAGGCCTCAATTCATTTAATTCTAACTGATGTGTTGATGCCCGAAATTAGCGGGAACCTCCTATTCGAACGTTTAACGCTTATCCATCCGGAGATGAAGGCAATTTACATTTCCGGCTACACCAAAAACTTCCTCGTTCATCAAGGGATTTTAAATTCTGATGTATATTTTATTCCCAAGCCCTTCAAGATGTTCACCTTGATGCAGAAGGTCAGGGAGGTTATTGACTCTTCCCAGTAGGAAAAACGTCCTCATAGACGCTGATATTTGTTGTTTAGTTGTCCTGAATCAGACCCATTTTAGCTCCCCCCCCAAGCACCATATGCCTGAGCGCGGGATGACTTCTGCCGCCTGAGCGAAAGGTATCTGCTCTATTGAGACTGCATCCGGTCCATGTTCCTGGCCACTGCATAGAGAAATCCCGCCGATAACTGCTATATCTTAACTACGTAAATAATCAATAAGATGTTCGGATATGATCATTATATGTTGATCTCTGGCCCAAGCTACCTCCTTCTCTCCCCCACCATGGACTAACCCAAGCCCGAATCGAGTGGACGCCGCAGAAAGCTTTTAACGCTTTTTTCGGGCCATCGTGGGGGCAGGTTTAGGGTGCTCCCTGGGTTGGAAAGGAGCATGTCCTCACCGGCTTTGTCGTTTTGCTGAAAATTGGTTAGAAATTTTTGGGTCTGGGTCCCATCACCCGAGGGGTGGGGTCCCCGCGGATAAGATTGCCAGGGTCTTCCGGGGAGAATATATTTTTGCGGACCATGGGCGACCTTCCCGAAACCTGACCGGTCCTCCTAAATACCCCCTAAAAAAGCGCTAGACGCTTTTTGCCGCGCGTACGCGCTTCTACCTGGACAAGTGGTCAGGGCAGGGGATGGGGATGGCTGCCACCAGAGGTCTTCCTCCTGCACTCCAATCGTAGCCCGTCAGGGTCACCCAGCATCCGGGACGGTAGTTTTCCACTTCAAAATTTTTTGGCTTGGGTCCCATAGAGGGGGGGGTGTTTTTTTTGGAGTCTGGCCAAAGGAGCTCTCTATTTGGAAGCATCAGGATAACCAGCTTTCACCCCGACAAAGAGCCTGGGCCCATGGAAAGGCGGGATATGTCAAGTTTGTCAGAAATGAAAAATTGAAAAATGTCCGGACGGTCCATTAATCCATAGGGGGGGTAGGAGTCCCATCTCCGGGTTTGCCTCCAGGGCCGGGAAGAGGGGGACGCATAATGGGGGCGGGGCGTGGCAGTTGGGCGGGGGATGGTGGGGATGGTGGAGCGCAGCGCCGGGGCTAGGGGTGGGGGGGGATAGCAAGCCCGCCAAGGACCCGGGCCACCTGACACACGGGGGGCAAGGGGTGCCCATGACACCGGGCACTCCGGGGATGGATCAGGGATTATGGACCATTGACCCAAGAGAGTGGAGTGTATTCAAAAATCAAATCGGACCGGCGAGACCCAGGAACAAGGGAACATCCTGGCTCTCTCCTAACCCCGTTTTGTGAGACTCTGTGGGGAATAGTGTGGGGAATAAAAAGAGAAGGGTTGGGCCTATTGGCCTAATCCATTGAAATCACTGGGGTGAGCGACGGGACTTGAACCCGCGACCGCCGGGGCCACAACCCGGTGCTCCACCGACTGAGCTACGCCCACCATTTTATATTTCCTTACCATAAATACCTGAACGGAGCAAGGGATGGAGG